>Ga0209585_10000200_pt1 | contig 23909 bp, 15 predicted proteins | sample NGEPerone_FD_185491 | JGI IMG/M metagenome (GOLD analysis project Ga0209585, IMG submission 185491) | Arctic peat soil microbial communities from the Barrow Environmental Observatory site, Barrow, Alaska, USA - NGEE Permafrost154B-one... | ecosystem: Environmental > Terrestrial > Soil >... | reverse complement strand
TTGAGGTAAATCAGCGGCATTTCGACATTTTCGAAAACATTCAGCTCGTCAATCAGGTTAAAACTCTGAAAGACAAAACCAATGTTCCCTTTGCGTAAGCCTGTCCGTTGGCTTTCGCGCAAATTTGAAACATCAACGCCATTGAACAGATAACTTCCACTTGTGGGATTATCAAGCAAACCGACAATGTTCAGCAGTGTCGATTTCCCGCAACCGGAAGGACCCATTATGGCGACAAACTCGCCTTTTTCAACATTAAAATTGACTTCATTCAAAGCGGAAGTTTCAATTTCGTCTGTTTGAAAAATCTTTGTAAGGTTTTGTGTTTTGATCATGATATCAGGTATTAATTATTTTATAAATTTTACTTCACTGTCTGAATCAGGATTACCCGGATTAAAGGATTTTCCAGATTAATGTTTTCGAAAAAGGCGTTTTACTTCAAGACTTGTTGCTCCAAAATTTATTAACAGACCTTTTTCAATCTGATAGGCTGTCAGATAATTTAGGCCCTGCGCCAGATGTACATCCTCAAGTTTTACCATAGCCTTCAGTTCTACAAGCACTTGGCTGGCAATAATAAAATCAGCCCTACGCGTACCTACCTGTATACTATCGTAATAGATTGGCATTTCCTCTTCCCTCAAAAATTCAAGCCCTATTTTGTCCAACTCAATAGCCAGGCATCTCTGGTAAATCACCTCCTGGAAACCGTTGCCAAGCGTATTATGGACTTTCATCGCACATCCGATAATCTTATATGTCAATTCATCATCAATTTGTTTTTCCATTTTTAGATATTTTAAAATCCTGTAAATCTCTAAATCCTGTAAATCCAGATTCTGACATTGTTATTCATACCTCAACGCCTCCACCGGATTCCTTGTCGCCGCTTTCCAACTTTGCCAGCTGACTGTCAGCAAGGCAATTCCCAATGCGAGCAGCCCTGCAATAGCAAAAATCCACCAACTTAATTCAGTTTTGTAGGCAAAATTTTCGAGCCACCGGTGCATGGCATACCAGGCAATGGGACACGCTATTATAAAGGCTATTCCAACCCATTTTACAGCGTCTTTGTTCAGCATGACCATCACTTCGGAGATTTTGGCACCATTCACTTTGCGGATGCCTATTTCTTTGGTCCGGTAGCGGCTGCTTTGGTATGAAATAGCAAACAAGCCAATCATTGATAGAAAGACGCTGATGAAACAACATGCACCAATTAACTGAAGGTAATTTTTATTTTCCCTATGGAGCCATTCATATTGGTCTCCAATAGTTTCCATATCCAGTTGATAATCCGGAATGAATTTCTTCCATGTTTGGGCAATTGTACTATGTGCCTGTGCAATTTGACCTTTCGATGGTTTCACCAGCAAAAGGTGACCTGTCGGATTATAATATATGCATTCAGCTTCAACCAACGATTTTAAACTTTCCCAATGAAAATCTTTCACGATGCCGGTTACAATCCGCTTCTCAAAACCCGGCAAACGTGTCCCAATCAGGTTTTGGCCAGGGAATAACCGTGCAAGTGATTCATTAATCAAAAATTTCTTCTTGTCTTCCAATGGATTACCTGAAAAACCACTTCCTTCAATAAGTTGGATACCAACCGTAGAGCAGTAATTTTCATCTCCATAAACTGCGACCATCTTAACCTCCTTTTCTACCCCATTTTCTTTGTATTTCAATAAGTCCGCTTCAGCCCAGTGAATTGGTGATCCGTCAGCAACAGAAACCTGAGCAATAGACGAATTTGCAATTAGTTCTTCCTTGAACGGAACCAATATACTTTCAAACCCCCAGGGAATTTTCACTTCAACTACCTCTTTGTTGATACCCATAGGTTTCTGGGTGATATAGTTTGTTTGTTTGATAATGATGATTGAAAAGATGATAAGGACAAGTGAACTGGCCAACTGAAAAATATTGAAGGCCGGAAATTGAATACGTTTCCCGATTTGATTGCCACTAGGTTTTAGTATGTTGAAATTTATATTTGTGGTAATTCGATAACTTGCAAAAAGGAAAGTAGTGATCAGCAAAAGTGCAACTACCGGGCTTAAGATAAGAATCTGTTGCGGACGGAAAATAAAGTCAGCGTTAATGTTTGTGCTGGTCAATCCATTGAAAAATGGTGCCATCCAAAGCATTAGAGACAGACTTATAATAAAAGAAAGTCCAACCACAACCAGGCTTTCAGTCATAAAATTGAGTACAAAGCTTAACTTGGACCCGCCATTCACACGCTGAATAGCATAAGCCTTGTTTTTTTCGAGTAGGTTGTTATTGAGCAGCCCAAGGTAATTGAACGTTGCAATACAAATAATGACGAGTCCTATAACCAGTGCTATCCAAAGTTCATTTAGATCCCGGCTGCTTTTTAACATCCCCGTGGATACTGAATCATCGAAATAAGAATTACTTAAAGACTGAAGATGATATAAGCCTGGTACTCCCGCTTGTATCCCTGGCATGATGTCTTTATTGGCTTTTAATATTGCTTCCAATTCCTCTGGGTCGGCATTATGTTTTAACTTTACATAACCGATACAAGACCATACATCTGGTAAAAGCCTGACCATGTCGAATTTGAGTTGGGAATTATCGACAGGTTTCCGGAAAATTCCCGCCACCACCATTGGTTCTTTTTTTTCTCCATTTACCAAGGTAATCACCTGGCCGACAGCATTGGTCAATCCGAAATACTTGTGAGCCAAATCTTCCGAAATAACCAGGTTGTTTTTAGCTTCTAATGCTGTTTTGGGATTATTCGTCAGAAGGTTATAGGTAAAAAATTCGAAAAAATTCTTAGATGTACTGATGATTATTGGTCGATCAAAATAGGCTTCATTATTCACAAGCACCTTGGGAACAGACACATCGTAGATACGGCAGAAATCTTCGACTTGTGAAAAATTGGTTTTCATGTATTCAGCGGCACCTTTTCCGCACTCAAACACTTGTTCAAGTGTTTCCCTTTTATAATCACATGTTAAGGCATAAATCCGATCTTTATCTACATGAAAGCCATCGGTATTTAGCTCACGTTGAATAAACATCGCAACCAGGTTTACGCATGCCATCCCTATTGCCAAACTGGCAATGATGATACTTGTATTCAATTTCTGTCTCCACAGACTTCGGAAAATAATTTTTAAATTTATCATTAGTAAAGATTAAATTTCTTTTTAACTTTTCTTACTTCAATGCCTCCATGGCATTCATCGTTGTTGCTTTCCAGTTAATTGTCACCTCATCGTTAGAATCAGGATTATCTGGATTAAAGGATTTTCCGAATTAATGTTTTCTGAATTTGCTTTTTTACTATTCATCTTTTTACGCATATTAAAATCCTGTTTATCCTTCCATCCTGTAAATCCTGATTCTGACATTTACTCATACCTCAACGCCTCAACGGGATTCCTTGTCGCGGCTTTCCAGCTTTGCCAGCTAACTGTTAACAAGGCGACTCCCAAAGTCAATAGCCCTGCCAGGGCAAAAATCCACCAACTGAGTTCTGTTTTGTATGCAAAGTTTTCGAGCCATCGGTGCATCGCATACCAGGCAATGGGTGTGGCAATTGCAAAAGCAATGGCTACCCATTTTACAAAGTCTTTGTTCAGCATAACCATTACTTCAGAAATGCGGGCACCGTTTACTTTGCGGATTCCAATTTCTTTTGTTCTTTGCTCAGTCATAAATAAAGACAATCCTATCAACCCAAGACATGAAATAATGATCGCCAGGAAAGAGAAATATCCAAATATCTTACCCATTCTTTCTTCTGTTTGGTACAGTTTATTGTAATCTTCATCAAGAAATTTAAAATCCAGTGGATAAGCCAGATTATATGATTTAAATGTCTTCTTAATAGATTCAACAGTTGAAGTTATATTCCCAGATTTAATTCTAACAAAGCAAAAGAATCCATTATCCAAATGCATCATAAGCGGTTCAATTTTAGTATGCAACGATTGAAAGTGAAAATCTTTTACTACTCCAATAATTTTTAATTTCAATCCTTGAGATGTCGTTAGTATTTCCCCTATTGGATTCTTAAATCCCATGATTTCTGCTGCTTTCTCATTTATAACTACTGCTGCAGCATCAGTTGAAAATTCAGAAGAAAAGAAACGCCCCTCCTTAAGCTTAAGTTGGAAGGTTTTCGCATATTCCACGTCGACACCAAGAAGATGAAATAAAACATTATCACCTTCCTTTTTTCCTGCCCAACCAAAACCGCCCTCTGAATCTCTGATACTGAAAGGATTTTGGCCAGCAATTGTTACACTTACTATATCAGGATTGTTACTGAGATCCCTTTTTAAAGTTTCTCGTTGCATACCCATACTGAATGGGAAATAACCCACGTTGTCTATATCAAGGCCAAGTTTCTTATTTTGCATATATTTAAGCTGGTTTCCAACGACTATTGTGCATATAATCAGTAAGACCGACAGTGAAAACTGGAAAATAACCAGCACTCTTCTGAAACCTGCATTCCCAGGGTTTTTATCAATAATGTCATTAATGATATTCACTGGCTTTAAAGATGATAAATACAATGCTGGATAACTTCCGGCCAATAAACCACAAAATAATACGATTGTGATTAAGCCAATATATAAACCGGCACTTTGGTAGTTAACATTCAAGTGCTTCCCGATAAGATTATTAAAGTCGGGCAGCAGCAATTCAACCAATATCAAAGCAATTCCAACGGCAACAAATACGATGAGTACAGATTCTCCTAAAAACTGGATAACAATGTTTCGTTTTTTTGCACCAGCCACTTTACGTATGCCAATTTCCCTGGCCCTCTTGGCTGATTGGGCCGTGGAAAGATTCATAAAGTTGATACAGGCAATAATGAGAATAAAAATAGCAATGAGGCTCAGAATTCTGACATAGGTAATATCACCATGGCCACTAATATCTCCTGCATATTTTCCGGAAGAATATAAATGAATCTTTTTGATGTTTTGAAGGAAAATCTCCGCATTCGGTTTTTTGTTATCCTTCTTCAAAAAATCTTGAATTTTTTTGTCAACAATTTTACTGTCAGTCCCTTTGTATAGTTGAATATAGGAGAAACACTGAATATTCCCCCAATCATTTATGTTTGCTCCTAATTCATTTATAAACTCATATGGAAGTAAAAAATCAAACTGAATGTGACTGTTTTGAGGCAAACTTTTGACAACACCAGTGACCGTGAATATAAAAGATTTCAATACGGTCAATGTTTTGCCCAGAGGATTTTCATTCCCAAAAAATTTGCGGGCCATTTCATCTGTAATAACAAGATCATGAGGTCCGGTTAAAGAACTCTTTCGATCTCCATGTATAAAACTAACATCAAACATTTCAAAAAAGTCCTTATCAACTGTAACAAGCACTCCGGATATAAATTCATCTCCTTTGGGTATTGAGCCAGGAAAACTTAGGTATCTCGATGATCTTATTATTTCAGGATATTCTTTTCTCAAGGCTGCAGCTAACGGACTGGGTGTGGTGGCTACCTGATACGATTTACCACCGGAGTAGGATTGATTTTCAAGAACACGATATAAATCACCGGCATTTTCGAAATGTCGGTCGTAGCTCCATTCATCCTGTATCCACAAGAATATTAAAAATGCACAGGCAATGCCAATGGCCATACCACTTATATTTAGAATTGAATGTGCTGAATACCTTTTGATATTCCGTAGGGCTATTTTGAAGTAGATCGTGTTCATTACATCTAAATTTATAGGGTTCTACTGTTCAAATTATTCAATTGTTAACGCCTCCACTGGGTTCCTCGTTGCTACTTTCCAACTAACTGTCTGAATCAGGATTGACAGGATTTAAGGATTATCCAGATTAATGTTTTCTGAATTTGCCATTTTACTATTCATCCTTTTACCAAAATTTAAATCCCGTTAATCCTTCCATCCTGAAAATCCTGATTCAGACCAATTACTTAAACACAACTCTTTCGTTATCGCCAAACATTTCATACCCCGATGTGATCACCTTTTCACCCGGCTTTAAACCTTCAAGTACTTCATAAAATTGCGGGTTTTGCCTGCCAATTTTGACTTGACGACGGACGGCTTCGGTACCGGAACCAGTCAGGACATAAACCCATTGCCCACCGGTACTCTGATAAAAGCCACCACGCGGTATCAGCAGCGCCGTTTCCGGTTGTCCAAGTTGAAGTTCCACATGATAGGTTTGTCCCGGCCTGATGTTGTCAGGAACATCCTTATCGAAAACCAGGTCAATTTCAAAAGTACCTTCCCGTACATCGGGATAGACCTTTTTCACCACCATTGCATAGTTTTTATCCTGCCGTGTAAACGAAGCCTCAAGTCCTTTCTTCACACGATCAATGTAATGCTCATCAATCTTTGCTGTGACCTTGAATCCACTCAGATCGTTCAGCTGTCCCATCCGTTGTCCTTGCGGAATCGACTGACCGATCTCGGCATCGAGCTGACCAATCTGTCCATCAATGGGGGCCTTAACCTGAAGGTTTTCGATTCGTTCTTTTACAAGTTCAAGATTAGTGTTCATCCTACCAAGGCTGAATTCCATCTGGCTTACCTGAATTTCACGTAAAGTAGAATCAGTTTTTTGTCGCGCAGCAAGAATTTGGCGATTTTTAACCGCAAACTCATAAAGTTCAGTAGCTTCGAGGTATTCATTTTTCGAAATAATATCTTTCTTGTAAAAACGTTCGCTCTGTTCAAAAGCCCGTTTTCGTCTGATAATTTCATAATCCTGCTCAAGAAGTTGTCGTTGAAGCGCGAGCCGTTCCTGCTCCATCGAAATCCGTGTATTCCGAAGGAAATTAATCTGTTCGGCAAGGTTTGCCTCCGTCGACAGGATGTTCAATTTCAGGTTAGAATTTGTAAGACGGATGATTACATCCCCTTTTTTTACCATTGCACCTTCCTCGTTCACAATCTCTTCCACGCGTCCACCCTCCTCGGCATCAAGATAAATAAACCGGATTGGTTCTACTGACCCGATGACGCGGATATAATCATTAAAGACACCGTCAGAAATGGTACTTATTGAAATTTTTTCCTCCTGAATCCGTACAGTAGAAACGTTTTTCCAAAGCAACATCGTGACAACCACTACCAGGAAAAGGACTGCAACAACAGAAAGCCAGAATTTTTTCTGCTTCAATAAACTCCTTTTTTCCCTTATCCGATCCATTCCGTCCATCATCATTATCATTTTAAGCCTTTGTGATTCCGAAAATTCGTGTCGTACCAGCCGTTAATTGAGATAAATCGTTGCTGGTTACGCTTCATTTTAACCAAGATCGTGCCATCTGACATATACTTTTAATTATCTGTTCATTAGCAGTCGCCTCAATTACTACAAGTGTCAATAATATTAACAACCCGGTCTAATGTTTATACAACCGCTTGTCTGGCTCAAAACCATTACATATCTTTGGATAACAAATTTTTAGCGATGGAAACCGGACGAATACTTATTGTGGATGACAACAAGACGCTTTTGAATGCGCTTGAATTGGCGCTGCAACCCGATTTTGAATCGGTAACTTGTCTTTCGAATCCAAAGCAACTTCCGTTTATTCTTCAAACAGAAAAAATAGATGTTATCCTATTGGATATGAATTTCGTTGCAGGAATCAATTCGGGGAACGAAGGTATTTTCTGGCTCTCAGAAATCAAAAAATTAAAGCCGGAAATTCAGGTTATCATGATGACGGCATTTGGCGATGTGGAACTGGCAGTTAAAGCATTAAAAATGGGTGCATCGGATTTTGTACTTAAACCTTGGAACAACGTCCGGTTACTTGAAACGATCAAGGCAGCAGCCCGCATAAAAATATCACAGGAAAAAATCAATCACATAAAAGGAGAAAGTGGTATTGCATTCAATGATCACGAGAAAACGGCCGAAATGCTTGGGAATTCTTCACCCATGAAACGAATCCTCAAAATTATAGATAAGGTAGCCCCCACCAATGCCAATGTGTTAATTACCGGAGAGAATGGAACTGGTAAAGAGCTTATTGCGAGGGCCATTCACAGTAAATCATTAAGAGCCTCACAACAGATGGTTGGTGTTGATATGGGGGCAATAACCGAAACATTATTTGAAAGCGAACTTTTCGGGCATGTGCGGGGAGCTTTTACAGATGCAAAAACTGCTCGTGACGGAAAGATAAAAATTGCAGATAAGAGCACATTATTCCTTGATGAAATCGGGAATCTCTCCCTTCCACTCCAGGCGAAGCTTTTGGCATGTCTTGAGAACCGTCAAATAGTCCCGGTCGGGGCAAATCATCCTATTCCAGTTGATATCCGTCTGATCTGTGCTACAAATTGTGATATAGACCTGATGGTTGCCGAAGGCCGTTTCCGCGAAGATTTGTTGTTTCGCGTGAACACGATAAGGATCGAAGCTCCGCCACTGCGTGATCGCGAAGAGGATATTATCCTGCTGGCCAATCACTTTCTGAACTACTATTCAAAATACTATCATAAACCAAAACTGATTTTAAGCGGAAAAGCGAAAGAAAAATTCCGTCATTACCATTGGCCGGGCAATGTGCGGGAATTGCGCCACGCGATGGAAAAAGCAGTTATTCTTTCTGAGACGGAAATACTACAGCCTGAAGATTTTCATTTCAGACCAACAGCCGAACGTGATGAATCGCGGAATACGCTTGAAGATATGGAAAAGGTAATGATAGAACAGGCACTTGCCGAAAATGGAGGAAATATGAGTGCAGCCGCTATCAAGCTGGGAATCACACGTCAAACCCTTTACAATAAGGCAAAAAAATATGGGTTCTAAACCTTTTATTCAGAAAATAGGCTGGCAGGTTGTATTGATCGGTCTTACTTCCCTGGCTACAGCTTTCCTTTGGTTTGGCTCTAACAGACCATTGGTTTTTATCCCGTTATTGCTATTGATATTTCTGCTGATCAAGCTTTTCAGGTTTCTTCAGCGGACAAATCAGGATATTGCACTGTTCTTTGAGGGATTAATGAACGAAGATTCTTCCATCAATCTTGAGTTAAAAACAGCTCCCCCCGGATATTCCTACCTTAGCAAGTCGTTGCTTCGATTAAGCAAGGCAGTCCGCGACGAACGGGTTCAAAACCGTTTTCAACAACAGTTTTATGAAGAATTAATCAGCCATTCGACTTCAGGTCTGCTTGCCTATGACGAAATTGGACAGGTAAAACTTGTGAATCCCCCGGTACTTGGTTTTCTGGGACTTCATCACCTCTCTTCGATGAAAACGATTGAAAACAGATTCCCCGCGTTCTATCAATCGATCAACAATCTCCAGCCGGGAAAAACAATTGTTTACAAATTTTCGTCCGAAGGTGATACGATTCCATTACAAATCCGGTCGAGTCTTTTCAATTTCGGTGAAAAAAGGTATCGTTTACTCGCCTTTCAGAATATTAAAACCGAACTTGATGAAAAAGAGGTGGAAGCGTGGCAAAATCTTTTCAGGATATTGTCGCATGAAATAATGAATTCCATCGCGCCAATTACCTCACTTGCGCAATCGATTACAAAGTCACTTCCAGATGAATTGGAAGAAACTACTTCATCAGAAAAGGTCGATTTTAACAGGATCAGACGAATTGCCTCGACCATTGAAGGACAAAGTAACCTGATGATGTCCTTTGTTGAGAAATACCGAAAACTATACAAAATCCCCGAACCAGATATCAAACCAATTAATGTTGCCGACTGGCTTTCGCGGTTCAGGATACTCTACCACCAGGAAATGATCCAAAAAGGAATTCGGTTTGAAGTCATCCGGTCAGAGGTTGATCACTTTTATGCCGATGACAACCTAATTTCGCAGGTGATCGTTAATTTGCTGAAGAATGCGCAACAAGCATTAACCGCTTCGGGAAATGGAATCATCCGGTTATCTGTTACGAAAACAGATGAACAGATCCTGATCGCGGTCGAAGACAATGGTCCAGGAATTCCTGAAAAATATGCCAATCAGATCTTTATGCCGTTTTTTACAACAAATCCAGGGGGTAACGGAATTGGACTGGCCATTTCACGGCAAATTATTCTTCGGCACGGAGGTACAATTACTTTCTCATCGGTTCCTGAAAAGGGGACAAAATTCTGTATTTCAATATAAGTGTATTTCACCATCATATTAGATAAATAATTATATTTCACCAACAATAACCATTTTTCACGTATCTTTGCAATAACTATAAATCACAAGATACAATGAATAATAATCATATTTCACAAGAAATAACTGTTTTTCACGATAGAATCGCTCCAGAGAAAGGTGTATTGGTTGGTTATGGAGCTGTAATTGAAGCGTTGCAATTACCTGTCCCGCTTCCATCAAAGTTGGCTTTAATCAGCGAAAAAAGAAGGAAATATCAAACAGAAGACTGGCAAGTACTTACGCCTCGTCATCAACCGCAGGAAACTTTATATGGTCATTTGGTATTTGCTCTTAAATATGAAGGGTTAAATCTGCTGTTATTTAAAAAACTGTTCCAAAAGATTGAAAAAGCAACCATCGAAAATTGGGTGAAAAGTGAACCACTTGGCCAATACAGCAGGAAAATATGGTTTTTGTACGAATGGTTGTTGCAGGAACAATTAGAAATAGCAGATTTAAAGGAAGGTAACTATGTTCAACTCGTAGATGAAGTACAACAATATACAAGCAACTCCAGTATCAACTCACCTCGTCATCGCATTCGTAACAATTTACCTGGTACGGTGAATTTTTGTCCGTTAATATTCAAAACTCCTAAGCTTGAAAATTTTGTATATGCCAATATATCCAACATGACGAATTCGGTGTTCAATGGCGTGCATAAAGACATACTAATTCGAACATCTGCGTTTCTATTATTAAAAGACTCAAAAGCTTCATTTACTATTGAAGGCGAAATTCCAACTCAAAACAGGGCAATACGTTGGGGCAAGGCAATTGGTCAGGCTGGCAACCGACCGTTATCGAAAGATGAACTATTACGATTGCAACAAATTGTAATTGAAAACAGCCGTTTTGTAAGTTTAGGATTTAGAAAGGAAGGTGGATTTGTAGGAGAACACGACCAGAGTACCGGTGAACCTATACCAGAACATATATCCTCGCGCTGGCAAGACATTGACAACTTGGTAGATGGCTTGTTAAATACATGCAATTTATTAGAAGAAGGCAACTTTCACCCTGTTTTGGCAGCGGCGAAAATAGCATTTGGCTTTGTTTTTATTCACCCTTTTGTTGATGGCAACGGAAGAATACACCGTTACCTTTTTCATCACCTTTTAGCAAAAATGAAGTATACACCTCAGGGAATTATTTTCCCGGTTTCGGCGGCTATCCTTGAAAGAATTAATGACTACCGAAAAGTGTTGGAGAATTTCTCTCAACCTTTACTCGATTTTATTGAATGGCGAAAAACCGACGATAACAGTATAGAAGTACTTAATGATTCCATCGATTATTACCGTTATTTTGATGCCACACTTCAGTCTGAATTTTTATTTGAATGTGTCGAATATACAATCAATAAGATAATTCCGGAAGAGGTCGCATACCTGCAAAGCTATGATGCACTGAAATCATGGCTCGACGATCGCTTCCAAATGCCAGATAAAACAGTGGCTTTGTTGATCCGCTTTTTGGAGCAAAATAATAGCAAGATATCCAGGCGGGCAAGGGATAAGGAATTTTCGGCTTTGACTGATGAAGAAATAGGGGAAATAGAGAAGAATTTCAAGCTTTGTTTCGAAAAACAATAAGGCTCGTTTATATTTTCTCCGGAAATATTTTAACTCATTATTGCCTTCATCGGGATTTAAAACCGCAGATGAGACAACTTAAACATTACAATGCAGTTACAGCATCAGCAACCCATTCTCTCTTAATTGCTTAATCGCGGTACTATTCCAGAAGAGCACAAAATCATCACCGGTTTGTTCTTCAAATGATTTTTCCAATTCTCCAAACGTTATTAGTGATGATTGGGAAATTGAAATTTTCGGAATTTGGGTGAACAACCAATTGCCTTCTTCATGCTTTAGATGAATCACCAAATCCTGCTTTTTATTCGCAAAAGAGATTTCAGCCATTTCGTAGGTTTGTTTTTTTTTCTTCTTCGAATAATAGCGAATAGAAGGAAGTCCTCCAAGCCACAAGATTTTGGCATGAGGTTTTACCGGCTCATATTCCACATTGTCAATCGTCTGCTGAATATATTTTGGAAGGATTGTGGTTCTTGGTACTTTAAACTCGAACCAGTCCTGGAGAGGGAGTTCGAAGCCAATTTCGTGCATATAGTTGAAAAGCGATTTTTTGAGCCCGTCACGGAAAAGTTCATGATTTGCTCCCGTTGGATCGCTGTGAATCAAATCGTTGTTTGCAAACGATCCCGGCTTTTCATTTTCAATTTTCACATTAAACTGATCGGGATTCAACCCAATCGGACTGTGCGCCGTCATTGCCAACTGGTGCCAGAATCCCGACTGAACGACTCCCGCTTCAAACAACTGCCTCACAACTTCCAGTGAATCGATGGTTTCCTGAGTCGTCTGTGTGGGAAATCCATACATCAGGTATGCATGAACCATGATACCAGCCCGGGTGAAATGGTCAGTTACTTTTGCAACCTGTGCAACACTCACGCCTTTGTTAATTAGTTTTAGCAATCGGTCGGAGGCCACTTCCAATCCACCTGAAACCGCAATACAACCCGATTCTTTTAACAACAGACACAAATCGAAAGTGAAGCTTTTTTCGAAACGAATGTTCGTCCACCAAACCACTGTAAGTTTCCGACGGATGATTTCCAAAGCCAGATCCCGCATTAAAGCCGGTGGCGCAGCCTCGTCGACAAAATGAAAACCAATCTGCCCGGTTTGCCTGATCATTTCCTTTATGCGGTCGCATAAAATCTGCGCACTAATGGGTTCGTAGCGGCTGATATAATCGAGCGAAGTGTCACAAAATGTACATCGGCTCCAGTAACAACCATGCGCCAGTGTGAGTTTGTTCCAGCGGCCATCACTCCACAAACGGTGCATCGGATTTACGATCTCAATCACCGATAAATAAGTATCAAGTGGTAAATCGGTATAATCAGGTGTTCCGGTTTCGGGTTGCGGAAAGTCGGGATGTATGGAACCATTCAGATAGACAACTTTGCCGTTTTCAAGGACAAAAGTTCGTTTCAATTCAGCTTTATTGCGCTTCCCGTCAAGGTATTCAATGAGGTTCAGCATCGGAGCTTCGCCATCATCAAGTAATATAAAATCAAGGTAGTTGAAAACGCGCGGATCGGTTAATGAACGCAGTTCCGTATTGGCAAAACCACCACCCATTACAATCTTCAACTCCGGAAAATTACGTTTGATCCATTGACCGCATTTGAAACAACTGTAAAGATTTCCTGGAAACGGAACCGAAAAAGCGACAAGAGTTGGTTCGTAAACGTTAATTTTCTTTTGGAGTAAATTGAGCAAAAGCTTGTCTATAAAGCTATCGGGAGCAAGCAATGCAGCTTCCAACTCATCGAACGTTGCTGCTGATCGTCCCAGGCGCTCGGCGTAACGGCTAAATCCAAAGTGCGGATCGATCGCCTCCTTAATCAGATCTGAAAGATCTTCAAGGTACAACGTGGACAGGTGCTTGGCTTTATCACGCGTTCCCATGTTTCCAAAAGCCCACTCCAAATCTTCTGTCTGGGCAAAGCGCGAAGCTTCAGGTAAGAAGCTTCCTTCGCAAATCAAATGAGACAAAGAAAAATTCTTTTCCTGCAAAAAGGCAATTACCTGATCTATTGTCTGAATATAACTTTCCCTCAGGTTGAAAATCCGTTGTCCATTAGCCGATAACGCTGGTTTAGTAGCTTCAATTTCGTTAAAAACAGCTTTCAATCCTTCAGAAGAAAACAACGCCAAAATCGTTTCTATGCCAAGATCGCACTGGTAGGATGAAATTGATTTTGTGTTTAAAAATCCTTTGAGATAAGCCGTTGCAGGATATGGCGTATTCAGCTGGGTAAATGGTGGTGTTATCAGAAGTACTTTTTGATTCACGATCTAAACTTTTAGCGATTTGTAAAAGTAATGCAAATATGTAGTAACTTTATTTCTATAAAACATTTAACCATGCAAGCGAAAATTTTGATCATCGCGCTATTGGTAAATATTTATACCGCGACAGCTTTTCCGCAGGATGTCTTACAAAATAGAGAGCCCTTTGCGGCAGGGCGATTTTACACCGATAAACCAGCTGAATTAAAAGCCCAGTTACAGCAATTGTTCTCCGGTTCTATCAAGATGAAATCTGAAAACACACCTCTGGCAATTATTGTCCCTCATGCCGGATATATTTATAGTGGCGAAGTGGCTGCTTCAGCTTATAACCAGATTGATCCTGGTCGAAAATTTGAGCGTATCTTTATCATTGGATCAAGTCATACGATGGCTTTTACCGGTGCCTCTGTTTTTTGTACAGGCCATTACGTCACACCTTTGGGCATCGTTAAGGTTGATCTTGAGCTTGTCAGTCAATTAGCTAAAGAAAACAAGCTCATTAAGTGTTACCCTGAACCCCATTTGGAAGAACATAGTATAGAGGTGCAACTCCCCTTTTTGCAATACCATTTACGAACAGATTTTAAAATTGTGCCTCTCATCATTGGTTCCTCGACAGCTGAAACTTCTAAAAAACTGGCCGTTATTTTAAAACCGTACCTGAATGAAAAGAACCTGTTTGTGATTAGCAGTGACTTTTCGCATTATCCAAATTATTCCGATGCACCCCTGGTGGACCAACTCACTGCAAAAGCGATAAAAACCAACAGGGCTTCGAACCTGATTAATACGCTCGAAAACAATGATCGAAAAGGTTTACCAGGTTTGGTAACCAGTTTATGCGGCTGGAGTTCGGTTTTGACTTTGCTTTATATGACAGAACAAATGCCAGGTGTAACAGCTGATCTGATCCAGTATAAAAACTCGGGTGATTCGTCGTATGGTGACAAGCAAAAGGTCGTAGGTTACTATGCGATTTCCTTTTCGCAAGCCAAAGAGAAAAGTCCGGTGAACGAATTTTCTCTGAACAACGATGATAAAAAATTCCTGTTAAAACTCGCACGTGAAACCATTTCGGAGTACGTCAGAAACGGACATGAACCCGAAGTTGTTCAATCAAAACTTAGTGCAACTTTAAAGACGAACTGTGGAGCTTTTGTAACGCTTAATAAAAATAACAACTTACGCGGTTGCATCGGGCGTTTCGATGCAAGCCAACCGCTTTGGAAGGTGGTTCAGTCGATGGCCATTGCTGCAGCAACAGAAGATTATCGTTTTGACAAGGTTAAGCCAAATGAAATCAGCCAATTGAAAATAGAAATTTCGGTGCTGACTCCATTAAAGCGGATTCAGTCGATCGATGAATTCACAATGGGCAAACACGGTATTTATATAAAAAAAGGCAACTCATCGGGGACCTTTTTACCACAAGTTGCCAACCAAACCAAATGGAGCAAAGAAGAATTTCTCGGGCATTGCTCACAGGACAAAGCCGGAATTGGATGGGATGGATGGAAAACAGCAGAACTGTATACCTACGAAGCATTGGTGTTTAGTGAAGGGGAGAAGGAATAGTTCGAAAGGTTTCAGTTGTTGATGGAGTTTGTGATGTTTCTATGGTTTCTATTGTTATGACCGTTGCAATCGTTTCTGTTGTTTAAAAAGTTCATGTTGTTAGTGATCGATTTCGTTGGATATGTTTTAAAATGGCATAATATGAGCACAATAAATAAATTTGAGGATTTAGAGGTTTGGAAAGTGGCTAGGGAATTATGTCATGACATTTTTAAGTTGACATTACAAGACGCATTCTCAAAAGACTTTGGCCTAACGGACCAGATCAGAGGTTCAAGCGGTTCGGTAATGGACAATATTGCCGAAGGCTTTGAAAGAGACGGTACGAAGGAGTTTGTGCAATTTCTGTCTATTTCAAAGGGCTCATGCGGAGAATGTCGCTCACAATTATACCATGCGCTCGACCGTAAATACATAACCACCGAACAATTCGAACTTCTATCGCAAAAAACAATTGACTTAGGACGTAAAATCTCCAACCTGATGATATACCTGCGAAACTCCGATATAAAAGGCAACAAATTCAAACCCGCTGAACCAAAGAAACAATAGAAACCGAAGAAACAATAGAAACATTTCAGACAACAGAAACCCTTCAATCCCAGAAACCAAAGAAACATTTAAAACAATAGAAACTAAAATAGAAACCCTCCCAACCCTATGCTGACGAACACCGCATACCCCCTTTTGCCAATCAGTATTCTGGTCATTTTGTTTTACTCGCTGTCGTTCGCTTTTTCGCGGATAGGACTTGTAAGCAAAGCAAATCACCGGAAATTCTGGAATGCTTTGTTATTGATAGCCTTCTTGACAACTGGTATAATTGGGTTGTTGATGGTAATCAAAATCAACTACAAGCTGGAGATCTCTTTTTACGAACAATTTGTCGGATACCATGTTGGCTTTGGAATCGGGATGGCTGTAATCGGTTTTTTTCATTTCTGGTGGCACCTCAATTACTATCTCCAGCTTTTTAAAGTTCAAAAAGTCAACGAATCACGGCAAAAGTATCATTTGGAAAACGATCTGGACCCACAATTCTTAAAGATATCGGCTTTTATACTGGGGAGCACGACCATCATCGCACAAATACTATTGTTGCGCGAGTTTCTGACGGTTTTTAGCGGGAACGAACTGGTCATCGGTCTGGTACTAGCTAATTGGATGGTTTTAACCGGCATTGGCGCCTATCTTGGAAAATATCCGTTAAGAATTAAAAAAGCAAATACCATTTTAATTTCAGGGATTCTAATCCTTTCGATTTTACCATTTATTACCACCTTCCTGATTAATTACCTGAAAAACATCGTTTTCCCAATCGGGGCAATGATAAGTATGGTTCAAATCTTTTTTGCCTCCTTTTTATTGTTGATCCCGTTTTGCCTCTTAAGCGGTTTCCTGTTCACATTTATCGTCCAATGTTATTCCGATATCAGGGATAAAAACGAAACCGGCTCGGTTTACGGTTACGAGTCGGTTGGTAGTATGGCCGGTGGCTTACTTAGTGGCCTGCTTTTTATTTTTGTCTTTTCGTCGATTGAAAGTCTGCTGGTACTGGCCATTATTAACGGGCTGGTCCTTTTCCTGATCAACCTGAAACAAAATTTGAGTTGGTTACCTTTGATCGTTATCCTCCCTGCATTCGCCCTGCTATTTTTTCATCCTGAAAAGAAGATCCGAAGTTGGGTTTACCCCAACCAGACAATTGTGGTTTCGAAAGATTCGCCTTTCGGGAATATCGTGATTACGCAGCGCGAAAACATGTGGAGCGTTTACAACAACAATGTGCTGTTGTTTGACTCCGAGAATTTTATGCTCAACGAAGAAGCGGTTCATTTCGCAATGCTTCAACACCCGCATCCAACACAAATATTACTGGTTTCGGGTGGTCTTTCAGGTCAAATTACAGAGCTGGAAAAATATCAACCTGCTTTAATCGATTATGTAGAAGATAACCGCTGGTTGTTGGCCCTTATGAAAGATACTATCGAAAAAAAAATAGGTAAAAATGTAACCATTCATTCGACCGATCCGCTTCGTTTTATCAGGAAAACAGACAAAACGTATGACGTTGCCATATTTAACCTGCCGGCCCCATCCACGTTGCAAACCAATCGGTTTTACACGTTTGAGTTTTTTGTGTTGGTGAAGAAAAAGCTATCGCAGGGAGCAGTAATTTCGTTTGGAATACCTTCTCCTCCTAATTATATGAATAATGAAGCAGTTGATCTAAATTCCTCCCTATATAATACTTTGAAAAAAGTGTTTCAAAACGTAATCATTCTGCCGGGCGAGAAGAATTATTTCCTTGCGTCCGATGCCACATTGACCTATGCCATTGCCAGAGAGGTTCAGGATAAGAAGATCGAAAACCGTTATGTGAACCGGTTTTATATTGACGACACGTTACTTAAAATGCGTGGTGAAACCATCCTTTCGGCAATAAACACAGATTCTGAAATCAACCAAAACCTAAAGCCGGTTTTGTATCGTCAACAACTTGCATACTGGCTTAGTTATTTCACAGGAAAATACTGGATAATGGCAATTATTGCCTTGTCGTTCACCATGTTTGTTTTTTTCAAGGGAAGTTCTTCCTCACAGGCCATGTTTATAACCGGTTTCTCGGCATCGGGACTTGAAATACTTTTGCTTTTTGGCCTGCAGGTTTTTTTCGGAAATATTTACCTGCTCACAAGCTTTATCATCACCGGGTTTATGCTTGGCCTTGCCGTCGGATCTTTCTATGGCATATCATTCAAAAACGACCCGGAGAAGGAATACATATCCACTACCCAAATAGTGATTGCTATTTTCTCAGCTGTTATGGGCCTATTGCTCTTTTCGCCTAAAATGGCTGAATTTGCTCCCCCGGTTATCTATTCTTTGTATATTATCTCAATCGTAATCATTGGCGGATTGACTGGCTTCCAGTTTACGCAAGTCAGCAAAAACAGGAAAGGCAGCTATGCTGAAATCTCAGGAAAAACATATAGCTATGATTTAATTGGGTCTGCACTTGGAGCTCTTGTCGTTGCACTTTTTCTGGTGCCAAATCTTGGCATTTTTGCATCCGCAATCGCAATTTGTTTCGTAAATTTGATCTTCGGAATTTGGTTAATTCTAAATAAATTTAGCCGAATTTAAAAGAGTGGTTCTTTGGTTTTCTCTCAAAAACTAAAAAAAATGGTGGCCATTCATAAAATAAGTAAACGCGAATTTCTGATGCAGGGGTTGACCGCGGCAGGTGCTATCGCCCTCTCACCCATGATGAGTTTTGCCGATCCAGGTAGTAAAAATCTTTGGAAATGGAGCAAGGAAGGCCAGTATTGGTCGCCAACTCCAAGGGGAACCAAATGCCTGATCTGTCCAAACGAATGCGTGATAAAAGAGGGAGAATCGGGTGATTGCCATAACCGCGTGAACAAAGACGGCAAACTATATTCCATCGCTTACGGAAACCCATGTGCTGTAAATGTCGATCCGATTGAGAAAAAACCATTTCACCATTTTTTGCCCGGTTCGAAAGCCTTCTCAATTGGAACAGCAGGCTGCAACCTTGCCTGTCTGAACTGCCAGAACTGGACCATTTCGCAGGCAAGCCCCAAAGATACGCGCAACTACGATTTAATGCCAGATAAACTGATTGCTGAAACAATCGCGAGCAAGTGTCAATCGATCGCATACACGTATTCTGAACCTATTTCCTTTTATGAATATACTTACGACTCGGCAAAACTGGCCAGGCAGGCAGGAATTAAGAATGTACTTGTGACAGCAGGATACATCAATGAAGAACCGTTACGCAATCTCTGTAAAAACATCGATGCTGTCAGGGTTGATCTGAAATCGTTCAGTAACGACATTTACATGAAACTGAGTGCCGGAGCCCTTCAACCCGTTTTAAACTCATTGAAAACAATAGCTTCACTTGGAGTTTGGCTCGAAATTATCAACCTGGTCGTTCCGGGCTGGACCGACAATTTAGATATGATCAAACGAATGTGTAACTGGCTGGCAGAAAATGGACTTGCCAGTTATCCACTTCATTTTAGCCGTTTTCATCCCGATTACAAACTCACACAGTTGTCCGCAACCCCGGTTGGTATCCTTACTAAAGCCCGTGAAATCGCTCTTGCTGCAGGATTAAAATACGTTTATATCGGCAACGTACCTGGTCTGGATGCAGAAAATACCATATGTCCGAAATGCCATGATTTGGTAATCGAAAGGAAAGGATTTTCGATCCTCCAAAATAACCTTGTGAAGGGAGCCTGTAAAAAATGTGGCGAAAAAATCCCCGGAGTGTGGGAATAACCTGTTTTATATGTTGACCCAATTCCAACCAATGCAAATACCAATCGTTTGAAACATCCGCTAATGTTTTAACTTTGCCACATTAATACGCTAAGATGAACAATTATCCGGTCTATAACGCCTCCATAATAGTAACACGCGAGCTGGAAGATGAGCTTGGAAAGATCCTGATCCGCTACCCTCAGGATAAAATATTCCTGGTTACGGAAGAAAACTGCGATCAATTTTGCGTTCCACTCATCAATCACACACCCGGATTTGAAAATTTCAAGAAAGTGGTAATTCCATCAGGCGAAGAGAATAAAAAACTCTCGTCCGTTGAAAAGATCTGGCTTTTCCTAAGCCAGAACGGCGCTGACCGTAAATCACTTGTTGTGAACCTGGGTGGCGGAATGCTTACTGATTTGGGGAGTTTTGCTGCCTCAACGATCAAAAGAGGAATGGACTTTGTGAATATTCCTACCACCCTTTTGGCACAGGTCGATGCATCGGTTGGTGGAAAAACAGGATTCAATTTTAACGGATTAAAGAATGAAATCGGGGTGATCAATCAGCCAAATACCGTACTGATCGACACGCGTTTTTTGCAAACCATTGACAGTCAAAATTTCATATCAGGATATGCTGAAATGATTAAACACGGACTGATTAATTCTGTGGATCATTTGGATGAAGTTCGTAATTACAACCTTATAAATCCTGATCTTGAAGTACTTCGTGGTATAATTGCCAGATCAGTAGCCATCAAAGATCATTTTGTATTCCAGGATCCCAACGAACGGAATATCCGTAAAGCATTGAATTTCGGGCACACAATCGGTCATGCATTCGAAAGTGCCGCATTATATTCAGATAAGCCGATTCTTCATGGATTTGCTGTCGCTTATGGAATGATTGCTGAATTGTACCTTTCGCATAAAGTGTGTAACCTTCCATTAACTGCTCTCAATGAATTATCTGACTGGTTAATATCCGTTTACGGAAAATATAAAATTGAAGAGAGCCAGTTTGAAGCGTTCTACCAGTTAATGACGCATGATAAGAAGAATGAAGGCACACGCGTAAATTTCACGCTGATCCCGGCTGTCGGGGAGGTGGCCATCAATCAAAATTGTGACAAAGCCCTTATATTTGAAGCTTTAGAATATTACAAACAACTTTCTATTTGAGAACTATCGATGCAATATACCATCACAAAAGAAGACAAAATACTGAAGGGAGAAATCACGCTTCCTTCATCCAAAAGCATCAGTAACCGAATATTGATCATTAACTCGTTGAGTTACTCACCCTACGAGATTGAAAATCTTTCAGATAGTGATGATACAAAGGTGATGGAAGCCGTTTTGAACGCAAACACCAATCATTTCGATATTGGACATGCCGGAACAGCGATGCGATTCCTGACCGCCTTCTTGTCGAAAATAGCGGGTGAATGGATATTAACAGGATCGGAAAGGATGCGTCAACGTCCGATCGGGATTCTTGTTGATGCATTGCGAAAACTTGGTGCATCGATTGAATACACCGAAAAGGAGGGATTTCCTCCGTTAAAAATCCTTGGGACATCGTTAAAAGGAGGAGTCCTTGAACTTGATGGAAGTATCAGCAGCCAATACATTTCAGCCCTGTTGATGATTGCACCAACAATTCCGGGTGGACTAACATTAAAGCTTTTAAATCAGGTAACTTCAAAGCCCTATATTGAGCTCACCCTTAATTTGATGAAGCAATTTGGTATCCATCATACATGGAACGGGAATGAGATCAGGATTGATGAGCAAACCTACAATCCGGTAAAGTTTTCTGTCGAAGCCGATTGGTCAGGTGCCTCCTATTGGTACGCAATGGCTGCACTTTCTGACGAATGTGATCTGCGACTTAAAGGTTTGCGATTGCAAAGTCAGCAAGGTGATGCTGCTCAATCAGCGTGGTTTGAAAAATATTTTGGCGTCCATTCAAAACAGGTAGACAACGATGTACTTTTGACAAAGGTAAAAGGCAGGGAAATTAAAATAGTCGAATTGGATTTTATCGAAAATCCCGATATCGCACAGACTTTTGCGGTGTTAGCCGTCTGTCAGAAAATCTCTTTTCATTTCAAAGGGTTGACAACTTTAAAAATAAAAGAGACCGATCGCATTCATGCCTTAAAAACCGAATTGTCGAAATTTGGTGCAACACTTAGCGAACCGGCAGAAGGGGAACTTGCATGGGACGGAACATTTGATCAATCTTTAGTAAATCAACCTGCTGTAGTCGAAACCTATCACGATCACCGGATGGCATTGGCATTCGCCCCTGCCGCAATGGTCTATCCCGCAATAGTGATCAACGATCCAGGTGTAATTACAAAATCATATCCTTCCTTTTGGGATGATCTGAAACAGGTGGGATTTAAGATCTTGTAGAGACAAGGCATGCCTAGTCTCTAATAATTTAATACATATCCTTCATTATCTCCTCCGATATATTATCTTTGTTAATCATCCTAAGTAATATGTCGATCCAAAATATCATACCCGACGAATTCATCCGGTTCCTTTTGGTACTGATATTCTCTTTGCTTATCGGGCTCGAACAACGACGTCACCATATCACTGAAAATGAAGATCTACTGTTTGGAACAGACCGGACATTTACCTTTATCGGACTTTTAGGGTATGTATTATTTATAGCCGACCCCAAATCATATCTCCCATTTCTTACAGGGTTTGTAATAATTGGACTTTTGTTAGCGATACAATATTTTCAGAAAATCAGTCAGCACAATAATTACGGACTCACAAGTTCGATATTGGCCTTATTGACTTATTGCCTCCCAATAATGGTCTTCACCCAGCCTATCTGGCTTTTGCTCTCATTTGTAGTCGTTATACTAATACTCACGGAGATTAAAAACCATTTTATCTCAATTTCGAAAAAAGCATCAGAAGAAGAGTTTATTACACTCGCCAAATTTATCGCATTTGCAGGAGTGCTTCTGCCACTACTGCCCGACCAACCGATTTCTGATCAGATATCTATTTCCCCCTACAACCTGTGGTTAGCAGTGGTTGTGGTTTCAGGAATTTCATATATCAGCTACCTTCTCAAAAAATTTGTTTTCCCCGATTCAGGAATTATACTAACCGGTATTCTTGGTGGTTTGTATAGCAGCACCGCAACAACTGTAATTATTGCCCGACGTGAAAAAAAGGGAAGCGTTGGTAAACAAGCAGTATCAGCCATCATGATAGCTAATGGAATGATGTACCTGCGTATACTTGTTCTCGCCTTTTTATTCAATCGCGCAATTGCGTCAGTATTAGCTATTCCATTTCTAATTCTATTCGTGATATGCATCGTTCTTTCTAAAATATCAAGTAAACATGATGATACGATTTCGCAATCCTCGTTAGAAAGTATAGAAATTGCCAGTAATAAAAACCCGTTAGAATTTAAGACGGCCACAGTCTTTGGATTACTTTTTGTTTTCTTTGCAATTGTCACTGAATATGTCATGAAATCCTATGGAAGCTCCGGGATAACAACCCTTGCCTTTATCGTCGGCGTTACTGATATCGATCCTTTTCTTCTTAATCTGCTTCAACACCAGGGTGGTATCACGGAAACCATTGTAGCTCTGGCAATTATTAATGCGACCAATAGTAACAATATTCTAAAACTGATATATGCTTTAGCGCTGAGTAGCAAGAGTCTAACCAAAAGTCTGTTTGTCAATTTTTCTATACTTATCATTTCTGGTCTTGCTGTTTCTATGCTATTCTATCTTTTATAAGATATTAATATTGCTTAGTCGTTATTATACCAGTATGGAAAAACGCTTGCCACAACTAGTCTTTCAAAAATTGATCTGCAATACCTTCTGTTTAACTTATAAACAAACTCATTGAGGTAACGCTGTAAATTATAGC
>Ga0209585_10000199_pt1 | contig 24003 bp, 19 predicted proteins | sample NGEPerone_FD_185491 | JGI IMG/M metagenome (GOLD analysis project Ga0209585, IMG submission 185491) | Arctic peat soil microbial communities from the Barrow Environmental Observatory site, Barrow, Alaska, USA - NGEE Permafrost154B-one... | ecosystem: Environmental > Terrestrial > Soil >... | reverse complement strand
GAATGCAACAAAAGCTTGGAAAATCAAAAGATGAAGTAATCAAATGGATTCAAGACCTTTAATTTCTTTTCCTGATAATTAAAAACAAAACCTCATACATTTAATGCGTGAGGTTTTTTTGTTTATCTAATTTTATTAAATGATAATTTTAAGGAATGATAGTTAATAATCAATCTCCCATTTATGTAAAACTCGGATTCCAGTTTCTGGTAATTTTTTTTATAGGCTTTTTCATCTACACTGCTCAAAACATTATTGTGCCATTGGCGTTTGCAGTATTGCTCACGGTATTGCTTTTGCCCATTGTAAATTTTCTTGAATCAAAAAAAATAGGAAAAGTACTTTCAATTGCCATCGCTATTTTACTCACGATAGGTTTTATAGCCGGAATTATTTATTTTCTCAGTAGCCAGATTGCAAGTTTTGTACAGGATGTTCCCTCAATTAAACAACATCTCAACGAACATTTGATCGCTTTGCAAACATGGATTAAAAATAAGTTCAACATTTCCTTTTCTGAGCAAAATCAATATTTTAGTGAACAGGCCGATAAATTGAAAACATCCGGTACCGGTTACATAAAGACCACTTTTTTTTCTATAACCGAAGCGGCGCTCTTACTTATCCTAATGCCCATATATACCTTTTTGCTGCTATATTATCGATTGCATATTAGGAATTTTTTATTTATTGTTTTTAAAAAAGAATATAATAGCGATGTTCAGAATGTAATAAGCAAATCGAAATTAATGATACGCAGTTATATGGTAGGTCTTCTTATAGAAATGGTCATTGTAGCTTCCGCCAATTCAATCGGCCTTGTAATATTAGGAATAAAATATGCTATTTTTTTCGGAGTCCTTTCTGCAGTATTAAATATTATCCCATACATCGGAATGTTTACTGCTACCCTTTTTACAGTTTTGGTTACTTTAACTACGTCAAACAATACAAGCGATATTGTGTGGATTATCGTGATATTTTATGGCATTCATATCATAGATACTAATTTCTTAGTGCCCCGTATTGTGGCTTCACGGTTAAGGATAAACGCACTTATTTCTATTTTAGGAATTTTAATAGGAGGGGCCTTAACCGGTATTTCAGGTTTATTTTTATCAGTGCCTGCCATTGCGTTTATTAAGATAATTTGCGAGCAGGTAGATAGCTTAAAGCCATGGGGGATTTTGATGGGCGATGATACCTCTTATACTGAAAAAACGAAACTCTTGAAAAAGCTACAACAATTCTCAAAAGTAAGCTCCGGGAAAAGTAAGATGGATTAGAAAGAAAATTATCCTATTAACTTACACGAAAATTAATAGCAAAGGTAGTTCCTTTACCAGGTTCACTCTCCGCAGAAATACTTCCATTATGCCCTAATATTATATTTTGAGAATTAGCCAGTCCTAATCCATTTCCTTTTTCTTTTGTGGTAAAATAGGGTTCAAATAATCTATCCATTTCAGATTTTGTCATTCCTTTTCCATTATCTGTAATTTTTACTGTGCACAGATTATTATTATAGGAAGTTGAAATCTGCAGAATACCATTTTCATTCATTGCTTCAATTGCATTTACGATTATATTTAAAAAAGCAATTTTAATTTTTGCAACATCTACCGAAATCGGGCAGATATGGGAATCATAATTTTTTTCAACTTTTATATGATTCAATTCTATTCTATCCCGGGCCAATTCGAGGCTGCTATTCAATATATCGTTTATAGAAGCCTGTGAAAAGCTGAGTTCCGCTACTCTCGTTGTATTTAGTAAATCACTTACTAATTGATTGATGCGTTCAGAATTCCGGGTGATCATATTAAACAACATTTCTGAAGATTCAGTACTTGTTAATTCAGAGCGAAGTTGTTCTATGGAAAGATTAATATTGGTTAAAGGATTGCGTACTTCATGGGCAATGGTTCGTGCTATTCTTCCGGTTACAGCATATTTTTCAAGATTCCTTAGCTCTATTAATTCTGCATTCATTTCCGCAAGTTCCTTTACTCTTTTTTGTAATTGCTCTCTGAATTCTGAAGCTTTTTTATCAGCTTCTTTTTTAGCTTTATTTTCTTTATTATAAACTCCAATTGAATAGAAAGTGAGCAATATCGCTACTATTAGCGACACAATATTTAATATCCTGATCAGGTCTGAATATTCTGAAACACTTTTGGAACGCATATTCCATAATGCTTTTTCTGCATCCTGCATTTTATAAATATACTTTTCAATATTTTTTTTTGCTGCTATCCCCTGGCCATTCCCCTCTAGCAATTTTGGAGTAATTTTATGTATAGAGGAAAAATCTAAAATAATTTTTTGAATTCCTGCAAACTTTTGATCTATTAATCCATGAAGGGTATCAAGGTTATCCTGGTGTTCCTTGTTATCTATTGTTAATGAATCAAGCGTTCTAAAAGTATTGTAAGTATCTATTTTGCTCTGCGCATATTCATCAAGAAATTGGTTGTCGCTTGTAATTATATAGCCCCGAAAAGCTGACTCTCCTTTTGTAATGTATCCACGTATATTATCAAGATTATGAATAATCTCGTTAGTATGATTGATCCAGTGATCCTGTGTAATTACTTTTTGTGTTGAAATATACGTAAGGATATAAGAAATAAGCAAAAGCACAAAAGCTGCCAGGAATCCGATTCTAGTACGATTAGCGATTTTATTAAAAAATTTTCTTACCATTTGGTCCGGGGGAATTAATTTAAATATACAAAGGTTAATTAATTGAATATTAATTTATATTATTTTAACCTATTTTTTGGAGGCTTTGCACGTCACCAATTTTTTTTGATTATCATTAAATTTTCAATGGCTTAAACTTAAAACTAGCTTTCATAAAAACAGTAATCATTTCTCAACTAATTAAAGAAAGAGAAATATGCAAAGCAAAAATTTATTTGAGGTAGCTTCATAAATATTCAATTCATTGGAATAAGCGCCGATGGAGCAAATATTTAGAAAACGTATCTTTGCTTCCAATTTTTTTATGGAAACTGTTGAGCAAATATTATCACTCGCGCTAAATCATCCTGTAATGCAGGGAGAAATGGAAATAGTGCAACATAAATCGCAGCGCATTCCCGGGTCTGTACATTATATCATTAATCGCTATCGAAAAATGCCCAATATAGTTTTTGAAGATATGGGGATGATGGTGTATAATTATAATCAGGATAATAAAAAATCAGGAAACCTGGAATTGGTTTTTTGCATTTCGGGAAATAAATACTGTAAAGAAAAATCGGAGGAATGCAGTTTTTGCAAACATTCCCAATCTCATCATTGCGAAGAACTTATTGAAACGGTGGATGTGGCAAGTTTTCGTTATAGCCGTGAACATCTTACCCAATTTGTAAAAGGTTTAAAAACAACATCTTTCTCAGGGGATATTTTAAATTTCAACCATACTAGTTCATTCTCAAAAACCTTGCCTCTGTGCAGCAGAACAAGAAATGCCCTGGAAGCATTATTAAATCATAATTATTCAGAAAGCCTGGAAAATATATTTATTAATGCGCAAACACAAATGCTATTATTATATAGCATGGAATGCATAGCAGGCGATAGCGAAAATTCTTTCTCCTGTAAGTTCCTGGCCAATGAAGCTGATCGTGAAAAAATATCTCTTGCACGTGAAATTCTATTGCAGCAAATAGGAGAACCCCTTACTATAAAAGAATTAAGCCGAAAGGCAGCCATCAACGAATGTTATTTAAAGAAAGGATTTAAAGAAATGTATGGCACTACCATTTTCGATTTCTTTCAAAGCCAGCGTATGGAGCATGCAAAATATTTATTGTATGAAAAAGGATTAACGGTTACGGATGTTTCTGCTTTATTGGGTTATTCTTCCATATCCCACTTTTCTACAGCATTTAAAAAACATACAGGTTTAAAACCTTGTGAACTATTATTTCGCTGAAAATAAAATTTCCTATCACTTAGATATTTCCGATTTCGAAAACCAGATTTCCCGATTTTGTAAATCATTTGGAAGCAATGATATTTCATTTGCAGAAATAAATCTGTAATAATGAATAGTCAAAGTATCATAGTGGCAATCATAGCCATGTTGAGTTCCATGACCACAATGGCTCAACAAAATGACTCAGTAAAAACTTTAAAAGAAATTATTGTAACCGGCTACAAGGCAATTAACGGCGTAGGCCATTTGCTGGAATCGGAAGATGGCATTATTTACGCCGGCAAAAAAACGGAGGTTATCGTTGTTGACAGCCTGGATGCCAATAAAGCGATCAATAACACCCGCCAAATTTTAGGAAGAATTCCGGGATTAAATATTGTTGAAACAGAAAGCAGTGGTTTTACCGCAAATGGAATTGCAACACGCGGACTAAACCCAACTCAAAGTATTGAGATGAACACCCGCCAAAACGGCTACAACATAAGCGCAGATGTATATGGATATAATGAAGCGTATTACATTCCGCCGATGGAAGCGGTAAAAAGAATTGAACTGGTAAGAGGCGCAGCTTCGCTGCAATTCGGTGCACAGTTTGGAGGATTGGTAAATTATATCCTGGAAGATGCTCCGAAAAACAAACCTTTTCAATTTATTACCTCACAAACTGGTGGAAGTTTTGGAATGTTCAATTCGTTCAATTCAATTGGAGGTAATTATAAAAAATGGAGTTACTATGGATTTTTTCAATATAGAAATATGGATGGCTACAGGCCAAACAGCCAGCAGTGGCAACTTTCAGGATTTGGGAAAGTAAAATACACGCCTTCCGATAAAATGAATATCGATCTTGAATATTCCTTGCTTCGCAATAAAATTCAAATGCCAGGCGGATTGTCCGACAGCCTTTTTAAAGTAGATCCCAAAGCCTCTATTCGTGCAAGAAACTGGTTGAAAAGCCCATGGAATATTCTTAGCAATTCTATTAATCTTACTCCAAACGATAATACAACCATCAGTTTGCAAACTACCTATCTTTTTAGTAATCGATCCTTAGTGTGGCGAAATGAAGACGGAGGTTCCGGAGCGCTTGACACGATTGATCCTGCCACCAATCAATTCGTACCACGTGAAGTGGAAAGCGAAGATATGCATAGCATAGCTACAGAAGCGCGGGTTTCAACCAATTATAATCTTGGAAAAAATCAATCCACTTTAGCAGCAGGCATAAGGCTTTCCTATGCCTCGTTTAAAAGATTAGAAGGCGGCGAAGGAACTACAGGAAGCGATTTTGATTTATCCATTACGGGAGATTGGGAAACCAATATGGATTTTACCACAACAAATATTGCTCCTTTTATTGAGAATATTTTTCGTATAGGAAAAAGATTTACAGTGACACCGGGAGTGCGCTTCGAATACCTGAAAAGCACTGCCCGGGGTTATTCCATTGATGAAGATTATAAAATAACTACGGACAAAAGTAAAAACAGGGATTTTCTTCTCACCGGTATTGGAGTAGCATATAAAACAAAACCGAATACGGCTTTTTATGGAAACATAAGCCAGGCTTATCGCCCGATTGATTACAACCAGCAGCAACCATTTGGTGTAGCTGCCAAAATTGATCCGAATTTAAAAGATGCTTTTGGCTTTAATTCTGATCTTGGTTTTAGAACCATTGTCAGCAATTATTTGAATGTGGATGCCAGTTTGTTTTACCTCGCTTATAATAACAGGATTGGAGAAGTTGTTAAGACCGATTCCGCCACAGGTGAAGTGTATGCCTATCGCACCAATATTGCAAACAGCGTTCATAAAGGGTTGGAAGCGTATATTGAATTTAATATCCTGAAATATTTAGACAAGCATTCAAAACAAGGATTAAGTATTTTTAATTCATTTTCCTTTATTGATGCAAAATATACCAGTGGTGTATTTAAAGGAAATCGCGTTGAGGCTGCACCAAAGGTAATAGAAAGAGCGGGCCTTGTCTATTCCAATCGAAATTTTTCATCCACTTTTCAATTCAATTATACCGGCGATTCTTTTGGCGATGCAACAAATGTGAAAATAAGTGATAACCCTGTTGCCGGCTACATTCCCGTTTATACCGTGCTTGACCTAAGCGCTACCTATAAGATCAATAATTATTCAATAAAATGCGGCGTAAACAATCTTACGAACAAATCATATTTTACAAGAAGAACGGATGAATACCCCGGCCCCGGAATAATTCCGGCAGTGGGTAGAAGTTTTTATGCCGGATTCACTGCTAAATTTTAATCAATGAAAAAAAATAAACTTATAATCACAATAACATTTTTGTTTACCGGTGTAGTGGCCACCACTTTGATCTTGTCTTCCTGTAATAAAGAAACTGGCTTCATTTCGGTTGATTATGTTGATAAAATCAAGTTGGGGGAACTGATCTTCAACGATAAAAATCTGTCAAATCCTATTGGACAAAGTTGTTCAAGTTGCCACAGCCCTTCAACTGGTTTTAGTGATCTAAACCATAGTGTTGTTTCAGAAGGAGCTGTAGCGGGGCGGTTTGTAAACAGGAATGCGCCAAACATTGCTTATGCAGTATTTGCGCCTCCGCTTCATTTTGATAATGTGGATTCAACTTATGTAGGTGGATTTTTTTTAGATGGAAGGGTAAACACCTTGCAGGAGCAGGCAATGAAACCATTTTTAAATCCACTTGAAATGAATAATAGCAGTGTGCAAATGCTGGTGTCTAAAATCAGGAGTGCGGAATATTATAGCCTTTACAAAAAAGTGTACGGAGACAATGGCGAAATGAATACCGTTTTTCAAAATATTACGGATGCTATTGCCGCCTTTGAGAAATCTCCGGATCTAAGCCCGTTCACTTCGAAGTTTGATTTTTACCTTAAAGGAAAAGCATCCTTTACAGCGCAGGAACTTCGTGGCTACCAGTTGTTTAATGGAAAAGCTAAATGTGCGAATTGCCATATCACCGAGCCGGATGATGAAACAGGAAAAATTCTTTTTACTGATTTCACTTACGATAATATCGGCGTTCCTAAAAATCCCGCAAATCCTTTTTATTCTATTTCTCCTGATTTTAATCCCCGGGGGAAAGACGCTGTTGATTATGGATTAGGAGGGTTTCTAAATGATTCATCCAATTACGGAAAATTTAAAGTTCCCACTTTAAGAAATGCTGCTATTTCTGCACCTTATTTTCATAACGGGTATTTTAATACGCTGGAAGAGGTGGTTCATTTTTATAATAAAAGGGACAGAGAAAATTTTGGTTCGCCGGAAGTGCCTGCAACTGTAAATCATGAAGAGCTGGGAAACCTCCAACTTACCAAACAGGAAGAAGCAGACATTGTTGCGTTCATGAAAACATTAACCGATGGGTATAAATAACTAATTTTCGTTTTGCGAAAGCGATGAAATTAAAAAGATTAAAAATAATGAGGGTTAATCCTTCCTGTATTTCTTATATAATTTAATGGCCAACAAAAGCAAAACGGTAAAAGCAATAAGTACACCTATTCCCCAAACTATACTCAGCAATTGTTTTACCACTACAAGCATAACGATAGCGACTAATAAAATAGTGGCCACTTCATTCCATATTCTTAATTGTTGTGAAGACCAATGGAAGTTTTCTTTTTTCTGTTGAAGAAAAATTAAATGTAGTGTAAGGTGATAAATATATAGGCCAACTACAAAAAAAAGTTTTATTAAAAGCCACTCCGGCAAGCTTCCATAATAACTCCAGATCCATAAACCAAAAATCAAAGTAAGAATGGCGGAAGGCCAGGTAATTCCATACCATAATCTTTTTTGCATAATGCCATATTGCTTCAGAAGAATTGATCTTTCAGGTTCGGATTTTGCATTTGCTTCAGCACTATATACAAATAGCCTTACGATATAAAAAATCCCGCTAAACCAGGTTATAATAAAAATGATATGAAGAGCTTTGATATAGAAATACATGAAATTAAATTATTATGATTGTAAAATATACTTCCAAAATTTCAACCTTCGGGCATTCAGTTTTTTTCTTTAGCCATATATCCTGCAACGGCTTTTATCCATAAAGGATGATTATTCAGGCAGGGAATCATGGTAAAAGATTCACCCCCGGCTTCTAAAAATATTTCTTTTCCCCTCATGGCAATTTCTTCCAATGTCTCAAGGCAGTCGCTTACAAAGGCTGGGCATACGATCAATAAATTCTTTATTCCTTCACCTGGCATTTCTTTTAATCTAATATCTGTAAACGGAGTGAGCCATCCTTTGCCCAGTCGCGATTGAAATGAAATGCTGTATTTATTGGATGGTATTTGTAACTGTTCCACCACCAATTTTGTTGTTGTAATAATCTGGTGCCTGTAACAATGTGAATGAGCAGGTGAATCGACTTCACAACAATTTTCAATTTTCAAACAATGACAACCGGTTACGTCACTTTTTCGAATATGCCTTTCAGGAATACCATGGTAACTAAATAATACATGATTATAAGGCACGTTTAAGAAAGGTCTAATACTTTCTGAAAGTGCTTTCAAATAATCAACATCTCTGTAAAAAGGATCTATAAAATTTAGTTTGAAAGGGTATTTCTTTTTTTTATGAATCTCTTTTGCATATTCAACTCCGGTTTCATAGCTGGACATTGCATAGTGCGGGTAAAGAGGTAATATAATAACCTCCTCCATGAGTGGATTTATTTTTAATAACGCATCAAAGGCGGCCTCTGGTGTTGGATTTCCATATCGCATAGCTATTTCCACCGGTTCTTCTATCTCTTGTTGCAAGGCTTTTTGCAGGTGTATAGTATTTACAATCAAAGGCGAGCCTTCATCAGTCCAGATCGTTTTATATGCTTCGGCAGATTTTGGCGCCCTGAAGGGAACAATAATCCCTCTTACCAGCAATGCCCTCAGCAGCCATGGGATGTCAATAACTCTTTCATCCATTAAAAATTCATTGAGATATTTTCTTACATCCGGCACCTTTGTTGAATCCGGGGAACCCAAATTCATTAATAAAATTCCTTTCTTTATTTTTGTTGGCATCATTTATATATAAATATCAGCAAATGTAAGGCCTGCTAAAAATATATAAGCGATTGTTTTTTAGTAATTATTTATTAATGAAAAAACTAATTAAGATCATGTTTTTTAATGACTGAGCAATGACTTTTTAAATGATATTTGCCGGTAAATTTGTACCTATAAACAATGATGATTTTACCAAACGCCACATACAATAATTCTCTAAATAATTTCAGTATAGTTGGGGTTAATTACCGTAAAAGTGAAATGAGTATCCGGGATAAATTTTCACTTTCTCCGGATCAATCTCTTCTCTTGCTGAAACAGGCCGTGTCCAGGAATATTCCGGGATGCCTTGTGTTGTCTACCTGCAACAGAACAGAGATCTATGGTATATGCCATGATCCTCATCAGCTTATTGAATTGCTTTGTATTCGTACACATAGCCTTAAGGAGGATTTTTTGGATCACGGGTATGTTTATCAGGGCATTTCTGCTATCGAACATTTATTCAAAGTAGCTTCAGGGCTTGATTCTCAAATAATTGGAGATTATGAAATCTTATCGCAGATAAAACAATCAGCGAAGATTGCTAAGGAGAATGGCTGTATTAATAGCTTTATGGAGCGGGCGATTAATTATGCTTTGCAGGTTTCAAAAGAAATTAAAACAAAAACCAAAATAAGTACAGGAACTGTATCTGTTTCTTATGCAGCCATAGAAATAATAAAAGAAAAAATTAAGGATCTCAAAAATAAAAAAATTCTATTGGTGGGCACCGGGAAATTTGGTAATCACATTGCCAAAAATTTAAAAAGTTATTTGCCCGATACACTCATTTCATTTACAAACAGAACTGATGATAAGGCATTTGAATTGGCAGAGCAGTATGATGCAGAATTTGTTTCTTATAAAAATATATCCTCTGCTGCTGATGATGCGGACATTATTATCGTAAGCTCTGCTGCAGATTCTTATACTATTCATCCATCCTTTTTTAAGACTGCAAAATCAAGGCTTATACTTGATCTTTCTGTTCCTCAAAATGTGGATCCTGCCGTGAAGAATCTTTCGGGGATTACACTTTTGAATGTGGATGAAGTCTCCGGAATTCTGGATAAAACCATTGAAGCCAGGCAGGCAGAAGTTCCTAAAGCTTTGCAAATTATTGATGAAACATTGAATAGCCTGGAAGACTGGCACCGTCAGCAATTTAATAATCCATTGCTGCGTATAGTAAAATCACAACTTACTCAGTTGAGTGAGATTTATTTTGATGAAAGTGATCGCCAGGAAAAAATTCATAAAACAGTTTCTTCTCTTGCCATACAATTGAAACACAAAAAAGATAAAGGTTGCCAATGCATCAATGCCTTAAATAGTTACCTTCAATTGGAATATGAAACTACTACCTCTTAAGATAGGCACAAGGGAAAGTCAATTGGCGGTTTGGCAAGCTACACGTGTACAAACACTCCTTAAGCAAAATGGTATTGACTCAGAATTGATCTTCATCAAAAGTGAAGGTGATGTAGATACAGTAACTCCTCTGTATGAATTAGGCGTACTGGGAATTTTTACTAAAACACTGGATGCTGCATTATTAAACAGCCGCATTGATATAGCGGTTCATTCTATGAAAGATGTGCCAACTCAATTGGCAACAGGAATACGGCAGGCTGCCGTATTAGAGAGAGGTACCTACAAAGATATTTTTGTATTTAAAGGAGATAGAAGATTAATTGAAGACGAATTGAATCGTAATACATCATTACCAATTTCTCATTCGCCATTTACCATTGCGACAAGTAGTACACGCCGTAAAGCGCAATGGTTATATCGCTATCCCAATCATGCAATTGAGAATTTACGCGGTAATGTAAATACGAGGTTACGGAAGATAGGTGAGAATAATTGGAATGGAGCCATCTTTGCAGCAGCAGGGCTTGAGCGCATTCATCTTCGCCCTGAAAATTCTATTGATCTTGATTGGATGTTGCCGGCGCCGGCGCAGGGGGCTATAATGGTTGTTTGCCGAAATAATGATGATCATTCATTTAATGCCTGCCAATTGCTTAACGATGAACCAACATCTATATGTGCAGGAATTGAGCGTGATTTTTTGCGAACTTTATTAGGAGGATGCTCAACACCAATAAGTGCTTTAGCTATTATTGAAAAAAATAAAATTATTTTTAGAGGAAATATTTGTAGTACCAATGGAGATAAAAAAATCGAGATTGAAAAAACCGGGACTATTCAAAATGGAAACGAATTAGGAATTATGGCTGCCAATGAATTATTGCAAAACGATGATGCGCAACAAATAATTCAGGGAATACAAAATGCAAAAAAATAAAATCTACATATTAAGCACTAGGCCTGTGGGTGTGGAATTGATTACTGAAGCCGCAAAAAAGGATATCATTATTGATGAGATTTCCTTTATTGATACAGAAGAAATAATTGATACATCAACGAAAAAAAAAATACAAGAATTATCCTGCCAAAATATTACAGCTGTATTTACCAGTATGAATGCCGCTGAAGCAGTAGGAAATTTAATTCCTAACGAAACAGCCTGGAAAATTTTTTGTATCGGGAACACAACAAAAAAAATAGTAAAGAAAATATTTGGTGAAAAAAATATAGCCGGAACCGCAGATAATGCAGATCAATTAGCTGAAAAAATTGTTGATGATGGTTTAATAAAAAATATTGTATTCTTTTGCGGCGATCAGCGAAGAGATGAATTGCCCGAAAAATTGAAAAATAATGGCGTGAAAGTTGAAGAAATAGTTGTGTATAAAACTATAGAAACTCCGCATTTGCTTTCAAAACACTATGATGGTATTTTATTTTTTAGCCCAAGCGCTGTTCAAAGTTTTTTTACAAAGAATTCCATTAATGATAAAACAAGGCTCTTTGCCATTGGCGATACTACCGGCAGGGCTGCGCAACCATTTACCCAAAAACCTGTTATTATTGCAGAAATGCCGGGGAAAGAAAATTTAGTTAACCTGGCAATTAAACATTTTAGTACAAGCAAAATTTTTTAAATGCAACCATTACAGAACGATTTATTATTGAGAGCTTTAAGACAGGAAAAAGTAGAGCGGCCGCCTGTTTGGATGATGCGACAGGCAGGGAGATATTTGCCGGATTACATGAAGCTCAGGGCGAAATATGATTTTTTTACCCGAGTGCAAACACCTGAACTTGCTACAGAAATTACCTTGCAACCTGTTGATCAGATTGGAGTAGATGCCGCGATCATTTTTTCTGACATCCTGGTAATTCCTCAGGCAATGGGTGTAGAAGTTTTGATGGAAGAAGGAAAAGGGCCTTCATTGCCAAATGTCATTAAAACTCAAAAAGATATAGACGCATTGGTTACTGATAATGTGGAAGAAACATTAAGCTATGTAACAAAGGCTTTATCACTTACAAAGCAGGAATTAAATGGGCGTGTTCCCTTGATTGGATTTGCCGGGGCCCCCTGGACCATTTTATGTTACATGGTAGAAGGAAAAGGTAGCAAAACGTGGGAAAAAGCAAAGCAGTTTTGTTTTACACAACCTGAATTGGCACATCAATTATTACAAAAAATAACAGATATCACTATAAATTATTTAAAAGCACAGGTCAAAGCAGGAGCAGATGTGCTCCAGGTTTTTGATAGCTGGAGTGGCTGTTTAAGCCCTGGCGATTTTAAAGTAGTTGCACAGCCTTATTTAATTCAAATTGCTGATGCATTGAAAGAATATGCCCCGGTTATTTTATTTCCCAAAGGAAGCTGGTATTCATTAAAAGAATTGAGTGATAGCAGTGCTTCCGGACTTGGATTGGACTGGTGTATATCGCCGGAAATGGCTAGACAAATGACCGGAAATAAAATTACTTTGCAGGGGAATTTTGATCCTGCCAGGCTTTTATTGCCTGTTCCGGAAATCAAAAAAGCAGTAAAAGAAATGATCGATGCATTTGGTTCACAGCGATATATTGCCAATTTAGGTCATGGCATTACGCCAAATATTCCTGTTGAAAATGCGAAAGCTTTTGTTGATGCAGTGAAAGAATACAAGATGTAATTATAAATAGCCTATGATGAATTTTTTTGTACAAAAATTTTGTAAATGAGTATTAAAGAAGATTGGATATTATATATAGAAGACCTTCAGAACTGCATTTGTACAGCATTAGAGGCCACAGATGGAAAAGCGAAATTCGTAGAAGATATGTGGCATAGAAAAGAAGGAGGTGGTGGTAAAACAAGGGTTATTGCTAATGGAAATGTTTTTGAAAAAGGTGGTGTAAATACTTCAATTGTTTTTGGTGATGTTACCCATGCGATGAGGACGCAATTAAAAATTGAAGGATCCAAATGGTTTGCCTGTGGCTTAAGTTTAGTAATGCATCCTGTAAATCCTTTCGTTCCTACAGTTCATTGTAATTACAGAATGTTTGAATTGTATAATGAAAATGAGGAGGTAATTGATCGTTGGTTTGGTGGTGGTACCGATCTTACGCCATATTATTTGTTTGAAGAGGATGCAAAACATTTCCATCAAACTTATAAAAATGTTTGCGATGAATTTGATCTAAATTTTTATTCAACCTTTAAAAAAGATTGTGATAATTATTTTGTGAACTTTCATAGAAATAACGAACGAAGAGGTATTGGAGGCATTTTTTATGATTACCAGCGGCCAGCAGAAAATAAAGATGTGAATTTTTGGGTAAATTTTGGAAAAGCTTGTGGTAATGCATTTATTCCCTCGTACATTCCAATTGTGGAAAAAAGAAAAAATACATCATTTAATGCTGATCAAAAGCATTGGCAGGAAATAAGAAGGGGACGATATACCGAGTTTAATTTAGTGCATGACCGGGGTACATTATTTGGATTAAAAACAAACGGCAGAACAGAAAGTATTTTGATGAGCCTGCCGCCAACAGTGAGGTTTGAATATAATTATCAACCATTCCCTGGAAGCAAAGAAGATGAATTGTTGCAGGTTTGCCTGAACCCAAGAGATTGGATATAGAAACAAAATGAAAAAAGAAGAAATGGGATTTAATTTTAAATTTTAAATTTAATGAAATGTATTTACAGAAACGAAATCGAATATTACGAAGTAATGCTTCCATAAGAAGTATGGTTGCAGAAACTATACTAACACCCAATGATTTCATTGCACCATTGTTTATTGATGAAGGTGAAAATGTAGTTTTTGAAATTCCATCCATGCCGGGATATTACCGCCGTTCCATAGATGGTACCATAAAAGAAATTGAAGAATTGTGGAGCCTGGGAATAAAGAGTGTATTGTTATTCATAAAAGCGCCCGATGAATTAAAAGATAATACAGGGAAGGAAGCATGGAATGATGATGGATTAATGCAGCGCAGTATTAAAGCTATTAAAAATGCAGTGCCTGAAATGGTGGTGATGACAGACGTTGCATTGGATCCTTATTCTTCTTACGGGCATGATGGTATTGTTGAAAATGGTGAAATAGTAAATGATCCAACGGTAGAGGCATTAGTGAAAATGAGCCTGAGCCATGCAAAGGCTGGTGCTGATTTTGTTGCTCCCAGCGATATGATGGACGGACGTATTGGTGCCATTCGCGAATCATTCGAACATAACAATTTTACAAAAACGGGCATCATGGCTTACAGCGCAAAATATGCTTCCTGCTTTTATGGTCCATTCAGAGATGCGTTGGATTCAGCGCCAGGCTTTGGCGATAAAAAAACGTATCAAATGGATTATGCTAATCGTATAGAAGCAATAAAAGAAGCAGAGATGGACGAAGATGAAGGTGCAGATATCATAATGGTAAAACCCGCAATGGCTTACCTTGATATAATACGGGAAGTAAAAAATAGTGTAAACCTACCCGTTAGCGCTTATCATGTAAGTGGCGAATATGCTATGATCAAAGCGGCGGCAAAAATGGGTTGGATCAATGAAGACAAAGCAATTATTGAAAGCCTTACTTCCATTAAGAGAGCCGGCGCAGATTTGATAGCTACTTATTTTGCAAAAGACGCAGTTAAATTATTAAGCTAATTATTAGAACGCATGAATATGAATATTTCCAAGAGCGTAGAATTATATGAACGTGCTAAACGCTCAATTCCAGGCGGCGTAAATTCTCCAGTCCGTGCTTTTAAAAGTGTGGGTGGCACTCCTTTATTTATGAAGTCTGCAAAAGGTGCGTACATGTTTGATGAAGACGGAAATAGTTATATAGATTATATTAATTCCTGGGGACCAATGATTCTCGGGCACGCGTATGAGCCTGTTGTTAAAGCTATACAGGAGAAAGCATTGGATTCAACTTCTTTTGGCGCACCTACCGAACTGGAAATTGAAATGGCAGAACTTATAAAAAGCATGGTTTCAAATGTAGATCTCATCCGCATGGTAAGCAGTGGTACAGAGGCCTGCATGAGCGCTGTGCGTTTGGCAAGAGGATATACGGGAAGAAATAAAATTATCAAATTTGAAGGTTGTTATCATGGGCATGCCGATTGTTTTTTAGTGAAAGCCGGAAGTGGTATGGCTACATTAAATATTCAAACAGTTCCCGGTGTTACCGGTGGCGTCGCCAATGATACATTAACTGCTCCCTATAATAATCTGGAAGCAGTGGAAAGGTTATTGGAAGATAACAAAGGCCAAATTGCGGCAATCATTATTGAACCTGTTGTCGGCAACATGGGCTGCATTCTTCCTCAACCGGGATTTCTGGAAGGGTTACGTAAATTATGTGATGAAGAAAAAATTGTTTTCATTTTTGATGAAGTGATGACAGGCTTCAGGTTGGCTCCGGGCGGCGCACAGGAAAGATTGAATATCAATGCAGACCTTGTAACATATGGGAAAGTTATTGGAGGAGGTTTGCCTGTTGGTGCATTTGGAGGAAAAAAAGAAATAATGCAGCATATTGCTCCTTTGGGAAATGTATACCAGGCGGGGACATTAAGTGGTAATCCTATCGCAATGATTGCCGGTTTTACCTTGCTGACTGAATTAAAAAATAATCCATCCATCTATTCTGAACTTGATAATAAAGGCCAGGCTCTTGAAAATGGTTTGCATGAAATTTTAGAGCATAAAAAAATCTCCCATCGCATTAACTGTATGGGGAGTATGATGAGTCTTCATTTTTGTGATCATGAAGTTGTTGATTTTGAATCAGCTTCAAAAGCTGATATTCCTTTGTTTAATAAATTATTTCATCATTTTCTTGAAAATGGAATTTACCTTCCTCCTTCAGGCTATGAAAGTTGGTTCCTTAGCAATGCCTTAAGTTCTGAAGATTTGAAGAAGACTTTTGATGCATTAGAAAGCTTCAATTTTTAGTTCATTCAGGGCATTTTTACCAAAAGGAAATTTCATAAAAATAAAGAAGACGAAGATTTGCATCTCCGCCTTCCAAAACCTTTACACTGCAAATATCTGATTGGCTTTTAAAAAATAACGTACGGTTATAGTGTAAGCAATTTTAAAAATCTAAATCAGTGTTTTTCATTTTTGCAACGGCCAATATATTCCCTTAAGAATATAATTGAGTGCGTGGTTTCTACCTCTTATATTCTAAATTCTATGCCAAAGCATTTTTTTGTGAATAAATAATTGAAATTCTGAAATTGATTGATGTTTCATTAACATATTACCAAAATCTTAAATCTTTTTTAATTAAAATTTTAAAAATGAATAATTGTTTTAGATTAAAATCCACCTAAAGATGGCTGTGGCAATCCATTTGTAAATAAATTGGCATATAAAAATCAGTACCTTTGCTTCCTTTTTTATTTGAAGGTTTACTATAAATGAAGCAGAAATATCGTGAATACCGGCAGTTGAATCTCACAGAAATTGCTGATGAAATACTAACATCATGGAATAATGAAAATGCTTTTGAGAAAAGCATTACTTCAAGAGAAGGAAAGGCGCCTTTTGTATTTTACGAAGGCCCGCCAAGCGCCAATGGTATGCCCGGTATTCATCACGTAATTTCAAGAACTTTAAAAGACCTTGTTTGCCGTTATAAAACCATGCAGGGTTTCCAGGTAAAACGCAAAGGTGGTTGGGATACACATGGATTACCCGTAGAATTGGGTGTAGAAAAATTGTTGGGAATTACTAAAGAAGATATTGGTAAAAAAATATCTGTAGAAGAATATAATGCTACCTGCCGCCGTGAGGTACTCAAGTTTAAAGATAAATGGGATGAATTAACGAAAAAGATGGGCTACTGGGTTGATCTTGAACATCCTTACATCACTTTCGAAAATAACTATATCGAAACACTGTGGTGGTGTCTGAAAGAATTATACAAAAAAGGATTTCTTTATGAAAGTGTAAGCATACAACCTTATTCACCTGCGGCAGGCACAGGCTTAAGTTCTCACGAACTCAACCAGCCCGGAACTTATAAGGATGTAAAAGATACCAGTGCGGTGGTGATGTTCAAAGCGGAAAAAAATGAAAAATCTAAATTCTTATTTGATGTAGTATATAATGAAGATGTTTTCCTTACTGCGTGGACAACAACTCCATGGACTCTTCCTTCAAACCTCGGATTGACTGTTGGTCCTAATATTGATTATGTTCTTGTAAATACCTTTAATCATTATACCTATCTGCCCATAAATGTGATTCTTGCTAAAGCTTTAATAAATAAATATTTTAAAGCAGACGCAGAAAATGGTGATTTTGAAAATTTTAAAGCCGGTGATAAAATTATTCCCTGGAAAATTCTTGTTGAATTCAAAGGAAAAGAATTAGAAGGAATTTCTTATGAGCAACTTCTTCCTTCAGAAGCCAATACAATAGAAAAAATACAGGAAATTACGCCAGGTGCCAAACCATTTAAAGTCATTTCCGGCGATTTTGTTACCACAGAAGATGGTACAGGTATCGTTCACACGGCGCCTGCATTTGGTGCAGATGATTATAAGGTGGGGCAAAAAAATAATCTCGGTATTTTAACGCTGGTAGATAAAGAAGGAAAGTTTGTAAATGGTGTAGGAGAGTTCAGCGGGCGCTTTGTAAAAAATTACAAAGATGATCCTGAATATACTGATGTAAATGTGGACATTTCTGTAAAATTGAAAAAAGAAAATCGCGCGTTCAAGGTAGAAAAATATGAACATAATTATCCGCATTGCTGGCGTACCGATAAACCTATAATTTATTACCCGCTTGATGCCTGGTTTATAAAAACTACTGCGGTAAAAGACAGGATGGTTGAATTAAATAAAACCATTAATTGGAAGCCTGCATCTACAGGAACCGGAAGATTTGGTAACTGGTTAGAAAATATGGTGGATTGGAACTTGAGCCGAAGCCGTTATTGGGGCACGCCTTTGCCAATTTGGCGCACTGAAGATGGAGATGAAGAAAAATGTATAGGTTCGATTGATGAATTAAAAACTGAAATTAAAAAGTCTGTTGAAGCAGGTTTATTAACTCTTGAACCTGGCCAGGATATTAATGCCGGGATTGATTTTTTAGTTTCGGATTTACACAAACCATTTGTGGATAATATTATTTTAGTTTCATCAAAAGGACAGCCGATGAAACGGGTTCCTGATTTAATTGATGTATGGTTTGATAGTGGCGCCATGCCTTATGCGCAATGGCATTTTCCATTTGAAAACAAAGAAGAATTTGCCAAAAATTTTCCTGCAGACTTTATTGCCGAAGGCGTGGATCAAACACGTGGTTGGTTCTATACTTTACATGCTCTCGCTGTTTTATTATTCGATAGTGTTGCCTACAAAACAGTAGTGAGCAATGGACTTGTGCTTGATAAGAATGGAAATAAGATGAGCAAACGGGTAGGCAATGTGATTGATCCATTTGAGACCCTGGAAATTTTTGGTCCGGATGCTACCAGGTGGTATTTAATTACCAATGCATCCCCTTGGGATAGTTTAAAATTTGATATAGAAGGTATTAAAGAAGTTCAACGTAAATTTTTTGGAACTCTTTATAATACTTACCAGTTTTTTGCCCTGTATGCCAATGTCGACGCGTTTTCTTTTGAAGAAAAAACAATTCCTGTAAAGGATCGTCCGGAAATAGATCAATGGATTATTTCTTCCTTGAATACTTTAATAAAAAATGTGACCCAAAGCCTGGATGATTATGAACCAACGCAGGCAGGTAGATATATTGAGGATTTTGTAGATGCACACTTAAGCAACTGGTATGTAAGGCTTTGTCGCCGCCGGTTTTGGAAGCCTGTTAAGTCAAAGACCGATGGAAATGCAAATGAAATTGAAGATGAAAAGGATAAAATTTCGGCCTATCAAACTTTGTATGAATGTTTGCAGGTAATCAGTGGGCTTATTGCACCTATTGCTCCATTCTTTAGTGATTGGTTATTTAAAAATCTAAATTCGGTTACTAAGAAATTGGCTGTTGATTCAATTCATTTGTCCGATTTTCCTCAATCCGATGAAAGCGTTATAAACACTGCACTTGAAGAGAGAATGCAATTAGCACAGGATATTTCTTCTCTTATTTTGTCGCTTCGCAAAAAAGTAAATATTAAAGTAAGACAGCCACTTCAAAAAGTAATTGTTCCTGCTATTGATAGTGCTTTTGAACAAAAAATAAAATTGATAGAAAACATTATTAAATCAGAAACAAATATTAAGGAAGTAGATATCATTCCGGCCAACAATAATTTTATCAAAAAGAAAGCAAAAGCTAATTTTAAAACTTTAGGTAAAAAATTGGGTTCTAAAATGAAATGGGCCGCGGAAAAGATTCAAAATCTTGAGGATATAGATATAAATAAAATTCAGGGAAGTGACTTTTTATTAAATCCTGATTTTATTGAAAAAAAGGAAGAACCCATTTATATTAATTCGGAAGATATTGAGGTGAGTACCAACGATATAGAGGGTTTTGAAGTTGCAGTTAAGGGAAATCTTACTGTAGCGCTAGACCTGGTAATAACACCCCAATTAAAAAATGAGGGCTTTGCCAGAGAATTCATTAACAGGATACAAAATATAAGAAAGGAAAGCAATTTTGAATTGACCGATAAAATCTTGTTAAGTATAGAAGATAAAGGTGATATCAAAGATATAATTACAGAATATAATGAGTATATTTGCTCCGAAATTTTGGCAGAAAAAATTGAATTTTTACATCAAATTCCAGTTGGCACTACAATTGAAGTTAATGATGACACTTTAACAGTTAAAGTCACAAAAAAAGGTAATTAAGTATGGCTATACAGAAAAAAAAGACAACTTCTGTTGTTCAAAAATCTAAGTCTAAAAAGGCAGCCCCTAAAAAGCCTGTCCTCTTAAAAAAGGTAACAGCAAAAAAATCGGCACCTGTAAAGAAAGTTCAGGAAAAAAAAGTGGCGGCAAAGAAACCGCTGGTAAAAAAAGTTGTGGCAAAAAAAGCTGCGGCTTCCAAAAAAAATACAGCTAAGATAGCGGTGCCTGCAAAAAAAATAGTTGCAAAAAAATCGGCATCTAAATTGACCACTTCAAAAAAAATTACTAAACCTATTATAAAAACTTCGCCGGTTAAAAAAACTGCTAAGGCCGGTGTAAAAAAAGCAGTACCTACGAAATTGGCTACCCCAAAAAAAGCATCAATAAAAAAACCGGTTGCTCCGGTGAAGAAAGCCGTACCTAAGGTTGAGGCGGCAAAGAAGACTAAAGAAAAGATAAAACCTGTTGTGGAAAAGCATGTGGAGAAAGCTTCCATTAATCATAAAGAAGAATTAAAAAAAGCACTTTCTACTGTGAAAGAAAAAATTAAGGAAAAAAAGAAAGTGGAGAAGCCCTTTGTGATGCCAAAAACCAATACTGAAAAGCAAAGAAAGTATGAACCAGAGTTTACAAAATCAGTTCTGGATCAATCGCCTGATGAATATAATGGACCAACTATGCGCTACAGCGATAGCGAATTGGTTGAATTCAGGGAATTGATTTCAAGAAAATTGGAAACTGCAAAAAAAGAACTCGGTTATTTACAAGGACTTATTACACGCAAAGATCAAATGGGTGGTGATGATACCGATAATCGATATATGACAATGGAAGATGGCAGCCTTAGTATGGAAAGAGAACAATTGAGCCAGATGGCCAGCCGGCAGATTACTTTTATTGACCATCTTGAAAAAGCAATGATGCGCATTGAAAATAAAACTTATGGTATTTGCAGAGTTACCGGCAAGTTAATTGATAAAGCAAGGTTAAGAGCGGTACCTCATGCTACATTATCTATTGAAGCTAAAATGGGTATTGCCAGGTAAAGAGCTTTTTCATAAAAATTTAATAAAGGGGAATTGCATAAAAAGCGATTCCCTTTTTTTGTTCAATTTTTTTTGGGGTGGGTGGCTTTTATTTCGTTGCCTTTGCTAATGTTGCCACACTTAAATGCACTTTATTTACTTTTAAAATTTCTGAAGCGCATGCCTCAAGTGTAGCACCCGTAGTTATCACATCATCAACCAATAAAATATGCTTTCCTTCTAAATATTCTGGTTGCAAAACAGTAAAAGATTTTTCAACATTTTGCCATCTTTCGGCACGATGTTTTTTTGTTTGGGTTTCTGTAGGAATTATTCTTATAACATTATTTTTAATTATTGGAATATTCATTACTTCTGAAATTCCATTACAAAGAATTTCTGCCTGGTTATAACCTCTTTTTTTTTCTTTTTTTTCAAAAAGGGGAAGAGGAATAATTGCATTAATATGAAAACGGTTACTGTTCAATAAGCTTTCTCCTATTAAGCTTCCCAGGTAATGGCCAATTTTTTTATTGCCTTTATATTTAAATTCGTGAATAAGATTTTGAATGATGGATGCTTTTGAAAAATAAAATTCGCTCATGGCAGCAGTAATCGCTACTCTTCCCCAAAATATTTTTTCTACAGGATTATTGGCATGCATGGCAAAATGAGTGTGGGGTAAATTGTTGATACATTCAAGGCATAAAAAATTCTCATTTTCTAATACATCACTTCCACAACCGATACAATTGTGCGGATAAAACAGATGAAAAAGAGAAGTTGATATAAAGAAAGATTGTTTCAAATGAAATTAACTTTTAAATAAATAAAACCGCAAAACTTCATGTCAAAATAAAAACCTGTATAATTCTTCTACTTTTCCCAACGGCACTACTTCTATATTTTGTTTGTTTTTTCCTATTCCTTTAAGATTGTATTTGCTAACAATAATTTTTTCAAAACCCAATTTTTCAGCTTCAGCTATTCGCTGCTCAATCCGGTTAACAGCTCTTATTTCTCCGCTCAATCCTACTTCTCCCGCAAAGCAGGTGTGCATTGGGATGGCTACATCCTCATACGAGGAAAGTAATGCACTTAATACAGAAAGGTCAATAGAAGGATCTTCAACTTTTAAACCACCGGCAATATTGATGAAAACATCTTTAACACCAAATTGAAAACCTCCGCGTTTTTCCAATACTGCTAATAATAACTGCAATCTTCTTAAATCAAAACCGGTATTGGTTCTTTGCGGAGTGCCATATACACTTTGTGTTACCAATGCCTGCACTTCTATTAATAATGGCCTTACGCCTTCCATGGTAGCAGCAATGGCTACGCCACTTAGTTGCTCTTCTTTTTGAGTAATTAATATTTCTGAAGGATTGGTAACTTGTCGCATTCCTTCTCCTGTCATTTCATAAATTCCGAGTTCGGAGGTAGAGCCAAATCGATTTTTTAAGGTTCGTAGAATGCGATAAGCATAATGGCGATCACCTTCAAATTGTAAAACTGTATCTACCATGTGTTCCAAAATCTTTGGGCCGGCAATGCTTCCATCTTTAGTAATATGCCCAATCAAAAAAACAGGAGTATTTGTTTCTTTTGCAAATCGTTGAAACTCTGCAGCGCTTTCTCTTATTTGTGATACACTTCCCGGCGCAGATTCTACATAAGGTGATTGAAGCGTTTGCACCGAATCAACAATTACTAATTGTGGTTTTAGTTTTTTTATTTCCTTGAAAATAGTTTGGGTATTAGTTTCGGTAAGAAGAAAAAATGTGTCGCTTTTAATTTTAAGTCGGTCTGCCCGCATTTTAATTTGCTGTTCGCTTTCTTCTCCACTTATGTATAAGATAACTGTATTTTGAAGTTGTAAGGATGCTTGTAAAAAGAGAGTTGATTTACCAATACCAGGCTCGCCTGCTATTAATACAATACTTCCCAATACAATACCACCACCAAGTACACGGTTAAGTTCAGCATCTTTTGTTATGATTCTTTTTTCTTCACCGCTGGTTACCTCCTGCAATGAAATTGTTTTGATTCCGCTGCTTAATCCGGAATATTCTTTCCATTCTGTTGATGGCTTTTCGGTTCCTCTTACAATTACTTCTTCCACAAAAGTATTCCACTCATTGCATGAAGGACATTTGCCCACCCACTTGGTGCTTTCCTGTCCACAATTGCTGCAAAAAAATGCGGTCTTAGTTTTACTCATTTAAAAAATTTATGAGCGATGAAATTAAACAATCATTGTCAAGCGAAAACAAAATGGAAAGAGAAAAACAAAAGAAGGAAAATAAATTAAGAAGGAGTAACTAAAATTTATTTACAAATGAAAAGTAAAAGAGCCGGTATTACTACCAGCTCTTTGTACTTACTAACCCATTAAATTCTATTGCTAAATTACAAATTGCATCCAGATAAACAAATTAATTTTCGGCGATGTGAATAAATTCTATAATCGTTCACATATAAAACCTCCGACCTCTATTAATTTATTAGTAATTGATTAATAGTTAGTTAGGATGTGAATTCTGGTTGTCTAATTTTTTTTAAAAAATTTTTTTCAACAATTAGATTTATAATATAAACTACTTTATATTTGTGATAAATTTATAAAAATGTACAGGTTAATTCTTTTGCCATTTCTTTTAATAGGTTTATATGCAAAAGCGCAAGTAAAAGTAAGTGGTAAAATTACAAATCATAGAAA
>Ga0209585_10000198_pt1 | contig 24038 bp, 13 predicted proteins | sample NGEPerone_FD_185491 | JGI IMG/M metagenome (GOLD analysis project Ga0209585, IMG submission 185491) | Arctic peat soil microbial communities from the Barrow Environmental Observatory site, Barrow, Alaska, USA - NGEE Permafrost154B-one... | ecosystem: Environmental > Terrestrial > Soil >... | reverse complement strand
TCTTCACAAAATACAAACTTCTCCCTTATCTCTATTGGTGCTGACTTATGATTTAATCCAATTAGTCCTATCATTCGATTTCACTGTCTTGATGAATTGAGTGCAATACTAAAAATAGAATCTGAAGTAAATCTGAAGTAGTGAACAGAATTGGGTCAGTTGAGGGGCTTTTAATGAATAGAAATATGTGTTCGTGCCAGTTGTATATTGAGAATATGGTCGTATTGGAGTCGCATAAATTTTAAAAATAAATCGTAAGGCACTTATTTATAATTAGTATCGGCCATGAGCTTAAAGACGGAAAAATGGGAAGGAAAAATAATTGACCTGAATCGAAATGCTTTTCATTATTCAAATAGCTAGTTATTTAGATTTGATATTAATAACGGGTCCCTTATCATCTAAGTCCATCTTTTAATGTCAAAAAATATCAAATTCCATACAGAATATTGTTAACCTGCAGTCTGACTATTCTTTAGAGAACTCAACATGCATAACATGCATTTCATTCTTGTAGTTGTATCCAATTTTAAAACCATACAGCGTACAAATCTTCTGAACGATGGCGAGTCCCAGTCCAAGTGATTCGGGAGAAGATGATGACTTGTGAAACCGTTCGAACAACATCTCCGGATCTATTTGGAGCGGTGGTCCGGAATTGGCAATTTCAAATCTGTGTTTGGTGAGTTCAATGATCAGTTCGCCTCCTTTGATGTTGTGTCTGACAGCATTCTTAATTAAATTGATAAGCAAAATCTCTGCCAGGTAAGGATTCATCTGGATTGTAACATCACTATCAAACCGTTTGATGATTTTTATTTTTTTAGAAAGGATCAGATCTTCAAGGCTTTCGAGTTGATGATTGATCATGATGGCGGGATTTACCTGGTTGGATTCGGGGAATTGCCGATTCTCAATCTTTGCCAATAGAATGAGTGTTTTATTAAGCCTCGACAATCGGTTGGAGGCCTCATAAGCATCAGCCACAATTTTATATTGTTTTTCCTTCATATCACCCCATTGCAGCAGCAGTTCCATTTTTGAATTAATAATCGCCAATGGGGTTTGAATCTCATGTGAAGCATTTTCAATGTATTCCTTCAGATTCAGATAGTCATTTTTAATTCGTTCAGTCATTGTAAGCAAACCCCGGTTGAGGTCAGAAAATTCTTTAATATCAGAGTGTTTCAAGGAAAAATCTTCAAAGGAATTGACATCGTATTTATTGATCTTATCTATCGTGTCATAAAAAACTTTCCAGTCCTGACGGGAGGAATGCCGGTTGGCGATCAGCAGGGTGATAATAATAATAATAATCAAAAGGTTCATCATCATCACGATACGAACTATAAGACGGTCAGTTTCTTCGAGCGGTTTAAATATTTGGATAAAATAGGACTGGTCGCCGATGTTTTTTACGAATCCAAGCTGGCGGTAGATTGAGTACTTATTTTCATCAGGATTAAAAAGCAAGGTGTCGGAAAAACTGACTGTTGTTCGCGGTTTGTCCAGCGGGGTAATCAATACCTTTTCGCTCAGATTAACAGTCGGATTGGTTGTTGAATGGGCTGAGTCAAGCTCTTTATCGATGCTCTTTTTCCGCTTTTCAAGTTCGAGGTTAATATTCTGATCGACCTGCTCGCGAAGAACATAGTAAAAAGCCACCATCCCAAATAAGAAAATAAATAATGAGATGGATAATAGATTGAGGGTGATTTTGTTTAAAAGTCTCAATTCGATTCAAATTTATATCCTAATCCATAAATTGTTTTAACATAATCTTCGCATCCTTCCTTCAGCAATTTTCTTCGGAGGTTTTTGATATGCGTATAGATAAAGTCATAAGAATCTGCAAGATCCATATAGTCACCCCAGAGGTACTCTGCGAGGCCTGATTTTGTAATCACCTTGTTTTTGTTCGAAATAAAAAACAGTAACAGTTCATATTCCTTTTTAGTCAGCGTTATTTCCTTCTCATTTACGAAGGCTTTGTGCTCATCCGGAATCAGTTTTATCTCATTCATGATGATCTGATTGCTTCCGCCGTAACTAACCCGGCGGTTGATGGATTTCAGATGCGCATTGAGTTCTGCAAGGTGAAAAGGTTTTGTGAGGTAATTGTCTGCACCAATTTCAAGCCCTTCAATGCGGTTCTCCAGTGAATTAAGCGCCGAAATAATGATGATTCCTACCAATATAGATTTCTTTTTAATAAACCGTATCAGGTCAAGTCCATTTCCATCGGGTAAATTAATATCCACTACGATGCAATCATACTGGTACAACCCGATTTTGTCGACTGCATCAAAATAATTATAGATCGCCTCACAATGATGCCCCTCCTCACCAAGGTATTCAACCATCGAATCAGACAGCGCCTTCTCATCCTCCACAATCAGGATCTTCATTTATAAACTTCAATCATTTTATTAATTGTACAACAAAGCCACAACGTACTTAGTTCTGATACTTTGAAATTGTGAATATAGCAATTTTTAATAGTGTATCGTTTTTGCAACAAAAGAACGGAACAAAAGATCTTTGGAATACGGCTCTTTCCCGATTTTGAATTGCGAAACAAATATATTTCTTTAGCAAAGATTATGAGTGAATAGGAACGAATTGGAAATGTGCTAAGTAAAATCATAATATACGAGCTCTATCATGCCATAAAAAGATATTGTTTTAGTATGACAGTATAGTCCGGCTAAAACATTTTTAAGATGTTGAATTATAATTCTGAATAGTATTAGTTTTGTGCTAGCATTTACTGGACGGTATTGAAAGATATTTTGTTGATAGAGGGACTCGGACGCAGGGACAAAGTAATATTTGATTTTATTTTTAACTATTACTACTCATCGCTTTGCGCATTTGCTATGCAATATATCCATGACCGGGATACCACAGAAGATTTGGTACAGGATTTTTTCGTAGCAGTCTGGCTGGAAGCTCCCCGCATGCATATCAGTACGTCCTTAAAATCATATCTTTTTGCTGGTGTCAAAAACCGTTGTCTCGATTTTCAAAAACATCATAAAGTCACCGAAAAATACAAAGCTTTTATACTCTTCGCCGCTGAAAATGAAGACGATTCCTTTGACCACTATTTTGCCGAATCCGAATTGCGGCAGGCTATTGAAAAGAGCATGACAAAACTACCTCCCCGCTGTCGCGAAATCTTTGAATTAAGCCGCCTCAATAATTTGTCGAATCAGGAAATTTCGGAAAAACTGGAAATTTCAAAACGTACTGTCGAGTTACAAATCAGTAATACACTGAAAATCCTGCGGAAAGAGCTTGTCGAATTTCTCCCAATGTGGTTGATTTTTTGGCTGATAGGATAAGGGGGAGAGTGGGCGAAGGGGCGATGGGGCGAACAGGGGAAAAGGAGACGGAGCGACACTTGAAGAGGTTGCAAACCCTTCAAGTGGTCTTTGGGGAAAATTGAAAGATTGGCAGAAGAAGTAATTGGCGGATGAGATAATTGACCTCTGAACTTTATTTCGGCAATTTCTCCCTGTTGGGAAGGCTATTTCCCAACTTCTACCTTCAATTTAAAAATATTTAATTTTCGCATATGTGTGCCAATGTCTTTAGTCGTCTTAATAGAGAACAGACCTAATGCGCACTGCATTTTTCCAATTATGAGTTTTAGAAAATGAAGATTAGTAACAATAGAATAGAAGAGTTATTGCCCGGGTATTTATCAGGCGAATTGTCTGATAAAGACCGGGTAATGATGGATAATTGGAGAAATGAATCGCAAGAAAATGAAGCGATCTACCTCGAAAGTCTGAAAGCCTGGGAAGCAATGATCCTGCTCAAAGAGATGGAGCAGTTCAACTCCTTTGATGCCTTGAGAAAAGTCAATACAAAAATATCACAACCTCAGTCCGCCAAATGGTGGATCACACTACAGCGAGTTGCTGCGATTTTGATGCTACCTCTACTTGTATATTCCGGCTACCTGACCTATCGATATCAATTTAGTTGCAACAGTCAAGAGCAGGTATTGATGCAAACGATCTCCTCCCGGCAGGGGATGGTCACACAATTTGACCTTGCCGATGGGACAAAGGTCTGGTTAAATTCTGGTTCTCAATTGCAATTTCCCAGCCGGTTTTCAGATCACAAGCGTGAAGTTATGCTGAAGGGAGAGGCCTTTTTCGAGGTCACTAAAAATGAAAAGCAGCCCTTCAGGGTAAATGCGAACGAGTTGAAAGTTGAAGTACTTGGGACCTCTTTTAATGTGGTCAGTTTTGATGATGACACGCTATCAGAGGTTGTTTTGGTCACAGGCAAAGTGGCACTCTCTTCGGAAAATGGTCAAATTATAAAAAAATACAGCAGCATGATTCCCGGACAAAGGGCGATCTATCAGAAAGAGGAGCAAAAAGTCATTACCGAAGAGGTCGACGTAGAAAAATATATTGCATGGCGTGAAGGAAACCTGATCTTCCGGGACGATTCGATGGAAGATGTAGTTAAAAGACTGAGCCGTTGGTACAATGTTGAGATTTCGATCAATGATCCTGAAATAAAAAAATACATCTATAAGGCTTCATTCCGAAACGAAAATCTGGTACAGGTATTGAATTTATTGAAACTATCTGCCCCCATTGATTACCGTATTACCGATCGGAAATTGCTTGCAAATGGAGATTTCACCAAACAAAAAGTTTATCTGATGAGGAAGAAAAGTTAAAAAATATCGGGGAAGATGTTGCTACATCTGCCCCGACAAGTACTGGCAATCTTTTTTCGACGAAAGATTACCTGGATAAATAGTAATAACTAAAATCATTTCAAAAGTATGAAAAAAATGTTCCGTTTAATGCGGGGATGTGAGAAAAATGTCCATCTCCGAAAAACCTGGATGATTATGAAACTTACGACGTTTCTGTTCTTCGCAGCCATCACGCAGATGATAGCTTCCGAAGCGTATTCCCAAACGACTAAAATGACCCTACAACTTAAAGGTGTTGCGGTTAAGCAGGTGCTGGATCAGATCGAAGATAAAAGTGAGTTCTTCTTTCTTTACAATAGCAAACTGGTAGATGTCAACCGTAAAGTAAATGTAGATGCAAAAGATCAACAAATTGACGAGATTCTGAACAACCTGTTCCAGGAAACCGGTGTGGTTTATACGGTGGTTGACCGTCAAATCGTGCTGACCAACAAATCCGATCAGGCTGGGTTTATCAGTCAAAGCAGTCAGCAACAGGACAAAAAGGTATCGGGCAAAGTGATCGATCAGACAGGTGTACCAATCCCCGGAGCTGCCATCATCGTAAAAGGAACTACAATTGGTATCACGTCTGACAATGATGGTAATTATTCATTATCACTGCCTTCGGATGCTAATATACTTGTTTTCTCCTTTATCGGAATGAAGACGATGGAAATGGCCATTGGTAATAAATCCACCATAAATGTGGTATTGCAGGAAGAGTCGATTGGGCTTGAAGAAGTTGTGGCTGTTGGATATGGCACGCAAAAGAAGGCTACCCTAACCGGTGCAGTTTCTGCCATAAAAGGTGATGACATTGTTACAACCAAGAATGAAAATGCTCAGAACATGCTTGCCGGTAAGATTTCAGGTGTGCGTGTAACCCAAAAGACATCTGAACCAGGTGCGTTTAATAACAACTTCGATATTCGTGCAATGGGTTCTCCGTTGATTATTATTGATGGTATTCCTCGTTCAAGTGCCGATTTCCAGCGTTTGGACCCAAATGACATCGACAATATGTCAGTTTTGAAGGATGCTTCAGCTGCGATCTATGGCGTACGTGCAGCAAATGGTGTTGTTTTGGTGAATACTAAAAGAGGCTCCAATAACAAATTGGAATTGAACTATTCAGGTTCTTTCACATGGCAGGTTCCATCTGGAATGCCTTCAACTGTTGATGCATTGGGATACATGACGCTTCGCAACGAGGCGGCAATGCACAATATAAACGGTGGTTCTCCCATCTTCAATGATCAGCAATTTGATGATTACAAAACGGGTAAAAAACAAAGTACCAACTGGTATCCATTGGTATTCGCAAATTATGCCCCGCAAACAATGCACAACCTGAATGCAACAGGTGGTAATGATAAAACTACCTATTACATCGGTCTCGGTTACCAATCTCAGGATGGTTTCTTCAAATCAAACGACCTGAAATATACTAAATACAACGTTCGTTCAAACGTTACCACCAAAATTACAGATCGGCTTACGCTGGATTTGAACCTGAATCTGGTAATGGACCAACAAGATCGTCCGTACCAGGAATCATGGTGGATCATCCGCAGTTTCTGGAGACAAGGTCCTCAGATCCCTGCTTATGCAAACAACGATCCAACTAAACTTTATCATGGCCTTATCGAAGGTGACAACCCTCTTTCATTCATGGATAAAGATATCGTAGGATACAACCAATTAAACTCAAAATGGGTTCAATCATCAGCCAGCCTGAAATATGAGATCCCAGGTGTGAAAGGTTTGTTTGCAAAAGGTTTGTTCAGTTATGACTATAATGTGACAGATCGGGATGTTTTCCAAAAAGAGTACAACCAGTACAGGTATGATGTGGCTTCTGACACCTATACTAAATACACCCGTCAATCGCCAAACAGAATTAAGCGGGAAGCTTATTTCAAAACACAAATGCTGGCTCAGGCATCTTTGAACTACGACGCCACATTCAACAAACACAAAGTGGGTGGTCTGGTACTTTGGGAAGCACAAAAAAGAAACAGCGATAACTTTTCCGCACAGAGAGACCTGGGACTTCAGTTACCTTACTTGTTTGCGGGTGTTGCAGCAGGACAACTTGCGACGATGAACTCTGGTGCTGACAATCTTTACGAAAATTCAAACCTTGCATTAGTAGGTAAATTCAACTATGCCTTCGACAATAAATACCTGGCTGAATTCCTTTTCCGCGAGGACGGATCATCTAAATTTGCCGAGGGTTCACAATGGGGTTTCTTCCCTGCAGCATCTTTGGGCTGGCGTCTTTCTGAAGAAAAATTCATCAAAGAGGCAGCTGGTTTGTCATTCATCAACCAATTAAAAGTTCGCGCTTCCTACGGTAAAACAGGGGATGACGGAGCATCGAGCTACCAATTCATTTCAGGTTATAATTACCCATCAAGTACCGACAACAGAAACTTCACCGGTGGTTATGTATTTGACGGAAGTTTCAATGCAAGTGCTGATAATAAAGGCATTCCTAATCCAAATATTACATGGTACACTGCAAAGACATTTGACGTAGGTGCTGATTTCGAAGGATGGAATGGTCTGTTTGGTGCGACACTTGATTATTTTAGCCGTAACCGCCAGGGCCTTTTGGCCACACGGAACGGGGGCATACCTACAGTGGTTGGTGCTGGCCTTCCTCAGGAAAACCTGAACAGTGACCGCACTTACGGTTTTGAGGTGGAACTTACCCACAGAAACCATATCGGTGACTTCAATTACAATGCAAAGGGTATGTTTTCTTTAGCACGTGTTGAACGTCTGTATGTTGAGCGAGGTGCAATCGGCAGCTCATGGAATAACTGGAAAAACAACCAAAACAATCGTTTTGACAATCGAAACAATCCTTCGGATGGTGTTCCGATGGGACTCCAGGGTGATGGTCAGTACCAGTCATGGGAAGAGATCTTGTCAAGTCCAACTTACATTGGTCGTGGAACCATTATCGGTGACTACAGATACCAGGACTGGAATGGTGACGGTGAGATCAACGGTAACGACAATCACCCAACACGTTTCAACCAATATCCATGGATGAACTATAGTGTGATCATTGATGCTTCCTACAAAGGTTTTGACCTGAACTTACTGTTGCAGGGTTCTGCCATGAGCTCATTGGTTTATGGGGAACAGCTTCGTCAGCCGATGTGGGGTAGCGGTGAATCAGGTGCAATGGTACAATTTTTAGACAGATGGCACCCGGTAGATCCTAAAGCAGATCCCTATGATCCGAAAACAGTTTGGACAAGTGGCCATTATGCTTACACAGGAACCTTACCTGATGAAAACTCTACTTTCAATGTCGAAAATAGTGCTTATCTGCGCCTAAAAAGTATTGAACTCGGTTACACAATTCCTTCCCGATGGATTAAAAGAGCCGGTGTCAAGAATTTGCGGGTATCTGTGAATGCTTACAATGTGTTCACGCTTACAAAGGTTGATTACGTTGACCCTGAGCATCCAAATGATACATACGGGTATTTGTATCCATTGAACAAGACCTATTCTGTCGGACTAAATATTAAATTCTAAAAGAATACACGCTATGAAATTCAAACATTTTATATTCGCAATATTGGCGTTTAGCGCCGTAGTATCTTGTAAAGATTATTTGAATATACCACCCATGAACGTGGTGCAGGACAAAGATCTTTATTCTGACGCAGCTGGTATGTCTGTCTATTTGTCACGTATGTACAGCCAAATGCCTTATGAGGACTTTAAATACTCACCTGCCCGTCAATTCTTTGATGACTGGTTAGTGACCCCGGGTGCCAACGATGGTGCTTCTTTAGGTCGTGACGCAGGTACAGCAATGACATCTGAAGGCTATTCCCGTAACGGTGCTTACTGGGGACGTGCATTTAACTTGCTTCGTGATGCAAACCGTTTGCTCGAAACTTTGCCACAATACAAATCAAACTTCAGCACAGCTGATTACAATCACTTTATCGGCGAAGGTTATTATGCCCGCGCAATGGTTTTCTATGCATTGGCGAAACGCTATGGAGGTATTCCTTTGGTTACATCGGTATTGAAATATCCTGAAAATCCAGCTGCGGAACTCGAAACTCCACGTTCTACTGAAGAAGAGGCATGGAATCAAGTATTAGCTGATTTCGATTTAGCAATAATAAATCTTTCCGCTACAAGCCCGAAACGTGGTTATGCCAACAAATATGTGGCTTTGGGTTTCAAATCTGAAGCGATGTTGTTCGCCGGCTCTGTGGCTAAATATAATAAAATTACAGGTTTAGGTCAAAAGACAAATGTTCGTGTGATTGGTTTCGATCCTACCACAGCGGCCGCTGCTTCCAAAAAGTACTTCAAGGAAGCCTATAACGCTGCCCGCGAAGTAATGAAGTCAGGAAAATATTCACTTTACAAGAAAAAATGGGCTGCTAATGACAAAGCATCACAATACCAAAACATGGTGGATATGTTCTTCGATGCCTCAAGTCCTGAGAATATCTGTATCAAAGAGTACAAGTATCCTGATTTAACACACGGTTTTGATTGTTACAATATTCCTCGTCAGCTGATGGGTGGTAACGGTTATTCCGCAGGTAACTGTCCTACACTTGACTTCGTTGAGAAGTTTGATGGTATTGCAAAAAATGCGGACGGTACGATCAAAGTATTAGATGCCAACGGTAAATATTTGTTATTTGATAATGTAACTGATATTTTTGCTAATGCCGAACCTCGTCTTCGCGCATATGTCATTCTTCCGGGTGATGTATTCAAAGGAGAAGTGATTGATATCCGCCGCGGAATTTATACAAGTGATGCAACAAATGGTATTGCTCCGCTGAGAGTTATGAACAGTGGCTCTCCTGACTATACAGTTGCGGGTCCATCAAACTACAACCAGGTTGATGCTTACAGAGCTTTAGGAGCATTTACGGGTAATAAATCTCTATTCTTGTCTCAAAACGGTACAACTCACGAAACAGTGACTTTGCCTGATGGAACTGTAATGAACGGAGGTGGCAAGAGTGGTCCTTTCACATCGGATGGTACCGGAGCTATGACAGGATTTGTCATTCGTAAATGGTTGAATCCTAATATGCCACAGACGTTGGTATTGGAAGCTCGTTCAGAACAATCTTTTATTTTGATGCGTTATGCAGAAATTCTCCTGAATGCTGCAGAAGCTGCTTCTGAACTGACACTTGCCGGCGAAGCTGCACCTGCCGGTGATAACTTCCAGCAAATTGCTTACGATGCAATCAGATTGATTCGTGAAAGAGCCGGAGCTGATCCATTGACAAGCATCAATGATATTTCTGACGTTGCCGGTCTTAAAATCATTCGCAAAGAACGTACGAAAGAGCTTGCATTCGAAAATAAAAATCTTTGGGATATACGACGTTGGAGAACACAACACTCTGATATGCTGAATGGATTTACTCAATCAGATGGTGCATACTATAAAGGATTGTATCCTTTCTATTCATCAACAACGGGTAAATACTTCTTCGATGCTGGCCTGGATGAAGGCAGACGTCGTTTCCGCCTGTCCGAACAGGAATATTACCTGATGATTCCAAGTGGTGAAGTTTCTAAGAGCCAGGTGATTGATCAGCAACCAGGTCGTTAATCCAATCTAAAATTTTATTAAAATGAAAAGAATATTTTATAGTTTATTATTTCTCTTTGCAGTTGTTTCTTTCAATTCCTGCAAAATTGACAACTACGCTGAGCCTCAGGAAACATTGAGAGGCAGGGTAGTCGATGCCGCTACGGGAGAACTCGTTTTGACAGACCAGGGCAGTGAAGGTACCCGTATCCGGTTGCGTGAGCTTAGCTGGAAGGAAACCAAGGTCCCTGATAATTTCGATTTCAACTGCATGAAAGAAGGTATCTTCCAAAATACCAAGGTGTTTACCGGACATTATAATGTAAGGATTGACGGTGCGTTTATTCCATTGGTTAGAACTACCAGTGCTGGTGATACCATTATGGATGAATCGAAATATATTGACATTAACGGAATTACTGAAGTTGAATTCAAAGTTCAACCATTCCTGAAACTCGAATGGATTGGCACACCGACTATTAGTAATGGCAAAGTTACTGCTGTTGTGAAGGTTACAAGAGCTGTTAGTCCAGCTGACTTCAAAGCAAAAATTGAGCCGATGGGTGGTTATAATGATAACTTCCTGAATGTTACAGACCTACGCCTTTTTGTTAGTCAGGTACCTTATGTCGGTTATCGTGAATGGGATAACAGGTACACGACGCAAATCAATTATAGTGGCAATGCGTTTGACGCACTTCTTGGAACACCTATTACAATCACGACCACAGGGGTGATTCCAGCGGGCAGAACAGTCTTTATTCGCGCTGCCGCCCGAATTAACTACGCAACGGAGAATATCAAACGTCACAATTACAATGAAGCGAAAAGAATAGATATACCTTAAGTATAATTATTAATCATAAATGACTGGAAGTCATCTCATCTTAAATACTGGGATGACTTCTGTCATTTATAATACCTTTGAACCATGAGAATTAACCATTTTGTGTGTCTTATTGCAGGATTTTTGTTTGTTGCAGTTTGTACAACAGCTACTTCGCAAGAGAAACCTAAGAAGAAAGAGAAAACAGCTTTCCAGACTTCCGGACAATGGAAACCTGTCACTGACGTCAGGGCAGATGTGTCCATTGTTTATGGCACCTCCGACCGGCCAGGTATGACCTTTGAAGAACGTGTGCAGACATGGCGCGACAAGGGATATACCACACATTTCATGACCGGGAGTGCCTGGGGTGGATATCAGGATTATTTTACAGGGAAATGGGATGGAAAGCGCCATTTGGATGAAGGACAGGTAACCCAACGCGGAGATACCATTTGGCATGGACGGATGGTCCCGTACATCGTTCCTTCCGAAAACTTCATCAAATATATGAAGGAAACCCAAATCAAACGGGTAATAGATGCCGGTATTGATGCTATTTACCTGGAAGAACCCGAATTTTGGGCACGTGCCGGATACAGTGAAGCATTTAAACGTGAGTGGAAAGCGTTTTATGGTTTTGATTGGCGTCCGCAACATGAGTCGCCCGAAAATACCTACCTATCCAGTAAATTAAAATATCATCTTTATTACCGTCTTTTGAATGAGTGTTTTACTTATGCAAAAGAGTATGGAAAAAGTAAAGGGATGGATGTACGTTGCTATGTTCCTACGCACTCTTTAGTTAATTATTCGCAGTGGCAAATCGTTAGTCCCGAAGCAAGTCTGGCTTCATTGCCATGTGTGGATGGTTACATCGCCCAGGTTTGGACGGGAACTTCGCGGGAACCCAACTATTTTAATGGGAAAGCAAAGGAACGGGTATTTGAAACCGCTTATCTGGAATACGGTTCCATGGAATCGATGACAGCTCCAACCGGTCGAAAAATGTTTTTTCTTACCGATCCTATTGAAGACTGGCCACGTGACTGGGCCGATTACAAAAAAAATTACCAGGCAACTTTTACAGCTAAACTGCTATACCCAAAAATCGCTAATTATGAAGTAATGCCCTGGCCGGACAGAATCTATGAAGGACTTTATAAGACAAGCGCCAAAAGCACTCAAAAGGAAAAAATCCCGCGTTTCTATTCCACTCAGATACAGGTAATGATCAATTCTTTGAACAGCATGCCGCTGTCTGATAACAAGCTGACCGGATCGTCGGGTATTAGCGTCCTGATGTCAAATTCGCTGATGTTCCAGCGTTTCCCAACTCACCAGGGATATGAAGATCCCCAGCTTTCCAATTTTTACGGACAAGCATTGCCATTTCTAAAAAGAGGGATTCCTGTAAAAACACTGCATCTTGAAAATGCATCCTTTGCTGACACCTGGAAAGACACGAAGATCTTGATTATGTCATATTCCAATATGAAGCCTTTATCTCCTGAAGGTCATGAGTACATTGCAGCATGGGTCAAAAAAGGGGGCGTCCTCGTATATTGTTGCCGTGATATGGATCCTTTTCAAGGTGTTCAGGAATGGTGGAATACCGGCAAGAATCATTACAAAGTTGCTTCAGATCATTTATTCGAAAAATTAAATATTAAGGCATCCCTTGACAAAGATGGTGAATATAAGTATGGTAAAGGAACCGTTTATATCATCCGGAAAGATCCCAAGGAGTTTGTACTTACTGAAGGGAGTGACCAAGGTTTCGTTGACACTGTTAAGCGGTTGTACGAAAAGACAGCAAAGGCCGGAACTTTCATCGAAAAAAACAACTTCTATCTTGCAAGAGGTGTTTACGACCTTATTTCTGTTTTAGATGAGAATGTTAGTGATAAACCTTACATTCACAAGGGACGATTGATCGACTTGTTTGATCCTAAATTGCCGGTTCTTTATGAGAAAACGGTTAATCCCGGTGAGCAAGCCTACTTATTAAATATTGATCGCGTTGAAGATCAGAAAAAACCACAGGTTTTAGCAGCCGCATCCCGCGTTTATGATGAAAAAGTTACCAAAAACGGGTACTCGTTTATTACAAAAAGCCCATTAAACACGACGGACGTAATGCGTGTGTTATTACCCATAACTCCAAAAAAGTGTACCATTTCAAATCATGAAGGTAATGAACTGAAAGAGGCGGTTTGGGAATGGGACAATAAGAGCAAAACATGCCTGTTGACCTTTGAAAATGATCCTGAAGGAATAAGGGTCGAATTTACCTGGTAGTCCCATTTTGGGTCACTTTTACAAAGAATAATTGACTTAACTCACACACTGATTAATCAATTATCATTTTTTTATATTGGGGGAGTCATACTTGCCGGTTCTGTCAAATCTGATTAACCAAAGGATATTCCCCCAATTTAATATCAATCATACCTTGATGCCATTGGATTTATCCGGGAATTGTTGTCAGCCAGGTAACCTAAACATTTTCCTTTTGCCTGTTTGATAAAATGCCTGTGCAAGTTGAAAATTTTGCATAAACTAAAATTAAACCACTAATAATCAACCGATGAGGAATCGCTTAAATTTAGGATTAACGTTACTTTTTATGGGATTCATGTTCCAGGCAGCGTGTCAACGGAAAATCACTTCAAAAGATTTTGGGGCAACTGAAATGCGCGCCCCGGCTTATCCGTTAATTACGATTGATCCGTACACATGTGCATGGTCAACTACCGATCAATTGTTTGATGGTACAGTGACGCACTGGACAGGAAAGACGCACGGATTAATTGGTGCGATTCGTGTCGACGGACAGGTTTACCGCTTTCTTGGGAAAGAGAGTGTCCCCTGGAAAATCCTTGCACCAATGGCTACCTACGAACCGTGGAACGGAAAATTTACGACCAAATCTCCTTTGGAAGATTGGAACCGGCTGGATTTCAATGATGCATCCTGGGATGTTGGGAAAGGAGCATTTGGAACACGTGGCGCCCAGGCGATGTCAACGCTCTGGAAAACCAAAGATATTTGGGTACGACGGGAAATTGAAATTCCTGAAGACCTGACCACGGATGAAACATTTCTGGTTTATTCCCATGATGATAATATAGAAATCTACCTGAATGGTAAAGAGCTTGTCAACAGTGGATTTAAAACAGGCAACAATACCGTATTGAAAATAGATAACAGCCTGCTGAAACGCGGCAAAAAAAACATACTCGCAGCGCACTGTCAAAACCCAATGGGCGGTGGTTTGGTTGATTTCGGACTTATCCAAAGGAGGGAAAAGTTTCAGCAGACTGCTGTTCAGAAGAATCTATTGTTATCAGCAACACAAACTCATTACGCATTTACCTGCGGGCCTGTTGATTTGAATCTTCAATTTGTATCCCCATTGTTGCCCGACGATCTGGACCTGATGTCCAGACCGGTTAATTATATCAACTATGAGGTCGTTTCGAATGACGCGAAAAAGCATGACGTGCAGATTTATTTTGAAATAACTCCGGAGTGGGCTGTTAATGAACTCAATCAGGAAGTCGAAGTTACCGAAGGGGAAACTAACGGGATACAATTTGTGAAGGCGGGTACTACCGAACAACCTGTATTGCAGAAATCTGGCGATAATGTAAGGATTGATTGGGGCTACGTCTATCTGGCATCTAATAAAACCACCAAAAGCACAGTGGGTATTGGCGACTATTTTGAATCAAAGGAAGCTTTTATTCAAAATGGACAACTTCCCAAAAGTCTGAATAAATTAACGGCCAGCATGACAAGGCAAATGCCTTCAATGGCTTATGTGGATAAAATAGGAAGTGTTTCAGGTAAGGCAGCATCAAAAGGCTACCTGATGCTTGCGTACGATGATATAAAATCGATTCAATATTTTGGAGACAATCTAAAAGCATGGTGGACCAAAGACGGGAAGATAACGATTAATGATGTGTTGAAGACTGCTGCAAATGAGCATGATCTTGTAATGAATCGTTGCAAAGCATTTGATAAGAAATTGTGGAATGAAACATTGAAGGCCGGCGGTAAAAACTATGCCGATCTTTGTGTGTTGGCTTTTCGTCAATCAATTGCAGCGCATAAGCTTGTAAAAGATCGAAGTGGTAACTTGTTATTCCTTTCAAAGGAAAATTTCAGCAACGGGTCAATTGGAACTGTTGATGTTACTTACCCGTCGGCGCCATTGTTTTTGAAGTACAATCCCGAATTGTTAAAAGGGATGTTGAATCCGATCTTCTATTTTTCGGAAAGTGGGAAATGGACCAAACCTTTTCCATCACACGATGTGGGTTCTTATCCATTAGCGAACGGTCAGACTTATGGCGGAGATATGCCAGTCGAAGAAGGCGGGAACATGCTCATATTAACAACAGCCATTGCTCATATGCAAGGTAATGCCGACTATGCAAACAAACACTGGGATGTGCTGACAACTTGGGCCAATTACCTGCTTGAGCATGGATTAGATCCGGAAAATCAGCTTTGCACCGACGATTTTGCAGGCCACCTTTCACACAATGTCAACTTATCTGTAAAAGCCATTACTGCAATTGCCGGTTATGGTCGTTTGGCAGAAATGCTCGGCAAGAAAGAGATAGCCGAAAAATACACTTCCGAAGCAAGGTGGATGGCAAAAGAATGGATGCGAATGGCGGATGACGGAGATCATTACAGGCTGACTTTTGATCAGCCCGGAACCTGGAGCCAGAAGTATAATTTAGTATGGGATCAGGTACTGAAACTTGGAATCTTCCCGAAAGAAGTGGCGCAAAAAGAGGTGGCTTATTACCTGACAAAGCAAAACAAATACGGTATCCCATTGGATAACCGGAAGGATTATACCAAATCAGATTGGATCGTTTGGTCAGCTACAATGGCTGATAACCTTGAAACATTTCAAAAACTCACGGACCCATTGCATCTTTATATCACGGAGACGCCAAATCGGGTACCAATGTCTGACTGGTATGGCACAAAGGATGCCGTTAAACTGAACTTTCAGGCCCGTTCGGTAGTAGGTGCTTATTTTATAAAATTATTGAAATAAATAACTCAATTGATATAACCATGAGAACGCTCTTATTCCTTTCACTATTCATCGTTAATGTAAATATTCTGTGTGCTGCGAAGCCATTGGATCTTGTGAAGTACGTAAATACATTACAGGGGACCAACTCGAGTTTTGAGCTCACCCGCGGTAATACCTACCCAACTACGGCACTGCCGTTTGCGATGCACACATGGGCACCCCAAACAGGCTGGAACGGTGATGGCTGGAAATACCAGTATTCCAAAGATTCGATCAGGGGCTTTCAGCAGGCGCACCAATGCAGCTCATGGACAAACGACTACGCGGTTTTTTCACTGATGCCGGTAACCGGTAAACTTGCATTGGACCAATTTAAGCGGGCTGCTAAATTCAGTCATAAAAATGAAATCGCGAAACCGAACTATTACAAGGTTAAACTTGACAATAACATCACTGCAGAGATTTCGCCAACCGAGAGAGGTGCACACCTTCGTTTTTCGTTTCCTAAAAAGGGAGGATCCTATATCACCCTTGATGGATACACCGGGATGAGTATGGTAAAGATCTTACCCAAAGAAAACAAGATCATCGGGTACGTCCATAACGGCCGGGGCCTGAAAGAAAACTTTAAAAACTACTTTGTAATTCAGTTTGATAAGCCTATCCGTGAATTCGGGACCTGGGAAAACCGTCATGGAGAGAAGTGGGATGGAGAGCTGGAGCGCGAAGGAAAAGGTGTTGGTGCCTGGGTTCGTTTTGATGACGGGGTCAAAGTTCAGGCAAAAGTAGCTTCTTCCTATATTAGTCCCGAGCAGGCTGGGCTCACGCTTCAGACAGAACTGGGTCAATTTAAATCACTCGAAGACACGAAAGCAGCCGCATGGAAAATCTGGAATGATCACCTGAACCAAATAGTCGTTGAGGGAGGTACACCGGAGGAGACGGCAACTTTTTACTCGTGCTATTTTAGGGCAAGCTTGTTTTCGCGTCAGTTTTATGAAATGGATGCCAATGGAAAACCATATTATTTTAGTCCTTATGATGGGCAAATTCATAAAGGTTACTTATATACCGATACCGGGTTTTGGGATACATTCCGTGCCCAGTTCCCGTTGAATGCGCTGATGCATCCTACGATGCATGGAAGGTATGTTGCCGGTTTGCTGGACGCTTACGATCAATGCGGATGGCTGCCTTCGTGGTCATTTCCCGGAGAAGCCGGAAGTATGATTGGTAACCACGCCATCTCGTTGTTGGCAGACGCCTGGACAAAAGGAATACATACGTTTGATCCGCAAAAGGCATTGAAAGCCTACTTTCACGAAGCCACCAACAAAGGTCCGTGGGGACCAGCAAATGGCCGGGATGGATGGAAGGAATATTACACCTTGGGTTACGTCCCTTATCCGAATTATCGCGAGTCAACGGCTAAAACGCTCGAATATGCATATGATGATTTTTGCGGTTACCAATTGGCTGACATGACTGACAATCAGCTCTACCGTGAAGTTTTCTCACGCCAGATGTTCAATTATAAAAATCTTTTCGATCCCAAAGTTGGTTTCATGAGAGGCCGTGATGAAAATGGTAAATGGACTCCAAATTTCGATCCTAATGAATGGGGTGGCCCTTTTACCGAAGGGAACGCCTGGCATTACTTGTGGTCAGTCTTTCATGATGTAAACGGGTTGATTGACCTGTTGGGCGGAAATGAAAAGTTTGTTTCAAAATTAGATTCTGTGTTTTCGGTACCTAATACCGTTAAAGTTGGTACGTACAAACGGAAAATCCACGAGATGACCGAAATGGAAATGGCCAACATGGGGCAATATGCGCATGGTAATCAGCCTATTCAGCACATGGTTTACCTGTACAATTATGCGGGCGCTCCCTGGAAGGCGCAGTATTATGCCCGGACGGTAATGGATAAGCTTTACAATTCAACAGAAAATGGTTATCCCGGCGACGAGGATCAGGGACAGACTTCCTCGTGGTATGTGCTAAGTGCGATGGGATTGTATGCGGTTTGTCCGGGCACAGATCAGTATGTGATCGGCAGCCCTGTATTCCCTAAAATGACCATTCACTTTGAAAATGGAAAAACACTGGTGATTGAAGCAACAAACAACAGCAAAAAAAATGTCTACATCCAATCTGCAAAATTAAACGGCAAGGTGTTTTCGCGCAATTATTTGACTCACGATGAACTGACAAGTGGAGGTAATATCCGATACGAGATGGGGGATCAACCAGCTACAAGCAGAGGAATCCTAAAAAGCGACCTGCCTTATTCCGTTTCAAATAAAGAGTAATTAATTATTAAGCACAATGAGCTACACTGTAAATAAACCATTCATTATAAACGGATGCCGTGGTTTTGGTCAAATAACCAAAGGAGCGAATTTGAAAAATCACCGGGTGGTTTTTCAAATATGCCTTTTAATTTTGATGTTCATATCCTGTTTACCGTCGAGTGCCGATAATAGAAATAAACATCTCGCATGGACTCCTTATTCAACGTTCACAAAAGGAAATTCATGGCCTGAAGGACAGGCACTTCCCCAGTTCGCAAGCCCCGCCGATACACTTGACGGCCTGGATATGCTTAAGAACGGCTTGTCTCCCTCTGAAAAGGCGATGTTTGCATCATTGCAGGGATTAGTGAATAAAACGAAACCACGTATTATTCTGTTTGATGTAGAACGTGAAGAAAAAAACAAATGGCCGGATAATCTCCACCTTCATATCAAAGGATGGACTGACAAATGGAGTTTATTAAAGAAATACCAGGGTGAAATATCGGGTATTATCCTGTACGACACGGAGAAAAGCATTCATTACCTGAATTTAGCCACTACGATCGGAGGAATAAAAAACGCCATGCCCGTCACACGGACAGATCTGGTCAATTTGAAGGCAAATGGCTTCAAATTTACTATACTGGCCGATCTGACCTCCCTGAATTACACAACACCTGCTGAAATATACAAATACCTGTACAATAGCTATTGGAAACAATGTACAAAAAGGCTATTGGTGAGTTTAGATGCCAAACTATCGGCTTACATCAGGGATATTGGAATTGCATCAGGTGCGGCATTTGTTTGGTTAGACCCCAGGAAAAAGGAAGAGGCTGATGTACTGAAGATGTTCCTTGGCGATATGAAGGCAGGCAAAAGTATAATAATAGGATGGTGGGCAGAGGAAAGATCTGGAATAGGCACTGGCGTATCTTATGGTATTTCAACTATTCCTTCCGATTTTTACGAAAATGCTACGGTTTATGCAGGTACTTCGCACAACATTCAGCTTCCTGTTGTTCCCAAAAAACCAAAACTGGAAAATAAAATCTATTTGGCTATTTTTCTGAGCGATGGTGATAATGTGCAATATTGCCAACATGCTATGTCAAAATTGTGGGATAACAAAAACCGTGGAGCGGTTCCGATTAACTGGACAGTTAGTCCGGGATTGGCCGACATTGGTCCGGGATTACTCAATTATTACTATGAAACTGCGACCCCCAACGATTTTTTTGCGTCTGGTCCCTCCGGGCTTGGTTATGCGTTAATCTATGATGCACACCATAAAAAATGGAATATGACCAAAGACGAACATGCTGAGGCCTATACCAAATTTACGCAGCAGTATATTGAAAAAAGCGGGTTACGTGTAATCACAATATGGGATGAGATAAGCGAACGACAAATGGAAACTTACGCTACTAATTGCCGTTACCTGTATGGTTTGACACTGGAAGATTGGGAACGTTCGAAACCACTCCAACCCATTGTTAAACAAAACAGATTAGCTGTTATACCAAATCACCCGTGTTATGCAAGTAATATCGACGACATTTATACAAGATGGGAGAAAAAAATCAAAACCTTTGATGGCTCGCAACCCCTGTTCCTGGCTGCGCAGGGAAAATCGTGGGTGATGGGACCTGAAAACATTGTGCGACTAAAGGAAAAACTGGAAAAATTGTCACCCGGAAATATTGTGATTTGCAGGGGGGATCATTTCTTTTCACTTTACAATGAAGCCAATCATTTTGACTTTAACCTGACGCTCTCTCCTGGAATGGTAATAACATCGAGCAACACGGCAACACAAGCATCGTTTGCTGCCGACGGTACCCCATCCGGAGAACACAAATGGATCTCATCAGGGACCGGGGAAAAATGGATCGAATTTGATTTTAACGGATCTTACATTATCAACAGGTACGTTATCCGGCATGCCGGAGCCGACGGTATGGATACTTCACTCAACACAAAGGCGTTCCAGCTCGAAGTAAGCATTGATAAGGTGAACTGGGAAAAAGTCAGCCAATTCAAAAACAACACTGACATGGTAACTGATATCGACATTAAACCTGTAAAAGCGCGTTACGTCCGGCTCACTATTTTAAATGCCGGCAGTGACAATATTGCCCGGATTGGCGATGTGGAGATTTATGGATCGGGATTAGTACCGTAATGAGAAAGCTATTTCAAAATCAAATACCGCTTTTCAGTAGTAATACTAATTTACAAATTATGAGACTTATACTTTGTTTTGTAATTGCGCTACCCTTGATGATCATTGGTTGCTCAAAAGCAAATACAGTGAATGATAATGACCCTTCGCCCATACCAACGTTGGTAAAGAACGAAGATATTCTGGCAAAAACATTACTCTACACGGAGTGGTCAGCTGTTCCGGCCATTATGTCAATGCCTTATGCCGATTTGCGCAATTCGCTCATTTCAGTTTTAGCCGGTAAATGCAATGATCCGCTTTCTTTACTGCAAGCAATGAGGGATTATGATTTAGCATGGAGTTCAATGATGTACAAATTCCTGATTGATTCAGGTACAAAAACGGCTCCCGAATTAAAAACGATGTCCCTTGATGATTTCCGGAATACGATTATTGATTTAAATGCCCGAAATACAGGCTATTCCATATCTGAATTACAAGGATTTGCCAACAACAAGAATTTAAACGTTGCCTATAAATGGTGGTTTTATAAAAACAGTTCAACGAAATCGAAAATCGACAAATTCAATAACATCGCCGCCTCCAATCCATCTTTTGGCAAGAGGGATAACCGTGGTGTGACGATGGATGTTTTGAGAGTTGTGAAGGCTGATGAGGCTTATACCTATTTGGGTGTTTATCATTCAATGGTTAGTGACGGCCAATTTAAATTATACCTGGCTGGCAGTAACGACCTGATAAGCTGGACTTACATAACAGAATTGGGCGACAGGGCACACCAGGGAGAAATTAAAAAATGGGGAACGGGTTACCTGGTTGCGAATGAACAAGATCCGGTGCAAGGTTCCAACAATGTTCAAATCAGGTATTATTCTTCGTATGCAAGTTTAATTGCGAATAACCCATCGAACGATAAATCAATCTCCCGATCCTTTTCAGGTTTGGCGGAAGGAACCCCTGATATCCGAATCGTAGAAGGCAACACTCCTTCCGCATCACACATCCTGATTGGTTACCATTTTTACGACAATGGGATTCGCGATCAGCAGGCTTTTGGCATATTGAAAAATTTCTCAGACTGGAGGACGTGGAAAGACGAGGTGTCAAACTACAATATTCAACTAATGGGTTATTACGGAAATATTGGAGGAAGGAGCGGTTTTACCCATTCGGGAAATTACGTACTTCAGGAAGCCCAGGTAACTTCCGGCGATTGGAGCAGCTGGCGTTTACTGTTTGGCGACGGTGCTTTTTATTACACATTAAACGCCACAACGCCTTTAGGTTCAACTTCTTTTGCCAACCCTGGAATCGCATTGGTCAATGGAACCAACACTTTCGCCGTGACAAGTTTTATGCCTTCACAGGGAAATAAAAACGGCGAAACAGGTGAACTGTTGTATACCGTACAATTTTAACTTTACAGATCAATTGGATTGCAGAGGAAATAAGCTACATTCATTGCGACTAATCTGTAACAATAAAGTATAAATAGCAGGCCATTTTTTAAGATCATCAAAGGATCATAGCTTATTCTTGTATCCTGAAAAAATAGTTGTTTTAAAATATATTAATGCACATTCTATGAGAACTTTAATTTTGAAAACCGGACTGATTCTGATATTTGTCGCGCAATATTTGTTTTGTTCTGCAGACGGATATAAAGATCAGATTTTAAAACTTGCCAGGATCGATTTACTGCCACAGTTTCAGGAGCAGGCAGTTGTAAAACAAATCTCGAGCTACGATACAACCGGTGGAAACGACGACGGTTTTTCAGGTAAGTATTCATACCTGCGGAAAGAAAACGGGAACTTAGTCATTGCCGAACTCAAAGGGCCGGGGGTAATTCAGCGAATCTGGACACCAACACCATCAAACGATACCATCCAGTTTTTCTTCGACGGAGAGAAAACACCCCGCATCGAATTAAAGTTTATCGACCTTTTTTCAGGAGAAAAATACCCGTTTTCGAGACCCGTTGTCGGGAACGAAGTTGGAGGGTATTACTGCTATCTTCCAATTCCTTATCAGACCTCCTGCAAAATTGTATTTAAAGGAAAGATGCAATTTCACCAGATTCTTTACAGGGAACTGAAAGGAGATAAAACGGTATCGTCGTTCCCCAAAAAATTGTCAAAAGAGGAGGACGAAGCACTTACGTCGGTAATCAACGTCTGGAAAAACAGCGGCGAAAATATCAGGACACTTTTACCTTCACTGCTTGAAAAGGTTAAAACCGTGTCCAAAAGTGTGGTGCTGAAACCCGGCGATGTCAAGTCTATATTCAGCACAACTTCCGGAGGACGAGTGGTTGGAATAGAGATTAAGCCGCAATTGCTTTTAAACAGCGAGTTTAAAGATTTGATTTTCCGTGCCCGCTGGGATGATGAACCGGTTGCTGCGATCAACAGCCCGCTTGCTGATTTCTTTGGCTATGCATTTGGAAAACCTTCGATGCAGTCGATGCTGGTTGGCGTAAAGGATGGCACCCACTATTGTTATATGCCGATGCCATTCGACAAAAAAGCTAATATTGAGCTGGAGTTCCTAAAAAGTCCGCTTAATCAGTCAGCCGAAATCCCGGTTAATGTAACGGTCTATTATACTGATTCAAAACGCGCCTCCAACGAAGGGAAACTATATGCAGAATGGAAGAGGGCAAAAAATGCGGAGATGGGCAAGCCTTACTTAATTCTTAATAAAGCCGGGCGTGGGCATTACGTGGGAACGGCTTTGCAGGCACAAGGACTCAATTCCGGGATGACCATATTTTTTGAAGGTGACGATGTTTGCACAGTCGATGGCGAGGTGAGGTTTCACGGAACCGGCTCTGAAGACTATTTTAATGGTGGCTGGTATGCGCTTGCCGACCGATGGGATCAGGCATTCAGTTTGCCGGTACATGGTTGCCTGGCTTATTCCATTCCATTGGCACACACGGGTGGCTATCGTTTTCTATTCACCGATAAAATTTCTTTTGAACATGAACTAAATATGACGATTGAACATGGACCTGAAAACAATCAGATTCCGGTCGATTACACCTCGGTTGCCTATTATTATTGCGACAGACCGCCGGTTTCAAATGATTTGCCGTCAACGGAATTATTGGAAAAAGTAAAATCACCCACCTTACAGGAATACTGGCTTGCCTTACTTCCTGTTAAAGCTTTCAGCCATGGTGCATCTATTTCGTATGAGGATTGCAAAGATGCGAAGAGCAGAAGGAATTATGAAGTCTTCAAATTGACAGCACCAGGTAATGGTTTTGCTAAGTTTGAACTGGAGGTTCCGTCAAACGGTGCGTACAAATTGT
>Ga0209585_10000196_pt1 | contig 24097 bp, 23 predicted proteins | sample NGEPerone_FD_185491 | JGI IMG/M metagenome (GOLD analysis project Ga0209585, IMG submission 185491) | Arctic peat soil microbial communities from the Barrow Environmental Observatory site, Barrow, Alaska, USA - NGEE Permafrost154B-one... | ecosystem: Environmental > Terrestrial > Soil >... | reverse complement strand
ACTCTTAAGGAACCCCTGATTGCATTGTCAATTTCTTTCTCTGAAACCTGTCCGGCGGTAATTGCTTGTTTTAGCGGCTCTTTGTAATTGTCAAGAAACATCGTGATACCGGCCTTGATACATTCGGCGGCAGCTGTTTGAAGATCAGGATAATATTTATGAGTGGTCAACAATTGCCGGTAAGCACCGCCATCAGTAGCTATAATACCGTTTTGACCCCATTCATTAATTGTGACATCTCTCAAAACAGGATGAACAACACATGGGATCCCGTTGTATTTATTATAGGCTGTCATGAAAGCGCGTGAACCACCTTCAGTTACTCCCTTGAAAAAAGGGTATGAATAATATTCACGGAACAGGCGTTCGTCGAAATCGGATGAATTGATGGTCCGGTTGTTTTCATTGCTATTGGCCAGGAAGTGTTTCATCAGCGAGGCTGTTTTCCAGTATTTCGGATCGTTTCCCTGAAGGCCTTTTACGAATGCAACGACCAATCTTGATGTCAGATAAGCATCTTCACCGTAACACTCTTCTGTTCGGCCCCATCGTACATCGCGACCAAGATCGGCATTTGGCGAAAACACAATTAAACCGGCACTTTCGTATTTTGGACTTTGTGCCAGGTAACGACATTCCTCCGCTTCGAGTGAAGCCAATTGTGTAAGCAATTCAGGATCCCAGGTTTCTGCCAGGCCGATTGATTGTGGGAATGTGGTGGTGCATGATGCCCCTTTGCCTTTTACTGCCCAGTTTGCCGGTCCGCTAAGTGCCAGGCCGTGTAATCCTTCTACGGTGCGTGTCCCTTTTATCCCGAGGCGGGGAATTGACAGTCTTGTCGATAAACAATTGATTTTTTCATCAAGCGTGAGTTGCGAAATCAAATTATCCAGTCGTTTTTCATCGCTGAGTTTGTTATCCTGAAACGGGTAAGTTTGAGCCCTCAGGCTAACTTGAAGCAGGCAAAAGAAAGTTAGTAAAATCAGATTTTTCATTGAGTAGTTGATTTATAGTATGTTAAATATCTCCGATATCTCTGAAATGGTAATAAAGGTTTCACTATCTGGTGTTGAGTGGTTGCTTTCGTGCTGCCAGGTTACTTCGAATGGTATGTGGACAGCTTTTGCCCCAATGTTAATCACCGGTAAGATATCTGATTTTATTGAATTTCCAACCATCAGAAATTCTTCAGGTTGAATGGCAAGGTGGGCGAGGAGTTTTTTGTAATTATTTTCGTGCTTGTCACTCATGATTTCGATGTGATGGAAATAATCAATGAGTCCTGAATTCTGCAGTTTCCGCTCCTGATCGAGCAGGTCGCCTTTGGTAACAAGAATTAATTTGAAGGAACCTTTAAGTTTTTGCAGCACATTTTCAACGCTGTCCAACAGTTGAATTGGCATTGAAAGAAGCGTTTTCCCGATTTCAAGAATCTTGTTAATTTCTGCAGCGGTTATTTTCCCATCAGTAGCCCGGAGGGCAGTTTCGATCATCGCCAAAAGAAATCCTTTGGCGCCATACCCGTAAATCTCCAGGTTTTGCATTTCGGTTTTGAAAAGTTCTGCGGAGGTCTCTTTTTCAATCAGGTATGGTTTCATTATTTGACAGAATTCCTTCTCAACTTCCTGATAAAAAGGTTCATTCACCCAGAGAGTATCATCGGCGTCAAAACCGATTACTTTGATTTGTTTGAGCATCTTTTTGTAGTATTGTACCCTGTTATTATGAAGAGAAAGATTGGTTTAACTATTAGTCACCAAAGCGAATGATTGCCTCTTCCATCATGGTTATGGTGGCAGTTGCTCCACAGCGCGCGCATCCTGCTTCTTTGACGGCGATTAATTGATCGAGTGTACGAACACCTCCGGCAGCTTTGATTTTAACTTTTGGTCCGGAATATTGGCGCATCAGCAGAAGGTTTGGAATAGTGGCTCCGACATAGTCATATTTTCCATCCGCACCTTTCACAAAACCAAACCCCGTAGAAGTCTTTACATAGTCGGCACTGACCTTTGTGCAGATTTCACAAAGTTTAATAATGTCTTCTTTCTTTGTGACATAGTCAGTCTCGAAAATCACCTTTACGATGGCATTATTTCGATGGCTTGCATCAGTTACTGCCTTGATTTCCTCTTCGATGTAATCCCATTCACCTTGAAGTGCTTTACCAATGTTGATTACCATATCAATTTCGACTGCTCCGTCCTTGCATGCTGCTTCGGCTTCGAAAACTTTAACAGGAATCTTAGAATTGCCAGCCGGAAAGCCGATTACACAACCCACAAAAACAGAGGTTCCTTTGAGCAATTCTTTGGCTTGTTTTACCATGTATGGTTTTACGCAAACCGAAGCCACGTCATATTTTTTTGCGATGGCGCACTCTCTTACTAAATCTGCATCGGTCATTGTAGGATGAAGAATCGAGTGGTCAATCATCTTTGCGAGTTCTTTTACTGTTGTCATATCGTTTTGTTTAAATCATTTTTAAAGATGGTAGGTGTTTCCGATTGAATATTTGGCTGTATTGCAATATAATTCACTGTATATATAGAAGTTATTTTTGCTGGTGTGGAACTTTACCGAAATATGGAGAATTGGGAAACCAAGCGGTATTTTAAGCAGCACAGCTATGTCCTTGTTAGCATTTTCTGCCCGAAGCTCTTGTTCCGAACCGGTAATCTCGATCCGGTAATGCTGGCTCAGCGTTTTAAAGAATGAATCATCAATAAATTTAAAACCCACAATTCCTTCAAGGTGGTTACCTGCCAGCCAGTTGTATTCGATCATAACCGGAATTTCTCCTACGCATCTGAGCCGTGAAAAATGAATACATGGTTCTTTTATCTCAGCTTCGCTAATTATAAAATGGATTTCGGGACTCCAAAAACCTGGTTGGGGATGCTGAAGAAAAACAGTAGATACATCTTTCCCAACAGCTTCAGAGAATCCTTTTACGTTCAATAAACCTAGCGATTGCCTGCGTTCGCGCACAATGCTCCCTTTTCCCTGCTGACGTTCGATGAAACCTTCTTTCATCAGTTCTTCCAGTGCTTTTCGGGCGGTTGTTCTTGTGATGCTGAAGGATGCACAAAGCTCATTTTCGGAGGGGAGGAAATCTCCGACGACATAATCGCCTTTCTGGATCTGAAGTTTCAGAAAGTTCTGTACCTGTTTGTACCTTTTTTCCTCCATAAGAAACAAATTTTCACAAAAATACCACATTTGCTTGTACGTACAAGTAAATGTGGTATTTTTTATTCCGGAACGGATGTACTATTTGTAAATGACGCTTCTCCGTTTAATTGAAAAGGCCGCAAATACGCCGACTGCATCATCAAGCGGTTTTATGTTCGATGGTATATTGGCCGATGGTCCGCTGAAGATCGGAACTTTGGGATAATAATCGGAGATATAACTGTATATAAATGAGTAATAATCTTCAGTAATCCCATACATCTCCACTTTAATTGTGTCACCCGGAATCAGTTTTTCGTCTTTCCGTTCTTCCCTTAGACTATATACTGGAAATCCGTTAAAGTACTGGCCTTCAAAACCGTTATTGTCACCAATTGAATATTTGAATACACTGTCTGTCAGTAGAATATTGTTTTTAATGACTTTGAAAAGGTAGAAATTTCGTCCCTTGCCGGGATCCATTGAGTACAGATTTACACTCCAGTTTTTAAACGAGGGGTTTAAATTATTATAAACCAAATGAATAGAATCGATTGGATTCAGTGGTTTGAGTAATGACCGGGCTGTGTATTCTTCCATCACCTGGTCATTATTGATGTCAACATTCTTAATCAGCAAGGTATAAGTATGTCCTACAACTCCGAAAACCTCTGGTGTTGTGAAATAGGTTCCTTTTTTTGTTGGATCTTCGGTTAGTCCAAATGTTGTGGTACCGTCCGAAATGGTAATCAATGCATTTGAAACTACCTGAATCTGATCTTTCATTAGCGCGTCTCCCAACTTCGATAGTTTAACCATCTGACGTGTGGTATCTGTCGAAATATATCCTTCGACAACCAGACGTGGCCGGGTGGTATCGAGCTGAATATTATCGATTGTCTCCGTACATCCTGCAGCTATATGTGAAAGGATGAAAATTGAAATTATCCGGGATTTAAAATTCTTCATCATCATTAAAATTTGAAATTATAGGTAATTCCTGGAAAGCAAACGAAAGGCAGGTACCATCGTTCCGCGACAACTTTTGAAGCATCCTTTGAGTCTTGCACAAAATTGATCATCCAGTCGTTATGTCTTCCATAGGCGTTATACATCGAGAAAACCCATTCGCCTTCCCATTTTCTGCCGGGATGTTCTTTCCCTTTAATTGTCAGGGATAAGTCCAACCGGTGGTAGTCGCGCATTCTGTAACCGTTGCGGGCTGAGTAATACTTCCCGTAAGTGTTATCGATCACATACGATCCTACCGGGAACGTGATTGGAGCGCCAGTTGCATAAACCCAGTTCCCCGAAAGGATCACGCGGTTTGAGAACTCGTAATTCATGATAAGGTTAATATTATGAGGCTTATCGTATGAAGTAGGGTAGGGGTTTCCGCTATTGATTTCGGCAATTGTACGTGTAACTTTTGACAAGGTGTAGCTGATCCAACCATTCAGTTTGCCGTTGTTTTTTTTGACATATAGTTCGAGCCCATATGCTTTTGCCGTTCCCGACCGGATATCACCTTCCATCCGGGGATTCATCAATAACTGGGCATTATCTTTAAAATCAATAACATCATACATCTGTTTGTAATAACTTTCGACCGAAGTTTCGATTGTATTGTTGGCGAAATTTCTGAAATATCCGATAGCGTACTGGTTCGCCTTTTGTGGTTTGATGTTTGGACCTGATGGAAACCAGACATCAAGCGGCATTCCACCTGCAGAGTTCGAGGCGAGCTGCATATTCTGGATTGTACGCGAGAAACTGGCCTTTACAGACGACTGCTCATTGAAGGTGTAATTGATGCCGAGACGTGGCTCAAATCCCATGTAAGTGTGAAAGATCTTTCCGCTTGCATAATAAGTGGTATCAGTCACTGCATAATTAGGGTATCCCTTGGCAAACGTATAAATGGTTGCAGTTCCAATGTTCTGGAAAATAGTATAGCGCAAACCATATTTGATGGTCAGTTTTTCTCCGATTTTCTGTTCATTCGATAGGTAGAGGCCATGTTCGAGTGCATAGCTTTTTGGAACAGGTGCTCCAAGTTTGCTATCTTCACCTTCGATATAGGCGTCGGCAGGATTGAAGTCGTGGAACGTAGATGCAATTCCGAACTTAATTTCATTATTGGGGTTTGGAAAGTAATTGAAATCAAGTTTAAGTGTGTAATCTAACATGTTCGAATTCCACACATAGTTCGATCCACCTTGTTTCATTTTTAACGAGTAATCGTATCGGGCAACCACCGCAGATAAATTCGAAAATAGTTTATTAGTTATCAGATGATTCCATCGCAGTGTTCCAGTGAGGTTACCAAACCCGGCGTCTGAACTTCCTTTCTGACCAAAGCGGTCTCGCCCGGTATAGGCAGAGAGATACAGACGGTTACGGTAATTGATCTGATGATTGACTTTTAAGTTAAGGTCGTAGAAATACAATTTGCTTTTTTTGAGACTCGAATCCGACATCAATGGGAAAAACAAGTCGGCATAAGTACGCCTACCCGCCAAAAGGAACGAAGTTTTTTCACTACCAATAGGTCCTTCAAGCGTTAATCTGCTCGATATTAAACCAATACCGCCGGTGGCTGCGAATTTTTTGTTGTTTCCCTCTTTCATCCTTACATCGAGAACAGATGAAAGGCGTCCCCCATAATTTGCGGGAATATCTCCTTTGTAAAGTTTTACATCGCGAACGGCGTCATTGTTGAAAACCGAAAAGAATCCCATCAAATGGGAAGCATTGTAAACGGTAGCTTCATCCAGAAGAATCAGATTCTGGTCATTGCCGCCGCCTCTGACGCTAAATCCGGAAGTTCCTTCCGCAGTTGACTGGACGCCGGGAAGCATTTGTATCACTTTTAGCACATCTACTTCACCCATAAGTGCCGGCACTCTTTTAATGGTTTTCATCTCCAGTTTCGAAATGCTCATCTCCGCCTTTTTTACATTAGCTTCCGGACGCTCCGCCGTAATTACCACTTCATCAATTTTGTGTTCTTCGGGGGAAAGTTCAATATTTATGACGATATCTTTATTTAGGTTGATCGTTTTTTGAATGGTTTGATACCCCATATACCGGAACTCAAGGATATAATTTGCAGGTTTCAGACTAATTGAATAAAAACCATATTGATTTGCTGCTGTACCAGTGCTTAATTCACTGATAGTTACTGTTGCTCCGATGAGTGTCTCTCCACTTTCTGCATCTTTAACATATCCGCTGATAGTGAGTAATCCTGCCGGATGATCATCGACAGCCCAAACAGGTAGTGCATTGATTAGAAATAACAGACTTAAAATAATTAATTTCATTTTGATAATCATCTTGTTGACTAAAAGTTGATTTATTGTTGATGTTGACGTTTTCAGATTATATGTGCAAAATTAAAAAATGTTATTTCACAAGTCTGCAAAAAATCGACGAATGACTTATTTGGATCGGTGAATAGAGGATTACATAACATTAGCTTCGGTCTGAAGGGCAATGTTTCTTTATTTGTAAGACATTGACTCTTACAAAAAGGTTATAATCTGGTCAGTTATTTGAAGAGGATTATTTGATGAAATGGATATACAATCGATTGATTTGATTGGGAGTCGTCAAAACGTTTGGCGATCATTTAATCTGATGAAAACAGAAATAAGGATAAAACTAAGTATTGCTGCAGCGATACCATAAATATTAAAGGCCAATATAAGCGCAATTGAAATGGCTAAGAATATAAATCGCACCTTATTATCTTTCCACGAAAGGTTTTTGAGTTTTAGCGAAAACATTGGAAGTTCTGAAACCAACAGGAGAGACATTGCTATTGTAATCAGAAGCAAAACAACTGGTTGTAGGATAAATGCATCAAGAACATCGTATTTGCCATGCTCGGTAATAAGCGCAAGCGCCGCAATTAAAAGTGCATTTGCTGGGGTAGGTAATCCAATAAAAGACTCCGTCTGCCTTGTGTCGATGTTGAACTTGGCTAATCGAAGTGCAGAAAAAACAGGAATCAGTAAAGACGCTGAAATGCAGAATAATTCCCACATTGAAAGACTTGTGAAACTTTCTGCACGAACATTTAGTCCAAACAGGGCGTATTCCATCATAACCATCATGAGGGCACCCGGAGCCAGGCCAAAAGAGATCATATCTGCCAATGAATCCAGTTCTTTTCCCATCGGAGAATAGGCTTTAAGCCAACGGGCAGTCATCCCGTCGAAAAAGTCGAAGATTGTAGCTGCGATGATTAAAATCACTGAAACAGTAAGTTGCCCTTTAATTGCGAAAAGTACGGCAAGACTCCCCGACACAACATTTAAACAAGTAATAAAATTGGGAATGTTCTTGCGAATCATTGTTTGAATATAATTATAAGTCTGCGATAACTGTCTGACTGCCAGTTACGAGTTGGCCCAATTCCACATAGACCTTTGTCCCTATCGGAAGAAAAATATCAACCCGTGAGCCAAACCTGATAAATCCAAGTTCATTTCGCTGAGTTACGTTGGCTCCTACAACCGGGTATGTGATAATTCTTTTGGCAACAGCACCTGCAATCTGTCTTGCAAGAATTTCGGAACCGTCCGCCATTTGAATGACAGTAGTGGCTCTTTCGTTATCAGTTGACGATTTGGGCAGATAAGCTGCCATAAACCGGCCGTTGTGATGTTTAAAATATTTTACAATTCCAGGAACAGGTACCCAGTTAACATGAACATTGTAAACGGACATAAAAACGGAGACCTGAAGTCGCCGATCGCCAAAGTATTCCGATTCCATAGTTTCTTCAATGGCCACAATCTGTCCGTCAGCGGGAGATAAAACACTATTCGGTTTCAATTCAACTGAACGTCTTGGATGACGAAAAAATCGGATAACCAGTACTAAAACCGGCGTTGATGCAAGAAATGTGAAACAACGGAAATAAAGTTCTCCGGTCATTCCTACAATGATATTAAGCGCCAGCCAGATCAAAAACGCTATCACTATAACCAGAAACCCTTCTTTATGAACTCTCATAAGTTTAAACTATTGTGGTGCGAAATTAAGCAAATAATCTTCAGCTAAAAAATTGGAATACAAAATAAATAACTGGTGAAGCCAGAAGAATACTATCAAAACGATCGAGCAGTCCTCCATGACCCGGCATAAAGCGACCGGAATCTTTCACTCCAATACTTCGTTTAATCATCGACTCAACTAAATCGCCAAGGGTTCCCGAAATGACGACAACGATAGCCATAACTATCAGTAAAATAATATTGTACTGTGGAAATAACAAATTAAGTATCCACGCAGTTAAAATTGCGGTGACAACGCCTCCAAAAAGACCTTCCCATGACTTTTTAGGAGAGATTCTTTCAAACAAGCGGTGACGGCCAAACCGGACGCCGAAAATATAAGCCCCGGAATCGCCTGCCCATACTAATACGAACAGACTGATTAGCAATCCGTGATTGTAGACTTTGAATCCTTCAAATTCAGGAAATGCAAGGAAGTTGAGCATCGAAAAAGGAATGGATACAAAGGTGATTCCGAATCCAGTGAGGGCAATATTGGCCATTGTATTTTCCTTTTTACGAAAAAGCTCGTAAACCGGGATCGCGTATATCAGAGGCAACAGAAAATAAAATGCAGCGTAAGTAATGGATTGTTTTGCAACGAAAAAAGATAAAACAAAGATGACAGCTCCGGTAATGAGGCCAGGATATACCTGAGGAGAGAACCCCGCCACCTGGCATAAGGTGTAAAATTCACGAAGAGCTAATATTGAAAGAATAAAAAATAGCAACGCAAACGTAAAAGGTCCGAGAAGGATTGCCCCCAAAAGAACTATTACATAAAGGAATCCCCAGAATGTTCGCGTACGAAACTCGTTCAATTTCAGCCTATTTTTATTTGTTCAAGAATTAGTGCAGCCTGTTTCACATCCTCTTCTTTGACATAGAGCTCAACTTCGCCCATAAATGCATAAGCAGAGTCTTTGTGATTCATCACAACGGATTCAATCTGATTCTCCTGAAGCAGCTCTTTTGCAATAGTTGCGAGGTACTCATCGGCTGTAGAATAGACAATTTTCCACCCTATTTCCATTTTTTGAAATTATGACTTGGTTATTTCTGATTCTAAACTTGAAGGCAGCGTGTCTTCGTCCTTTAAAGGATTTTCATCATCTTTTTTCTTTCCCCATGGGCGAACTCCAAAAATATTTTCCATATCTTCGGTGAATATGACCTCACGCTCGAGAAGCAATTCCGCAAGCTTTTTGTGTCCTGCCGCATTTTTGACGAGAATATCTTTGGCCCTGGCAAAAGCTAAATCAATCAATTCCTTAATTTCAGAATCAATAAGTTCAGCTGTTTTTTCGCTGTAAGGTTTATTAAAGCTGTAATCACTTTGTCCCGACGAATCGTAGTAACTCACATTTCCGACTTTATCGCTCATCCCAAAATAGCAGATCATCGAATAGGCTGTTTTGGTCACTTTTTCAAGATCGTTTTGCGCACCTGATGATATTTTTGAGAAGACAACGGTTTCAGCCGCTCTTCCACCCAAGGTAGCGCAAACTTCATCCAGCATCTGCTCTCGTGTGGTAATCTGACGTTCTTCAGGTAAATACCATGCAGCTCCTAATGCTTTGCCTCGCGGAACAATCGTTACTTTAACCAGCGGATGTGCGTGTTCAAGTAACCAACTTACAGTTGCATGGCCCGCTTCATGATAAGCAATAATTGCTTTTTCATCAGCAGTAATGATTTTATTCTTTTTCTCAAGTCCTCCGACAATACGATCGACGGCATCCAGAAAATCTTGTTTTTCAACCTTCGTTTTTTTCCGGCGTGCAGCAATCAGCGCTGCCTCGTTACAAACATTGGCGATGTCAGCACCTGAGAATCCAGGTGTTTGTTTCGCTAGAAAGTTAACATTCACATCTTCAGATAAAGTAAGGGGTCTGAGATGCACCATGAATATCTCTTTACGATCGATTACATCGGGTAATTCAACATGAATCTGACGGTCGAACCTTCCGGCACGCATCAAAGCCCTGTCAAGAATATCGGCACGGTTAGTTGCACCCAATATGATTACTCCGGAATTGGTATCAAACCCATCCATTTCGGTGAGTAATTGATTTAGGGTATTTTCACGTTCGTCATTTGATCCCATATTCGGATTTCTACCCCTGGCACGGCCAATGGCATCAATCTCATCAATGAAGACAATACATGGGGCTTTTTCTTTTGCCTGTTTGAACAAATCACGAACACGTGATGCACCGACTCCTACAAACATCTCTACAAAGTCGGAACCCGACATTGAGAAAAACGGAACATCTGCCTCGCCAGCTACGGCTTTTGCTAATAATGTCTTACCTGTTCCTGGAGGGCCAACCAGTAAAGCACCTTTGGGAATCTTCCCGCCAAGTTTGGTGTATCGGTCAGGATTTTTAAGGAATTCAACGATCTCTTCAATCTCTTGTTTTGCTTCAGCAAGACCAGCTACCTCTTTAAATGAAGTATTCACCCTTGACTCTTTATCGAAAACTTTTGCCTGCGATTTGCCAACATTAAAGATGTTGCCTCCACTGCCGCCACCTTTGCTCATTCGTCTGAAAATCCAGAACCAAACAGCAATAAGTATCAGTGGGAGAAACAACCAGCTAAGAATTTCACTAAAATAGTCGTGACGAATTTCGTAGGTCAACGTAACCCTTGAATTTTCTCCATACTCCAACTGTGCGGCTTCGAGATTCTTTTCGAAAACATCAATCGATCCGATTGTAAAGAAAAAGTGCGGACCGATCTTCGCCGGGGATCCAAATCCTGTGTTAAGTTTGCTCTTATATTTATCGTAAGAAGCTTCTTTCAAGTAAATATCCGCTTGCGATTTATTTACGACAACTACTTTGTCAATATCCCCATTTTTAAGCATTGTATTTTTTACCTCTTGCCAACTGGTCTCAACCGGTGTGCCACTTGAAGTATAATATTGGATTGCAAAAAATGCAACCAGCAAAATTCCGTAAATATAAATCGGGTTAAACTTAGGCGTAAAATTTACACCACCCGCGGGTTTTTTATTTCCTTTGGGAACTGTATTCCCAAGGTTATTTTTCTTCTCTTTCTCAGCCATAATCAATTAAATGTCAGCATCAATATTTAAAATTTTTCCGTCGGCCCACAAACTTTCAAGATCGTACAATCTCCGTATTGGTTCCTGAAACACGTGAACCATTATATTAGCGTAATCGAGTAATATCCACTGCGCTTGATTATAACCATCGCGATGCCATGCAGGTTCATTTTTTAATTCTTCCACAGTCTCTTCTACTGAATGAGCAATGGCATCTACATGGGTATTCGATGTACCATGGCAAATGATATAGTGATCACATTCTGTATTATTAATTATCTGAAGATCAATATCGATGATTTCAAGTCCTTTTTTTCGTTGAATCCCCTCGATAATCGCTTCTATTAAATCGATTGAGCCATCTTGTATGGGATGATTAACCATATGGAATATTTAAAGTACAAAGATAATTTTTTTGTCCGATAGAAAAATAAAGAAATGTGAAGGTAATCTTCTGAGATAATAGTTTTTACTTTGACCTCTCAAATATACCGGACAAAAATGAACGAAATTATCGGATCGAAAATTGAACGAATCGACGAATTAGGATCATCCAATAACTATGCCGCGGCTCAGCTACTGACAAAACGTCTGCCAGAAGGGATTGTTTTTGTTGCAAACAGTCAGGTTGACGGTCGCGGGCAGGTCTCTAACAGATGGGAAAGTGAACCGAATAAGAATTTAACGTTCAGTATTCTCCTTTATCCGGATTTTTTAGAAATCATGAAGCAATTCGAAATCTCGAAAGCAATCTCGTTGGGTGTCATCGATTTTTTGAAAGAACGGACCGATCATGTTTCTATTAAATGGCCGAATGATATTTATATCGGAACGAAAAAGGTGGCCGGAATACTTATCGAAAACTCAATACGAATCGATAAAATATCTTCATGTATTGTCGGTATAGGTTTGAATATCAATCAGCAAAAATTCGTTAGCGATGCACTGAATCCCGTTTCTTTGACTCAGGTAACAGGTCTAACTTACAACCTGGAAGAATCACTTTCTCAATTATGTCAAAAAATTGATGCCAGGTATCACCAGCTTCGTAATGGAGATTTCATGCAAATTGACGTTGATTACATTGAGATGCTTTATCAATTTGGAAACTGGGCGCAATATTCAGATGAAAATGGCGATTTTGAAGGGCAGATCATTGGCATCGATCAAATTGGCCGGCTAATGATCGAAACGAGGGATGGGAATATAAAAAAATACCACTTTAAAGAAGTGGTATTTAAATAGAATCTGAGAATTGCCGATCAGACATATGGTATTTTTGTCAAAGCATCTGCAATCTGATCAACCCCTTTTTTTAAATGTTTGCTAACAATCATTTTAATCATTGGATTTAATTCTGCGTGCAGGGTTATTTTTACTTTACAGTGCGTTTCATCAATGGCGACAAGCTGAATCCAGCAACCAAACTGAAATGGAACAGACTTGCTTCCTGCCAGTTTGATCAACTTAGATGGTTCGCGTTCGATAATATGTACCCCTACAGTTCCAAACGGACTCACTGAAAAGGTGCATTCATCTTCTGTCGCCTGAAAATTTTCAAGTTTAATATTTGGAATGTCAGGGTATTGTTTTTTAATATCCTCCATTTTATTTGGGTCAAAAAGCTGCTCAAGATTTTTGAGATTCGAAAGGCGTTTGTAAACTGCCTCTTGAGGAGCAGAAATGACTTTTACTTCACTGTTATATTTTTCTGTTCCCATTTTTGCTGATTTATAGAGTAAGTATTTAAGCCCTTGCGAGGTAGAGTTTGTGAGAAGATGGGATAATCAAAAATCGGGTATGCATTATAGTGCAAAAATAGATTGACCATCACTCATTGACATTTAACCATTATCCTTTTAGCTCCTGGCCCCAGGTTTCAGGATTTTTACGCCAGTTATTCAGGCTTTCGAGCTGCGTATCCGTGATCTCCCCTGAATTATAAGCCAGTTTAAGCAATAAATTGTAATTACTTAATGTTGTAAGCTCAATATTGGCATCTGCAAAGTTTTTTGCTGCGAGTGAAAAATTGTAGGTGAAAATAGCAAGCATTCCTAATACTTCAGCGCCATAATTTCGGACCGCTTCTGCTGCACTTAAAGAACTACCACCCGTTGAAATAAGATCTTCAATAATCACTACTTTTGTACCAGGCTGAATATCACCTTCAATAAGGTTTTCAAGTCCGTGTCCTTTGGGTTTGGATCTGACATAGATAAACGGAAGTTGCATAACTTCAGCAATTAAAACACCCATAGCAATGGCGCCTGTTGCCACCCCGGCAATGGCTTCCGCATTTGGATATTTTTCTCGCACGAGATCTACAAACTGGCTGCAGATGAAGGTTCTTGTTTCGGGATACGATAATACTTTTCGGTTATCGCAATAAATCGGCGCCTTCCATCCCGACGCCCAGGTGAATGGGTTGTCTGGTTGTATTTTAATCGTATCTATAGCCAGCAGGCGTTTCGTAACTTCTATTTGTGTGTTTTCCATGATGTTTACAACATTATATTTTATGCAAAAGTACAAAGAATTTCGGCTCAGGGGTGAATCAAGTTATTGACATTTCTTAATTAATCGTTAATTCCGTTGTTGGCTAAAATTATAATCCCTGAACATTTTCAAAAACATTGGTTCGAAACCACGAGATGGAGATGGAGCCTGAGAGAGTTTTAGTGCACCATTGGGATCTATCAGGTAAAATGCCGGTGTGATTGATGCATTGTAATTGATAATCAGTTGTTTTTGTTTCGATCCATTCAGTAATTCCCATTTATAACCCTTGGTTTTCCAAAGTTTTACTGCTGTGTCAAAATCGTCATCAAGTGCAACCGACACGACGGTAAGAACTTGCTTTAGTTTTTTTTCGATCGAAACAATGGAGTCAAGTTCCACCTTGCAATCGGAACTCTTGCTGTTGAAAAATGAGAGATAAATGAACTTTCCCCGAAACTGATCCAGTGTAACAGTTTCATTTTTAAGATTTTTTAGTTTTATAGCAGGTGCTTTCCCGCCAACCGCCAATAGTGAAAGTTTGCGTTTAATCTGAAGGGCAATGGGTTTTAGAATGGGCGATGTTGTGGATGTTTGTGCCATTTCTATTGCTTTCAACACACCCTCTTTTGAAAATGTATTCGTATAATATCCATCATTTAAGCCTTTCAACACTACAAGTTCGGCAAACTCTTTTTGGTAACTACGGTCTTCGAAAAAGCTTACCAGTTTAAGATAATTGCCTGAATTAGTAATCGTAACGATTTCCCGATTTTGAATATCCTGTGATTGTTTCCTCAGAAAATCGGTGAAAATTGTTTCAAAAGCTCTTTGATAAACGGGATGGTGAAGCTGAACAGGTTCGGTTGCAAAATATTTGTTGATAACATATTCTGGCGTACGCTGATTCACGGCATACATTAATTCTGCGAAATAGTATTTTTTTAAAGTTTTGACGTATTCATTCTTATTGGCTGAATATTTTGTTTCTAAACGTTCAATAATTTCATTTACAACCTCTTTCGATTGATTTTGATAGATGGGAATGGCGTTTTTGGCTGTTTCAGAATTGAAGTCCATCACAAAAGAGCGTACTGCAAAATTTAGATCACTGTTTTCTGTACCAGGTAATCCCAGCCAGTAGGGAGCAGGTTTGAAATAGGAACTGTGTGCCTCATTACTTGTTCTGAGTGAAAAAGGGGGAAGTGTTACCTCATAATTTTTTCCGGGTTCAACCACCATCGTCCCACAATATTTTTCGAGATCGACATAAATTTCGATTGTTTGGTGAATGGGCAACGTTAACGAAAATGTACCGTCAGTAGCAACTTTGGTTGTGCCAAGCTCCTGCTTTTGATGGAGTACCGGATCTGGTATTGTATAAAAGGTAATCTCTTTTGTGCTGTAATCAAACGCTTTACCTGAAAGAACTGATTTTTGGGCATTAACCTGAAATGAAAGCAATAATAGCGGAATTATAATCTTAAAATAGTACATATTTATTCTTCATAGAACTCCGAAATATTAAGACACGCTGGCAGGAATAGACTGGCATCGCCTTTGTGCCGGAGAATATCCCGTACAATTGTAGAGGAGATGGCTGTGGTTTCGGGAGTTGTTAGCAAAAATATTGTTTCAATTTCAGGGTGCATCACTTTATTAATCTGCGCGATAGCTCTTTCGTATTCAAAATCGGAAGCGGTTCGTAATCCCCTTAAAATATATTGGGCATGAACCCTTTTACAATAGTCGACAGTTAGACCCTCGAATTTCCCGACCTTAATTTTAGGTTCGTCTTCGAATACACATTTGATCCACTCTTTCCTTTTAGTCAGTGGATAGTAGGGTTCTTTATTCGAGTTGTATCCAATCATAATGATTATCTGATCGAACAGTGGCAAGGCACGTCTGACGATCGATTCATGTCCTAACGTAAAAGGATCAAAGGAACCCGGAAATATTGCTATTCTCTCCATTTGCGATATTTTATTGTACAAAACTAATAAGAAAAATGTCACAATTCGTTAATATGACTTTTCAACAATTATTGTTTTCTTTACACGACTAGTAATTAGGAATATGACAGAACGCGATATCATCGGAATTTTCGGAAAGATGAACTCAGGAAAGAGTTCATTGATGAACCTTCTTACTCAACAGGAGACTTCGATTGTTGACCCAACACCTGGAACTACAGCCGATACAAAAATAACTTTGACAGAAATTCATGGCCTTGGTCCGGTGAAATTAATGGATACCGCAGGTTTTGATGAACAGGACGATCTTGGTATAAAAAAATTGAAAAAGACAATTGCTGCTTTAAAAGAGTGCGATCTTGTTTTGCTTGTAATTGATCCTGCAAATTTTGATTATGAGGCCGATAAATTTATTCTAGAACAGGCAAGATCGCTTGATAAGCAGGTGATCGTTGTTTATAATCTTTTCTATAACAGTGACAAGAACCGAATCGGAAAAGTTGAAGAATTACTTACCCGGTTGCGTGTTTACCACCGGATTGTATTGAGTGCAATCGATATACATTACCGTCAGCGATTACTCGAGGCGATTCTCGCCAATTATATCCCTAAGAATATAACGGTTGAATTATTGCCTTTTGTTGAAAAAGGTGAATTTTATATTCTGAATATTCCGATGGATGAAGAGACGCCTCCCGGAAGATATCTGCGACCTCAGGCGATGGCTGAAGAGTACATTACACGAAAGTGGGCTTTCCCGGTTTCGTACCGGATGAATCTGGCAAAAGCGAGGGCTGGCGATCCTGAAGAAAAAGAGAGGTGGTATAATTTCCTTAACAATTTCACTCAAAAGCCGAAAGCGATCATCACCGATTCGCAGGCAATGGATATTATGAAAGAATGGGTGCCTGACGATATGGCACTGACAACATTTTCAATCATGATGATCAATTATATGAGCAGGGGAAGATTGAATGAGTTTGTACGTGCAGTCAGGGCGCTGAATACCATGACAGCTGGCGACTATGTTCTGATCGCTGAGGCGTGTAACCATTCCCGCATCAGAGAAGATATCGGAACCGTTCAGATTCCAAATCTGATTCGGAAATTCTATCCTGGTGTAATTGTGGATTATACTTTTGGTCGGGAGTTTGTTGATGATTTGAATATAAAAAAGTACAAGCTGGTGATCCATTGTGGTGGATGTATGATCTCAGGCCAGCGTATGGCCGCAAGGTTACGCGATCTGAATGCAACCGGGATACCGATTACAAACTATGGTATTTTTCTTTCCTATATTCATGGCGAAAAAGTGCTTGACAGGGTTATTGCGCCATGGGAGGCAGAAAAAGGCTGAAGATTTTAAGGTCTTTAGCTTAAAGCCACAAACCCTTTGATCTACTTTTTCAAACAGCAGTTCTTATACTTTTTTCCCGATCCGCAAGGGCACAGATCATTCCGGCCTACATTGTTGAAAACATCAGAAAGCATCGGATTCTCGTTCGCGAAAATTTCTTCGGCGTTTTTGTAATGGATATTCCAGTCACCCCGTTGATGAAAATAGCATCCCGGCGTATGGGTTTCATCATCAAATAATTCAAGTGCATACACTAACTCTTCACGTATCAGGTTTTCATTCGTCCCTTTTTGGGTAAACGGGATGAATGATTCATGAAGCTTTATCACCTCCCCGCGGCACGACTGTAACCGGGATTCGGCAACATGCACTGCTAACAATGGTTTCCAACCCGTGTTCAGATTACTCAACAGTCTGGAAATCTTCGCTCCGTGAATATCGTCTTTGGCAAAGTAGATGCAATCGTATAGAAAAAGATAGGGGGCATTACTTTTCATCGATACCTGTTTTTCAATTGCATCAAGAAAGAAATCAACTATTTCCGGATATCGCTCCGAAAGCATCCCTACCAAAAACAACCCCTGTTCGTCCAAAAGATCCCAGTCGGGTGAATCGGGAGTTGCAAACAGGTTGATGACCGAAGGAACTGTTTTCAGTGAAGAATGTACTTCCGCAAGTATGGCATACCACAATGGCAGATTCGGCAACCGTTTGTTTAGTGTTGTTATGCGCTCATTATAAGCATTGTCAAGGTGAAAGATAATTTTGTTTTCAATATCCTCGTCGTAAGGAAGATTCATTAAAAACTCAAGTGCCTTAAATGGAACTCCATTGATTTCTGAATGGAGTATTGCCAATGCTTCTTTTTTTGTCATCATGATATTATTTTCGGCGCAAAGATAGAGTTTCACATCCACGAAACAAATCAACTGAATTTTCCAGATCCCTGAAATTGCTTAATAAAGATTTGACCATTTTGGTGCGTTAATTCACCGTGGCGGTGAAACATTTCACTGTGGAGATGAAACATCCCACCATGGCGGTGAAACATTTCATTAATTTGGTGAAATTTAGTATTCCTCAGTGCTGATTTCCTTTATCAGGGTAAGATTTGAAGTATAAAAAGCCGGATTTTTTAAGGGTCCGGCTTTAATATTGAAATATTTTGAGATCCTACCTGTAACTTTCTCAAGTTAACAACTGGATGTCCGTCGAATAAGGAGATTTATTTATTCCCCGTTGCAGCTTCAAGGCGTTTCAAAATACTGAAGATGAAAGTTGCAGATAACAAACACATCACCACTAAAATAGCGAAGAACTGCCACAACTCAATTTTGTCCCAAAGGATGCCAATCAAACCAGCTGCAAGGTTCCCGAAAGCAGTTGCCCCAAGCCAACCACCCTGCGCCAAGCCTTTGTATTTAGGAGGAGCAACTTTCGACACAAATGATATCCCGATAGGACTAAGAAACAATTCAGCTACAGTTAAAATCAAATAAGTATTAATCAGAAAAAATGGTGAAACGAGGTTTTCAGATGTGCCACCATTCAATTCACCGGGTGAAGTAAGTCCCATTGAAGCAGCAATCAAAAGACCAAATCCGACTGCTGTAAAGAGCATCCCAAACCCGATCTTCTTTGGAGCCGAAGGTTCTTTTCCTTTGTTCCGGAGCCAGGTAAAAAATCCAATAATTACAGGAGTGAGGAATACAATAAATATCGGGTTGAATTGTTGAAATTTCTGTGGTGTGATGGTGTAATCGCCAGTGAAAGAACTAATCATATAATAAGCAAGTGCAACACCTGCAATAAAAAGTCCGCCTCCAATTAATTTCTGGTTACGTTCTTTTCCAACGAAAAACAGAATTGAACCGATTATGGCAAACAAAATAGGCAATAATTGGCTCAAATCGAAAAGCACATATGTACCAGGGTTTACGTTTCCAAGCTGGGTATAGTCGCGGGCAAAGATGGTCATCGTGAAACCATTTTGATGGAAGGCCATCCAGAAAAACATGACTACGAAGAAAACCAATCCCAATGCAATCAGCCGCTCACGGGTTTGCTGATAGGTAAGAACTACCATCTTGCCTTTTAGATCTTCTGATTTCGATTTTTGTTTTTCAGTAACGTCGGCTTGTTGATAATATTTTTTAAATCCGATAAAAATCAAAAAGGAAACAACCATACTGGCAGCAGCAACTGCAAAACCAGCATTGTACGAACTGGCCAAAACGTCAATATATGTTTTTGAAAAGGTTGTCAAATCGGTGAAATTGGATCCCATTTGCGCATGTGCCAACTCAGTTAATTTGCTTACATCATCCAGTTTACCATTCAGAAACTGATGGGCCATATGCGGAATTGAAGAATCGTAGGTAAGCCCTTTTCCTTTGAGTACCCAGTTTCCGATTGCTTCAGCTGCCGATGGTGCAAAGAATGCCCCAATATTAATACCCATGTAGAAAATATTGAAGGCATTGTCGCGGTTTGCGCTATATTTTGGATCATCATACATGTTCCCGACAAGTGCCTGCAGATTTCCTTTAAAAAATCCGGTTCCGAGCGAAATTACAGCAAGCGCGGAATATACCACTCCGATTCCTAATCCGGGCATCGCCAACAGTGTATAACCCAGAAACATGATAACTATACCGATCGTTATTGTTTTCCCATACCCCAGTACGTTGTCAGCCACATATCCTCCGAGTAAAGGCAAAAAATAAATTCCGAATAAAAAACTGCCGTATATTCCGCCTGCTTCAGCAGTCGAGAAACCGAACTTTGCCTGAAGATAGAGTACAAAAATGGCCAGCATGGTATAATACCCGAACCGTTCGCCCATATTGGCAAAAAAGGCAACGATGAGCCCCTTGGGATGTCCTTTAAGCATAAAAAAAATTGTTTAAGGAGTTTAAAAAATGTTTATTTGCGACAAATATAGCGATCTTTTTTGGTGTCGTAATGCTGTTAAAAATCATGTTTTGAGGAGGCCGAAAGCATTTATTGAACCTCCTGCCATCTTTGTTTGCGACCAAACGATTTCTTCGTAAATTTGAAAGTAGTAAAAACAACGCCATATGAAATTTTTTACCACCTCTCAAATTGCTGAAGTCGATCGGTATACTATAGAAAATGAGCCAATTGAGGCAATTGATCTGATGGAGCGTGCATCGGAACCACTTGCCAAATGGATTGAATTATACTTTGATAGCACTCATCGAATTGCGGTTTTTGCCGGGCCCGGGAATAATGGTGGTGATGCTTTGGCTGTTTCGCGAATGTTAGCTGCGAAAAATTATAAGGTCGATGTTTATATTCCTGATTCAGGTAAGAAATTCACTGATTTATTTTTAATCAATCTCGACAGGTTAAAAATTAGGGCAGACGTGAAGGCCATCAATTGGAATCCTGATGAACCGCTACCGGAACTGCATCCATATGATTTGATTATTGATGGTTTATTCGGCGCTGGTTTATCGCGTCCCCTCTCTGGCTTTCCGGCACAGCTTGTCAGACACCTCAACCAGGCTGGTTTACCGATTGTATCCATCGATATTCCTTCCGGGCTAATGGGTGAGGATAATAGTGGGATTGATCCTGATTCAATTATTCATGCAACATACACCCTGACCTTGGAGTTTCCAAAACTGAGCTTCTTTTTTAAAGAGAATGAACAGTTTACGGGCACATGGGAAGTGATTCCTATCGGATTACATCCCGATGCAATTGCCCAAACCGAAACTCCCTGGCACTATTCTGATTACAAATCAATGGTTTCATTACTGAAGCCAAGGACGCGATTTTCGCATAAAGGAACCTACGGGCATGCACTTTTAATGGCAGGAAGCTATGGGAAAATGGGCGCTGCTGTTCTTGCAGCAAAAGGTTGCCTCCGGTCAGGAGTTGGTTTACTAACAGTCCATATTCCGAAATCAGGCAATCAGATCGTACAAATTGCTGTACCTGAAGCGATGGTAAGCCTGGATAAATCCGAAAATTTAATTTCGGGCATTCCGGATCTGACCAGTTATAAAGCAATCGGGATCGGACCGGGAATTGGTAAAGCGAACCAAACTGCTAATGCGTTGGAGTTGCTTTTGGAAAATTACCATGCTCCGGTGGTGGTGGATGCCGATGCGCTCAATCTGCTTTCGGAGAACTTTGAAATGATTGAACTGCTTCCTGAAGGATCAATTTTAACACCTCATCCGCTGGAATTTGAGCGACTGGCGGGACATGCTGCTTCCGATTTTGAAAGATTAAAACTCGCATTGAGCTTCGCAAAAATCCATCTTATAGTTCTGATTTTGAAAGGAGCATATACAGCCATTGTTTTACCCGATGGCAATTGCTGGTTCAACGTTCGCGGCAATCCAGGTATGGCCACTGGTGGCAGCGGTGATGTGCTGACGGGGGTTCTGACCGGATTGCTTGCTCAAGGCTATACACCAGAGGACGCTGCAATTCTGGGCGTTTATCTTCATAGCGTTTCGGGCGATTTGTCCGTCTCGGATTCCGGTATATCTGAGGAATCATTGCTTGCCAGTGATATTGCTGATGGGCTTGGTTTGGCATTTGGACATCTTAAAAGAGATGATGATTTTGGGAAAGCCAAAAAAAAGAGTCAATTTTGAAAGATTAAATGGTGTTGAGTTGGAAATAGTAACTTAAAATAATAATAATGAGACGAATCGCAATTTTGTTATTAACCTCTTTTCTGATTGCCGGAAATCTGACTGCGCAGAGGAGTGATAAAAAGAAATCTGCTTCCGAATTAGGTATTTTTAACGGTGGCGTTATCTATAGTTTGCCCCGAACCGGTATACGTGTTATCGCAGAGGTATCGCAGGAGAAGTTTTTCAAGGGACCTTACAGTGATTTTGCATCGAAATATCTTGGTATTAAAAACGCTGCAACTTCGGATGCTGAGTTGTGGAAGATCAAAGATTTGAAATTGGAAACTTTCGGAGAACCCGATCCTTCCGAAATGCATAAGGCAACGGGTGCAATTGCATCTATGATTAGTTTATCGGAAAATGGTGTTCTGATTGGTATCAATAGTTCTGTAAAAGGAGAATCTGCCAAAACCTATACATCTGATTTTACTCCGGAAGTAGAGATTCCCCGTGAGATCTGGCCTGATTTGTCGATGAATTCTTTTATTGAAGGGAAAGATACAACCCGCCGGGCAGGTGATAGATTAAAAACTTTCGAGGAAAAAGCAGCCGAAGCGGCTCATGACATTTTGAAATTGCGTAAACGCAAGGTACTTACACTGGCGGCGAAATATGATAAACTTCCTCCTGACGGAAAAGCATACCAGGTGATGGTAGAAGAATTGGATAAAATTATAGGTGAATACGAAAGTCTTTTTATTGGTAAGTCTTATAAGTTATCACATAAATATGTATTCGAAGTTGTTCCCGATGCCAAAGGGAGTAAAGGGATTGTTGCATTCAGATTTTCAGCTAATGGCGGTATATTACCGGAAAGCAACGTTTCGGGAAAACCGATTATGCTTGAATTGGATGCCAATGCCGATCTTGTACGCAATGGGGAGCAGAAAGCGATACCTGTGGCTGGTGAGACTTCGTCGAATGGTTTGGTTTACAGAACCCCGGGAATCGTAGTTGCACGTTTGCTCAATGGTAGTGATGTTCTTGCCCAGGCGCGACTTTCGATGGCGCAGTTTGGTGTTGTTACTCCTGTTCCTGACGGATTAACAAATGGCGAATATTCGATTGAATTCCATCCTGTTACCGGAGCAATACTACGGATTGGAAATTAAAATGGGAGAATCGGCTTTTAAATGAGGAGAGCGTAAAAAGGTTTAAGTTTGTTTTCACTTTGGCCTTTTAAGCTTTCCTCATTTAGTTTAATGATTTTTGATCTGTATTAAATCACCCGTTTTTAACTATATTGCGACCCTCATAATCAAAAATAATTTATCCAATTAAACATTCTTACCCGTTAAAAATGCAAGAACTTAAAAAATCCCTTCGCGACTCGAAGTCAGCACGTTGGATCATGCTTGGACTGGTATCATTTACCATGATGTGCATGTATTATCTCACAGATGCTATGGCTCCTTTACAGGAAAGGTTACAGGCCAATTTATCATGGTCGGCTTCAGACTATGGTTTGTTTACCAGCGGTTACGGCTGGTTCAATGTGTTTTTGCTGATGCTTGTTTTCAGCGGTATGATTCTTGATAAAATGGGCGTTCGGTTTACCGGAATTCTTGCTATTGCAATCATGCTGATCGGCGGATTTATTAAATACCTTGCTATTTCCGGCCATTTTCATGGCATGTTCGAGTTAACAATAGGTTCATGGCAAATGATTGGTCCGACTACAAAATCTGCTGTTGTGGCCGGATTTGGTTTTGCCATTTTTGGAGTAGGATGCGAAATGTTTGGTATTGCAGCGAATAAAGCGGTGGTACGCTGGTTTCGTGGAAAAGAAATGGCATTGGCAATTGGACTAAACACATCGACTGGTCGTATCGGAACTGCTCTGGCAATGTTCACACCTATTCCATTGATAAAATTGACTGGTGATATCAGCATGCCGGTCATCGTTTCCCTTTTCTTATTAGGTATTGGGATGCTGGTATTTGTCCTGTTTACTTTCATGGATCGTAAACTGGATCAGGAAGAAGCTGATGCGGGCGTTCCGGCAGAAGAAGAGTTTAAATTCGCTGATATTCTCGAAATTGGCAGGAACCGTGCTTTTTGGTACATCACGATCCTTTGTGTTTTATTTTATTCAGCTGTTTTTCCTTTTATAAAGTATGCCACCAACATGATAGTGCAGAAATTTGGAATTTCGGACTCTTTTGCCGGCTATATTCCTGCCTTATTACCTTTCAGTGCGTTACTGCTGACACCAGTTTTTGGCAGTATGTTCGACAAAAAAGGGAAAGGCGCAACGATCATGATTATTGGTTCGA
>Ga0209585_10000194_pt1 | contig 24218 bp, 12 predicted proteins | sample NGEPerone_FD_185491 | JGI IMG/M metagenome (GOLD analysis project Ga0209585, IMG submission 185491) | Arctic peat soil microbial communities from the Barrow Environmental Observatory site, Barrow, Alaska, USA - NGEE Permafrost154B-one... | ecosystem: Environmental > Terrestrial > Soil >... | reverse complement strand
CCTTTTGCCATCAGTGATTGTAATTCTGAAAGATAGGATTCATATACCTTACGGGGAAGTGCACTATGATTTTTACAAACTGCAGCTGCCATTCCGACTACTTCACCCATCATTCCGGTCGTACGCATGACCCGCACCGTACCAAGAGCTACATGTGTTACGCTGATATTTCTGCCTGCCATAAACAGATTGGTTATATTGTGTGAATAGAGGCACCGATAAGGAATAGGGTAGGGGTAAATAGGCTTGTGTTTTGCAATTGAGAGAAACTCTTCCCCTGGAAAATATTGCGTGTTTTTTGGGTCAGGGTAGTGCAGGTCAACCGTCCAGGAAGTGGGAGCAGTACCATCCGGGTATTTTACCTGATCAGTTAAATCCTGTTCTCTAAGCACTAAATCTCCTGTCAGCCGGCGCGACTCGCGTTTACCGGCAACATAGGCCACCCAGCTGAGTCTGCTGTTTTTGAAATTTTGATTTTCTGTAATTTTGTTTTTCAGGTAGGACCAGTTGGAGAAAACGACCATCAATCCATAATCCCGGATTCGCTCAAAGTCTTTGACCTGATCGTAATTCATGCCTGTTTCCCAAGGCCATTCTCCCATTTTTACAACCTGGGCATTTTTCTCATTGAAATTCAAACCCCATGGAAGGACCGGGAATAATTCCGGTTTTGAAGATTCCTCAGAGTACCATTGTACAGAAGAGCCCATTGTCATTTTATCTTTTACTTTCGGTGCTGTTGGTTCACCATATTCACCTTGCCCTTCGCGACCCATCATAAAGTCGGCTCCGGCAAGTGCACCTATCGTTGCATCGCCTGTACAATCGGCGAAGAGCGGTGCTTCAAACCGAAGTTCTTTTGAGTTTTCGATGTTTACGGCACGTACTGATTTGATAAGTTCCCCCTCTTTCTCAACGCTGTTTGCACGATAATTTAGAAAGAGGGTAATGTTTTTCTCTGATTCTACAGCATCCAGTTTTTTCTGATCTTCATAAAAAGAGGCGGGTTGTGCATTACCACCCTTGACAGGTCCGATCTCGTTGACAAGATTTCCCAACGCAGGGAAGGGGTTTAAATTGATCCGTCCGCCCAGATGGACACGCACTTCGGAACTGTTATTGCCTCCCAGAACCGGACGATCCTGAATAAGCGCCACTTTCACGCCAAGACGTGCAGCTGAAAGTGCGGCACAGGTTCCCGCCATTCCTCCACCAATAACTACGAGATCAAATTTTCCGGCAGTTTCGGGTACTTCAGGCAAACCCAACGCTTTTTTTCTGAACGCAGCCAGTTTTTCCGGTGAGTTTTCAGGGCGGAAGTTTGGATCATTGCTAAAAACAATTGCATCGCAACGTCCATTAAAACCGGTGAGATCGTGCAGCGAAATTGTCGATTCTCCGGCTTTAATCTTTACTGAACCACCATTTTGCCAGCTCCATTCGGTATCCTGTGTTCCAAAAGTGGCTTTCAGCGGTTTGTTATTAATGATCACATTAAATCTTCCGGGCGTCTCTTTGTCAGACCAATAACCAACCCAGTTGCGGGTTCTTACAAAAACATTGTAAGTCCCCGTTTTCGGAAAACTTACATTGGTTGATGCGTCGGCGACCGGTTTGCCCAGTCCGTGTGCCATCAGGAATGGCGATCCCATCTGATCCATGAATTGTTGGTCGACAACCCATCCACCTTTGTTCGTGAAACTCTCGGCTTCGACTAGCACCTGCGAAAACAGGGTTGATGGCAGACTGCATATGAATGTGAGAAATAGTATAATTGTTAAATTCTTCATGTCATTTATTCGGTAACGTTGATGGTAACTTTAGTTTCTTTTAGCCAGGGTGCTGTAAATGTAAGAGTTAATGTGCCTGTTTTGCCGGTTGCCTGCACATAGGCCAATAGTCGTCCATGATAAACTCGCTGAACATTGTCGGTGTAGTCTCCCATATCAGAATTGTTGCTTGCTTCGAGGCCTAAAAGAGTAGCAGGTCCTTCGATTTTGCACATAACTTCGTCTTCAGAAATCATAACCGGAACACCATTTTCATCGACTACCTGTACAACTACCTGCGCAAGACCACGCTTTTTACTGACTGAGGATACATCTGACTGAGCGGTTAACGCATATGGTCCGCCTGATGATTGCAATGCATATTTACATATTGCTTTTTCGTCCTTATCCATTCCGATAACTTCCAGTTTACCTTCCTGGTAAGGAATATCCCAATAGATGATACCTGTGTTGTCGTTATAATTCTTGACTTCCCCAACCTGATTGCCGTTTAGCATCAGCCGGGATTTTGCGGCATTTGTGTAACAAACTACCCGAATCATCTCTCCCTCTTTGTAGTTCCAAACAGGCCATGCATCCATTGACAGATAATCTTTTTTTGCAGGTTGATGGTAGGTGCCAATATAGGTAACTGGTTTTACACTCCATAATGCCCGACGGAAATAGCCACGTGGTTTAATAAAACCCCCAAAATCGAGAAATCCTGAATAGAAACCTCTTGAAGGCCACGCGCCTGATTCACCCAGGTAATCAATCCCTGTCCAGATAAACTGCCCGAAAATATATTCCGTATCTCTCACAACTTTCCATGACTCCATGCTGTGTCCGTTTTCACTTCCAAATATGACACGTTTCGGATATTTGGCATGATCCTGTGCATAACGATCTTCTGTATAATTATATCCTGTGATGTCGAGTGCGCCGGGATAATCTGTTTCGTTTGACATTACGACTCCTGCCAATCCAGCAGTAACCGGACGTGATGTATCGAGACTATGAACAATGGCGGCCAGTCGTTTGGCGATACCACCTAACCGTTCGGCTTTGGGATTATTTGGTAAATATCCTCCCTGAACAGGTTGGTTAATATTGGCATGATCGAGTACCGGATGTGTATAAGGATCATTGGGATAATCGACCTCATTACCAATGCTCCACATAATTATTGATGCATGGTTCCGGTCCCGCCTGACCATATCACCAAGATCTTTATCACTCCACTCATTAAAGTAGGATGCTGCTCCCTGGTATCCGGGGGTGCCTTTATTCCATCCTTTTATCCATTTTTTCTTCGCAAATTCCCATTCGTCAAAGGCTTCATCCATAACGAGTATACCTAATTCGTCACACAATTCATATACATCTGAAGCTTGCGGATTATGGGTCATCCGGATGCCATTGCAACCTATCTCTTTCAACGTAAGCAATCTTCTTCTCCAGACTTCGCGGGGAACGGCAGAACCCAGACATCCGGCATCGTGATGAATGCAAACACCTTTCACCTTTGTCCATACACCATTGACAGCAAGTCCTTTATTTGGATCGAAAGTCAATTCACGAATGCCTAACTGCTGCTCATTCTGGTCAATCACTTTCCCATTTTGCTGAACTATTGTCCTTAATGTATAGAGATTAGGTTGTTCCAACGACCAGCGTTTGGGTGAAGAAACAGTTATTGTTTGTTTGATTGTTCCTTTGAGTTTAGCGCCAACCTCCAGACTTTTTGACCCTTTTGCAACGACTTTTCCTGATTCTGGATTAATGATCTCGTGTGAGATTTTCACATTCGTACCAGAAGCAAGACTATTATTTATCGTTGTTTCAACTGAAACCTCCGCTTTTTTATCCGTAATGTTGTTGGCTTTGAAGTAAACTCCCCATAAATCGATATGTATGGGGGAAGAATAAACAAGATAAGTGTCTCTGTAGATTCCCGATCCCGAATACCAGCGGGAGTCGGCATCCAGCGAATGATCGACGCGTACCGAGATCAGATTCTCCTCACCATATTTCAAAAAGGGTGTCAGATCGTACATAAACGAGATGTAGCCATTTGGCCGTTTACCAACGGATTGCCCGTTTATGAAGACTTCACTATGGTTATAAACACCTTCGAAATAGATGTATACGTTGTTCCCTTTCTCTGATTCGGGTACAGTAAATGTTTTTCGGTACCAGGCAATCCCACCAGGAAGATAACCAGTCGCGCTGGCTTTATCGGGACTATAAACCCCTTCAACGCTCCAGTCGTGAGGAAGATTGAGCAATCTCCATTTCGAATCATCCAAACCAGCCAGAGCACCATCTTTTACATCCGACAGGTTAAACCGCCAACCCTCGTTAAAAAGGAACGCTCTGCCAAACTGAGGCTTTGCCTGAAGAATATTCGCCATCAAAATAAATAGTGCAGCGATCAAAAATGATTTTATTTTCATACATATATAATTTATTTCTTAAAGATCGTCTGGAATCTAAGTTCAGCTAAGCTAATAGCCATGATAAATATTTGCTTCGCAGATTTCCACTTCGTTCCACTTCATTCCGATTTGTGATTTCTCAATCATGGGAATTTCATCCCGGTAAAGTTTCAGGAAATATATGAAGATTCGGTAATAAATCCTATTCATTGGGTATGTTATCGGATAATCTGAAAGTAGAACGAATGAAATACAGGTATTTTAAAGTGCAGATTAATTGTAATTTACCAGTGCAGTTGCGTTACAGTTTTTGTTCACTTTAAAGCGCATCCAAATGGCAGCGTAAGAATCGGGAAATTCGTAATGCACATATTCTTTGGGTTTTACTATAATGGTTTTAAAATCGCGAAAGTCGCCATTTCCCATAAAATCTATTTGAAGTGTAAAATTTACGGCTTCACTAGAATCGTGATACAAATGCACCGATTTTTTATCAAAACCATTCATTAAATAAGGATCCGAAAGATCACCTGCAGAAACTGCGGTTTTATACCAAACTCCTCCATAACCTTTAGGTTTGCCAAATCCCCAAAGATCATCTGTTTTGCCAAACCAAAGACCTGCCTGGGGCTGTCCAGCCAGTGGATTATTGTCTTGTTCCCCAAATTTCATTGCCGTAGCCTGATTTCCTCCAAAGACCAACATTCCACGCCAGGAACAAAAATCCGGGATAACCCGAAGATGGCTTGAGATTGGCCTTATTGCCCACAACTGATTACCATAGGTATGCATTCCAATTTCATAAAAGAGACCGTGACAATCCATCATAGCTCGTTCAGTTTCAATTTCGCGAATACGCATCCATTCTGTACAACTGGTTTCATCCCAGGATCTGCTACCTTTTGGCATGCGATATCTTTTCCATTCACCGTTGATGAAAACACGCATGATTGCTGAGATTCTATCCCATCCTGTAGCTATAATAGGTTGCCCAAAAGAACCGGCACTCCAAACTTCGGTAAAGGCCGTTTTCTCCAGAATTTTCCAACTGCTTTTTCCGTCCCATTCCGCCAAACGACCGGCATTCCATTCGCCATCAAAATCTTTCGTGTTATAACTATTATTACAAACAACCACCTTGCCGTGTGCAGTAAATCCACTCTTAAAATGAGGCTTTGATCCATTGGGTTCATTCAATTCGTCCATTAATTGAAACAACTGCCTGACTTCGAGCGTATGAACATCAACTTCGAAAAATTCTCCCTCCATCGCAAGGTAATACAACTTATTGGCAGGATCTGTCAGGTGAGTCATGGTCGCAGCCAGACGATGATTTTTAAATTCTTTAATCAGGCGAACATTTCCCATTGTATCAATTAAATATGGCCCAATAGCCAACTGCATGCTTGGCGTATGGATTAGACGGTTGGCATATGTTCCAACAACACTTGCAGGATTTTTTTTTAACTGAAGATTTTCATCAATTTCAAAAAGCCCCGTTCCGCTACCTGTTCCTGCAAGATGAGCTACATAAGTCATTACCCAAAGTCGGTTAGCCCATGGCATTAATGCCCCTGTTCCTGCTTCAGTCCGGGGGAAATGATTTGCTGTCATTGCCAGGGAAGGAAAAACTCCGCTGACGTTATTGACTGCAGGAGTATTTTGAGCCTGAGATATTGTTGAAATAAGTATAAAAAATAATACTATTGATCTGAATATTGATCTCATCATTTCTTTGTTTGAAATTTCAATGTTTAATGATTCAGAGTACTAACTCTCTATTCGTATTTTAGCCATGTTGTTGCATTACAATCGGTATCCGCCACAAACCGGATCCATCTTGATTGAAAACTGCCAGGGAATGTAAAATTGAATGATTGCCCAGGTGCAACAACGACCATCTTGTAATTCATCCATGGACCATGGCCTATTGGCTCCACCTGAATTGTGAATGTAACCGGCTTTTTAGACTGATGACTAATTGATAATTTTCGCTGATCGTAAAAACCAATAAGATAAGGATCAGAAGCTACACCCGCTTTTACCGGCGAATTCTTCCACGGGCCACCTTCGCCAACAGGTTTTCCAATTTTCCACAAGTCGTCTATGACTCCGGCCCAAACCACCGCCTTTCCGTCCGCTGAGGAGACAATGTGTGGATTGCCTTTTACCGCCTGCGGATCTATCCCTGTTAGAATGAGCATTCCCCTGTAGGAGGTATAATCAAAAATGCGGAAGTTGTCAGATGCAATGGGGCGTATCTTTGCATATCCATCTGCATTTTCCGCGGGCAGTTCATAAAAGGTTCCGGCACAGTTGAGCAGGTCACGCTCAGTGGCTACTTCCCGACAAATCCGCATTAATGCGTTATTTGTTAGGGTTTCTAGTTTAGGATTGCCCTTGGGTAATCTCCAGCGACGGCCCTGATCATCCACAATCAGAACAGAAGATTTATCGATAGTGACAACATTTTTGGGAATGATCATCTTTTCACGGATAAAGGTTGCTGTAACCGGATCTGCCTTTTTCTCCAGATGCATTAGGGAATCCAGTTCGTAGTAACCGCTTTCAGTGAAACCTTTGTCGGATGCCTCTCCAGCCAGGATCCCCAGTTTTCGCCTGTTGTCGCCCAGATCCCATAAGTATCCTGCCTTTATTTTTGAATCAGCGATTGGTGCCAGTCCTGCAAAAATCGGGTCTGCTGCTTTTGGTCGCAATTCTTTTTGGGCATAGGTAAAATGCACGGTCGTTTTGGTTGCCTGAGCAACTTTTACCCGCACCCACTCCCCTTTTTCAGTAAAAGGAATATTAATTGCTTCATCCGCTTTTACGGTAATAGATTGAAGGGTTTCCCACTGGTTGTTACCCTTTTTGTCAACTTCAAAAGTATAGGATACAGGTAGTGTTCCCTCATTTTTCACCCATGCAGAACGATAGTCCCATCCGGCAAAAAGGAAAGGCTCGGAAACTTCACCAGCTTTTACATCTTCCGAAATCCAGACAGCACCTTCAGCGGTATTTGGACCCAGTTGATCCGGTTTTTCGAGGGACGTGAACCATAGATTGGAATTGGACTGTCCAGGGCCCGGTATGGTTCCCTTTACTTTTCTTTTGTTTAAAAATTCCGATTTCGCCGCATCATCACATCCGAAAACAAGTTGGTTGTTCCAACGGGCAAAGTCACCAATTACTTTAAGGTAGGCTGAGCGTGGACGAATACCTGCAGAATTACCGGAAGTGAATGTCGCAGGGAAATGCCAGAACATACCATGCATCGTCATCATGTAATCCGGCTTTTCGGGTGTACCGATATCCCGGATACGAGGCCATTCGGTATTCCATCCATGAGCGCCATCGTAACTGTGGCTCGCTTTTGGTAAACGGTAAAAACTCCATTTACCGTTGTCTCTGACCCCTACCAGTACAGATTTATGATCCCAGCCATTGACCCAGATTGGATCCGTTTCGGGATGTTGATTTCCATAAATTCCGCCTGGACCGGTAACTTCGGTAAACTGGTTTCTTCTGATCACTTTCCACTCTTTTCCGTTCCACTCGGCCAAAACGCCCGACTGAATATCAAATTTTTTCAACGCTTCGGGAGATGGCTCTCCGTTGTTGCTGTACACCATTACTCCCTGGCCGGAATAGAAGCCTTTCCCGTGTGCCCCTGGCATCAGGGTTCCCTTCAAATTACCGTCCGTATCTTTACTCTTTTTTCTGGTAACATTGAGATCTTCGAATAACATCTTGGACTGAAGCGTCTTCACATCTACTTCATAAAAACCCTCCTCCATGGTGCCATAGTAGATTTTATTTGCCGGATCGGTTAAATGCCGGGCATTCCCGGTATGACGACCTGGCATATCTTTATACGGAATGGTTCGCACATTGCGATTGGCATCTATGGCATATGGACCAATAAACAATTGATTGCTTTCCTTGTGAATCATCCGGTTAGCTGGAGTACCTCCAATACTTTCAGGCCGGGTAATTTTTTGTAAATCGGGGGTGATTTCATACAATTTGTCCGACGAACCAAATGGAAGGTGCGGACCGTAAGTAACCACCCATAGGCGATCCGCCCAGGGAACTACTGCACCAGTTCCACATTCACCTTCGTTATTGTAATAGGCAAGGTGAGGGTATATGCCGCTATATGACTTCTTTTTCTGCTTTTCCAGGGCTGCGCAAACGGTAAAGAACAATACAGAAAACAATAGAAGTAGCGATCGTCTGTTTATTAGATTATATTTCATCATGATAAATTGAAATTTGTGGGTTATTTAAAAGGGTGACAATAAGCCACCCTTTTAATTCGATCAGTAAATTCCTGATTTTGGGTTTATCGGTCTTTTTATGACCGGAAGGTTTCTGAACTCCAGGTCATTGAACCTTGAATTGTTAGTATCCTGAATTCTGTTTCAGGTTGGTGTTGATCAGGATTTCTTTTGAAGGTATTGGCCACAGGTATTGTTTTGCAGCATCGAAATTTCGGATAGCTCCCCGTTTTATCAAACCTGCATTATACATCGGTGTAAAATCTGCCACTCCATCTTCATCAATAGCCGGTATTTGCGGGAAAAACCATAAACCTGGGTTTACAACTTTCGTTCGTAAATCTGCAGGATCCAGCATATTATAGTTTGGAATATTCAATACTTTAGCAGCCAGTTTCCAGCGGATCAGATCCATGTAGCGTACACTTTCCAACGCAAACTCCATGCGTCGCTCGGTACGAACAATTTTACGAAGCTCCGTTTTTACAGTTGATGTAACTGCGGGATACAACGATGTTTGAGTAGCAGCTACCTTATATGCACGTGCCCGAACTTTATTGATGGCATCTGGTACTGTTTGGTCAATTTCACCGAGCTCAATTTTAGCCTCGGCGTACATGAGCAAAACATCAGCATAACGAATAATGATTTTATCCGGTTCTGGCTGAAAAGAGTTCAGCAACCAATCGCCGTCAACCCCTTTTTTCCAGAGAAGCGCATTATAGGAAGCATATTGAGCGACTGAGCGGGTATCCTTATTATCCACCTTCGTATTTGTTGAGATTTTCAAAACTTTAAGAGAATCGGGATGTGGCTGATAAATGAAGTCTAAATGCGGCGTCTGAAATTCAACAATGGTAGCAGTACAACGTGGGTCTCTGTTTTTGAATGGAGCACGGGGGTCAAATAACGGAGATTCGTCGATAGGCAGACCATCCTTACAAAGGAAAGCGCAAAATAATTCCCATGTTGGGAATTTGGCTCCCCAGCCACCAGCGTTACGGGTAACAAAGTCCTGACAACCTCCCAGCGTAACTTTAAGGACAACTGATCGTGGCAAAGCAAATATCGTTTCAACTGAATTTTTAGTTTTAGACAAAAATAAGGTTGAAAAATCGGTATATAAACTATAATTTCCCATATCCATACATGCCTTAGCTGCATCGCGTGCAACAGCAAAATCACCCATATACAAGGCAATACGCGCTTTCAAGGCCAATGCCGCACCTTTGGTGGCGCGTTTTAATTCATTAGATCCATAGCTGACCGGCAGATTTGCTGCGGCAAAATCATAATCATCATAAATCGCCTTCAGAATCGTTGCTTTCGGCGTTTGAGACAATGCAAATGATTCTTCCAGACTTAGTACATCAGAAATATATACCACATCACCAAAATGGGAAATAAGTGTTGAATACTGAGCTGCACGAACAAAACGGGCTTCAGCTTTAAATTTATTCAGGGTTGCATCAGGAATTGTACCTGCAACTTTATCGACATTTGCCAAAATAGTATTGGTTCTTGAAATTGCTTTATAGGAATTGGTCCATAGTGTATTGACAAAGTCTGTTTGTCCATTAATTGTTGCACCCGTTATTGCGGTGAGAACATCGCGGTAGATTAAGTCATCCGTCCAGTCATCAGCATCGGTTGACCAAAATGCATCTTTATACAAACCATTAAGCGACATATCGATTTCGCTTGCGGTTGAATACCAGGTTTCACTCGAACCGTAAGACAGCGGATTCAGATCCAATTTATTACAAGCTGTTAAAGCAAGAAATCCTAATAATGGTAATATTTTATTTTTCATGATTGTTCAGTTTTAGAATTTAACAGATGCGCCAAAAATGAATGATGTGGTGATGGGATATGCCGTAGATGACATTTCCGGATCCCATCCTTTCGGGTAATTGTTGATTGAAAATAGGTCACTTACGGTCGCGTAGAATCTAACACTCTGAAGTTTAACTTTTTCAGTAATAAATTTCGGCACATTATACCCTAAAGTGATATTCTTTACACGTAAATAGGCGCCATTAAACAACCAAAAGTCAGACATGGCATAATTATTCCCGGCTGAGGTATTTGTAAATCGGGGATATCTGGCAACCAGATTCTGCTCATCCGTATTGTATTTGCTCCAATACTTGCCTTCGAGAATGGATGGAAAATTACCGTAGTTTTCAAGTAATGGCTGAACCATTGTACTATTCAGTCTTACATTTTGGTCTCCAATACCTTGCAAAACCATTGAGAAATCGAAGTTTTTATATCCAAGTGAAATATTGGCGCCATACATATAACGGGGTAATGAACCTCCCAATAAAATCCGGTCGTATTCCGGTGAAATTTTTCCGTCGGGTACTCCATCTGGTCCACTGATATCTTTGTAACGCACATCACCCGGTCTTACGCTTGTATTTAGTTTAGCCGAGGCATCTACATCTGCCTGAGTTTGATACAATCCGTCAGATACGTAACCATACCATTCATTGAATTCGCTTCCTTTACGTTTGATTTGGTCGCCAAGAAATTCTGTACCTCCCAAATCACCCATTATTGACTTGAAATCTGAAAGATTAGCTGATACTGAATAATCAAGATCACCTATTTTATCATTCCAGCCAATTTCAAATTCCCATCCTTTAGTATTCATTTTTCCGGTATTCTGGTTGGGGTTATCGAATCCAAGATACATTGGGATTTGGAGTTGTAACAACATATCTTTGGTCGTTTTCCGGTAGTAATCGCCGGTGAAACGCAGTTTATTATCTAAAAAATTGGCATCGAGACCCAGGTCAAATGATTCGGTCTTTTCCCACGAAATATCCCGGATCGCATATTGCCATTGTGCGGCAGATTGAGCCGAAATAGCAGTATTCCCCTGGTAGAATAGCGAATTTGTTTCGAAATTCAAAGCTGCCTGATAGGGATAATTGCCGATCCTTTCGTTTCCAAGCGTTCCCCATGATCCCCTAAGTTTTAAGAATGAAATAGTTGGATTGCTTTTCATAAATGATTCTTCTGACATCACCCAACCGGCCGAGAAGGAAGGAAATGAACCCCAACGATAATCTTTATAGAAACGGGAGGAACCATCCATACGGATATTTCCCTGCAAAAAGTACTTGTTCTGGTAGTTATACATGATGCGGCCGAAGTAGGAGCGATAAGCATTTTCATATGCATCTCCGCTGTTGTCACGCAAAGCAAGCGGGCCAATATTCAGATAAGGATACGAAGTAAGTATGTACTGACCGCGCGATGCAGCAAGATTCTCTGTGAATGCATAATAATACTCATACCCTGCCATTGCATTCAGGTTATGTTGTCCGAATGATTTGGTGTAATTTGTTAAAAATTGATAAGTTACCCTATAGCTGTCGTTTCGAACTTCATTCAAAGTGGTTTCTTTTGCTCCTTCAAGGTATCCGGAAATGGTGCCCGGATTGTTATAGGCAGTATAAGGTATAGCCAGACTGAATTTCTTTCCCTTATCGAAATTGTAGGTTGGAGAAACAATTCCGGAAAATTTAAGTCCCTTAAAAGGTGTAAAATCAATCGAAATTTTACCACCTACAGTGTTGTAATAGTTGTCGTTTGTTCCGCCATATTTCATTTGTCCGTAAATATTTGCACCATCTTTTCCAGCACCAACGCGGCCGTCGGACCAAATGGCCGCATAGATAGGAGGAGCGATTCCCATTTTGTACATCGGGTCCACAACTGGTTGTTTCGAAATAGAACGTTTAAAGTTGAAATCGACAGTCGCCGACAAATAATTATTGATTGTAATATCATTGTTAAACCTTGCAGTCAGCCGTTCGTAAGTACGGGCATTGTACAAGGCATCAGTTTTATCATAAGCAAGGGAAGCCTTTGTCCTTATAGCTTTTGTACCGGCTGTAATACTAATTATATGGCTCTGTCGTGGTGCACTGTTATTCATAATCAGGCCTCTCCAATCTGTATTAGGGTAAAGGTCTGGGTTTTGAGCATTCAGCGAAGTGTAATTATCGACAATATCTTTTGTATAGGTCGGATATTCGTTAGTGTTGTTGCTATTATCGTTCCACCGCAGTTCATTTACGTGTTTCATAAATGTTACAGCATTTACATAATCGGGCATTTCCGTTGCTTTCTCAAAACCATACTCCATATTGTATTCTAATCCAAGTTGACCAGATTTAGCTCTTTTGGTTGTTACTAGAATAACTCCGGAGGCAGCACGCGAACCATATATTGAAGCTGACGCAGCATCTTTCAATACCGAAATATTTTCTACGTCATTGGGGTTTACGCTGTTGATATCGTCAACGGGTACTCCGTCAAGAATAATTAATGGAGAAGTTTCACCAATAGTCGTTACACCGCGAATTCGAATTGTAGCTGTTGATCCGGGGGCATTGTTGTTTCGTGTTACCATCAGTCCTGAGACTGTTCCCTGAAGGGCCTGTGATATTTGTGTTGTTTTACGGTTAGAGATGACATCACCCTTCACTGATCCAATAGCGCCTGTCAGGTCGCTCTTTTTTACTGTGCCGTAACCAATTGCAACAACTTCTTCCAAGCCGATGGCTTCTTCTTCAAGTACAACATTAAACACCGTTTTTCCGGCAATTACTATTTCCTGTGATCTCATGCCCACAAAAGAGATGACGAGCACTTTGGCATCAGCAGAAATTGCAAACGAGAAATTACCATCATTATCAGTTGAGACTCCTGTAGTTGTGCCCTTCACAACTACCGAGGCTCCGGGAATTGGTACGCCCACCTGATCGGTTACTTTACCGGTTACCTTTTTTCCCTGCTGTTCAGCCGGATTGATAATGTCATTGGGGAAAAGCAATATCTGACGGTTTACAACTTTGAAGTTTACATTGGTTCCGGCAAATAATTTTTCCAGTATAACATCGACCGTTGTAGATTTTGCGTCAAGATTAACGATACGCTCAACATCTACTTGTTTGTTGTTGTACATGAAGAAAAACTCGCTTTGTGTTTCAATTTCATTCAAAACATCTTTCACGGTACTGTTTTGAACGTTGATGTCCAGTTTGGTATTTTGTGCATAGGTATTCGAAAATGCACTAAAAACACTAATAACCAGGAGTAAGAGTGTTAGTCGCATAGTTAGTAGAAGCTTTTGTGTTACCGGATTTCGCCGGTACAAATGAATAATTTTTTTCATACTTTTGAATGATTTAGTTTTTGAATTTTTTGTGCATCACTTTTATCAGGAAGCTTTTTGCACAGAAAATTCGGTTTGTAAAAATTAACTACTTTATAAACAGGGAGCCTCGAACGCTTCCTGTTTTTTTAGGTCCGTTTTCCCTTTATTTCTTCATATGTTGTCGGTATTTAATGGATACTTTTTCTCCTTCAATATGGTATTCAATAGGTGTTATAAATGATATTAATTCAAGTACTTCACGCAAACTCTCCGTTTTTACCTTAAATGTATAATTGTAATTGTAGTAAAGCGTCTTGTCAAGTGTAATTGTCACACCATACCATTTTTCGAGGTAATTGATCACTTCTTCGAATGGCTGATTGTTAAATATCAGCATATTATTAATCCACGAAGTGAGGGCTTCTGGATTCTGCGTTTTCTGTACATGGCTTAATCCGTTGTTGTAAACCAATTGTTCTCCGGGATTCAGTTTCGATAATAGCTGATTATTCTGGTTGTATACCTCCACTTTTCCTGAAATCAACGTAACATCGGTTCCTTTGGTAAAACGATCTTCGTTTACATTAAACTGTGTTCCATACACTTTTACCCGGAGTTTAGATCCGTCAATGATAAAGGGGTGTTCCGGATCTTTGGTAACATCGAAAAAGCATTCTCCTTTCATGGTAACCTGACGATTTTGGGCGGTAAAATCAACTGGATATTGCAATTCGGCCCCTGAATTCAGCCAAACGTGGGTACTGTCGGGTAAAACGATTTGAGTTTTAGACCCTTCTGGGGCTGTTATCTTAACAAATGAAATATTTGGAGAATGCCTAAAGAATCCATCGCCCAGTCCAAGTCCAACCAGAAAAACCAACGCGATAATTGATGCCGCGGCAATCCATCGGAAATAGACATTTAATTGGATTGTGCGACCATCGGAATGGTCTATTAGCTTCATTAATTTTGCCCAGTTAATGGTCTTGTCAGGTTCGTAAAATTGAGTTTTATGTCTTGTTAACGACCATGTATTAATGATTTCCGAAAGTATTACTTGATTTTCCGGTGATAATATGAGCCATTCCTCGATTTGAAGAAGTTGTTCGGTGTTAGCTTCGTTTTTTAGCCGGGCAGCAATTGCTTCCCAGGGGTTGTTTATCGGTTCCATATTTAGTTGTTTCGTTTATATGTCTTTGAAAATTGGAAAAACCCTCAACCGGAATTGCATTTATTTTGAAAATAATATTGCCCGGCGAATTGTAAGGATTAAATCTTGTCCCAACTTTTTGAAAGTTAATATCAGCCACTGGCAATTGGCAACTTGCGGCTTGCTTGTTATTGCCATAGGTGTGAAGTTCGCGTCCTTTCTTAAAAAGATATTAAATGGATTAGGTAATAAGCAGCTGGTTTCTTGCAACTTGCAGCTGGCATGATTGTGCAACCTATTAGACACTAATCCTTTAAAAGTTAAGTTAGTTTCTGATTCTTTGGTATGCGAGTCTGCCAGTCGTCAGCTCCTAATAGCCAGAAGCTCAATATTCACATTTTCAACCCGAAACGATTAAGGACATCATTCCAAAAATTGCATGATCACCCACCACATAAATATCTGTTTGTAATATGGTTGCAGCGATTCGCGCAATTTGTGTAATGCAATTCCCACGTGGTTCTCAATCGTTTTTGGACTTAATCCGAGCTGAACAGCAATTTCGTTATACGACATATTTTCTTCCCATGCCATCAGATAGACCTGCCTGCATTTCTCCGGAAGTTTGAAAATGGCCTCATTAATCAGGTCGTGAAGTTCGTTGTTTTCCATCGTAAACTGGGAGGAGGAATCATTTGGCATTACTGATTCAACGTTTTCGATTTGGGTAAATAACTTCTGATGTTCCTTCCTGTAGAGCGTGATTGCCTTGTTTTTACCTGCGGCAAAAAGGAATGATTTAAAATTTGCTTTGATTTGAAGCGATTGACGTTTTTCCCAGATGAACGTGAAAATTTCGAGCGCAATATCTTCTGCAAGTTCTTTACTGTGCAAATAGATCAACAGAAAGTTACAAAGGTCCGTAAAATGGTGGTCAAATAAAAAACGATAAGAGTCAAGGTTACCTTTTGCCAGTTGTAGTAGCGCTTCCTGATCGTCTTTAAATTTTTGCTTTGGCATAGTTCAAACGGAAAAGCACAATTAGTTATGGGAAAGTTATAGGTGCTATTTGCAATTTGGTTGAAATTGTTGTTTACAACTACTACAAAAGAAATCATTCTTTGCGAACTATTTTTATTGACAACGTCTTTTTGTTTATGGATAGCCTTAAATTTTATATTTGTTTAACTGTATGTAAGATAATGAATTGTTAAGGAAAGGTTGATTGAAACAGATTTTATTTTAGAAAAAAATCGTAAAGCGTGTAACGGAATTGATCTTTGAGCGTCTCTTTAATTGTAAAACTTATATGAATGAGATCTGGATTTTTTTTGTTGACCTTTATTTTTGCCGTAATTGCGGACCAGCTGATTGCTCAAAATCAGCCAAAAAAAGAATATTATGCCTTGCAATGCGATACAACTGACATTTCGATTGATGGCAAATTGAACGACCCTGCATGGATGAAAGCCAATTGGCAGGATGACTTTATTCAATATCAACCTTCTGAAGGGAAAGCCCCCGGTCAAAAAACAGATTTTGCGATCTTACTCGACGAGAATTTTATCTATGTCGGTTTTAAAGCCTGGGATACTAATCCCGACAGCATTGTTCAACGACTTTCCCGCCGCGATGAAATGGACGGTGATTTCGTAGCCGTACAGTTTGATTCATACTTCGATAAGCGTACCGCTTTCTCGTTTATGGTAAATGCGGCAGGAATTAAAAATGATTACATTGTAAGCAATGATGGTGAAGTCGAGGATAATACCTGGGACCCGATCTGGCTGGTCAAAACGAGTCGTGATCAATTGGGTTGGTATGCCGAAATACGGATTCCGCTGACTCAGTTACGCTTTGAAGGGAATGGCGAACAAACCTGGGGTTTACAAGTTGCACGGATGCTTTTCAGGAAACAGGAGATAAGTGTTTGGCAACCTGCAACCAAAAAAAATTCTGGATGGGTATCTCAGTATGGGGAACTGAAAGGGCTGAAGAATTTGGAGTCCAGAAAAATTGCCGATATAACACCTTATGTGGTAGCCCGGACCGACCGGTATGAAAAAGAGGCTGGTAACCCATTCAAACAGTCCGGAAAAAAGAGTCAGCTGACAGGAGGAATTGACGGAAAATTGGGTGTGACTAATAATCTGACGCTTGATTTTACGATCAATCCCGATTTCGGACAGGTAGAGGCAGATCCTTCTCAGGTAAATCTTTCTTCGTTTGAGACTTTTTTCGAGGAGAAACGACCCTTTTTTATTGAGGGAAAGAATATTCTTAGTTTTCCGCTGATGTTTGGTGATGGCGACTTAGCCTCTGAAAATCTGTTTTATTCGCGTCGGATTGGTCGCCGGCCTCATTACAGTCCCGATATCAATGACGATGAATATATTGATGCTCCTGAATTTACAAAAATATTGGGTGCGGCTAAAATAACAGGAAAAACAAAAGAAGGTTGGTCGGTTGGATTGCTGGAAAGCTTAACTGGCGAGGAGTTTGCCCATATCAGTAACGGTACTCAACACTCTGAAATGATTGAGCCTTTTACCAATTATACCATTGGAAGAGTGCAAAAAGACCTCGATAAAGGAAATACATTGATCGGGGGTATGTTCACTTCGGTAAACCGGAATCTTGCGGAAGACCAGCTTGATTATCTGCATAAATCAGCTTATACAGGAGGTTTTGATTTTGTACACAAGTGGCACAACAAAGATTGGGAATTAGATTTGAGTTCGTATTTTAGCAAAGTAAATGGTAGTGCCGAAGCGATCACGAATACGCAAAAATCCTGGATTCATGCGTTTCAACGTCCCGATGCCACTCACCTCAAATTCGATTCAACCCGTACGAGCCTTGCAGGTCAAGGGGGGAAAATTGTGATTGGCAAAATGGGGGGCAAACTTAAATTTATGGGAGCCACTGCATGGAAATCTCCAGGACTTGAATTGAATGATGTGGGATATATGCGTCAGGCTGATAATATTCTGGAAGTTATTTGGGTAGGTTACCGGATATTTGAACCATTCTCGATCTTCCGTGATATGAATCTGAATTTTAACCAATGGACGGAATGGAATTTTGCGGGAGAATCAACCGGTCCGGGTGGAAATATCAACGCTCATACCCAGTTCAAAAACTATTGGTATTTACACTTTGGTGGAAATATTAACGGCCAGGCACTTTCCACAACCGAGTTGAGGGGAGGACCGGCTATGAAACTAACCGGAACCAAAAATATCTGGATTGCGCTTGCCTCGAATGAGCAAAAGAAGCTGACTACCGAAATTGAATTTATGGCAATGCGGGGTAATCAGAAAAATTCGAAGCAAATGATTAATTATAGTGTTGTATTGGGTTACCGTCCTTCCAAAAGTCTGAAAATTACGCTGACGCCGGGTTATACGGATAATGAAGACGAGCTTCAATATGTGACGCAACAGGAATATAGTAACAAGACAGATTACGTATTTGCCCGGATTCACCAGAAAACCTTCAGTGCATCATTGCGGGTGAACTACAATATTACGCCAGACTTAAGTATTCAATATTGGGGACAACCTTTTCTTTCGAGCGGAAAATATACCGAATTCAAGAAAATTACCAATGGAAGGGCCGATAATTATACCGATCGGTTTCGCCATTTTACAGGAAATGAGCTTACTTATAGTGAAGCGGCAGAACAATACCTCATTTCGGATCAGGCAGGAAATAATCTCTACAGTTTCGATCAGCCCGATTTTAATGTGAAGGAGTTTTTGTCGAATATGGTCGTCAGGTGGGAATACAGGCCAGGATCGACCATCTATTTGGTGTGGTCACAAAACCGGAACAGATCGGTTGCGAACGGGAACTTTAACCTGGCTGATGACATGAGGGATTTATTCGAAAACAAACCCTACAATGTATTTTTGTTAAAAGCATCATTCAGGATTGGACGGTAGTTGGTTTGATTATGCAGAGACAAGGCATGCCTTGTCTCTACCTCTCCGAACCTTGTATTGATTAAAACAAGTTCAAATTTATTTCCCCGGCAGCCACCCCTTCCGCAGTTGCCTTAATCCGAAGGACACCTTGTTTCTTCCCCGCCTGGAGCAAAATGGTTGAAATACCGGCTTCTGCATTTCGCGGATTGTCACCCACCAGTTCGGCATTTCCTTCGATGGTGAATTTTACAGCCCTTTTATCATCGGGAATAACGGTTCCATCCGCATCAGTAACAGATGCATAACAAAATACAACATCATTCTTCCCGGCCTGCAATTCTTTTCCGCTTGAATCGATTGACAACATGATTTTTGCCGGTACACCCGGTGTTTTACGTTCGGTTTTTATGACCTCTTTTCCTAGGAGAAAACCTTTCGCTTCCAGTTTCCCGGAAACAAATTTGGCGATCGTGAACGAAAATGGAGGATGAGCCAAGTTGGTCGAATTCCGGTCCTGATCAGGTTTTTGGCGGGCAACTTCTTTCCCGTTGAGTGATAATTCCACTTCATCACAATTGCTGTAAACTTTCACATCTGTGAATGTAGGATCGTTCCAGTAATTTGAGATAAAAATCATTGGCTCAGCTTTTGTTGCCTGACTTTGATAGAAATAAAAAGCAAATTTGGGCAACCTGAAAATATCCATAATGCCCGAAGATTCGATATCAGGAGCATAACCACGTTTGTAATCAAACATGAGCCAGTTGGCATCGCCGACAGCCGGACCGTTCAGGTTGTCGTTGTAAGATTCCTGGTAGTTGAGGGCTTGCTGAGCGAGGCGCTTTTGTCCAGATCCGCGCAGCTGGCGCGAATTGCGTTCGTCTTTTTGCAGATTTCCATAAACTGTCTGGTTGAAGCCCGCATTTTGCGCGTAATATTCCCAATCGCCGTATTCTGCGATGATGATTGGTTTGTTTTTGGCGTATTTGTTCCAGTAGTAAGGTGGTTTGGCATGCTGGCGTGCAGGAATATAGACATCGTAAACATCGTCAATCCAGCCACATGTATACACATCTTTTACGGGTAATTCCTCATGAACGGCCTGATGTGCTCTTTCCATAAATTGGCGTGGCATTTTGGATTCGTTCAACGATGCTTCCCATAAAATAATCGACGGATGGTTGCGGTCGCGGCGAACCATCTCGCGCGTGTCGCGAATGCTGTGGTTCTGAAATTCTTCGTTTCCCACAAATTGCCAACCAGGTATCGCATCCATCACGAGTATGCCCAATTCATCGCAGGCAGCAAGGAAGGCAGGCGATTGCGGATAATGAGAGCTGCGCACAAAGTTGAATCCGGCCTGTTTGATTTTCCAGGCATCGCGATATTGTGCGTTGTCCGGAACAGCATAACCGATGTATGGATATTCCTGGTGACGGTTGGTTCCTCGAAGCTTCAGTTTTTGACCGTTTAACACAAATCCATCGGTTGCGGTAAACGAAAAAGTGCGGATGCCGATAACTTCCGATAATGAATCAACCGGCAGATTGTTGCTCAGAACCCTTACTTTCAACTTGTAAAGAGAAGGACTTTCGGTAGACCACAAACCTGGTTTTTCAACCTTCAATTCCTGTTTGAACTGAACATAGCCTCCGAATGATACATTTTGCGACGCTACGTTTTCAGTAAGAACTGTTTTTCCGTTAGCATCCAATAAACTGATTTGCAATGAGGCAGGTTTTGAGTCTTTAGATTCATTTTCAACATCAACCTGCACGTTAATTTTTGCTGACTGTTCTGTAACATCGTTGTAGGTAACCAGCAAACCGCCTCCGGCAACCCGGTTAGCTGTAATAGAATTTGAAATATGAAGTTTGTCTTTTATTACGATGGTCACATTGCGGTACAACCCGCTGTAATAATTGAAGTCAAGTTTTGCAAGTGGTTTGCCGGGTGGAACCAACGGATTGTCGCGGTTATCGAGTTCAACAACGATACAATTCTGACCGCCAAATTTGACTTTTCCATCCAGTTTCACCTCAAAAGGAAGGTAACCACCTGTATGCGTCTGAACCAATTCACCATTGAGGTAAATTTTAGCAACCTGCATAGCCGCACCAAACTGTAAGGACACAGATTTCTGATCGAACTGTTTTGGAACCGTGAAAAACTTACGGTAGCGGGCTGTTCCCTGCCATTGTTTTTCCTGCGAATCAACCGCTTCGATGTTTGCGGTATGTGGAAGTGTAACCTTCTGCCAGGTTGATTGTTGCAGATCGCTTTTCTTAAACAGTTCAGGAGAAATACTGTCAGCGGGATCTTTTACAAATTCCCAGCCTTCATTAAAATTCCCTTCAAGCTTCGAAAACAAAACGGGCGATGACTTCATGCAGGACGAAAGCAGTGAAGTCAGGAGTAACAGGTATAGCGTTCTTTTGATGGTCATGATTTTTAATTGATAATTTAATGTTCAACCCACTTCGGGGTTGGTGTTGCTTTTCATCCACTTGCCCCCGGTTCCACAAGCTACACCGGGGGTTATTAAATTTAAACCACTTCGTGGTTTAAAATAGTATTTTAGTGGACACTACTTATCCATACAAACTAAGCAATGACTAGCAGCTATTTTTTTGTATAGGTGGTGTGAATGGCTTTGTCAAATACCACCCAGTCTTTGGGTGTCATTCTGTCGGGTGTGAAAAGGCAAATACCGGCTGCGCCATTTTCCATCGATTCCCGGATGGCGGGTTCCAACTCTTCGGGTAAAAGACCATGGTTTTCTGGATCTGGTTCGCTGGCTTTCTTTTTAGGATCGGGACAAATAAACAAGCCGCTGTAAACTGGCTTTGAATTGTTAAGCGCTGTCACAGATTCTTTGGTCATCTTACCAATCCATGGTGTTCCTTCCAGATAGAAGTCATTGTAATTCATCGGATAGAAAGCGTCGATTTTCCATTTATCCCATTCCTGCCGGACTAACTTCATTGCAATCGAAGGACCAGGGAACACGGCTGCATTAATCTGTTTGTTTTTGGAATGTACCATCACTGCTAACCGATTCACAAGATTCGTAATCAGGTCGTAACGGAACTGCTTCCATTCCTGCACCTGCGACGGATCTTTAACTGATTTGATATCTATTCCGGTTTTTTCTTTAAAATCGGCTACACACTTGTCGCAATAGCAATAGTCATACTGCGGGAATTCACGGTCCATGACCAATCCGTATTTTTTCCACAAGCCCGGGGCAAGAATTACATCCGGAAACCTGATAAAATCGAGGTGAATGCCATCGACCTCTGGAATATCAGCAATCTTGCCATACATTTCCGCAAGGTATTGATACACCTCTTCGCGGTTCGGGCAAACAAATTTGTAATGATCGACATAGGCAGGCTTTGTTAAAGCCGATTCTCCAAGACCATTTACAGCATACCATTCCGGCTTTATTTTAGGATTAATCCCCTGGACCAACGTTGGTATCCACGTATGAAATTCCAGTCCTGCCTCTTTTGCAATTTTTCCAACACGCATGTAAGTTTCAGGATTCTGTCCTCCGGAGTACATCAATCCATCTATACCTTTCTTTTTTAGGTCGGTGAATTGGGTCCTTATCTCTGTGTCGGTGGCCTGGCCTGGTCCACCCAGCCATGCATAACATTGAATCTTCGTTTTCGGAGGAGTAATACACGAAAACATCACAAATAATAACGCCAGCGCAATCAGGTTCGAAATTTTAAGTTTCTTCATAACATGTTAATGTGTTGGTTATATAACGGACTAAAATAGGAATTTATTTCTAATATCGTTACTTTTCATTTCCCCACAAAGTAGGTTTGTTTCCTTTGTCGATCCGCCACGAATTTCTCCAGATGTGGATATCACTTGGTCCGATTATTGGTTTTGGCTGACGTTCCTCTTTTGTAAATGTTCGTGGCAAAGAAGCAGCTTTATCCTGGTACCAGTAAGCGACCGACGCGAGATCAAGTGTGAGGTTATTATTGTGCCCGTGTTCAATTGTGAATCTGCACGATTTGTCAAAATAAAACGGATCCTGGATAAAAAACCGGTAAAGGTGTGTGTGACCCAACCAGCCTGTTTCGTTATTTACCCGCGGATAACCAAAATAAGGATGTTGGAATATTTCCTTGGGGCACCATGAAGTGTTGAAAAAATCTTCGGTTCCCGTACCGATTATCGAAGGAGTAGATTCACCGTCAATAGAGACCATCTCATCACCTTCGCCATACCACATTGTTGTGGGACAATTGACGTAATAATTTACGCCCACAAACTGCCCTTTCCCCTTTATGTCTACAAAAACATAATTGTCCTTACCGGTCGTATTTTTTCCTTGTTCGCCGAGTGTACCCCATTCATTTTCACCATCCGGAAGCGCCTCGGTAACTTCGTGGTTAAACCATGCATGGAAGCGGCCACTATTTTCAGGTAATTTCTTTATTTCCACGTAGTCGATATTGAAATAGAAGGAACTGATTTCCTTATCCGACTGGTTTTCAATCTCAATTTTGGCACCTTCGGCAAAAGGCATTGCAAAATAACTTACGTAAGATTTTCCCCATCCAGGTGTGACAGCAAGTGGTGCACTCACAAAGTTGTAGGTTTCGTTCCATCCGTTTCCAAAGAAAGGGCCGATGGGTGATTCAACAGAAGGAAATGAATTACCATCCCAATACATCCTGATAATAATATCATTGCGGTTGAGTTGATCCGCTCCCGGAGCAATTGTGATCCAAATATGACTGATCACACCTGCACCTTTAACATCCATGATTGTAGCCTTTTCGCCGCTTTTAATGCCTTTAAGGCAATCACCGTTACCCCCGGTTTTATCGTAACTGCCTACCCTTTTTGACTTAACGCCCTCTTTTATCTGCGAAAGCGAAAATAGTTCATTCCCAAAATTCTGTGAAAATCCAATTCCTGACTGGATCACAATCAGTAAAACGATTATTACTTTTTTCATATGTGAATAATTTGTTTTTTTAAAGTCATATGGAATAGCCATGATGATATTCTCATTTCGGTTTGTGATTTTTCAATCATGGCTAATTCATAAGAAAATAAATAAGTGTTATGAATTATTAGTTGGAACGCGATTGCGGAATATTATTTCTGTAAACTTACATAGTTTTTAGCAATTCCAAATCACAAAATTTTGGTTTGTTATTTTCAAAACGGGATCATTTTGTCATAAAACGGGATTTATAAATCTTTCGAAGTTTGTTCGGGGTTCAAACTATGTGACAAATGTCCAGGCGGGCTGTTTTTCTGAATACCTAAAGATATTCTACAGAATTGCATCCGGGCAGATGTTATTCTATTGTCCCATGATTTTTGTTGTTTCCTGGTCGGTCCAGTCAGTAATGAGTAACATTTGCGCCTGGTTTAATTTTGTGTCTGGATGCATAAGGGTATATATCTTTAAGGGCATTTCCTTCTTAGTAATTTGTTC
>Ga0209585_10000193_pt1 | contig 24235 bp, 19 predicted proteins | sample NGEPerone_FD_185491 | JGI IMG/M metagenome (GOLD analysis project Ga0209585, IMG submission 185491) | Arctic peat soil microbial communities from the Barrow Environmental Observatory site, Barrow, Alaska, USA - NGEE Permafrost154B-one... | ecosystem: Environmental > Terrestrial > Soil >... | reverse complement strand
CAACAATTCTTTGCACCGGATGATTCAACGTTTGAAAGAATCATATTGTCGATAAGAACAAAATCTACTCTATTCCCTTTTCCTTTATTAATTGCTGAATCGTAAAAATATTTCCTGCGATCTTTTGTTGAAACGGAGCAAGGGTTCCGGAAGTTGATGTTTTTTTTCGCCCCTTTCGGTACCCGTTTCATCCGCTTGATTTTTAACTGTAAAGCTTAATACCTAAATTTATTATTAATACTTTTGTATAAGAGGACAAACCCAGAATAGCAGGTATGAATTTTTTTGCGAGTTATAGACCGGTCGTAATGTCAAATTTTTTTTGCTGCTCATACGAGTTTGATAAGATCAAAAATATAATTTAAAGCAAATAAGCGCATTTGAAAAAAGTACTTCACACAACAACGGACAGTCTTGAATTTATAAGATTAATACCAATAAACTAAAAACAAAGCATATGGAATCGAACAGACGCAATTTTTTGAGGCAATCTTTTGCTTCAGCTACAGGCCTTGCAGCTGCAAGTCTATTACCATCCGAACTATTCGGGCAAGGTCAATACAGTACAAACCGGATTGAAGAAATTATATTACAACCTGAGAAACGTTCAGCTCCCAAAGAAACCATCCGATTTTCTGTGATTGGAATTAATCACGGTCATATTATCGGAATGGTCGATTCGCTGATCGCGGGTGGTGGACAATTGGTGGCAGTTTATTCCAATGAGCCCGAATTGTTGCCTGATTTTATCAAAAAATTTCCAAACGTTAAAGTTGTAAAAAGCGAATTAGAAATTCTTGAAGACAAATCCATTCAGCTGGTTGCCAGTGCTGCCATTCCTGTCGACCGGGCACCAATTGGGATACGCGTGATGCAGTCGGGAAAGGATTACATGACCGACAAACCCGGTATTGTGACTTTCGACCAATTTAAGGCAGTGAAAAAAGTTCAGAAAGAAACGAAACGTATCTATTCAATTGTTTACAGCGAGCGCTTAAGTAATCCGGCATCCATGAAAGCAGGAGAACTGGTATTCTCCGGAGCGATCGGGAAAGTGGTTCAAACGATCGGAATGGGGCCTCACCGGATGCGACCTGAAACCCGTCCCGACTGGTTTTTTGATCCTAAAAAGGCCGGCGGAATTTTATGCGACATTGGCTCACATCAGTGCGACCAGTTTCTCTTTTACACGGGTTCCAAACAGGCTGAGGTCAGTTCTTCGCAGATCGGAAATTTCAACATTCCTAAATATCCCCAATATTCCGATTTTGGTGATATGAACGTGCGCAGTCCCCACGCTACGGGCTACATTCGCATCGACTGGTTCACCCCTGAAGGCCTTGACACCTGGGGAGATGGCCGAACGTTTATTTTAGGCACTGAGGGCTATATCGAAATGAGAAAGTACATTGATATTGCAGGTCGCAAAGGTGGTAATCATTTGTTTTTGGTCAACCAAAAGGAAACCAAGTATTTCGATTGCTCACAGGTGTATATGCCCTATGGTGAACAGCTTGTAAGCGATGTGGTCAATCGCACCGAAACAGCCATGTCGCAGGACCATTGTTTTCTTGCCACGGAATTGGCTTTGACCGCTCAGAAAATAGCCTATAAACTAAACATCTGATTAATATTCACAATAAACGGGAGATTAGCAGTCATTTGACGACCTCACAGCAAATTTATATTTGGTTTTACAACGCATTCGATTTCCGGCGCTTCGTCAACCGTGTATCTTTGCAGCAGTTTTATAATAATAAAATATGGTATTCAGAAAAATAACAATTATTGACAAGTGTGGACTGACAAGTCCTGAAATTGAAAAGATTGCATTGCTTTCGCTGGAGGCAATTTCAATATATGATGATTTCCCCGATTCGGAAAATGAAATTATCAAACGGATGGATGATGCTGATTGCGTCCTTGTAAGCTGGCATACGAAAATTACTGCCGAAATGATACAGGCATCTCCATCGTTGAAATTCATTGGAATGTGTTGCAGCCTTTATGACGAAAAGTCAGCTAATGTTGACATCGTTGAGGCAAGAAAAATGGGTATTGAAGTTAAAGGTGTAAGAGACTATGGTGACGAAGGGACTGTCGAGTTTATATTTTCACAATTAATCTTTTTATTAAAAGGACTTGGCAAAAACAAATGGAGAAGCGAATCCACAGAATTAACAAACAAAAGTATTGGCATCATCGGGCTTGGCACTTTGGGTCAATTGGTTGCAAAGACGGCGATTCACTTTGGGATGAATGTTTTTTATTTTAGTCGCAGCAGGAAATATGAACTTGAGAAAACAGGAATAACCTTTCTGCCATTGGATGAATTGATGGAAAGTTGTGACATCATTACTACTCATCTTCCAAAAAATACAATATTGCTCACAGAGCGGGAATTCAGTATTAAAAAACCCAATTCAATCCTTATTAATACCTCTTTAGGAGCGACTTTTGAAAAGGAAGCTTTTGAAAACTGGATTAGCAATGACAAAACGTCTTTCGCAATTTTTGATGGAAATGCAGCCGGAAGCTTACAGGATGAATTGAAAAATTATAGTAATATAATTTCATCAGAACAGTTTTCAGGATTTACAATTGAAGCAAAAAAGCGACTCTCACAAAAAGTGTTACTCAATTTGACAACCTATTTGGAAAAGGCATAAAAAAGAACATCACGGAAAGTTACCCGCAGTTTTTCAGTACTTTGTTGACTCGAAAGTGCCGGTTTGAATCCTTTATGCTTTAATTGCCCAACGAAGTTTTGCTGAACGGGCACGGGGATTGGTATTGCATTCCTGGGCTGAAGGTCGGATGGGGTCAGGGGCAACTTCGCTGTAAATACCTTCACGAAAGAAGCGTTGAAATGATTTTTTAACGCGACGGTCTTCTCCCGAATGGAATGAAAGTATTGCTACCCGGCCACCGGCGATTAGCGCATCGGGAAGTTTTTCCAGAAATTTATCCAGTGCCCCGAATTCATCATTCACGGCAATCCGCAATGCCTGGAAGCAACGCTGGCATGATTTCTTAATATCTTCTTTACGATCGGGTTGCGGGAGAAATTCAAGCGCTTCCGCAATGATTTTTTGCAGTTGGGTGGTTGTTTCGATCACCATCCCTTTCGAGAGATGGGTCTTAATCGCATTCGCGATGCGTTCGAAATGAGGTTCATCGGCATTTTCAACCAATATCTCTTCGAGTCGATCTTGTGAAATCGTTTTTAGAAGCGCGGAGGCAGGCTTTCCACTTTTAGGATTCAGCCTTAGGTCCAGCGGGCCTTCCACCTTAAATGAAAATCCCCGCTCCGGATTATCGATTTGCATCGAAGATACACCCAAATCGGCGAGTACAAAATGGAGCGGCCCTGTTTCAACAATAAGCCGGTCGATATCCGAAAAATTCAGTTTCTGAATCACCAATACATCAGGTCCGTATCCTAAAGTCTGAAGGCGTTCCTGTGTCCGGGGCAATTCAAAAGGATCTACATCAATCGCGTACAGGCGACCCCCAGGTTGCAGCAGCTGAAGAATCTCCTGACTATGCCCGCCATAACCCATTGTGGCATCCAAACCAATTTGTCCGGGTGTAACTTTGAAAATCTCCAATATTTCGTTGACACAAATAGAACGGTGCATTCCGGCAGGTGTTCGACCCTGATCCATCACCTTTGCTACATCCTCTGCATAGAGGCCAGGCTGTAACTCTTTGTATTTTTCCTGGAAGGCTTTGGGATGCGTTCCTTTGTATCGTACACGGCGGACATGTTTTGGTTCCTGATTTTCCATAGCTGCAAAAGTAATAAATTAGCGCTTTTGTGATTTATTCCTGTTTCATTAAGTCAATTTGCTTAATGCGCTTAAATAGATTTATTATATTCGCCATCAAAATCAAACTAATGAGATTTATCCCTAAACTGTTGCTGTTAGCAATTACTCTGATCAATTGCATTGACGCTTTTGCGCAGGATTCTATTGATTATCACCTATCAACGGATTCAACAGTAAATGCGAAAGCAAGTTTCCGACGGTCCTATTTTGCAACACGAACTGCTACAAAGCCTCGCATTGACGGAAAAATAAACGATGAGTGCTGGTCGCAAGGTGTATGGTCGGGGGATTTTACGCAACAGCAACCGCATCAGGCTAAGGCCCCTTCACAACGGACAGAGATTAAAATATTGTATGATAACGACAATCTGTATATCGCGACGAAATGTTACGACAATGAACCTGAAAAGATCAGACCTATACTTGGTCGTCGGGATGCATTAGCCGGCGATATCAGCGGAGTTGCGATCGATTCGTACCACGATAAACAAACTGCGTATGAATTTAATGTCACTGCCGCAGGACAAAAAATTGATTTGTTGCATCTTGGATCGTACGGCTGGGATTTTAACTGGAACGCGGTTTGGGAGGGAAAAGCGTTTGTTGGCGATTCTTTGTGGAGTTCCGAAATGAGGATTCCTTTCAGCCAGATCCGCTTTACTGAGCAGGAAAATCAGGTGTGGGGAATGCATATCTGGCGCTGGATTGACCGTTTACAGGAAGAGAGTCAGTGGAAGCTGATTCCTGTTGATGCTCCGGCGATGGTCTATTTGTTTGGTGAATTACGTGGAATCGAAGGGATCAGTCATAAAAAGAACTTCGAGATCATGCCTTATGCAAGTGCCAAATTTGTCCCGAATTCGAGCCCTGATAAATCGTTGAAATGGGGAGTAGGTCTTGATGGTAAGATTGGCATCACCTCCAATTTTACAGTTGATTACACGATTAATCCCGATTTCGGTCAGGTAGAAGCCGACCCTTCTGTTTTGAATCTCACTGCTTTCGAAACATTCTATGAAGAAAAGCGTCCCTTCTTTCTTGAAGGAAATTCGATACTAGACTTTAAAATGGGCGACGACCTGTTGTTCTATTCACGCCGCATTGGGCAGGCTCCGTCTTATTATCCCAATGTTGAACCGGGTCAGACAGTCTCGATGCCGGAGAATACAACGATTTTAAGTGCGCTGAAGTTGACAGGTAAAACCAAAAAAGGACTCTCAGTTGGGGTTGTGCAGAGTTTTACCGCCCGCGAAAATAGTACGGTTTATTCTGCGGACAAAAATGAAAAAGTTGCTGTCGAGCCATTTACAAATTTTATGGTAGGCCGGATAAAACAGGACATGAACAATGGGAATACGGTAATCGGTGGGATGGTAACTTCTTCGATCCGCAATATCCGGGATGTTCAGCTCGATTTCCTTCCCGGTTCGTCCTATACCGGTGGGCTTGATCTGGAGCATAACTGGAAAAACCGTAAATATTTCGTTGATTTTAAAGGATTTTTCAGTCAGGTGAATGGAAGTAAAGCGGCTATTACGCAGCTTCAGCAATCAACTGCACACTATTTCCAGCGCGAAGATGCTTCTCACCTAACCCTTGATCCCGATCTGACCAGTCTTTCGGGTTATGGAGGAATGTTTAATGTTGGTAAACGGAGTGGCAAATTCAGGGTCACGACAGGGGTGGACTGGCGTTCCCCCGGCGTCGACCTCAACGATATTGGGTATCTTAGACAGGCCGACTATGTGAAGCAAAACCTTGAATTGACCTATAAGGTTGATAAGCCATACGGGATATTGATGAACTATTCGTATGGACTGATGCAATCGCATGAATGGAGCTTTGGTGGCGAGAACCTGATGGATAAGCTGACTTTTGTAACGAAGTTTAGGTTTAAAAACATGTGGATCACCAATTTCTCTTTGCTGAGGAATTTCAACACTTTTGACACAAGGGAACTGCGTGGCGGCCCTAAATTATTCAAGGACAACATGACAGAAGGTTCATTGCAGGTTTTGACCAATAGTGTTAAGAAATTGTCGGGAGGAATAGCAAGCACACTCACCGTTTCGAATGATAAGATTTCACAGGAGAATGATTATATATTATTGCTGAAATGGCAAATGAATAACCGCTTAAGTATCTCCACACAAACCGGTTACCATATTGGAACCGATAATCAGCAGTATGTCCGCACCTATTTTGGGGTGAATAATAACGACTATATCGTTGGCAAAATCGACCAAAAAACGTTGTACACGACGATTCGTTTCGAATACTATGTGTCGCCCGAACTTTCGTTCCAGTACTACGGAAGTCCTTATGCCTCTATTGGTAAGTACAGTGAATTCCGAAGTGTTGCTAATGCCGGAAGCCGCGATCTGAATACAAGGTACAATCCGCTAACGATTCTGGGAGTTGCTGACAACACCTATTCCATGGATTCAAATGGCGATCATGTGGAGGATTTCAAAATGAAGAATCCTGATTTCAACTTTCAGGAGTTTCGTTCTAATCTGGTCGGCCGCTGGGAGTTCAGTCCCGGATCAACGCTCTACCTGGTTTGGACCAACACACGCTCACTTTATTCCGACATTTATAAAAGCTCCGTCATAGACAGTTTTGGTGGTATCAGCAATCTAAAAGCCAACAATGTGTTTATGGTGAAATTCAACTATTGGTTTTCGTTATAAATGTGTTGAAACTGCGCACTTGAAGGCTCGATCGTCGGATTTACCACTTAAACCGGCTCAATAGGACTATATCTGTAATATTAGTTGCAACTGATGGAATCGCTGAAGGGTAATCCTTCTGTCTTTATCTATCCAAAAATGAACCACCATCCCTCATCATCTGTTCCCTTCTATATCTGTAGTTGAAGAGACGTTTAAGTTCATTAAATGAAAAATTGAAATATGAATATAAAGAAAATAGAGTTGGTAGTTCCTCCACCAGCAGCCCATTATGTGGGTGATGGCTTCAGGGTTCACAATTTTATTCCTGGTGGTTATCATCTTGATATGCAGCGAATGAATCCATTTATTCTGATGGATTATAATTCGAAGTTTTATTTCCCTCCTTCAGATAAACCCAGAGGCGTTGGTGTTCATCCACACAGAGGATTTGAAACAGTGACGATTGCTTATCATGGCAGGGTTGCTCATCACGATAGTACGGGTAATAGTGGCGTGATAGGAGAGGGTGATGTACAATGGATGACGGCAGCATCAGGCATACTTCACAAAGAATTTCATGAGAAGAAATTTAGTGAAACAGGCGGGGATTTTCAGATGGTGCAACTCTGGGTGAATCTTCCGGCTGCATATAAAATGTCACAACCTAAATATCAGGGTATTGTCAATTCAGCAATCAACAAATTTCAACTGCCGGATAATGAAGGGGTGATTGAAGTAATTGCAGGTCAATATAAGGACGTTAAAGGTGCAGCCTCCACTTTTACCCCGATTCATTTACAAAATTTAAAATTGAACAAAGGGGCAAAAGCTGAATTTTCGTTTCCGGCAAATTACAATACAGCACTACTTGTTATTGAAGGAACCTTGAAAATAAATGAATCGGGAATTGTTCAAACAGACCATTTTGTATTGTTTGAAAATCAAGGTGAAAATTTCATCGTCGAAGCTACAGAAAACGCAGTTGTGTTAGTGCTAAGCGGAGAACCGATCAATGAGCCAATTGTCGCCCAGGGACCTTTTGTATTGAACACGAGAGCTCAGCTTATTCAGGCATTCGACGATTTTAATCGTGGTAAATTTGGGTATTTGGAAGAATAGTAATACGGTTGTTCAACACAAACTATAAATAAGGGCATTTAGAAATATAGGAACCCACATTAGCGGTGTAAAATTTAACGTGCCGGATGATAAGCCTTTTATGCCACATCCGAGGTCAGAACAATAATGGATTTGAAACTGAAATACCAGACAACATAAATGAGACAGGATTAAAAGATTTTTATACGTTTGTTCTTCCTGTTTTTTTAACTAATATTATCCCTGATATCATGAAAGCCTCATGAGCCAAAACTCATTAAAAAAGATGGAAACCGATGAGGGTTCTCCAGCCATACGGGAATAATAAACAAATCAGTTAAAAAATGAAAGCACTCGTTCTTGAAGCGTATAATAAGTTGGTTTATAAAGATGTTCCCGACCCCGGAATAAATAGTAATGAGGTTCTTGTAAAAGTGATGGCTTGTGGTATCTGTGGATCAGATGTTCATGGCCTCGATGGAAGTACCGGACGAAGAATCCCGCCTATGATAATGGGACACGAGGCTTCGGGTGTTATTGTCCAGACCGGTGCCGATGTCAAAAATTGGAAAACGGGCGACAGGGTAACCTTCGATTCAACAGTTTATCCGCTGAATGACTGGTTTACACTTGAAGGGATGTATAATTTAAGCGACAACCGTGAAGTACTTGGGGTCTCACCCGGAACCTATAAAAGAGATGGAGCCTTCGCGGAATATATTGTCATTCCACAGCATATTCTTTATAAAATACCAGAAAATGTAACTTTTGAGCAGGCTGCAATGGTCGAGGCGGTTGCTGTTGCACTTCATTCCATCAATATTTCAAGCGTTAAAACAGGGGATAGCTGTGTAGTGGTAGGTACCGGAATGATCGGAACTTTCATTCTGAAACTTCTGAAGCTGTCGGGTGCTTCGACAATTATTGCAATTGATATCAATGAAAAGCGTCTTCATCTGGCAAAACAAGCCGGGGCAGATTATACCTTCCTTTCAACGGAAGAAAACCTTGCTGAAAAGATTGCTGTCCTGACAAATAACAGGGGCGCAGATATCTCATTTGAAGCAGTTGGCAGAAGCGAGTCTGTCAATCTTGCAATTGATGTTTTAAGAAAGGGTGGCACCACCGTTTTGGTTGGTAATGTCTCACCTAAAATTGACTTTCCGCTTCAAAAAGTGGTTACTCGTGAATTAAAAGTCCTTGGAAGTTGTGCGATCCGTGGTGAATATGAGGTCGTCCTTCACCTGCTCGAAACCGGAAAGATAGCTGTAGATGACCAGATTTCAGCCATTGTCCCGCTGTCAGAAGGGGCGTTCTGGTTTAATAAACTTTACAAAAAAGAGGAAGAACTCAATAAGGTAATTCTTGTTCCCTAAACTGATAAAAATGGCTGAAAGGATTTATAATATTTCTATTGCCGGCTGTGGCAAAGTGGCACATCTCCATGCAAAGGCTATTCAGGATATCCCCAATGCACGACTGGCAGGTGTCTGGAGCAGAACACCAAAAACTGCCGAAGATTTTGCCTCGGCTTACAACACCCGGTCGTATTCCGATATTTCAAGCATGGTAACTGAAAATCATGTTGACCTTGTAATTGTCTGCACACCGCACCCTTTTCATGAACAACCTGCTTTGGAGGCAGCGAAAGCAGGCGCACATGTGCTTGTTGAAAAACCACTGGCATCTGATCTTCAGGATTGCGATGACATCATCCGGATCTGTAAAGAATATAATGTCCGGTTAGGTGTGATAAGTCAGCGGAGGTGGTATGAACCGGTGAAAAGGGTTAAGGATGCCATTGAACAGGGAAAGATCGGGAAACCGGTTCTGGCAACTGTCACAATGTTGGGCTGGCGCGATAAAGCCTATTATGATTCCGATGCATGGAGAGGAACCTGGAAGATGGAAGGAGGCGGAGTCCTTGTCAATCAGGCACCCCATCAGCTTGATATTTTGCTTTGGTATATGGGCGAAGTCGATGAAGTGTATGGAATATGGCGGAATCTGAATCATCCATATATTGAGGTTGACGATACCGCAGTTGCGATTGTGAAGTTTAAAAGCGGTGCAATCGGAAACATCATCGTTAGTAATTCCCAGAAACCGGGTATTTATGGGAAAGTCCAGGTACATGGTGAAAATGGAGCGTCAGTTGGGGTTCAGACAGATGGCGGGGCGATGTTTATTGCAGGCATGACAGGTGTTGCCGAACCCCCGGTAAATGATCTCTGGACCATATCTGGAGAAGAAAACATGCTGAAAGAATGGGTGAAACAGGATACCGAAACTTTTAATAATTGTGACCCAACTGTCCGCTATATACAATACCAGATAGAAGATTTTATAGCTGCAATAAGCAACAATTCGGAGCCATCAATCACAGGTGAAGATGGGCGCAGAACAGTGGAACTTTTTACAGCCATCTACCGTTCCTCCCGCGATAATGCCATTATTAAATTTCCGTTGAAACCTGAACCTTGACGCTAATAACCAATAGCCGCTAACTAAAAACAACAAACTGGAATATGTCAGCAACCTATATAATTTTTATCATAGTGACCGGGGTATCAATGCTGTTGCTAATGGTATTGAAGTTCAAACTGAGTGCATTTATTTCGCTGCTTATCACGTCGATTTTTGTCGGTATTCTTGCAGGGATGCCTCTTTCTCAAATCACTACGAGTATACAGCAGGGAATGGGAGGAACGCTGGGATTTGTTGCGACTGTTGTGGGTCTTGGTGCAATTTTTGGTCAGATGCTCGAAAGTTCAGGCGGTGCAAAATCGCTGGCTCATTACCTGCTAAAAAAATTCGGTAAAAGCAAAGCCTCCTGGGCACTGATGTTAACAGGTTTTATTGTGGGAATACCCATATTTCTCGATGTCGGGCTGATCATACTAATCCCCATCGTTTATGCGTTAACCAGAGATACGAAACACTCAATTCTTTATTACGCAATACCGCTGCTGGCGGGTTTGGCGGTCGCCCATGCAATGATTCCTCCAACACCCGGGCCAATGGCCGTTTCAGAAATCCTGGGAGTTGATATGGGATGGGTTATCCTTTGGGGTGTCATCATTGGCTTCCCTACTGCTGTGATTGCAGGGCCCGTGTTTGGACGCTTTATTGCAAAAAAGATTTATATTCCGGCCCCGGAAGTGATCACAGAGACCAATCCTGAAATTCTTGACGCTTCTGGTAAACTGCCGTCTTTCGGGATTATTGCGCTAATTATTTCTACGCCATTGTTTCTGATACTGATGAGTACTTTAATTGGCGTCGGAGTAAAAAGTGGCGCTTTTGAAAAGAATTTATTAACTGATATACTGACCTTTATAGGCCATCCTTTCACTGCCCTGATTATTGCAACACTCCTGTCGATCCGTTTATGTATATCACGGAAAATGTCACGGCAAACCATTCTTGACCTGAGCACGAAGGCGCTTGGACCTGCAGGGATTATAATCCTTGTTACGGGTGCCGGCGGCGTATTAAAGCAAATCCTCGTTGATAGCGGTATTGGGAAAATGCTTGCTGAATCAATTGCCGATTCTTCCTTTCCAATCATTTTGCTGGCCTGGACGTTGTCAGCGCTTGTAAGGATTACGCAAGGATCGGCTACTGTTGCGATGATAACCGCTGCAGGAATTATGGCACCAATACTGCCAGCATTCAACCTTGACCAACCCAATACTGCATTAATTGTGATCGCAATAGCTACAGGGGCTACAATATTATCCCATGTTAACGACAGTGGTTTCTGGATTGTAAGCAAGTATTTGGGAATGAACGAAAAACAAACATTGCAATCATGGACAATCATGGAGACAATCATTTCAGTTTGCGGGCTGGTTTTTACGCTATTAGCTAGTGCATTTATTTAGTTTTTGAAGTTTAGATAAGCATCTAAAATCGCACAACAACAATGAGGCGGTCTCAATTTCACATCTATGACCGCACCTTTGTTGCTGCTGCACCAGACTACGACCAGGTTTAGCCGGTTAAAATTAAGGACATTTTTCAAATATTGATATCTACATTGATCTCCTTTACAAGAAAATGTATCAATAGTTTTGTGATAATTTGATTTTGTTGGAATACTCAGTTCCGGAAGCGGAAATTGCCACACCTAAAACGTTGTCCCAGATTATATCCACGCTTATCCGATTTTAATCGATTGTAATCGGAAATAACCGGTTACAATCCGACTGCTTAAATCTTATTCACCTATTTTTGAAATATTAATTTTTTATTTTATTTAATAGCTATGATAATTGCTTATTTTCAACAGCACATACCGGAACTCCTAAACGAAAATATAATTTGTTCAGGATACATATGTCCTTATAGCAAAGAAAATTGCATGCATATGGATTCATTGTCAATGACCAGAACAGTAAATTGCAATGATTGCGGTATAAACAGGTCAGATAAGAAAGCACAAAACAGCTTGAATAGTAAAATTTTAATCTTAAATACCAATTAACCCTACAAACTCATTCTTAAACTAAACTAAAATGAAAATTAACCCAAATTTATCGGAAAGCGCGCTGCGAGATGTGGAATTGATAATTTCTGCCAAAGCAGGCGTCGAAAAAGCGTTTACTCAACTCCATAATCACTACAGAAATTCAATTTATTTTATGATCCTTAAAATGGTTAATAATAAGTTGGATGCAGAAGAACTTACGGTCGAAGCTTTTGAAAAGGCATTTTCAAATATTAACCGCTATGAACCCCTATTTGCCTTTAGTACATGGCTGTTCCGCATTGCCTCCAATTGTGCAATCGATCACCTTCGAAAGAAAAGAGTGGAAACAGTTCCCATTGAACGCTCGATTAAACAGGTTACTCATGACACAAAAGATTCTATTCTCTCCGTAAAGTCAAACTCGGATAACCCGGAAGAGTGTTATATTAAGTCGCAAAATGCAATAATTTTGAGAAAAACAGTATCCACGCTTAAACCTCGTTATCGCTCACTAATTGAAATGCGCTATTTTAAGGAATATTCCTATGCGGAAATTGCCAAAGAACTAAATCTACCGTTAGGAACAGTGAAAATACAATTATTCCGTTCACACGAAATGCTTTATAGTCTTTTACGAAATACTGAAATGGCACATTAAACATGCCTGTTCCTGAAAAACAGGGTGAAGATGGAAAGTATTCACGGGATGAGTTAGGGGCAAATACTAAGTTTCTTTATGGAAAGACGAAATGAAAATGATGGAAACCAAACTGACGCAGTCACAGTCAAATAATGAACGCAATAAATCCCATCAGAAACAGATATAATCTCATAACCAATATATGAGAACGTTAATAAAGAAAGGAACCACCACAATGTTCCTCAAAATCAGGAGAAGACACCTTACAAAGAATTAAATTTGTTATAGAATTGAAACTAACCGATCAGGTGTCAATTAAAAGCAAAAATAAACCTGCTTAAGATCAAAATATTATTACCGGATTTCTCTTTCATCGTATATGCCTGAATCTTATCAACCGTTAGAAAATTGTATATTTGGAAAATGGAATACATGGAAACTCAGGAGGATCATTTCCAATAAGGCAGAGGTAAATGTATGCCGTGACATTAAAATAATTAATAACCGTCGAAGTATATCTGAATTATGAAATACAGGACTTTAGGAAATACAAATGAGAAGATCTCATCCATAGGATTAGGGTGCATGGGCATGTCACATGCTTATGGTGAGAAAGATGATATTGAAAGCATAGCCACATTATACCGGGCACTGGATTTAGGTATCAATTTTTGGGATACTGCGGACTTTTATGGAAAGGGAGACAACGAAAAGTTAATCTCAAAGGTGCTGAAAGAAAACAGGGACAAAGTTTTTATTGCTACCAAGTTTGGTTTTCGTTACGATGAAGGAGGAGGTAATTTTGGTACCAGGTTTGACGGATCGCCTAAATGGATGAGAAAAGCAGTTGAGTTAAGCTTAAAACGGTTAAATATTGATTGTATTGATTTATATTATGCGCATCGTGTCGACCCCAATGTTCCAATCGACGAAACTGTAGATGCCATGTCCCACTTGATTAAGGAAGGTAAAGTCAGATACCTGGGGCTTTCGGAAGCTTCGGTAAAATCAATAAGAAAAGCCAATTCAGTTTATCCAATTTCAGCATTACAAAGCGAATACTCCTTACTTTCAAGGGATATTGAAAAAGAAATATTACCAGCGATTAATGAACTTGGAATAAGTTTGATCCCATTTTCGCCATTAGGCAGAGGAATGTTTACCGATGACTTTGAAAATTTCGATAAAGTCAGTGAATCTGATTCAAGACGGAGTTTACCTCGGTTCCAGGGCGAGCATCTTGTCAACAATCAGCGCTTAACAAAAGCGCTTAAAGCATGCGCTGACGGGAAAAATATTACAACTGCCCAATTGGCCTTGGCCTGGGTTTTAGTCAAAGGGACCAACATCATTCCGATTCCAGGAACGAAAAAAAGAAAGTACCTGGAACAAAATGCAAGTGCAATTGATGTTATTCTAAGTAAGAATGAAATTCTTGAAATAGAAAGTATCATCGCAAAATATCCAAATACAGGAGACCGCTATGGCGAATCTGCGTTGAAAATGGTTAATAATTAAAAGAGACTGACAATCATATACTGACAATGTGTCCAAATGCAACTTGACTATATTGACAAAATAAATGAATTCGGAGATCATATTGTGCGACTTTATGACTTTGACAGTTCGCAGGCTAACCAATTTCAATTGATCCTTAAGCAGATCATTCTCATTGACAAAAAACCACTTGACCTGTCAACAGTGGACTTTATTCAGGCACGCAATTGCAATTTGTTACTTCGTATTTCAGACGAAGACACTGGAATTGTAAGAACAGGAAAACAGAAATTTTGCTGCGACCTTACATTAAAAGGATATGAACATCTGATTTCACTGTTAGAACCCTTTTGCAAGAAGGAAACTAAAGGTTATCAATGGCTATATGACATCGACAGTCAGACTGATTTTTTATTTTCCCCGGGCGGAACCTGGTGATAACCAACTAAATTGATCCATTGGAACTGTATTCTGCACAAAATGTAATTATATTACAAACAATTGATTAAAATATAATCGCGTGAGGGAATTTGATTTGGCCATTAAATAACAATTGATAATGCCCAGCGTTAATGCCAAATCAGGGTCAAACAAACAGAAAATTCCCAAATTGTTCGCGGTTTTGGTTGGTGATGATTCCGATGTGATCACCATCAAGAATCAGCACATGACAATTGCAGGAAATCGAATGTATGGCACGATAATTGTGACTATTTTAAACGTTAGGTTAGTTAGTTTGGTTAGTTTTAGTAAAAGGATGAAGCCGCCCGGTTTCATCCTTTTCAATTTAGTAAAGCATGGGCTACACGAACCCAAAAATAGAAATACACGATTCATTTTCTAGAAATTACAGATATGCCTTAAAATAAAACAAAGAGGATTTTGTGCTAATCCACATTAGGGTTCTTTCAAACGATGAATCATCTGGCGCATTTGAAGGTCTGCTTTCAATGATTCAGGCAGTTACGCCAGTTTCTCTCGCGATCATCTACCCGGGTGGCGCTTCGCTTACACCGGGTTATTTAGATTCGACCCTTTCACTGTCGCTCTTCCAACAAAATGGTTCTTTGATTTTCGAATTATCACAATGCTACCTGTATCCGGTAAAATCTCCGTTTTCGTAACTGATAACGCCATTGTCGGTACCAAACCAGATTACACCGGTTTTGTCAACTGCAATGCAACGCATATTGTTGCTGTTCTGACTTTCGTCCATCACAAAAGAATTCCATGATGTACCATCAAAAACAGAGATCCCTTTTTTTGTACCTATCCAGATTTTCCCGGTCTGATCGGCAGCAATTGCCTGGACAAAATTATCGGCTAGTCCATCCTTAACCGTGAAAACTTTCCAGTTCTTCAATGTCAGATTCCCTGTATGTCTTGCAATACCCTTATCAGTGCCGAACCATTGGGTTCTGTCAGCGGCGATAAAAACACTGTAAATCTTATCCGAAGGCAATATGATTGGCCCCCATTGAGCATAAACGGATGCACCAGAAATCGCATCTACGTCGTTCCGAAAAACCCTCGCAATACCAGCTCCCTCTGTTCCGACATAAAGCGAATCACCATCACGACTGGTGGCCATTGATGTAATGCGAAACTCCTGAAACATATCTGCGGGATAGAGTTCATCGTAGGCAGGAGTAAGCCATTTGTCATTTCTGAATGCCGATACGCCCTTGTCTGTTCCAAACCAGCGCATCGGACTTTTGCCGATCGCCACCTGGAGGACATTATTGCTTAGAATAGTTGTGTTTCCTGTGTGGTAAGTGGTTGCACCCGTCCGGCCATCTATCGGAAGCGAGGCAACTGTAGCTCCCTTGGGTGAAGCAATCCATAATTCATGGCCATTGGGGTTAATTTCATAAGCAAAACCTTTCAGTTCCTGTGTCGTAACCTTCCTGTTTTTATTGTGCAGGGTCCATTTCTCACCATTATAACTGACAATCCCCTGTTCAGTTACAAACCATTTTGTATTGCTGCTATCAACAACAACTGCCTGAAAGTTCTTTATATCAACTCCTGTATCAATGGCAATTCTGTTCTGACCGGTTGTGTCATTGGAAAGGCCTGATCCGTTGATTGTATTATCATTTGGATTCCTGATTGCCTGAGAATGGATAGCTCCAAGGCCGATCAGCGCAGCAAACAGAAGGGAGGCTGCCACAAGGTAATGGCGACGAAAAATGTTATTGCTCATCTTTCAGGATGTTTTAAAAGGTTTATCAGATCTATATCATTATCCTTATTTTAGGTAGAGTAAAAATATAAAATAGGAATGAATATCATTTAGTTTTATTCCTATTTTAGACACACAATTTATATTTCCAATTAAAAAATATTATTGGACGGTTGAGAACCACCTTTTATTAAAATTTGTACATTTCACCGTTGTTATTCAGATCTGCAAAAGAACTTTTGATTAGTTGTTAAGGCACAGGCTATCTGAGTAACCATATCAAATTTTCAAATGCCAGTAATTGACCAATATTCTAATACAAAAACAGCTATCGTAATAAAACTAAACTACTAAAAAATTACAACATATGAACCGCAGGGATGTCATCAAAGGGTTAACCATTCTACCTTTTACAGGAAGTGTTCTTTCCGCTGAATCTATATTTGCAGCCCCACATGGTCCGCTTACTGCCGGACCGAACATCTATGAATCTATCGGCGTCGATCCCGTGATCAACTGCATGGGAACTTATACAATTATCGGCGGATCACTTGAACGGCCCGAGGTCGTGGCTGCGATGCATTCCGCATCGGGTTTTTTCGTTCAGTACGATGAACTTGCATTCGGGGTAGGTCGACGTTTAGCTGTGCTCACAGGAGCAGAGTGGGGGATGGTTTCATCCGGTTGCGCTGCCGGGATGAAGCATGTTACAGCAGCCTGTGTTACAGGCGGTAATCCTGAGAAACTGATCCGCATTCCGAACCTGGAAGGTTTTGATAAGACAGAGGTGGTTATCCCGCGAAGTTCCCGAAATGTATATGATCATGCGATCCGAAATATCGGGGTGGATATCATCACCGTAGATACAATGAAAGAATTGGAGAATGCATTGAATTCCCGAACAGCGATGATCTACCTGATGGCCGGTTCCGAGACTTCACCGGGACAAACATTTGCACTGGAAACCATTGCCGGAATTGCCGGGCCAAAAGGGATTCCCATTCTTGTGGATGCCGCGGCTGAAGACCTTACTGTTCCAAATGTCCATCTGAAGCAAGGGGCAACTGTTGTAGCTTACAGCGGGGGAAAGGCATTGTGCGGACCTCAATGTGCAGGGCTTTTGCTGGGTAAGAAAGACGTTCTGATGTCAGCCTGGCAGGCCGGTGCGCCACACCATGGTCCTGGCAGGGATAATAAAGTCGGAAAGGAAGAGATGATGGGTATGCTGGCTGCCGTTGAATCGTGGGTGACATGCGATCATGTTGAAAAAATGAAAACGTGGCATACTTACCTTGAAAACGTTTCCAAACAGGTCTTATCGATAAATGGTTTAAGAACCAGGTTTATTGAACCTGAAGGACTGAACAATCGCAGTCCGTTACTGAACATCTCGTGGAATCCTGACCAATTTAATATTAACGGGCCGGAAGTGGCTGAGCAATTGGCTGCGACCAAACCAAGGATTGCGGTCCACAGTAATTTGACCGACGAATCGGGAAACACCTCCATTGCCATTTGCGCTGGTCAGATGCAGCCAGGCAACGATAAAGTGGTGGCAGACCGGATCGTTGAGGTGTTGTCGCAGAAACACACTAAATCCAAAGAGATGGCCCCTCCTTCAGTTACCGTTGCCGGCCGTTGGGACGTCGAAATTGAGTTCTATAGCAGTAAAAGCCAGCACTCCTTTTTTATTGAACAGGATGGCAACTGGCTGCAAGGTTCACATAAAGGAGATTTTTCAATGCGTGATATGGTGGGTACCGTTGAAGGAGATCAGGTGAAAATCAGCAGTTCCGACCGCCATGTTGCAGATAACATCCCCTTTATTTTTTCGGGCACTGCATCAGGTAATGCGATTTCCGGTGAGATCTATATGGGTGAATATATAAATGCACGGTTCAATGCCACACGGCACAACCAAAAGGCAGTTCGACGTGTCCTTAAATTCCCTACCGGACGACCTTTCGCCACCTGAACAGAACTACCTGTCAAAAAAAATAAACACCAACGAACAATCCGATAGCATATGTGTTATTTTTACCATCGGTTATAAGTTAAACAGACCAGCTTTGGTTTTCGAATCCAATAGATAAAGCTGAAAAATCAGCTTCTATTTATCGGTGTATAGTGGGATGGATAACGGTTTTTTTATTTGAATCAAGATGAAAAGACGTGATTTCATAAAAGTTTCTTCGGCTGCAGGCATCGTTTCCCTGGTTGGACCAGGTTACAGTGCATTTGGAAACCTGGCTTCATCCGGAGAAACCAGTTTCGACCTTCATCCTTTTATTAAAGAACACCCCGAAGCAGTTTTTATAAATCTTACTTCCATTAAAGAAAAAAGCGATGGCCCGCAGATTCATGATGCGGCGTCAAAACTTGCTAAAGAGATGTTTGTCAGGACCTCGAAGGGGGAGGGGTATTCGAATTCAACAAAAATTACCTGTAAACCCAACTGGACCTGCAGCGGACCTGTTGATAATTCAGACCCACTTGCAAATTTGGGTATTACCACCGATTTGAATTTTATCGAGGGATTTCTGAAAGCAGTAAAGGAAAAGGGACCATCGGATTTCTATTTAAGAGAATGTGCCTGCCCTTTTTATTGGACGGATATGGGCTATACTCAAATGGCTGAAAGGAATCATTTTGATCTGCGGGACCTCAGCTCGGATGATTTCTGGAATTTAGGAAAGGAGGATATCATTTTTCAAAAAGTTGATGGTGTTGTCTTTAAAGAGGTTGGTTTTATGGCCCCGATGACAGCTCCGGACACCTTCCTGATCAATATCGCCAAATTCAAAGCCCACCAGATGGGAATTACTGGTTCCATTAAAAACCTTCAGGGAATTACAGCAAAAAAATTTCACCAGTATTGTGGTGGGAATTACAGTGTTTTCAAAAGCTACGATAAACGATATCATCCATTCTTCCAGCCTGATTACATGGAAAGGGTAGATGAATTTCACAAAAAACATGTGGCGGCAGGCATTCCGCGCTGGAACACGCGTATGGAAAGACCTCCTTATGGCGGTGGCCTTTTTATGGAACAATGGGTTCACCGGATGATTGATTCCTACAGTGTTACTCCAACCGGAATAAATATTGTGGAAGCTATTTACGGGCACGATGGCGACGGTTTTTCGGGCGGACCTCACGATGGCAAACCAATGGATTTTATGAGCAACAAAATAATTTTCGGGAAGGATGCATTCAGGGTTGATATCATTACGCACTGGCTGGCTGGTCATGAACCGGGGAATTTTGGCTTATTCCACATTGGCATTGAGCGGGGAGTTTCAAATGTTCTGAACCCGATGGATATTCCGGTTTATCTGTGGAAAAACGGGCAGGCAAAGCTGGTAAAATTGGATACGCTTGATAGAACACCGCTTCTTACCTGTTATCTCCGCAAGAATACTGACGGGCAAAACGAAGATAAATACCATCTATGCGACGAACCGTTCGACTATACTTCCTGGAAAACAGGCAAGATTGCCCAGAGCAAAACTCCATCGATCAGGGCGCTCGGAACCGATTCGAACGACAAGGTTGTGATGGAGGTAAATGTTCCTGAGAAGGGTGATGTTTACGTGGATATCCTGAATCGTCACGGCGAAGTGGTATGGAGGCTCGAAGCGAATGATCTCGAACCTGGGAAACATCAGGTGGTCTGGGATGGTTTTTCCCAACCGGGACTTTACAACATGTATGTGAAAGGAATGGATTGGGATGCTGAACGGGAAATGGTGATTTATACCTGACCGGAATCTGATTTCCTTCATTTTTTCGAAAGAAAGGATGGCAGAATCTAAGTGATAAGCGTTGGTCATGTATTAAAATGACCGTTCAAATCTCTGATTCTGCCATCCTGATTTCTGTCTGGATATCTATAAATGCCAGGTGGGCCTATATATATGCGATACAATCCATCTCAACCAGCGAATCTCCGGGTACTCCACCTTTAGCGACAGCAATGGTGCTGCGTACGGGAGGATTCTTTCCGAAACGGCCTTTATATACTTCATTCATTCCCTTATAATCAGCGATATCATTCAGGTATACGGTTACCTTCAATACCTTTTCCATCGAAGATCCGGCCTTTATCAGCTCTTTCTCAAGTCCTTTGAGGACAATATCCGTATGAGCTGCAATCTCAAAAGGTGCCACATGTGCCCCTATCCCTGAAAGAAACACAAGGTTTCCATGCGTGGTATGAGACTGAAACAACGGTACATCATCACCGGCGGGTACATTTGCAGTTGCTTTTTCTTCGCTGGCGCTACTCTTTGCGTTGGCAACAAGTCCGAATCCGGCTACACCTACGATTGAAGCCAACAAATTTTTCAATACAGTTCTTCTTTGTGTTTTCATATCAGTTAATTTAAAAATGTAAAATATAAAAAGTTTTTGATACTCTGGTAAAACAGGCATAGCTACCTGCCGTAAAGCGTTACCGGATTTGCGATCCCGTTCAGGTCGTAAACAATTTTTCCTGCCCTGATGGTCATTTCGCACTCCAGCTTTTTATTCGTTTCCAGTTTATACCCGGTATAATCGAACAGTCCGAACTTACCGTCCCTGATCCTAAGTATCGCGATATCAGCTTCAGTACCCACCGAAAGATTCCCGAGTTCTTTCCGGTTGATGACCTGTGCAGGTGACCAGGTACTTGCGTTGATAACACTTTGCAGATCCATACCCATGGCCATAAATTTTGACATGGTTGTCAGCATATCCTTCATGGCTCCGTTCATGCTGCCAATATGAAGATCGGTACTGATCGTTTGTGGAAAAAACCCACTTTTAATTGCAGGTATGGCTTGAGAATAGGCAAGACTGATGCCACCATAACCAACATCGAAAACGATGCCCCGCTTCTGTGCTTCCCATACAAATGGCTTGACTTTATTTGTTTGAGGATCGACTATACATTCCCTGCCGCTTGCTAATTGGGCATAACAATGTGTGAAAATATCTCCCGGCCGCAAATGTTTCAAAAACAGTTCCTCCAATGATAGTGGGGGATTGCTCCCGCCAAAATCAACCATCAAAGGAATACTGGCCAATTTTCCTGCCTCCTCGGCGCGGTCGGTAGGGGTCCAGTCAGGACCCTCATAATGAGCCAGCTTGATGCCAACAATATCACCTGTATTTTTTTTGGCGCAATCAGCAGTCAATTTTGAATCCATATCTTTAAGATTCTGTTCAAAAGGGCCTCCCCGCATTCCTTCACCCACTATATTCAGAAAAGCCAGTACCCGGGTTTGCGATAAATCGATTGTCTGGCGCTTGAAAGCAGGAAAAGTCCGCCATCCGGCACAACCCGCATCGACGATGGTCGTTACACCAACACGAAAAGTAAATCCGTCGGGCATAACAGCGGCCGGCCCATTCATATATTGCTGATCGGGATTGGTTCCCTGGAATAGATGCGCATGAATATCGATCAGTCCAGGTGTGATATACAAACCACTGGCATCTACTACCTGTTTCCCTTCCTTCGGATCAATATTTTTGGCGATCACAGCTACTTTGCCATCATTGATCGCAAGATCCATTACTCCATCGATATTATTTTTTGGATCAATCAGATGGCCTCCCTTAATGACAATGCTGTAGGTTTGAGCCATGGCGAAACTGGTCATCATGACCAGCATCAAAATAATAAACAGTGATTTACTTCTCATGGGTTAACTTTTAAATATAAAAAATCAATACCTTCTGAAAGGCATTCCTGACAAATTAATAAAAGGGAAGCAGTCGATCAACCGGATGCTTTACCTAATTCTTCCTTTATACGGCTCGCAACCATCTTTTCCTGTCCGGGTTGCAAATTCCATGAAGTAATTGTAATGCTGTTATCCTTTCCGCCCATCACTTCAATCGAAGGATTCCCCTTCCGGAGTCGTTCCATAAACTCCTCTTTTGTCACCTTCACTATGTTGTTATCCCACGCAATGTTCAGTGTCGGTGTTCGGTTAGCAACCAGGGGGACCGTTACATTTGTAATTACACCATTTATTTTTTTAGCAGCATTTTCAATTGTGGCAATACGGTCTTCCCAGATTTTCCATTGTTTATCATGATCGAGGTTGATAAACTTTTCGAGGGCGACATACATTCCAAGGATCTCTTCTTTATTAACTTTCATCCCACGGCCAATATTCCCTCCACGAGGGGGTGCATTAAGCCTGGCGGCGGCAATTAAATCTTTTTTACCCATCAGTATCCCGGCACTTTGCGGACCACGAATGCCTTTCCCTCCCGAAACGCAAACAAGGTCAAATCCCATGTCGTTAAATTTCCACATGTTCTCAACCGGTGTGGCATCGGCAGCCATATCAATCATCGTGGGGATATTGTGTTTCTTACCCAGTGCGACCCATTCCGTGTCCTGAATTTTCCCATCGGGTCCTGCATAATTGAGGAACCACATCATGGCTGTATTTTGGCTAACTGCCCTTTCCAGATCAGCCGCGGTTTCAATTTCAATAATTTTAACTCCCGTATTGGTGACTGCATGAATATAATCATGGTTGTGTGCCTTTTGAACAATTACTTCGGATTTTATCCCTTCGAGGTTGGGCAACTGTGCTACTTTTTTCAAGTCCATACCAGTAAGGACACCAGCCGTGCCCAATATAAGTGCCGACCAACACCCTGCAGTGACGGTCGCAGCCTCTGCATGGCACATCGCGGCAATTTTTTCACCTACCTTGTCCTGGACTTCATCAATCATGGCAAATTGATGCGCAGTTGATCTGATCGCATCCACAACCTCTTCGTGCATAAGACAGCCCGACATAAAAGTATAGGTGCCTGCAGCATTAATGAACGTGCGGATGCCAAGTTCCTTGAATAAATCGCGTTTGGGAGAGGGGGGTGCCGCCGGCGAAGCGAGCAATGACCCGAAAGGTAATACAGTTCCGGCGGCTACTCCTGCAACCGGTAAAACGACTAAACTTCTAATCGCGTCTCTACGTTTCATGTCAGTCTTTTATTGGTATTTAATAAGAATCTAGTCTGTTATTTCACATTCATTTTCCATTCACGACCTGGAGAATCAGACAAAAAGCTTTCGATATTTCCCTGGTCCTGAAGCGTAACATAAACCGTACGCCCGTCTTTTCCACCGAATGCCACATTGGTAGGTCTTTTCCCAACAAGGGCAATTTCCTGTATTACTTTGCCTTCGGGAGAAACTTTCACAACTGTACCTTTACCAAACCTGGCGATGTATAAATTTCCTTTGATGTCACACCGCATTCCATCCATTCCGAAATCAGGGAATTCAATCAGCAAACGTTTTTTCCCCACTTCGCCAGTCGGCAATAAATCATAGGCCCAGACTTTCGGTACCGCATTTACATATAACGTTTTTTCATCCGCACTTATTTCGATCCCGTTTGCCGGTCCCTCCAGGGTGTCCAGCAAAGCGACCTTCCCGTTGGCGTCTATGCGCCAGATACGACCCTTGTCGGCCTTAAAATCGGGATCACTTGCATAAATGTGATCCTTACTATCAATCGCGATATCATTTGGCTGGTGCATACGCGATTCATGGGCATAAACACTTAATTTTTTTGTGGACATCTCAACCTTTAATACATTGTGATTCGTGTAATCCGCAATAAACATATTGCCATGGCTATCAAAACGGATACCATTTCCAATACTGCCACCAGGTAATTCGATAAAGACATAGGCGACGCCTTCGGGTGTAACCTGACCAATAGTTCCCTGATGATTATAGTTTACGGCATATACAATTCCTGATTTGTCTACAGCAGGCCCTTCCACACCTGATGTAAAGCTATTCACGGGCGTGAA
>Ga0209585_10000192_pt1 | contig 24241 bp, 22 predicted proteins | sample NGEPerone_FD_185491 | JGI IMG/M metagenome (GOLD analysis project Ga0209585, IMG submission 185491) | Arctic peat soil microbial communities from the Barrow Environmental Observatory site, Barrow, Alaska, USA - NGEE Permafrost154B-one... | ecosystem: Environmental > Terrestrial > Soil >... | reverse complement strand
TAGTCCTATTTTACCAGTGGGTTTATACTTTCTTGACATTGCTTGATGGTTATCTGTTTTTCAATAGCCAAATATAACATATTTATTTGATATACTGATATTTAAATTATAGAACCTCCCTTAATTAAATTTCACAAATAGTAGTATTTGTAGGACAAATATAAAACAAACTTTAAAAATGAAAAAAAATGATCACGTGTTGTAAAACATGTGATCAAATAATTCATCGTATTTATAAATATCTACATTTGTCCTACAATACTACCATTAGTATAATAGTATATTAATTGAAATATGGATTTTAAAATAGATAACCGATCAAATACGCTTGTTGATAAAGTTGAAGCCTCAATTCTTCAATTTATTAAGGTGAAAAAGCTTATTCCAGGTGATACATTGCCAAACGAGATGATACTATCCTCAGAATTAGGTATTAGCAGAAATGTTTTACGTGAAGCTCTAAGCAGGTTGCGAATGTTGGGAATTGTTCAATCACGTACGAAAAGGGGCATTGTTATCCAAGAGCCATCCATGTTATCGAGTTTTGAGAAAGTAATTGAGCCTTACTTATTAGGTGAAAAGGCAATAATTGACATGATGGGTATGCGGCTCGTACTTGAAATCGGTCTTACTGAGTTTGTATTTTTGAATCTTACTGACAGTAAGATCAATAAACTTGAAGCAATTATCAGCTCTCAGGAAGCTTCAAAATACCTTTTAACAGTTGAACAAGAAACGGAATTTCATAAGAGTATTTATGAAATATCGGGCAATAATTTCATCATTCAATTTCAAAAAATTATTCACCCTGTATTTGAGTTTGCAAAAACGAATTACGAAAGTTATTTCGCACCGGTAAATGAAAAGCTGTTAAAAGAAGACAAAATTGTAACACATCTGGATTTATTCCAATTCCTAAAAAATAGAGATATGGAAAGTTACAGAAATGGCATTAAAATGCACCTTCAACCTTATTTGGAATTTATGCATCGTAAAGCAGAACAACCATGAGGCTCATCTCTTTGATAATAGTTTCAGCTACAATTTTTTCCCAATGCTCAAATAATACTTCAAAAATGGAATTTACAAAATATTCAGTACATAAGATCGGAGAATTGCCCACTTCATACTCAAATGTAAAAAATCCTGGCGTTGCCGGGGCATTTTCAGGATTAATAAATAATAAGCTTATCATAGCCGGAGGGGCTAATTTCATGGATAAAAAACCATGGGAAGGTGGCACGAAAACAATCCATGATAAAATATATGCATTTGAGTTGAAAAACGATACAATTAAAACTATAAGCCTCTCAGTTCCTCTTCCTGAACCTTTAGCATATGGAGCATCTATATCAATGAAGGAAGGCCTTTTGTGTATTGGTGGTAATAGTATGACCGAATGTTCCTCCAAAGTATTTCTTATCAAATGGGATGAAACCGCCAACGACATTATTGTCAAACATTTTCCGGAACTACCAGTTCCTTTAAGCTTTTCTACAGCAGTCTTAATAGATGAAGTTGTATATGTTATTGGAGGATCAACATCACCCTCCGGAGCGGAATCCGAAAACTATTTCTTTAGGCTTGATTTGTCAAAAAGTAATACACCTGATTTCGTTTGGGATAAACTACCACCATATCCAGGTATTTCAAGGGTATTATGTGTTTCGGTAGCCCAATCGAATAAAACACGAAAATGTATTTATCTTTTTAGCGGTAGAAACGTAAGCAATCCGGATAAACCTGTTGTTTTAAATGATGGGTTAATATATGATCCGGTACTTAAAAAATGGGATGCTGTTCCAACGCTATCTTCATCAAATTTTCCTGTAATGGCGGGTTCGGCTTTCCCGAGTGAATCCAGTAACATCGTTTTTCTAGGAGGCGTAACCGACTCAATATTTTTGAAAGAACAATACCTCAAAATTGAAATCGCAGATGCAATAAAAAGTAAAAACGTGCAAAAAACAGATTCCTTAAAATCTGAACTTATCATGTTTTATAACGAGCACAAGGGTTTCTCGCAAAAAATAATGATCTACAATACATTATCAAATACAATTTCAGCAGCTGGGAACTTCAATACTTTTTGTCCTGTTACGACTTGTGCAATTTCATATAAGGATGGTGCAATCGTTGCAAGTGGTGAAATAAAACCCGGCATTCGTACTCCGGACATTTTCATTATTGAACCCTCTCTATAAACATAAGGAGATACTGAAGAAATAGGAAGCCGAATAACATTGACTAGAATAATTGCCGATGATAAATAGTGATTCACCGACTATATTAAAAATAAAAAATTAACGGAATATAATTTAATAATATAATTAAATAAACGACGATGCAAAAATTGAAAGGGCTCGTAGCAGCCCCATTTACCCCAATGGACAATAATGGAGTACTAAACTTGGGATTAGTGGAAAAGTACGCAAGTAAATTAAAAAAAGACGGAGTAATTGGTGCATTTGTTTGTGGCACCACTGGAGAAGGGATGTTAATGACATCTGAAGAACGTAAAGCCGTAGCTGAGAAATGGATTGAAGAGCAGACTGACAATTTTAAGGTAATTGTTCATGTAGGGACCACCTCTGCGAAACAATCGAAAGATCTTGCCATACATGCCCAACAAGTCGGCGCTTATGCCTGTGGATGTATGGGTCCCATGTTTTTAAAGCCTTCGAGAGTAGAGGATCTAGTTACTTTTTGTGCTCAGGTAGCTTCGGGCGCTCCGGATTTGCCGTTCTACTATTATCATATTCCATGTGTCTCAGAAGTAAATCTACCGATGCCTGAGTTTTTAGAAAAAGCTCAAGTTGTTATTCCAAATCTTGCTGGGATCAAGTTTACACACAGAAATATGATGGAGATGCTCCAATGCCTGAAGGCAGATGAAGGAAAATGGGATATTTTGCATGGGTTTGACGAAGAGCTTTTATGCGGATTAAGCCTTGGCGCAAAAGGGGGTGTTGGCAGTACATACAATTATCTTGCACCTCTCTATTTGAAATTAATGAAAGCTTTTGAGAATGGAAATTTGGATGAAGCACGTGATTATCAATACAAATCGATAAAATTCATTGAAATCCTTATTCGATTTGGAGGAGGAGTAATCGGAGGGAAACCAATCATGAAATTTGTTGGTTTGGACTGTGGACCATTAAGAACCCCTGCCCGTAATTATAATTCGGATGATTTGAAGAAATATGAAAGAGAGCTGGAAGCTATTGGATTTTTCAAATGGGCTTTGGCCTCAAAAGGTGCCACATCTTTTTAACTATTAACAACTAAACAAATAATTTATGAGGAAAATACGGTCATATTTACTTTGTATCTCTGCATTGCTGACACTTATCTTATTGTTCGGCGGAAATGCTACTGGTCAGTCTGTAAGTGAACAAACACTTTGGAAAACAGGGGAAGGAAACTACAAAGGTTATCGCATTCCTTCGGTTGTAGTGTCTACAAAAGGAACGCTCATTGCTTTTGCCGAAGGCCGGAATGATGGTGGTGACAGCGGAGATATTGATCTTGTTCTGAAACGTTCGACCAATAATGGCAAAAGCTGGAGTAAGGAAATCCTTGTTTGGAATGATGCGTTGAACACGTGCGGGAATCCTTGCTCTGTTGTTGACGAAGAAACCGGTCGTATTTGGTTGTTTATGACCTGGAATAACGGGGCAGATAGTGAAAGTAATATAATCAACAAAATCTCTACATCTTCCCGCATCCCCTATATTTGTTATTCCGATGATGACGGACTCACTTGGTCAAAACCCATTGATTTGGCTCAAACCTGCAAAGATTCATCATGGGGATGGTATGCCACAGGACCTGGATTTGGTATTCAACTAAAAAACGGAAAGTATAAAGGAAGGTTAGTTATTCCGGCCAACCACACCTATGATGATCCGAAAGGAATAGTCCGTAAAGGACCATATAGTTATGGTGCACATGTCCTGATTTCGGATGATCACGGAAAAACGTGGCGAATTAGTACATCAATCCGTCCAGGGTGTAATGAAAGTCAGGTGACTGAGCTGTCCGACGGTACGTTACTAATGAATATGCGCTCCTATAATGGGAAAAGCAGCAGAGCCATATCATTAAGCTCGGATGGTGGTGAAATCTGGAGCCCTATCGAACATGATTACCAGCTTGTTGAATCTATCTGCCAAGCAAGTATATTAAATTACGGAATTTACAAAAAAAAGCAGATTCAATTTTTTTCCAATCCTGCAGTAACTGTCGGAAGGACCCACATGACAATTAAATATAGCGAAAATGATTGTCAAGACTGGGCCGGAAGTACATTGATTGATGCAAACCCTTCGGCATATTCATGTCTGGTGAAGCTTCCCAATGGTAATGTCGGGATATTCTATGAAACGGGAATCAAAAAAGCTTACGAATCTATCCGTTTTACAAGTTTTCGGCCAGGGAAATTAATGAATAAAAAATAAAATAAATTTTAATTTAAATTTTTTCAAAAAGTAAGGGGGAAAGCGACTCCCCCCTTTAAATGCAGAAACTAATAAGTCTACTAATTTATTAATTTAACACTTTACAAAGATGGTAAAAAAGTTTTGTTTCAAATGCAAGAATAAGCAATTCAGTTTTCGAATTTTATTTATGATCCTATTTACTTGTCTGATATTCAATACTAAGGCACAGGAAAATAGCATTCTAATCAAAGGCTCAGTATCCGATCAGGAAGGCCAGACACTTCCTGGCGTAACGGTTGTCGTCAAAGGTACTACTACAGGAACGATAACGGATAATGACAGTAATTTTTCACTAAAAGTTGACAAAGGAGCTACGTTGGTTTTTTCATTTATTGGCTATCAATCTCAGGAAATTCTAATTCGTGACGGATCAGTACTAAAAATCGTTCTTACTACTGCAACACAAGGACTCGACGAGGTAGTTGTGGTCGGTTATGGTACACAATCGCGCCGAACTGTGACTTCAGCAATTACCAAAGTCAGTGGTGATGTACTTAAAAACATACCAATAAACTCTGTTGGTGATGGATTGAAGGGCAAAATTGCCGGTGCACGTTTATATACCAATAATAGTACTCCAGGTGCCGACCCTGTTATTCGTATTAGGGGAGGTTCCTCCATCAACAAAAGCAACGATCCACTGATTTTGGTTGACGGTATCGAAAGAGCATTTTCTGGTATCAACCCTAATGATATTGAATCGGTTGAGGTTTTGAAAGATGCGGCTTCAACTGCCATTTATGGTTCTCGGGCTTCTAATGGAGTGGTTTTGATCAGCACAAAAAAAGGGAAAAAAAGCAAAGCTCCACGAATCACGTTTGATATGAATATAGCACAACAAGAGGCTGAAACTTTAATTGATTTCATGAATGCCGAAGACTATATAAATACAGTGCGGCCGGCAGTTGCCGTCGGACCTAAACCGCAATATAATTCTCTGTCTGGTTATTCTGCAAGTTCAGGCAATGATGCGAATTCAATTTATACTACCCGGTATTTGAATGCAGGAGAAACGGTTCCGGAAGGATATAAATCGATGGCTGATCCATTGGACCCATCCAAAACTTTAATTTTTCAGGACAATAGTTTTCAGGATCTGATTTACCGGAAGGCACTTTGGCAAAATTACTATGTTGGAATTGATGGTGGGAGTGACGCAATCCAATATGCGGCAAGCATTGGTTACACGGATGATTTTGGTGTTGCAATTGGCACAGGTTACTCTCGTTTTAGTACTCGGGCAAATACCGACATAAAAATTTCGCCAAAACTGACTATGACTAGCGGGTTTGACTATTCTCAGACCTTGTCTGAAGAATATGACAATCAGATGAACGTTATTGCCCGCGGATTAGCTTCTCCTCCGACTCAGCGAGTCTATAATGTTGATGGAAGCCCCACCCCTGGATATAATGCAACCTCTCCAAATCCTATATGGTATGATCAAACGCGTGACCAATCTGAAAAAAACAATCGCTTGGCTGTTTTTGGTGGATTTAAATACCAAATTATCAATGGATTGAAAGCTGATGTCCAGGTTTCGTCCTTTAACCATGTTTCACAATCAGATTATTTTGAAAAGGCACATCAATTCAACGGGTTAAGGCCAACCAGATCAAGTTTTGGTGAATTGTCAAGAACGAAACTCGACGCCTATGTTTCGTATGTGAAATCGTTTAAAGATATTCATGCTTTATCCGCAATGCTCGGTTATTCATACCAGGTGCGTAATTCCAAATCACTGTCAGCTGCAGTTTCAGGTGCAAGTTCCGACAAAGTTCCTACGCTAAGTGCCGGACCAACTAAAACGGATGCTGATAGCAACTTTGAAAAGGAAGTGCTAATCGGTTATTTTGGTCGTTTTACCTATGATTACCTGAAAAAATACATGTTAACTGCAACATTTCGTGAAGATGCTTCTTCCCTGTTTTCAGAAGGAAATCAGTGGGGATTCTTCCCAGGTGCTGCCATTGGATGGATGATTTCGGAAGAATCATTTATGAAAAATCTTTCAGCGATTAATAATTTAAAACTAAGGGCTAGTTATGGACAAACCGGTAACAACTCTATTGGTTTGTACGATGCGCAGGGAAGATATTCAACAGATACCAAATATAATGGAATCGCAGGAATTAGGCCTGCAGCCATGCCAAACTCGGAATTAACATGGGAAACTTCAACGCAGTTGGATGCAGGTTTCGATTTAAATATACTAAAGAACCGTATTTCCTTAAGTGCCGACTATTTCAATAAAATAACTGACAATCTTTTGTTTAGCAAGAGCCTGCCGAATACATCCGGATTCAGTTCAGTGCAAACCAACATCGGAAAAGTTCGTTTCCGCGGATTTGATATGGAACTTACTACACGCAATATTGAGAGTAAAAACTTTAGCTGGGTCTCAAAGATGACATGGAGTTATGTTAAAAATATGGTGCTAGAATTACCTGAAAATGGGCGTGACAAAAACAGGATCGGTGGAATTACTTTGCCAGATGGAACTGCTTTTGGTGGAACTGCAGAAGGGGAACCTTTGTTCAGATATTATGGCTACATGGTCGAAAATATTCTTGAAACACCCGATGCAGCTGCTGCTGCGCGATATGATGACAAGGCAAAAGGATGGAGTGCAACTGACAAAAAGAGTGTCAAAGGCAGGAAATCTGTTGGTGATTACGAATGGATGGATCGTGACGGAGATGGCAAGATCAGTAATGTTGACCAATACGAGCTGGGTTCAACTGTTCCAACTACAACTGGTGGTTTGAATAACAGTTTCACCTATAAGAATTTCAGTCTTAACATATTTGTTGACTGGGCATTGGGACATTACATTAACGACAATGCCTACATGCGTTACTTTATGAACACGTTTGCCAACAACTATACATTGGTCGATGAGGTAAAGAATGCCTGGAAACAACCTGGAGATAATACCAAATATGCCCGTTTTACAGCCAATGATCCTGATGATGGGAATGCCAATTATTCGAGAACCTCCAATATTTTCAATTACAAGGGCGATTATCTATGCCTCAGGGAAACAAGTCTTCAATATAATATTTCGCCAAAATTGATCAGTAAATGGGGAATTTATGGTCTTAGCGTCACGCTATCGGGAAACAACCTTTATTATTTCACAGCTGTTAAAGGAATAAGTCCCGAAGTTGGTGCTTCAACCACTTACAATTCTTCATATTACAACTATCCGCCAATCCGCAGGTATGCAATTGGGGTGAAAATTACATTTTAAGACGTGATCTCTCTTTTCAATTTTAAGGAATTCAATATCTTGTATAAACCTTGTCAAAGAAATAATCAAATGAAAATAATAACATTTTTATGCATATTATCGGGGTCTATATTGCTCTCCTCATGCAATAAAGATCTGAATGTGGTACAAAAAAGTCAAATCACCTCAAATTCGATGTGGACCAGTGAAAGCGATGCAAATGCTGCCATGTATGGCATGTACAATAAATTTCGTTCTGCCTTCTCTACCGGATATATCTATTGGGGTGAATACAGGGATGGCTTGTGGGGAGAAGGTTTGGCGTCTCAAAGTGATAGAGATAATGCCTATTTGAACCGTTTAAGTAGCAGCCATGCTTATTCAAATTGGGCAGATCTGTATACAACAATAAATGATTGCAATCTGATTCTGAAATATACTCCAGGAATTGCATTTTCAAATGAAGCAAACAAAAACAAAGTATTAGCCAATGCTTATTTTGTAAGGTCCTTTTGCTATTTCTGGATCGCAAGAATCTGGGGTGATGCTCCACTTCTATTAAATGGATTTGAATCAGACAAACAGGACGATTTGTACCCCACACGGCAACCATCTTCTGAAATTTTTGCGCAGGTGGCTAAGGATTTCAACGAAGCCTTGGCTAAAATGCCGATGAGTGTTACTGACAGGAATCTTGCATCAAAAGCTTCAATTAATATGTTGAAAGCTGATTATTACCTTTGGATGAGTAAAGTTCGAAACGGCGGACCTGCCGCTTTACAGAATGCCAAAGATGCATTGGCAGAAGTAAAATCGAGTTCGAATTACTTGCTTCTTTCAGACTATTCTAATGTCTTTAAAAACAAATTAAATCAGGAAATTATTTTTGCCTGGAGCTATGTGAAAGATGAATTTACTGGTGGTTATCCGGCAGACTATTTGGTTCCGTCTCAATATACATCGGTTGCGACTATTGAAAATCCGGTGAAAGTTGGAAGTCATCAGCAATGGTGTTTTTATACTCAGGCATACAAAGATTTCCTATCGTCGGAAACCATAGATACACGTACTATAGTTAGCTTCGATACATTCTATGATGCACCGAAGAAGCAGACTTTCCAATGGATAAATAAATTTGCGGGAACCTGGGAAAGCGGAACCAGAATTTTTAATTCTGATATTGTAGTTTATCGTTATGCAGATGTCGTTTTATTTAATGCTGAAATTGAAAATGCATTAGGTAATACTGGTATAGCGATCACAGAACTCAACAAGATTGCAAAAAGAGCTTATGGAGTTGATAACTATTATCCATCAACCCTTTCGGCCAATGAAGTGAACAACAAAATTTTGGACGAACGAATGAAAGAGTTTACTGCAGAAGGTAAAATTTGGTGGGACTTTGTCCGTTTTGGAGTTGCTTTCATTAAAGTTCCAAGTTTGGTGGGTCGCGAAACCGAACAAAATATATTGCTTTGGCCAGTCAATGCAGCATCAATTAATGGAAATCCGAATATAATTCAAACACCCGGATATCTTTAAAATATATTATCAATAGTTATTTTTTAGGGAATTATGATCTGAAACACTGAAATGAAAAATTCATTTGAAGCATCAGCTATGTGCTGTTTGATTCTCTCTACTTTTGCTTTTAGTAAGCCACATGAAAAGCCGAATGTACTTTTCATTGCGGTCGATGATCTTCGTCCAAATATTGGTTGTTTTGGGGACCTGAAAGCAATCACACCCAATATAGACAAACTGGCAAAACAAGGAGTCGTTTTTACCAATGCCTATTGCCAACAGGCGATTTGCAACGCGTCAAGGGCATCAATCATGACTGGTCTGCGCCCCGACAGAATTGGTGTTACTAATCTGGTTCGCCATTTTAGGGAAGCACTGCCCGATGTTGTTACTTTACCACAGGTTTTTATTTCCAATGGCTATGAAGCTGTTGCTATCGGCAAAATATATCATGGGACAAAGAATACCCAGGATGAGGTTTCCTGGTCAAAACCTTCCCTTCTAAACTTGTCGGTGAAAACTGATGAATATGTGCTTCCTGTGAACAAAACTGGGAAAAAGGCAGCTTCATACGAGTGGTCTGATTTGGAGGAAGATTCTTATGAAGATGGGCAAATCACCCGAGAAGCGGTCAGGCAGCTTCAAGAATTTAAACAATCCAACAAACCTTTTTTTCTGGCAGTGGGTTTTAAAAAGCCACATCTTCCTTTTTGTGCACCTCGAAAATATTGGGATTTTTATAATCCGTCTGTGTTCAATAATATTCCAGACAAGTTGAAACCTGTAAACTCACCCGATATAGCTTATCATAATTCACAGGAATTGAGAGGATATAACGATATTCCGCAAATTGGTGAAATTGACCAAGAAAAAGCAAAAATGTTGTGGCACGGTTATTATGCCTGTGTCAGTTTTGTGGATGCCCAGCTCGGAAAACTGTTAGGAACATTGAAAGAGCTAGGTCTTCAGGAGAATACTATTATAGTTTTTTATGGCGATAACGGGTTTCATTTGGGAGAACAGGAACTTTGGTGCAAATCAACCAATTTTGAACTCGACTGCAGGATTCCCTTATTGATATCGGCACCTTGTTTATCAAAAACAGGAACAATGTCGGATGCAATTGTGGAAGCAGTTGACATTTATCCTACTTTGCTAGACTTATGTGGTTTGAAGCCAAATGGAGAACTGGATGGAGTGAGCCTGAAACCAATTCTTATCCAACCTTCAACGGAAATTAAAGATGTAGCGTTCAGTCAGTTTATAAGGCCTTACAACGCAATAAACGGAAAACTGGTTACCCATATGGGGTATTCGGTAAGAACCCGAAACTGGAGGTACACTGCCTGGTATAACAAAAAAACGGGATTGGTGGATTTTACTGAACTTTATCCGATGAGCAATAGCAGCATAGAAAAAGTAAACTTATCAGGCAAAGAAAAGTATATCGATGATGAAATAAAATTGCAGAATTTGGTACAGGATTATCAGGCAATGAAATATCTAAAGTCAGTTCTTAGAAACATTAAAAAAGAACGAAAATGAACATGATTATCAAAATATTTTTGAGAATACTGGTTTTACTATTATTATATACTCCTGCTTTTGCCTGTTCAAATGAGGATGTTGTATTTGCAGACAAGCTTGAAGAACAAGGAAAAGTAGTAATCAGTACTTCGCAGAAGCAAATGCCAGTGCTCGCATTAAAGGCGGATAATGAGCTGCTACAGATAAAATTACAAGCGGGATCAATCTTCCCATATTCTGTAAAAAAAGTGGTAATCGATCTTAATAGGACTACAGATATTACGGATATTGAGACTATTAAACTGATATATTTGGGAAGTGACCCAAGCGCACGATCGGGTATTCTTTTTGCTTTGATATCATCTCCATCTCAGTCGGTTATATTTAGCGGGAATCTTGAAATCAAATCAAAGGATGCATATTTTCGCTTGATCGTGACTGTGAAAAACAAGACTGATTTGCTTCACAGAATCTATGCATCGTGCAAATCTGTTGAAACGGATTTTGAAATCATAAATAATGAAGAACAGAACAAGCATAAAGGATTGCGGATGGGTATCGCACTCCGGCAACATGGAGATGATCAGGTGAATACCTACCGTATACCAGGTCTGACAACAAGCAAAATTGGCACTTTGCTGGCCATCTATGATGTACGGAGAGAAAGTTCGCGAGACCTTCAAGGGAATATTGACATTGGCATTAGCCGAAGCACTGATCGCGGTACTTCGTGGGAACCCATAAAGATTGCGCTCGACCGTGGAGAATGGGGAGAATTACCTCAAAAATTTAATGGAATTAGCGATGCGTGCATACTTGTGAACGAACGAAACAACGATATTTTCATTGCCGGGCTTTGGATGTATGGCGTGTTGGACAAAAATGGAAAATGGATTGAAGGATTAAATGAAAACTCAACCAACTGGGAACATCAATGGAAAGGCAAAGGGTCACAACCAGGCTTAGATGTAAAACAAACATGTCAGTTTCTTGTAACTAAAAGCATCGATGATGGGCGCACCTGGTCGGAACCGATCAATCTTACCCAAATGTGCAAAAAGGAGGAATGGTGGCTTTGGGCCCCTGCACCCGGACATGGGATTACTCTTAATGACGGAACATTGGTTTTTCCGACACAGGGTCGCGATGAGAGTGGCGAAAGTTTTTCAAACATCACCTGGAGCAAAGATGGGGGAACTTCCTGGCATACAAGTAATCCGGCAAGTAAAGGTACCACTGAAAATATGGTTGTACAGCTTGGCGATGGCTCAATTATGTTGAATGCTCGCGATGGGAAAAATAAAGGAAACATTTCGTCAACCAATGGTCGTGTTATAAATACAAGTATTGATTTTGGTGAAAATTGGACTGTTCATTCCACATCAAGAGGAGCGCTGATTGAGTCAGGATGCATGGCGAGTCTGCACAAACATGTTTATAAAGAGAATGGTGCGAAAAAAAGCATTTTACTGTTTTCGAATCCAAGCTCAAAGTCCGGGAGGAATCATATGACCATTAAAGTAAGTTTTGATGATGGGGCAAGCTGGCCAGAAAAAAACTGGATTATGCTCGATGAAGGATCTGGCAGGGGATATTCATGCCTGACTTCAATTGATGAAAGGGCAATCGGTATTTTGTATGAAGGAAGCCAAGCGGATATGATTTTTCAGAAAATAGCTTTGAATGAACTTCTTAAACCTTAATTGCACCTATTCTTTATCAATTATTTTAATCTTTGTATTTTAAATATTATTTATGACATTTAAATCAAAATCTATTTACCCTTGGGTGGTTGTTGGACTTTTGTGGGGAGTTGCACTTCTAAATTACATGGACAGGCAAATGCTTTCGACCATGAGAATTGCCATGATGGGGGATATACACGAACTTGAAACTGCCGAAAATTTTGGCCGTTTAATGGCAATCTTCCTTTGGATTTACGGATTAATGAGCCCGGTTGCTGGTTTAGTTGCCGACAGAATCAACCGGAAGTGGTTAATTATAGGAAGTTTAGCGGTTTGGTCTTCAGTCACTCTTGCAATGGGACTCGCAGAAAACTTCAATCAGTTATATTTCTTAAGGGGTATCATGGGAGTAAGTGAAGCACTTTATATCCCGGCCGGATTATCGCTGATTGCGGATTACCATAAGGGAGCTACCCGCTCACTTGCAATAGGTATACATATGACAGGTTTGTACCTGGGACAAGCCTTGGGCGGATTTGGTGCAAATGTAGCGGATCATTGGTCTTGGCAGCAGGCTTTTCACATGTTTGGACTGGTTGGCATTCTATATAGCATAGTGCTGATATTATTTTTAAAGGAGAACAGGGAACCTGCCATAACAGTCACTAAGAATGTCAAATTTAGCGGACTCAGTTCTGTAAAGCATAGTCTGGGAATGCTTTTGGGCACCATCAGCTTTTGGGTTATTCTTTTTTATTTTGCAGTACCTAGTTTTCCCGGATGGGCCATAAAAAACTGGATTCCTACCCTTTTTGCTGAAAACCTCAATATTGACATGACACTTTCAGGACCGCTTTCTACCATCGTTATTGCCGCCTCTTCTTTTGTCGGCGTTATTTTCGGTGGCCTTCTAGCGGACCGATGGATATTGCGAAACTTACGTGGACGCATCTTTACAGGTGCCATCGGGCTTAGCTTAACCTTACCAGCCTTATGTCTTCTTGGTTTTGGACACGGTTTTATAAGTGTAATTGGAGGTGCGGTTCTATTTGGAATAGGTTTTGGGATGTTCGATGCCAATAATATGCCTATTCTCTGCCAATTTGTATCGCCTCGGAACAGGGCGGCAGGTTACGGTTTGATGAATATGACCGGGGTCTTCGGGGGGGCACTCGTAACAAGCTTCCTTGGAAAATCATCCGATTCAGGGAATTTAGGGCAGGATATGGCCTGGCTGGCTATTCCAGTGGCCTTAGCCATAATTTTACAATTGACCACCTTAAAGCCATTAGTCGCAGACAAACTAGATGATTATTAAGCCATTCCAACTAGATTTGTAGCCTCTAGCCGTCTATAAAGCTATATAATTTTATGAAGGAAAGTAAACTTTTGATTGTTCGTTTGTTTATTCTTCTTGCATTTTTTTATTGCATTTCGTGTAAAACGATTGTAATAAGTAAAAGCAGTCTGAATACATTCAGTAAAACAGTTATATGGGATACCGGAGAAGAAAATATGTCTGGTTATCGCATACCTGGGATTGTCATATCCTCCAAAGGTACTGTATTGGCTTTTGCAGAAGCCCGTCCGGAATTTGGAGATGAAGATCCGAAATCGTTAGTTTTAAAAAGAAGTATTGATGGCGGATTGACATGGTCTTCCAGTATTTACATTGAAAAATGCGATGGAAATTACTGGTCTCAAAATCTTGATCAAATTGACCAACGTGATATAACTGATAAAAAAGAGGTGTGGACCAATATTGCCCCGTTAGTTGATGCTGTAACAGGGAGAATTTTCTTTTTTTATTCATTGAGTGAAGGAAAAATCGGAAAGCAAAATCTTCAGCGATATACCAGGATATTTTATAAATACAGCAATGATGATGGATTAGCATGGTCGGAACGGGTTGAATTTACAGCAGTACTGAATTCAAATAAAGATGGTTTCCCGAATAAAGATGAAAGTGGTAACTGGATCACCGATGTAAATGGATTTCCCTGCGATTACCTTGGCAGGGCCTTTCATATGCCTGGCCCGGGGCATGGACTGCAACTTTCGGGTGGAAGGTTATTGTTACAGGTATGGAACAGGACTGCTTTAGGAATAATCGGGAAAGGGCCAATTCCTATTTCGGAGAGGAAATACGGAATTTGCACCGTGTATAGCGACGATCATGGAGAAACCTGGAATTATGGTTCCGCTTTTGGCCACGATGGACAAAACATGAATGAGTCTAGGATGGTAGAATTGGGGAATGGCGATATTTATCTGAATGCCAGATACATTAACAATAAATCAGAAGAAAAGAATAATTACAGATACTCGGCTATTAGCCATGATAAAGGTATTAACTGGACAGAAATAAAACTGGACATCAACTTCCCTCTTTCTAATCCTTGCGATGCAGGATTGATCAGCTTTAAGGAAAAGGGTGTTATCAAAAACCTGATTTTATATAGCAAAAATGAATCAATGGAGGGAAGGAAAAATCTAATAGTAAGATTGAGTTGTGATGGAGGAAAAAGCTGGCCTGTCTCAAAACTTATAGATGAAGGTCCTGCCTGGTATAGCGATTTAGCAGTACTTCCTGATAAAACATTTCTTCTTGTTTATGAAACAGGCGTAAAAAGCCCGGTATACTGCGTTAGGTTCAATCTTGAATGGTTAAAACGAGTGGAAATTGTAAGCTATAAAGTATCGAACACACTTTATAACTAGAAGCATAGCCTATTTTTCATAAAATAACGAAAGTAATTTGTATTGTAAATTAGTTGTTTATGAGATTTAGGTACAAATAAGGTACAATTTTGATTCTTTTAATCAAAATCCTCAAAATATTTATTCCTATATTCTGGATAGGAAAATGAGTTTAGTTTAGTTGCAAGTTCAACCCAATCGACAAATTGACCAATAACGTTAAAAGTCTTCAAATCAAAATGATATTTTTTAAAATTACTTCTATTTAGTTTGACTAAATTTTCAATAATAAATTCAAAGATTTCATTGGAAGATTTATTTTTTGGTATGCCTATTTCAGATTCTTTGCCAAGGAATTTGAAATTCTTCCGTATTATACCCTTATTAATTCTTTTTTTATCAATAAACCAAATGTCAATTCTAAATTGTGATCCAAAAATAAAAAGATTCAGATAGCCAACTATTTCATTGTATTTCCAAGCATACCATCTGAATCGATGAAAATTTTCCGGGGAAGCCCATTTTTGTTCTTCCTTTTTCATTTCTATGCTATGTACTTTCCTTGAGCATCGATATATTGGGATTTCAAAAAAGATAGGTTCATTCATAAATTTATGAGTTTTAGTTTTATGAGGTAAAATATTATCATTATAATTTAAAATTGCAGAAGAACCATATCGAACTTTGCATATTACATGCTCTCAATAAAGGTCTCTACAAATTCAACTATTTTTCGAACTATTCTTTTTGATACCGAAGCCCTTTCTTTTAGATTGGGTCGATCGTTCATCCGTAGGATTATCTAGATGCCGTTTAGCCAATTATAATCCATCATCAGTAAAAATATCAAGTGAAACAATTTTACAAACATTGTCATGTACTTCAAAAAAAATCACTGTCTTCGTTCTTAATTACTATTGCCATATAGTTTATTTAATATTATCCTAAAATCATTTCTTCAACTTCTCCCTTTGCAGTTTCTAAAATCTCAGATGCTTCTAAAAACATTTTGCTCGCTTGGTTTCGTATTAAAAGTATTTTCGCTGAAATTTCATTTTGCTTTTCAAGTGGTGGTAATGGAATTGGTAATGATTTGTATTCTTCTGAATTAATATTTGGCTGTGCTGATGGCCTTTGAATAGTTGAAATCCAATATTTATAAAATCCGGAATTTAAATAATGGAAAACAAAGTCAGCGTTTGCCTTTTTTGGGTTAAGGAAAAATCTAATCATATAACCAGCAAATATTGCTTTGCAATTGTGCTCCTTGTAAATAAATGCTTTTCCTACCGTTGCGCCAGTTCGTGCAATTAGAATATCATTATCTTTGAGCAAATAATTGGGATGCACATTTGCGGCCGTCTTCCAAGTGTCTGTTCTCAAATTCCCCCATTCATCAATATCGGTAATTCTGATGTATCTTACATCCTTTTCAGAATTACCATCTATCGCTTCTTCATTGGCACCATATTGTGGGTTCTTTATAAATAATTCTTTGAAAGTTAAGAGAGGATATTTTGGATTTTGAGAACGAATATTTTTATAATTTCTGATAGAAATAGGGTCGAATCTTGAATTAGTCAGTTCACTGTAATTTGAAATAAAAAGGCGTTCTCTTAAATCGTTACTTTGTTTGGGAAGTTCCAATCCTAACTCGTTTAATAAGTATGTGTCAATACTATTTAAAAGTTCATTCGCTTCAAATTCTTTTTGTTGTTTTCTATCAGACGCACTTTGGTATTTATCAATAATTAGCTTCTGCTTACTATTTGAAAAAATTGGAATTAAAATATTTCTAATTGCGTCAAGGGTAATTTTAGGTTGGACACCAAAAGAAGATTCTCTTTCGAGTTGCTTCTTCCCAACATTGGTTTGAAAATATATTTGTAAAAATTTTGTAGTAATTTTCTTCTTAACCGCTTCACTTAATTTTAGCCCAATTACATTTTGGCTTATGTTGTATTTAGGATAGGTAAAAGGCAATATTGAAACTTCGCCTAGTGTCCCAACTGGATTTGCCGGCTAAATTGACCACCCTACGCCGTTTTATATTGGTTCTTCGTCATATTTGGTGAGATATTAACGAGAAGCAAAACACTTAGATTTATTGTCTTATTTGTTGCGTAAATATCAGATATACAGCAAAATAAAGCTAAAATAATTAGCAAGTAAGGTAGATTGTTAGTATCTTTAAAGCGCTAACAATCAAAGACAAAGCAATCATGCCCCTACTTACTAATTGCGCTAAAGTTACTGAAATATTCACCACTAGCCTGTACTTCATTTCGGATATGCTTTTTACGTCTGCCGATAATAAAGAGAATAAATGAAAGCATTATTTTCTTTATCTGGCATTCGTCTTGGAACACCACATATAATTGATTTTAAGATACATGTTCCTGCTCGTTCAATACAGAAATCTGCTAAGTGCCCTTGTTGTGCAAAGAGGAGTAAATACATTCATAGTTCATACGTTAGAGTTCTAAGAGATCTTCCTATGTCAACTCACAGTGTTTCAATAAATCTAACTGCGAGAAAGTTTTTCTGTAAAAATCCGGATTGTAAAAGAATGATATTTACAGAACAACCTGGTGATGAGATTAAAGCGTATTCAAGAATGACTAATCGAACACGACAGAAGCTGCAAAGTATCTTTCTTGAAGTATCTGCCAGAAAAGGAGCCTATATTGCGGGTTTAATTTCATTGCCAGTAAGCCCTTCCACCGCACTCAGGTTAGTCGATAGCTTACCGATTCCCTTAATCGATAAAGTGAGTGTTTTAGGAATTGATGATTGGGCGTATAGGAAAGGATTATCTTATGGAACCCTGCTTGTCAACATAGAAACAAGACAAGCAATTGATTTATTGGAAGGCAGGGATGGCGTTGCTTTGAAGAAATGGCTGAAGCAGCATCCGGAGGTAGAAACAGTGACACGTGACAGAGCTAGTTCTTATTCAAGTGCCGTATCGGCAGTATTACCCAATGCAGAGCAAGTGGCCGACAGATTTCATTTATTGGCAAATTTATCGGACAGTGTATATGAGGTTATTCGGCACGAATATAGGGATTTATCAAATTCCTTACTTGAGGATTCTCCACCCCAGGTAACAATTGCCCCGGATATTTCCGATGAAGAACCAACGAAAGGTCCAGGAAAAGAGAAAGGGGAAATGAATGATTATTTCAAAGCGAGATTTGATAAAGTAAAAGAAATGCTTAAAGATGGGGTCTCAGTAAAATCAATTGCAAAATCGTTACAGATGTCAAGGAATACGGTTCGTCGTTATTCCAAAATGGATATTTTATTAAATAAAGGCATTCATATCAGGAATAATTACAATGAATATAAGGAAATTATAGAAAGGGAGTTTTCCGAAGGGAAAAATATTACAACGATATTTGACAGCATTACAAAAGCAGGCTTTAAAGGGGGTAAGTCCAGTTTTTATGAACAATTCAAAGATCATCCGATGCGGACAAATCCAGAAACAAAAACATTAACGGCAGTCAAACAAAGATTAATGTCCCCACGGAAGATCGCAAGATATCTGCGATTTGCTGACTTGTCTAAAATCGAGAATAATTTCGAAAGAGAAATCATGATTTCATTGTTCAGTAAAAATACGATACTCGAGAAACTTCGTCTTCAGATTTTGTCGTTTAAAGACTTGTTACTGGGGAATGATGATTCTTTGTTAGAAGACTGGATGAATAAAACCTGGGCAATTGGGAAGTTTCAACTTCAGTCTTTTGTCAGAGGATTAAGGAGCGATATAAAGGCCGTAAGAAATGCCATAAAAACAAACTGGAGTAATGGACAAGTCGAAGGGCAGGTGAACAGATTGAAAAGCATAAAACGACAAATGTATGGAAGAGCCAGTTTCGAACTCCTAAGGCGAAAGGTTATACTGAGTAAGGCAGGTTAAACATCACCTAAATTGACGAAGAACCAATTTGCTCCGGCGGAGACTGGATATTTTATCCGGCGTGTCCAATTGTATAACCATTACCTTGAAACCTAACAGAATAAACATCAGAGGCTAATTGAGTTTCTGAATAACCTCCAGTCAAAGTCTTTGCTTGGTATCCAGTATGTCTGGTAAAAGAGCAACTACTCATTAAAGTTGAAATGATCAGGAAAATTTGAGTTGTAATAAAAATGTTTCTTTTTGTCATAATTTGCTTATTTGATAGGTTTAATTAATTACAATTTATTTTGCGACAATTGATATTATGTGTGTGATACCAAGATTTAAAAGATAATTGAATAGACTCCTTTCATAGTTAAATATTATTTATTGTAAATGTAGGGATTTATCCCAACCAATAATCAAGAATAAAAGAAAATCTTCGTGATCATAAATGAATACGGAGATTTTCAATAATTTATCTGCAAAAATTGGTACTCGGATTAGGATATTACGGGAGGCCAAAAATATGACTCAGCAAGATTTAGCTGACCTATGCAACTTTGACAAAGCAGATATGTCCAAGATTGAATCAGGGAAGGCAAATCCAACAATTAAAACCTTACTTAGAATCAGTCAGGCTTTAAATGTACAGTTTCGTGATTTAATTCAAATTGAAGATATTTAAGAAATATAGATCAGTAGGATTTTAGTTATTAGCTTATTAGAAAAGATTGATATTGATAACACTGGTGATGTGTAGAAACTTCTCATATCACCAAAGTAAAAAATTCAATAATTTTCAATTGTAGAATCCACACCAATCAACGGAATATTCAATTTCACAATCAATTACCATCTGACTTGATCTTTTTCTATTTGACGCCTTCTTTGTTTGATGCCTTTTCTTGTAATCTCAACTCCAATAGCTCAATATAGGTATTCAAGGACCATTTATCCATCATTTCATCAAGATTCCAAAACGTAATCTCTACTAATGCCTTATCAATCAAATTAAAATACCATTGATACAATTCATTGGATTTTTCTTGGAAACCCACAAGGTCTAATATTTCCTGACTAATATTTAAGGTATATGAAGAACAATCAAAACCTAAATCTCTCAATGAGTACATTAAACATTTATTGCGTAGTTCCTCCCGTATCAGGTGAACTACAAGTTCTTTACTATTCATAATTATTTATTTAAATTTTCTGACAATGAATCAACTAATCAAGCTAAATGATTAATCTTTCTTGATTTGATTTTTAACAAAGGAAAGAGGACTTTCACCCCCTTTTCTTATAATAACCCTTCATCAGCAAATGAGAAAAATCCGGATTGGGTAACAATAATGTGATCTATCACTGGTATCTCCATTACAGTTGCGGCTTCTTTAAGTTGCCTTGTAATCTTCTTATCAGCATCACTGGGTTCTAGATTTCCTGAAGGGTGGTTGTGACAAAATATCAAAGAGGTGGCATACTTCTCTAAGGCTGATTTCAATACCAGACGTACATCTATGACCGTTCCCGTCATGCCTCCCATACTGAGCATTCCAGAATGAATGATTCCATTTTTACGATTAAGATAAATAACCCAGAACTCCTCATGGTTCAAATCTCCAATCTTAGGACGAATAAAATTTGCAGCATCTTTACTCTCTTTGATCTTTCCATTGTCTATTGCCTCTGACTGATTCCTTCTTCTTCCAAGCTCAACAGCTGCTGTAAGATAAACTGCGGCACTTTCATTTACTCCCAGCAGTAACATGTCAGAAACTGACAGTTTTGCCAGTGCGTTGAGATTGTGCCCCACAGATTTTAGTAAAGACTGAGCTTTACCTGTTGGGTATCCATTTTCATTTCTGAAAAAGAGTGAAAGTAGTTCTGTATCTGAAATAGAACTTGTACCAAATTCTCTAATTTTTACTTTTGGATCATTGTGATTTTTCATATTGAATACCGCTAAGCGGATTTGGTTTTAAATGTTTGTAAATTGTTTTAGGATTGAAATTGATTGTCCATCTGTCCAATCACCTTAGGGGAAATGGACACTGGACACCCACTTTTTGCACCAATAATCATTTCAAAGAAAAAGAATTGAATATAAAGGTTGAACACACCAGACAATCAAGGATTGAAATGTGTGAATTATTCAACTTATTTCTAAAATTCTGTAACACTAATCGTTATAAAACCAGTCAACTTTGCAAGGTAAGTATCAATTACAATTTTAAATAAAAATGAAATGGCTAAATATTCAAAAAAAGCTCAGGAAAAAATTGAAGAGGTCATGCATGAATTTAAGCATGGAGAATTAAAATCAGGTAAAGATGGCAAAGGTGGAGTTGTAAAAAGCCGTGAACAGGCAATAGCCATTGGTATAAGTGAAGCTAGAGAAGCAGGGCTTAAAGTTCCCAAGGAAAATTCTTAATCAGGAATTATTCCCTTATTTTATTTGTTAATAATTTGATTTTTAACGGTCAACGTGAATTCTCTTGTGTATAATAAAAAATCAAGGAGTCACATACAAAGATGCAACTCCTGATTGAATTCTATTCAGTAGTACTATTAAACAGATTCCTGAAGTTAAGGAGTGATGTTTTACTTAACTTATCCAGTAGTCTGAGGTCTGGGGATAAATATTTGGGAAAATTGATTGTAAGTGCAATTTAATTATTTTAAAATGGCTGTCATAGGATAGAAACTTCTTATTTATCAGTGATTGAAAAGCTTCAAATATTTGTTGCTGATTGTATTTCCTCATGACGTAATTCTTAAAGAAATCTTTAAAAGAAAAAAGGGATGGTGATGAAAGAATAGCATCATAAAGTTCAGATTCAAGATTTGTAACATCCTGTAAATGGAAAAGTTTATCAACAGAAACAATGCCTTTGGGTAATAAAATTAGATTTTCCATCTTATTAAAAATTTAAATAAAATTCATTAGGCGCAATGTAGGCTTTGTGTTGTAAACATATATCTAATAAATAATAAATATTGTTAATATACCCATTTTATAAGATCACTAATGGACATTGTTAATTCTATTGTTAAGAAAATCAAGGAGTCACATACAAAGATGCAACTCCTGATATTGCCATTTTTCAGTGGTTTTTTATTAGGATTTAATGCAGGGAGAAAAACCTTCTCAAAAATGATCTGAAAAATACAGCATAAAAACCTGCAATATCATGTACTAATAGAGATTTTTGGATTTCTCATGTTGGGTTACAATGAAGAAAATAGATTTCACAAATAACACAAATCCAACAAGATAGCCAATCCAATACTTGAAACCAGTGTGCAATGTTTCATGAATGCCAATATCAAAGGAGAATATCTTCCCTAATAGAGAAAAAAAGATTATAAAGCCATGCCACAAGCCTTTCCAAAAGGTTGCAGATTGATTTATTACCAGTTCACTTTCAAAAGGAGCTTTTGTTGCACAGGAGACTAAGAGAATCACCAGTCCTAAAAGTGTAATGTATTTCATAAAAATATTAAGTCTCATAAATTTGAAATTTAAAAATGTAGTGAAAGGCATTTTTATTCATTGTACTATGAAGTGTAAAGATTGAAATGTAATGTGGTAAGAAAAGACTGGGATTGAGTCTCACTTGTACACATTTAAACTTTACTTTGCTTCAAATTAAAATGAAGTGTTCATTAAAAAATGAAGGAGTGGTTTCAAACAATATTAATTGTTCAAAACCACTCCTAATAATCTGATTAATTGATTGGTGAATACCTTTCTTGAGACAATTCAAGTTCAGTAAAATCTGCATTGACTACCTGAATCTTTTCCTCTTCAGCAACAAAAGAATACCGATAATTGAGTACAAGAATTTCACCAGTCTGTTGAACTGTGTACTCATAAGGTTCACACTCAACCTTTTCAATTTTACCAGGCAGTTCACTCCCAACAAGACTTTTACAGGTTTCCTCATCAAATGTGGAGGCAACACTTGTTTTTCTGGCAGTTGCATACAAATTGCCATTAGCAGAATGAATTAATTCAATACCACCTTGAAGAACCAGACTAATAAAGGATTTCCCTTCATTAGAGGAACACTCCTTAAAACCAACTACACGTACCATAACTTTTTTTGTTTTTGAGTTAAATAATCACGAAAATTTTGAAGTTTTAATACCTTAATGACAATGGATCTGTCCTTAAAAAGAAGAAGTCAAATTAATCAGCTGTCTTTAATTTTTCTCCTCAATAAAAAGCTGGAATCCATATTGCCAGGGGGGTGTTCAAAGCTTCAAGTACTTGTGGGGGTCATCATCAGAGTAGATCAAGCTTGCATAAATTGAGTCCAAAATTTTTTTGGGTAAAAAATTTCTTGAGCTTGGTTACATCACCAAGTGTAAAAGTTTTAGGGAATCAAATGATTAGTAAAGTTGAAAATGTAAAAGTGAGCAGGACTTCATTTTTATCTGAAGTACCTGCTCTGTCGTGGTTCAACTCAAAAACCAATGACTTTTACTGCTGTTATTAAATGCATCCACCAGACTTTCAGTAAATGTAAATGCATTTAAAGATCTGTCAAGAAAGCTGTCAATATAGCTGCTCTTATTAACACCAGTGAGTAGCTGGTACAATCTCCAAAGATCAATTTCTCCTTTCTCAGACCTGCAAAAGCTTTTATCCAGATAGTAATCACGAGCAACAGCATTCAATTGCCCATCATTATAAATAAGCTGGGGAATCTCCTTTTTCATACCTGGTGATATGTAAGGGTATAATCTGGCTTTTCCTACAATCTGGGCAAACTGATGTTCTGTCAAATGGTGATTACCAAATTCCTGCATCTGAGCAAGGTGCTTTTTCATGTTGTAGTTTTCAAATAACTCAAACACTTTTTTTATCAGATCATCAAGACTTGAAACCCGGATCTCCAATGCTATTCCATCAGTGGACACAAGCAAGTTGGTACAAATGAGATTCTGGAAGCCCACAAAAATTTTAAATTTCTCAATTGTCTTCTTGCTGAATAGAGATTCATGATTCAATGCTCTTACTGGACACGCCGGATAAAATATCCAGTCTCCGCCGGAGCAAATTGACCACCTTCTGCCGGCCGAAATGGTCAGTCCACGCCGGAGCAAATTGACCACCCTTTAAGAACGATTTATCCTTGCTGATTAG
>Ga0209585_10000191_pt1 | contig 24291 bp, 21 predicted proteins | sample NGEPerone_FD_185491 | JGI IMG/M metagenome (GOLD analysis project Ga0209585, IMG submission 185491) | Arctic peat soil microbial communities from the Barrow Environmental Observatory site, Barrow, Alaska, USA - NGEE Permafrost154B-one... | ecosystem: Environmental > Terrestrial > Soil >... | reverse complement strand
GACTACTAAGTGATGTCAAGCATCATAGCAATTACGGTTTGTACTGCACGGAGCAACGCTTAAATTTACTATTTATTCAAGTTACTCGTTTATGGGTTTTATTTCTCATATAATGAGGGACTACTAATTAGCAATTCTACGTTGCTTGGCGAGCCCTATCTCGACTATCCAAAGCATGAGATTCAGAAATTTTTAGGTGACAAAATGGTTACCGCGGTTTTTATTCCTTATGCTGCGGTGACATTCTCTTTTGACCTTTATGAATCGAAAGTAGAAGAACGATTTGCAGAAATTGGACATCACATCACTTCTATTCACCACTTTAGCGATCCTGTTGAGGCTATCCAAAATGCTGAGGCAATTGTCGTTGGAGGCGGTAATACCTGGCAGCTCGTGCGGATGATGCACGATAACAGGTTGATGGATGCTATCCGGAGGAAAGTAAACCAGGGAACGCCCTATATTGGCTGGAGTGCGGGTTCGAATGTCGCCTGTCCAACGCTGCAAACGACGAATGATATGCCTGTCGTCGATCCAAAAGGGTTTGATTGCATGGGGTTGGTGCCTTTTCAGATCAATCCCCACTACCTCGATGCAAATCCTGCAGGTCATGGCGGCGAGACGCGTGAACAACGTATTGAGGAGTTTCTCGAAGTCAACCCCGGAATTACGGTCGTAGGACTTCGGGAGGGGACGATGCTGAAATGTGAGAACAATTCGCTGAAAATGATTGGCAGCAGGAATGCAAGGATTTTCAAAAAAGGAATTCCACCGGAAGAATTGAGTGAAAACGATGATTTTAGTTTTCTGCTGAATCATTAACTACTGATTTTTCATCGAAAAGCAATTTATAATGAGAAAAATAGGTGTCCTATTGTTTTTAGCGTTTATTCTAATTGCTGGTTGCGCCCCTTCAAAGCAAATAACTGTCTATACGATTGGCGATTCGACAATGGCAAATAAAAAGGCAGAGGTGTACCCCGAGACCGGATGGGGGCAAGTATTCCAAAATTACTTCGATGCGAAGGTCAGGGTGAGCAATCATGCTGTAAATGGCAGAAGCTCAAAAAGTTTTATCGATGAGGGACGCTGGAAAATTGTTCTCGATAGTCTGAAAAGGGGGGATTATGTCTTTATCCAGTTCGGCCATAACGATGAAAAGGTAGATAAACCCGCTGTCTATAGTGATGCTCAGACAAGTTACAGGCAAAACCTTGAAAAGTATATCTCTGAAACAAGAGCCAAAGGGGCAACGCCGATTCTGCTAACTCCAATCGTACGACGGAAATTCGATGCACCAGGAAAGCTCATTGATACGCATGGAAAGTACCCCGATGCGGTACGTGAAGTTGCTGCGAATCTAAAAGTTGAACTTATTGATCTGCAGCAGTTGACCCATACTCTCATAAGTTCGCTTGGAGATGAACCTTCCAAAAAAATGTATCTTTGGACAGCACCAGACCAAAAATTCCCCGAAGGGAGAAATGACGATACCCATTTGTCTGTTGAAGGTGCCAAAACATTTGCAGGACTTGTTGCCAAAGAAGTGAGAAAGCTGAAAACTCCCCTGGCACAACATGTGAAATAGCATTCCTGTTTTGATTCAATAGCGACTGATAAGATTCATTTGAGAAAAAATACTTTTTATTAGTTGTGCAATCGATTGTTTTAAGGCAATCTGTTTATATTTGTTTGATTTTCCTACAGTACCGTTGGATGATGATCCTAAATTTTTTAAACAAAAACGATAACATGATGAAGCAGAATTATTTTTCACTGAAAGCTATTATATTGCTGGTTTTATGTACGATAACCATTGATGGCTTTGCACAGAAAACCGTTGGCCTCGACAACTGGTATAACCACGAAACAAATTCAAAGACCGGAAAGATTTTCCATTATATATGGGATGATACCGAAAACAGCGGTTTTTCGCAATTGGGTGACCTTTTTAAAAGTAAAGGGGCTTCATTAAAGACCGTTGCAACCAAAGCGGATAAGACTAGTCTTAAAGGTATTGATGTCTATATTATAGTTGACCCAGACACTACAAGCGAAAACCCGAAACCGAATTATATTCTGCCAAATGATATCAAAGCAATTTCAACATGGGTTAAAAATGGAGGTATACTTCTGATTTTGGCCAATGACAAGCCAAATTGTGAATTCACTCATTTAAATAATCTGGGGAAAGAATTCGGGTTGCATTTTAATCCTGTGACACTTAATCCGGTGACCAACAGAGAGTGGAATATGGCTGCAGAAACCAATTTGCCAGATCATCCGCTGTTTAAAGATGTGAATAAAATTTATATGAAAGAGGTTTGTTCACTTAGTCTAAGTGGCACTGCCAAAGCAGTTTTAACAGATAAGGGTAATGTGTATATTGCCGAAGTTCCGTTTGGAAAAGGGTATGTTCTGGCTGTAGGCGATCCATGGTTGTACAACGAATACATCGATCATGCGATGCTTCCCGCCGACTTCGAGAATCTGAAAGCTGCCAATAACCTCACTGAACTTCTTCTTACGAAAGTGAAGAAGTAAATGATCTGAATTTTTGTTTTTTAAAAGGATGGAATAATGGAAAAGTTGTATTAATGCATCCTTTCATTGTTCCATTTTTGATTTACTATACTAAACTGCAATTTTGAAAGAAGAATTTCTCTCTCCCTTTCAATAAATCACCAACGTTTCCACCAACAAATCTCTGAAGAATGATACTCAAAAATAATTGGATATTGCTTTTGATAACGATGGTCGTAGTGGTTATATTGTCTTGTAATTCAAAGATATTCAATTCAAATAAAATTGACCGCGAAGCGTTGGTTCGGAGGCATAGCGTTAAAATCACCCAATTTGATACGCTTGGTTCTCTGACCGTCGGCAATGGAAAGTTCGCTTATACTGTGGATGCAACCGGGCTTCAAACATTTCCTGAGTACTATGAAAAGGGTATTTCGCTTGGAACACAGTCGGAATGGGGCTGGCACAGTTTTCCCGATACGGTAGGTTATCGGTTTGAAGAAACACTGAAGAATTTCGATTATCACGGTCGCCCGATCCCTTACGATGTTCAGGTGAAGGAGCCTGAAAGAAGTGTTGGTGCTGCAAATTATTTTCGCCAGAACCCTCATCGGTTACACCTTGGAAATATCGGACTTGAAATGAAAACGGCAGAAGGGAAATTAGTGACTCCTGATGATATAGCTGATCTCCATCAGGAGCTTGATCTTTGGGAAGGTGTGATCAGAAGTAGCTTTACGGTGAATGGCGAAAAAGTAGACGTGACTACCTGTTGTAGTCAGGAAAAGGATCTGATTTCGGTAGCGGTTTCTTCAAAGTTGCTTGCAAAAGGTCTATTAAGTGTAAAGATCCGGTTTCCTTACCCATCCGGCGGTCATGTCGATTCCGGTTGTGACTGGACAAAACCGGAAAAACACCAAACTACGATTATTGAAAAAAGTCAGGGATATGCACTGATAAAACATCAATTGGACAGCACCAGTTATTTTACCGAAGTTGGATGGAGTGGAACGGGTTTAATGACAATGCCTTCAATGCATGTATTTGAAATTGTTCCAGGGGAAGGGGAAGATAAACTTTCTTTTTCGACCTCCTTTTCTGCATTTGCTCCTGCAAAAATTGAATTGACAGGTTTTAACGAAATTCAGCAAAGTAGCCGTACGGGATGGAAAAAATTCTGGGAAAGTGGCGGTGCTGTTGATTTTTCGGGAAGTATCGATACGCGTGCAAATGAACTTGAAAGGAGGGTTATTTTATCACAGTATCTGACAAAAGTTCAGTGTGCAGGAAGTTTTCCTCCGCAGGAAACTGGGCTGACGTTTAATAGCTGGTACGGCAAACCGCACCTCGAAATGCATTGGTGGCATGGCGTCCATTTTGCGCTCTGGAACCGGATCGAATTGCTGGAGAAGAGTTTAAACTATTATAATAAAATAAAAGATGAAGCAAGAAAAATAGCAGAAAGACAGGGATTTGATGGAGTCCGCTGGCCAAAAATGGTTACACATAACGGTCTCGACAGCCCTTCGAGTATAGGATCATTCCTGATTTGGCAGCAACCGCATATCATTTATTTTGCGGAATTGTGTTATCGTAACCATCAGGATACAGCCACCTTGAAAAAGTATGCGGATCTCGTTTTTGAAACAGCTGATTTTATGAGTTCGTTTGCCTACTATGACCTGAAAACGGACCAGTATATTCTTGGCCCACCGCTTATTCCTGCGCAAGAATGTTTCGACCCGAACACGACTTTCAATCCTCCTTTCGAATTGGCTTACTGGCATTGGGGTCTTACTACGGCACAAAAATGGAGGAAGCGGCTAGGACTTGAACCTAAAAAAGAATGGGCCGCTGTTTTAGCGAAACTCTCACTTCCGGCACAGACGGACGGGATCTATCTTGCCGCCGAAAGCGCCCCGGATTCTTATACAAATCCACGGTATACTGCGGACCATCCCGCTGTACTTGGTGCTTTCGGATATCTGCCCGGTTCTCCTCTGGTAGATACCTTAACGATGAAAAAAACGTTTAACTATGTGTGGGAAAACTGGCAATGGAAGAAAACCTGGGGATGGGATTTTCCGCTAACCGCAATGACCGCAACAAGACTGGGAATGCCCGAAAAGGCGCTGGATGCCCTTTTTGTGGATGTTGAAAAAAACACCTATCTTGTTAATGGTCATAACTATCAGGACAAGCGACTGCGACTTTACCTGCCCGGGAACGGAGGCGTTCTGGCAACTGTTGCTATGATGTGTGCAGGGTTTGACGGGAATAATACCGATCTCCCCGGATTTCCAAAAGATGGAAGATGGAAAGTTCGTTGGGAAAATCTTTCGAAGATGCCGTAACGCAGCGCTGAAGTTAAAAGCAAATCGTAATTGTGCTATATTTGAGATCCTTTAATAACAACCAAACAATGATAATGATGAAAAGAATCAGATTATATTCGACAGCCATGGTCATGTTGATGACTGTGAATTGTATCATAGCGCAGAATGTACGAACCGAAAAAAGTAAAGCTACCTTAGTATGGGCAGACGAGTTCGATGGTACCGGATTACCCGATACTTCAAAATGGGGATATGAGGTAGGCTTTGTCAGAAACAAAGAAAAGCAGTATTACACGCTGGAACGGACGCAGAATGTGCGACAGGAGGCTGGTAATTTGGTTATTGAATCGCTGAAAGAGGATTTCCAGGGTGCGAATTATACTTCTGGAAGTATCAATACATTGGATAAGAAATCGTTTGAAGGGGATATCCGTATTGATGTAAGCGCAAAACTTCCGCAGGGAAAAGGAATCTGGCCTGCCATCTGGATGATGGGTGCCAATATAAATCAAGTAGGTTGGCCAAAATGTGGTGAACTTGATATCATGGAATTCGTAGGTCACACGCCAGGTAAAGTTTTTGGAACACTACATTGGTGGGACAGTTCTACAGCACAGGAAGACAAACACCTGAGCAAAGGAAATGGTTTGATGATAAGCGATTTGCATATTGCTTTCCACGTTTATTCGCTTGAAAGAAAAGGAAAGACCATTTCTTTATTCATTGATGGAAAAAATCTTCTGACATTTGCTGCGCCGGCAACTGCCTATGAAAAAACCTTCACGGGTCCGCTTTATCTATTGCTCAATACAGCTGTCGGCGGAAGTTGGGGAGGTGATATCGATGATTCGATCTTTCCGCAGAAATTTTTAATTGACTATGTGAGAGTATATAATCTCTGACAATCCAAATTTCTTATCAAAGAATTTATAGTCCATATAATCAGATTATAGTCCCCAAATAAAAAGCTAATATTTACCTTAGCTCTTTTATTTTGATGTGAAAATCCAGACAAGGCAAAATGCTGTCTGTCTATCCTTAATCAATGATTTACTGATTCATTTGCAAATTGCGGAACTTTGCTACGGTTGTAGCTCCTTTGATATGAGCTGTGGCGGCCATTCCTAAGTAGATTTTTTTCGGCATTTTCATCGAAAATTCTGTATATTGAACCCAGTTGATGCCATCCGGACTTGTATATGCTGAAAAGACTTCACCGGTTCTTTTCAATCTCATCCATACATTGGGATAATTGACGGGAAAGGCTGCCTGGGCAACAGAATCGGTCAATGAAGGGTAGATGGCTTTGCTTTCTTTACCTTTCAAAAGGCGATATTGAAACTCGTAACCTCCCCGATTGTTGTTCCTTTTATCATTGCCCGGAAAAGCGAGAAACATCACATTGCGCGCTCCGGAAGTGAGATTCTCGCGTGCCATCAATCCTGCCTTGGTATACAAATGCGATCTTTCCAAAGATTCAAGCTGCGCAACGAAATCAAAGTCTCCCTCAATTTGTTTGTAAACATAGTGAAATTGGTCAGATTTCATCCAGATATCTTCTCCTCCTGCCTTGATATCTACACCGTTAGTGACAATTTGTGCATCTCCTTTGATAGCAGGCCTTCCAATGTCCTGTGCTTTGAAATTCGTCTGTGGCTGAGCCTGAGTTTCTATTCCCCAAAAGAAAGTCAGGATTAGGAATACCTGTAATGTTTTTGAAATCAACTTATTCATAACATGTGGGTTTATTAATTGCGTTATTGAGACTTACAAATGTAATGAATGATTCTCTCTTTCTACTTAAAATTTATTCTGAACTGTGGATCTTTAACAGGTTCTTCCAAATGCTTTTTTACGATCGCTTCAATCTCCCTGACACAACGGCCACATCCGGTTCCAGCTGTTGTAAACTGCTGAATTTCGGCCGTTGAGAGTGCGCCCGCGCGTAATTTCTTTTTTATCTCCAGGGCCGAAACCTGGTTACACAGGCAGACCAATCGCTTTTGATTCATTAGAATTTTATAGTCAGATTAATAGGATTATAGAGATGGGTCATCGAATTTCAGGTTGAAAACTACTACTTCAGGAGTATTACCCAATCGCACCGGAGGCCCCCATGAACCAAAGCCAGAAGAGACATAGAAATTAGTATCTCCCTTTTTGAGGAACCCCCAACTGAGTTCGTATACTGCTTTTGTAATGTAATTTAAAGGCCATAGCTGACCATGATGGGTATGTCCCGAAAGGTGCAGATCTACACTCTCAGTTACTGCCTCATCCAGGTTAAAAGGCTGATGGTTCATCACGATTACGGGAAAGTCTTTGTCCAAACCATTCATCAGTTCTTTGAGCGTTTTTCGCCCGTTTTCATCTCCCATACGGCGATTGTCGCGATCGTCTCGTCCAACTATCTGAATTCCATTTGGTAATACAAGGGTTTTATCACGTAAGATATTGATGTTAATGCTCTCTAGGTAGGGTAAAGTTTTTTTTATTCCACCTATATACTCATGATTTCCTGCAATTGCGTAAACACCCAATGGAGTCTTGATCTCCTGAATGTGCCTTCCCAGATTTTTACGAAGCGCTGAAGCCACATCGCCGTCAACCAGATCACCGCAAAGAAGCACTAAATCCGGTTTTTGCTTGTTGATAATACTCACCAACCGCTCTTCACGGTTCTCTCCGATTAATGCGCCAAGATGGATATCTGATGCCATCAGAATTTTCATCTCGCGATTTCCTTTGACCTTCTTATGAATATTTAGCGAAATTTCCCTGACACGTGTATTTAAAGCATTGATATGTCCCGCCAGAACTACTAACGAGACAAAAGCTACTGTAAACAGGCCAATCCTGAACCGCAAAGATTGAGTCATCTCCGGAAGAAAATGGAAAAAGTTGTTGAAGAGACGAATAATATCAAATAAAAGAATTGTCAGCGCGAAGTAGAGCATAAAGGCGAGCCAGAAAGCACCTATCCGGTAGATCCATTCACTGGTAAGTGAGGAGTGTGTATGCTCAAGAATTTCGCCAACAATAAAACAGGAGACGATTATCCAAAATGCTGTAATATAGCTTTTACGCCAGGCGGGGGTAAATGAAAATGCTTGTAAGCCCCTTGTATAGATGAGGAAATTGATTGAAAAATAGATCAGTAATACAGTTCCAAAGAAGATTAAAAATGACGTTGTTCGCATAAGAGAAAATATTTTATTCAAAAATAGACTTTATTAAAAGAATAAGATCAGACTCAATTGACAATAGTGGACCCAACTTTGTTCAGGAGCTGGAAACAATCGTTTCAATTTTTTTATCTTTGTAAATTAACAAATTAATCTTTTCATGAGATTTTATCTGTTCATAATTTCGCTTCTCATTTTTACGATGGTATCGTGCTCCAATGGTAATGGTTGCTACGAATCGGTTGATACTTTAATGGTAACCTCCTTTTCCGTGAATGATTTAAAACATATTAAAGCTTTGGTAATTAAGGGTATTGATCGCAATGACGTTGGTGATACACTTGTAAATGACCAGGATTCGACCTTGACTAAAAGGTATAATCTTCCACTCTCCTTGTCCACTGATTCGACAGGATTTGTCCTTGAAGTCAATGGGATAAAGGACACTCTTTTTATCAGACATACCATGATACTAAGCTTTGTATCAGAAGATTGCGGATTTGTACCCTTTTATGTTATTTCAGGTTTACGGCACACAACAGGGATCGATTCAGTAATCATCACCGACACAAAGGTTAATCCAAAATCAATAGAGAAAACGACGAATGACCAAAATATTAGCATCTACTTTAGTTCTGCTGCTCATTAGTAGCTTTCAGGGTTTTTCGCAGAAGAAAGCCGAGGTTTGGCGATACGAAGGACCTCGTGTCGGGATTGATCTGTCGCGGTTCCTACTTCCTTATTTGCAGACTGGAAAGCGAAATGGTTGGGAAATTCAGGCGGATGTTCCATACAAAGGAAATTGGTTCCCAACTTTTGAATTCGGAATGCAATGGTTTGATGATAAGCGTGATGGCTTTCATTACAAAAATAATGGTACCTATGCACGATTGGGTGTCGATTTGAATATTGTAAAGTTCGAATCGATGAAAGATCATGATTTGGTATTTATCGGCGCCCGCTACGGGTATTCGCTCTTCAACCAGGAAACAGATGGTATTGGCTATTCAAATTATTGGGGGACAGTTACTTCATCGGTTCCTCGACGAACGATGAATGCCCATTGGGCTGAATTGGTATTTGGGATGAAGGGAGAACTTTTCAGCAATTTTTTCCTGGGATGGACACTTAGGGCTAAGTTTCCGGTTTCAGTGACTAAAGATCAAAATATCAAACCTTATATTATTCCCGGAATTGGAAAAACGACCACTGATGTTCCTTTCGATTTCTCAGTTGGTCTCTATTATCGCTTCCCAATTTTCAGAACTAAAAACCTGCCCAAACCGATTAAGTTTGGAGGGACAACTCATCCTGCAGAGAATGACGAAAACAATCTCAATAATCAGGGAAGTTCTGGCATGGGTGGATTGCGAAGCTTACAAAGTGGTGGACGGTAAATTTTCTGATCTGATAACAGAACAATACACGATATTGAAGATTAAGGAAGCTTTTTCAAAAACTACGGGCGATAGGTTTTACTCATTGAGGTTGGTGTACACAGTATAAAATTGGCAAGGTTGAAGTTTTCCTTTTCAAGTTCATCAATGTTATCTTGCTCGGTTGATCCGATGGTTAATACCTTTAAGCCCGGATTTGATTTTTTGAGATACCATTCGATTCCTTGATGATGGTCGCTGTGATAAGATCCGTTGAAATGAATCAGCGTTTTACCGGTAGAAAAATTATTCAAAATGAAGTAAGCCATGGTGGCATCTTTAATCGCCTGCGACTTGGGAAGGTTTTGTCCTCCATGACCTTTGGCCTGATTGAAAATGTCTTTATAGCAAGTCAGGGTGCTATCATATTGGATAGGAAGTGGAGCGATCCATCTTGTAGCTTCCCCGCTTATACTATCCAATTTCTCCAATCCTTTGCTGTAAACCATATTGGCATAGCGCCTTGGGATATTTGCGGCGACAAATTTTAGTTTGTTTTTCTTCGCAAAATCCAGTAACGGTTTATAATCACTTGGAAAGTTCGTCCAAAGCTTGGCCTCATCTTTCAGCGTCTTTTCTGAAACAGCGCCTGAGAGATATTCATCGACAATTACTTGATCATCAGACTCAAACATTTCAGCTGCCAGAATCAGATTTTCCTTTTTATCGGAGTAAAGGTCATTGGTCAGTTCCTGTTCCAGCCAATGGTCAATTGGGTTGTCATGCAACTCGCCAAAGAGAATTACATCGGCTTCTTTAGCCGCCTCCAGAAGTTTACTGTAATTGACCTCTTTCCCTTTTTCGTCAAACAATTGATATGCTTTTTTATCACTCTTGAATGCTAATAGAGTGATTACTACTGAACCCAATATCAGGTATTTTTTTATCATTGCCAGTTTTGTTAATTTTCCTTGGAGCCAAAGATAAGGAAGTTTAAATACTCAAAGACAAAATTTGGCGTTAAAGAAAGCAATGATTATTTTAGCATAAAATCAGGTAGTTGTTGAAGTTGTCTAATTTAAGTATATCAGTAATGTCAAAGCTCTTTTCTCCGTTAATAATCAAAGGTATTGAATTTAAGAACCGGATTGTCATTTCTCCCATGTGCCAGTATTCTGCTGTAGATGGATTTGCAAACGACTGGCATTTAGTTCATTTGGGTAGCCGTGCTGTTGGCGGTGCCGGGCTGATCATTCAGGAAGCTACAGCTGTAGCAGCAGATGGCAGAATCACACCGGCCGATGCAGGTATATACAAGGATGAGCATATTGAGAAGTGGCATCAAATTACCAGATTTATACATGAGCAGGGAGCCTTGGCAGGCATTCAATTGGCTCATGCAGGAAGGAAAGCAAGCTGCGCCGTTCCGTGGAATGGCAGTCACCAGTTGAAAGAAAAAGAGGGGGGCTGGCAAACAGTAGCACCTTCCACAATTGCTTTTAATCCTGAAGATGAAGATCCGAAGGCATTGGATAAAGATGATATACAAAGAGTAATCGCTGATTTTAAAAGTGCTGCTTTACGAGCTGATCAGGCCGGATATAAAGTGATTGAAATACATGCGGCACATGGTTATTTGATTCACCAGTTTCTTTCTCCCCTTAGTAACCACAGAACGGATAACTATGGTGGAAGTTTCGAAAACAGGATACGATTGCTGCTGGAAATTGTGGAAGCGATACAATCCGTATGGCCTCAGAACCTTCCATTGTTTGTGCGAATTTCTGCGACCGATTGGGTCGATGGCGGATGGAATATCAATGATGCCGTACAGCTTTCTGCTAAACTAAAAAAGGCAGGTGTTGACCTGATTGATTGTTCATCGGGCGGATTGGTCCCTTATGCTAAAATTCCATGGAGACCTGGTTACCAGGTGGCTTTTGCAGAAAGAATAAAAAAGGAGGCAAGCATTCTCACAAGTGCGGTTGGATTGATAACCGAAGTGGAGCAGGCAGAGCATATTCTAAAAAAGGGAGAGGCAGATCTTGTTTTAATTGGAAGGGAATCGCTCCGGGAACCCTATTTTGCGCTGCAGGCAGCTGATATTTTAGGCGATGAAATATCCAGGCCATTGCAATATTTAAGAGCCAGATAGTTGAAATCTATATTTGGTTCTGATAGTAAAAGTATAAAACTTAAAATAGTCATTTCTGGCACCAGGTTCTTACCATTATTTTATAATAACCCACAGTTTCTACTGTCCCGAACGGGCAAAAGGTAAGCTACTTGGTGTTTGAAAATAATCAGAAAATCAGATATTATACGAATAGACTTCCGCGTCAGATATGATCATTCCTGCACCAACAGTCTCAAATGTGTTTTCGTCAATTAGGATTAGACTTCCGGTTATCCGGTTCTCGATGTAATCGTCATATTTTAACGGATGTAGTGTCTTAATTGTGATGTGGGCAATATCGTTCATAAGTACGGTTTTGTCGTCCTTATTATTTTCAAGGGTATTGATGTTTACCTTATAGCGTATTTCCTCTATTGTAGCGGATGTTTCGCTGGTCGTGTGACGCACAATGTATTTCCCGCGAACGGTAAGAGGTCGCACATTTAGCCAGCAAACATGCAATGTAATGATTGAACTGTATTTGGGATATTTTGCATTGAGTTTTATAAGCATATCACCCCGCTTAATATCAAGATTACTGGCCAGCCTGATTGTAACCGACTGAGGCGTGAACGCTTCGTTTAATTCAACGGGACCTTCGTCGATTGCCTTAATAGTTGATAATCTGTTCGATGGTAAGGCAAGTAGGGTGTCTCCAACCTTGAATACGCCACCGGAGATGCGGCCGGCATAGCCCCTGTAATCTTGAAATTTGTCGTTATCCTGATTAATCACATATTGAATCGGAAAGCGGGCCGGTAGTTCACTGTCAATGTTATGTACCGGAATTGATTCAAGCAGGTGCAGTAACGTTTCTCCGTTGTACCAGGGTGTATTTGTTGATGCGTCCACCACATTGTCACCATCTCGGGCTGAAATAGGGATAAAATAAATTTTCTGCAGTTTTAATTTTATTGCTATCTCTTCATATTCAGTTTTAATTTTGTTGTACACCTCTTCGGAGAAAATGACCAGATCCATTTTGTTGATTGCAATGATCACATTCGGAATTTGCAACAGCGAAGCGATATAGGAGTGGCGCTTTGTTTGTTCTATTATTCCGTTTCGCGCATCAATCAGGACAATGGCCACATCGGCGGTTGAGGCGCCGGTCACCATGTTGCGGGTGTACTCAATGTGTCCTGGTGTATCTGCAATGATGAATTTGCGTTTTGGAGTGGCAAAATAGCGGTAGGCAACATCGATTGTAATTCCCTGTTCCCGTTCAGCACGAAGCCCGTCTGTAAGCAAAGCTAGGTTGACTTCGTCTCCACCTAATCGCTCACTGGCCTCTTTTACAGATAGCAACTGATCTTCAAAGATCGATTTGCTGTCATAAAGCAACCGCCCGATGAGGGTGCTTTTGCCGTCATCGACACTGCCAGCTGTACTGAACCGTAGCAATTCCATATCCAGATAACCAGCGTGAACTATATTTTCTTCTCTCAAAAAGGAGGATGAAAGAACGGGTTTTATTGCTGATTTAATTATTTGATGTTGCATGATTTCTGATTTTAAATAAATTTTTGAACTGTGATCATACTAATATTCAGCGCTTTTATGCTAAAAGTACCCCGCCTTTTTACGGTCTTCCATCGCTGCGTCCGAACGTTTATCGTCGGCACGCCCGCCACGTTCAGTTACGCGTGAACCTGCAATTTCAGAAATGATCTCTTCCAGCGTATTTGCAGTTGAAAGCGTCAGTCCGGTGCAGGTAATGTCGCCAATTGTACGACATCGGACTTTCTTCCATAAAACCTTTTCAGTCGGTTTGCGCAGGATGGCTGGCAGGGCTGCATAAAAAACCTCGTCGCGCTCGAATACCTCCTGCGTATAGTATAGCGATGGCAACGGGATATATTCCTGAAGAATATACTGCCAAACGTCCATTTCGGTCCAGTTGCTGATGGGAAAAATTCTGAAATGTTCTCCGGGTTGTTTCTTCCCGTTAAAAATATTCCATAATTCCGGGCGTTGATTTTTTGGATCCCACTGTCCAAATTCATCACAGTGCGAAAAGAAACGCTCTTTGGCACGGGCTTTCTCTTCATCACGACGGGCGCCACCCAATGCGGCATCGAATTTGTATTTTTCAAGCGTATCAAGTAAAGTTACGGTTTGTAGTTTGTTTCGACTGGCATTGTATCCTTTCTCTTCGCTTACCCGCCCCTGTTGAATCGATTCTTCCACTGAACCAATAATCAGTTTCGCATTAAATCTTTTTACCAATTTATCACGATAAGTGATTGTTTCATCGAAATTGTGACCTGTATCGATATGGACAAATGGAAACGGAATGGCTGCAGGATAAAAAGCTTTCAATGCCAGATACGCCATAACAATCGAATCTTTCCCTCCTGAAAAGAGCAATGCCGGACGTTCGAACTGGGCGGCAACCTCACGCAATATGAAGATTGATTCAGATTCGAGTTCTTTAAGATGAGTTAATTCCCGATGTCCCATATTTTTATTTTTTTATACAATAGTTACTTTCTCAACGTGAGATATTTGATTCGCCGATACTGGTGGAAGTATGGCTTTGCTGACTGATGAAGGCATTGGGCTTATATTCTTCCGTGAATCATTTCGATTGAAGATCAATTGATACACTTCCCAGCCCAGTTCTTTTAAGTTTTGTTGCAGAACGGAAAATACCTGGATAGAATAGGGTATAAGCGCTTTAGACGGAGCAATTCCTGAATCTTTCATCCTTGAAATTAATCCTTGTGACGATTCCGATATGATGTCGGCAACAATCCCATGTTCTTTGAGAGCCGCATCCGTATTTTTTCCAATTGCCGCTATTTTTATTCCGGTAAGGAAACGGCTGTCTTTTCCGCTTTTTTCCAGGACATCGAAGAAAAAAATAACTGTCTGGCGATTGGTGAAAACCAGCCAATCAAATGATTTTAACCTTTCAAGGTCTTTCCCTAAATCATTAAAATGGAATGTATTTGTATCAGAAACTGGTATGTTATTTTTCAGTATTTCAATTGTTGATTTATTTCGAAAGGATACCACTTCACCTATCACAATGATGATGGGAGTGGGAAACTTTTGCTCTGTGACGGAAAGCTCTTTCAACGTGAAGAAAAATTCCTGTTGATCGGGCAGCGAGAGGTTGTAAACCATCATCACCGGTATTTCAGGATTTCGCCCTTGTTCAATGACTTTCCTTGCGATTGCCCGGATATTTGAACCACCCATGTAAATAACCAGCGTGTCTGCATCAGGAAGGTGGATCTTCTCGGAATGCCCCGAGATAAAAGCCATTGAAGAGGAGATTCCCCTGTGTGTGAGCGGAATCTTTAGCAGTGATGCCACCGCAATACCTGATGAAACACCAGGGATCACATCGACTTCAATTAAGTTACGCTCAAGGTATTCGACCTCTTCGCCGCCATGGGCAAAAATCATTGGATCACCGCCTTTAAGCCGGACCACCTGTTTCCCTGCGACTGCTGCATCGAGTATTAAACGATTGATTTCACTTTGTTCAAAACAATGACTCCCTTTTCGTTTGCCAACATATACTTTCTCAGCAGCATATTTTTTCAGGTAATCTTTATCAAGAAGGTCGTCATGAAAGATGATATCTGATTGTGTCAGTGCTTTGTCGCCACCCAGTGTAAGCAGGTCAGGGTTGCCCGGGCCAAATCCAACAAGGGTGATTTTCCCAAATTGACTTCGGATGTCATGTATTGCAAAGAGTGCTTTGATTTCCAGCCTGTTTGCATGTGCGATAATTGCTAATTGCTCCTTTTTTTGAGCTGAATCGTCTGGACCCAATGCTTCTATCAGCGCAACGATTTCTAGTCCTGCAGGTATTGGATAAGGTAAAGCTGACGCTGACAGAAGTAATAAATCTGCTTTTCCTTCTAAAATGGACTGATGATCAGTTTCATCTGAATGATTTTTAGACGAAGCAATGTCTGGCAATGAGTTCTTGTTGTAGCCTTTTGACGGTTGGTCAATCAACTCGAATTGCAGGTCAGAAAAGTGGTCCAACACGTTGCTCACCTGTTTTAATTCAAGTGCACCATTCCTGGTAATTACTTTCAAAGTGTTCAACATATCGGGCATCTGCTTCTGTATTTTGATAAGAAAATCTATATCACAAATAACGCAGATGTAAAAGGTTCCCGAAATCCCTTGTAATGGGTAAATTAGGATACCATGTTTATGGTAGGCCTCATTTAAAAACACACAAATTCATCAAAATTGCGGGATTGTTTGAGGTCAAAAACGCTTCTTTAAGTTCCGAAAGATTGCAAGTGAATGGCTTAATCGATTGTTAACAGACCATCGGCTATCAACTGAGTAATCTGGTTACGTATTGCAACAGACTGATAGACATTCTGTGCGTTCGAGCCGACCGAAATAGTTACGTTTCCCTGTTTGTGAACAGCCGGCGACACAAAATCGCACAGCATTGGTGCATCGCAAACGCTTGTTAGAATTCCCAGTTCTTCTGAGTCTGCTTTGATCTGACTGTTCAGTTCGTGGTTACCAGTGCAAACATAAACCAGAAAAAATCCTTCAAGGTCGGTTTTCTCGTATTCTTTTTCGATAAAAGTGAAAGGCAGCTGCCGGATTTCATCTGTAAAATCGGGGGAAATGACAGTTACATTCGACACAATTCGCGCCATGATGCTTCCCTTATGGGTGGCCACCTTCCCGCCACCAACGAGCAGGATTTTCTTGTTGGTTACATTCAACGAGATGGGCATAAATACAAGGTCTTCTCTATTCATGTTTTAGTCGTGAAATTTTTTTCCTTCAGTAGTGGCTTTCACATATCCTTTGCGGATCACAAAATTTCCAAAGTGTTCATTCTGATCCCTTGTTTTGGCATAATCTTCAAGGATTGGCGTCAATGCAGCAATGATTTCCTCTTCGGAAAGCATTTCCTTATAGAGTTTATTCAGACGGTCGCCCACAAAACTGGCGCCGAGGTATAAATTGTACCTGCCCGGAGCCCTTCCAACCAATCCGATTTCAGCCAAAAAAGGTCGGCCACAACCGTTTGGACAGCCTGTCATCCGGATGGAAATCGGTTCATTTAGCAGACCGTTTGCTTCGAGCACCTTGTCAAGTTTATCAACAAGCGATGGTAAATAACGTTCTGCTTCGGCGAAGGCCAGCCCGCACAACGGTAAAGCTGCACAAGCAATGGAATTCTGGCGTAACTGCGACAGCCTTTTGCCATCAACTACGTTGTGTTTCTTCAGGATATTTTCGATTTTTGGTTTCTGCTTTTCAGAAACCTTTGCAATCACCACATTTTGATTTCCGGTAAGGATGAAACTTCCGGTATGGATTTTGGCCACTTCGCGTAGGGCAGATTTTGCAGGATATCCGGAACGATCGACAAGTTTGCCCCCCTCTACAAAAACAGTGTAATGCCATTGTCCATCAGCACCTTTCGACCATCCGAATTTATCGCCCAGAGTTGTGAATTTGTAAGGTTTTGCAGGTTCAGTCTCAATATTGTGAGTACGCTTCAGTTCTGAACGAAAATAGTCGAGGCCCAAACGATCGATCGTGTATTTTAACCGGGCATTTTTGCGGTCGGAACGATTTCCATGATCGCGTTGAAAGACAAGAACCGCTTCTGATACTTCTACGATTTTCTCTTTGGGGATATATCCCACTACATCGGCAACACGGGGATAAGTATTATTATTTCCAAAGGTGTAAGCCATACCGCCACCTACCGTTACGTTGTAACCCGCGAGTCGCCCGTCTTCGATAATGGCAATAAAGCCAAGATCGTTCGACAATACATCGGAGTCATTGCGTGGAGGAATGGCAATAGCCGTTTTAAATTTCCGGGGAAGGTAGGTCTTTCTGTAAAGTGGCTCTTCCTCCTTTTCTCCCCCTTCAACCAGTTTTCCGTCGAGCCAGATTTCGTGATAGGCCGCAGTTTGAGGCGTGAGATAGGCTGAAATCTTTTTAGCATCTTCGGCCACTTCTGCATATACGGGTGATTCAAACGGATTGGCAGAGGTCATTACATTGCGATTCACATCGCCACAGGCAGCTATCGTATCCAACAAGGTATTGTTGATTTTCTGCATCGTAGTTTTCAGATTGCGTTTTAAAACACCATGAAACTGAAAAGCCTGTCGCGTTGTGAATTTGAATGTCTTATCTGCATATTTATCGGACAGTTCATCCAGCGCGAGCCATTGGGCTGGAGAGGTGATTCCGGCAGGAACGCGAATGCGGATAAGGAAACTGTACAGCGGTTCCAGTTTCTGATGTTTGCGTTCGTCGTCAAGATCACGGTCCTGCTGTTGGTAAGTGCCGTGAAATTTGATAAGCACCTGGTCCTGTTCCTGCAATGCACCTGTGAGCGGATTGTTCAGGCTTTCGGTGATGGTTCCACGCAGATATTTGCTGTTTTCCTTGATGATTTCAATCGGACTTGGGGGCGCTGATATATTGTTGCTATCTTCCATCTTAATTTTTAATTAATAAACATCAAGTTGTAACCGCTTTTCTTTCTGCATTTTATTTACGTAATTCAGGGCGCTGTCATTACTCATTGCGCCCTGATTTTCAACAATCGATACGAGTGTGTTTTGCACATCGTTAGCCATCTTTTTCATGTCGCCACAGATGTAGAAATGGGCACCATCTTCCAGCCATCGATAGATTTCGGCCGCATTTTCCTGTAATTTATGCTGTACATAAACCCGCTTTTCGGTATCACGTGAGAAGGCAATATTCATTTTGGATAACGCGCCCGATTTCAGAAATTTCTGCCAATCAGTTTGATACAGAAATTCGGTCTCAAAATTGCGGTTTCCAAAAACAAGCCAGCTTTTACCTCGTTTTTCAGCCCGTTCGCGATGCTGAACAAATGCACGATAAGGTGCGATTCCTGTACCAGCACCCACCATGATAATTGGTGTTTCGTCGTTTTTAGGTAACCGGAAGTTGGGATTCTTTTCAATGAAAACAGGTATTTTGTTTTCATTTCCGTCAAAATCTGACAAATAATTAGAACAGGCACCTCGACGGTTTCTTCCTCTGCTTTCGTATTCAACTACGCCAACGGCAAGATGCAATTCACCCGGATTCGCTTTAGGGCTTGATGCTATGGAATACAATCGTGGCTGCAACGGTCTCAGAATCTTTACCAAATCCTGCGCTGAAAGTATAACTGGGTAATCACTGAACAGGTCTGCGATATCCCTGCCATACACGTAATCCTGGAGTTTTTCGGGCGATTGGAAAATCGATGCAAATTGTTCGTTTGGAGCGAATTCGAGGTAACGTTTTACAACATCGAGGGTTATTTTCGACAGTTCAAATTCTTTTCTAAGCGCATCAAAAAGGGAGGTTTTAGAATTCTTTACTTCCACCTCAACTTCAGGTTTAAGACCCGTGATCGCAAGTACTTCATTAACAAGTTCCGAAGTATTCACCGGCATAATTCCGGCCGAATCTCCAGGCTCGAATGGAATATCAGCATCGAGTTCAATGTGAAGGGTTTGCCGTTCTGAACCACGGCCATGAAGGTTGATCTTCTCAAGTAATTCTGCCTGATATGGATTTTTCTTTGAATAGTTTTGTGAAGTTGACCTTTCAATTTTCTCATCCAAGGTAACTGTAACTTTGTTTCCTTCCAGGCCAGAAAAGGCTGCTAATGTTGATCTCAACCACTGGTCTGCGGTTTCCTGAAAATCAACATCACAGCATCCCGCATTGGCCAAACGTTTGGCGCCTAATTTTTCAAGTTGAAGATCGAAATCCTTTCCTGTCTTGCAAAACTGGAAGTAAGAAGAATCCCCCAGTCCAAGAACTGCAAAGTTTACGTTTTCGAGCCGGGATGCACGTTTCCCATAGATGAATTCGTGAAGTTCTTTTGCTGCAAAAGGTGGTTCGCCCTCGCCGTGTGTGGAGACGATCACAAGCAGGTTTTTTTCAGATTGTAAATCCCGAGGTTTGTAATCGTCCATATTCTTTAAAACTGCTGTCAGACCAAATTCAACAGCTAACTTTAGCGCTTTCTTCGCCAATCCTTCTCCATTCCCGGTTCGTGAACCATATAGAATAGTGATTGGGCTGAGACCAGGTGAATTGTTGACTCCATTTTTAACTGGCAGGGGAGTCAAATTTCCATTTTGTGCGGTTAATGCAGCCAGATAACCAGACATCCAGGCCAATTGCACTTCATTTAACGAACTGGTAAGCTGTCTGAATGTATTAGATTGTTCCGGGGTAAGAGGTGTTGCAAAATTGTTGCTCATAAATGTAATTGCCTGTTTACTTCATCATTAATTTGTATTCCCTATTTCAAATATTACAACTTTATCCGAACGCTGAAAAATACGTTGCAATATTGTTCTTATTCGCAGGAGTTTACAATACCTTTTTACCGGCATTCTGTATACCATAAACATGGTAGAACGCTCATTCCTAATTATTATTTGAGTAATGATTTCCTGTTTATCCGGATAGTTTTGAAAGGGAGAATTATAAGCAATGTCAGTTCTGATTTTCATATGCTGAATTTAGTTAAGCAAAATATGATGCCTCAGTACTCTCAACGATGATCGAATCCTGAAAAGAGGGACAAAATTATCTTGGCATTCCATTTTTTATTCGACTTGCTGGTAACTATTTTGTAATTTTACCCGAATTTAAAACTAGGAATTTAAATTTCTAGTTTTTACATAAATATTTCTCTGAACTCACCAAAATTTATAAAGGAGGCTTTAAAATGAATAATGCTGATACAGTATCAACAGATGTACTAATAATCGGAGGCGGACCTTCTGGCTTAGCCACGGCAATACATTTGGCGGATCTATTAAAGTCTAAAGGTACTAACCAAAGAATATTGCTAATTGAAAAGGGAAGTGCAATCGGCAGCCATATTTTATCAGGCGCGGTAATCAAAACAGATGTTTTCACGAGCTTATTGCCTGATGTAGACTTCACCGAAATTCCCTTCAATGCAAAAGTAACAACTGATTCTACGGTTATACTGACCGAGAATGGATCTTTTAAATTGCCGGTTCATGTGCCATATATGAGCAATAAAGGTAATTACACCGCCTCGTTGGGACAAATTTGCCGATTCCTGGCAAAAATAGCGGAAGAAAAGGGAGTTGAAATCTATACCGGATTTTCTGTTAATGAAATTCTGTATAAAGATGGAAAAGTGATTGGTGCCAAAACTATTGACACGGGGGTTGACCATCATGGAAATCAGCTGGAGAATTTTCAACCGGGAACCCGGATTGAAGCAAAACTGACCATTTTTGCCGAAGGTACAAGAGGACCTTTGGCAAAACGGCTGATAGAAAAATTTGAACTCGATAAAGGCAAAAATTGCCAGATCTATTCATTGGCATGTAAAGAACTATGGAGTGTTCCCGAAGGTAATATCAAACCGGGCGAAGTATATCACACGATGGGTTATCCATTGAATCTGAAAGAATTTGGCGGAGGTTTTGTATATGGATTAAATGACAATAAAGTGGCTGTTGGGCTGGTAGTTGGACTTGAATATGAAGATCCTGGTTTCGATACACACGATGCTTTCAATGTCTGGAAAACGACTCCGTTTGTTTCAAAATTTCTGAAAGGTGGAAAACTAGTGGAATATGGTGCCAAAACTCTTCCCGAAGGAGGTTATTATTCCATCCCTAAACCTTATACGGATAATGCTCTCATTGTAGGCGATAGCGCCGGATTGGTGGCGATGCCTTCATTAAAAGGAATCCATTTGGCGATTGCTTCCGGGATGCTGGCTGCTAAAACTGCGGAAGAAGCGTTGAGTAAAAATGATTTTTCGGAAAATGTGCTTAGCCACTATGAATCAGCTTTGAAAAATAGTTTGATTTACAAAGACATGTACCCGGTTCGTAATTTCAGACAAGGTTTTTCAAAAGGTCTGATCAAGGGTTCATTTCATTTTGGAACTCAATTGATTACCGGTGGAGCTGGATTCTTCGGAAGGTTAAAATCACACCCTGACCGGGAATCAACCAAAACATTGAACGAATTTAAGGGAATACCTTTCAAAGAAAGATTCAAAGGTAAACTGGAATTTGATAAAGTTCTTACTTTCGACAAAGCTACAAATGTCTTTTATTCCGGCGTTCATCATGATGAACAACAGGTGGTTCATGTCAAAATAAATAATCCTGATTCGTTTAACGCCATCAACATCAAACAATACGGTGCCCCCGAACAATTCTTTTGTTCTTCGGAAGTGTATGAACTTCATACCGACAAAAACGGACATCAGGAGATTCGGATTCATGCCGAAAACTGCATGCATTGCAGAACCTGCGATATCAAAACACCAGGTGATGGTATTACCTGGTCGGTTCCTAACGGAGGCAATGGTCCGGAATTTCAGAATATGTAATTTTTTAAAAAACGAAGAACGATGGCTCTTACAATTATTACTTTAATAAAGCAAGTCCCACTCCCGACCGAAATGAGAATGGGAGACGATGGATTAATGGACAGGACAAAGGCAAAGTCAATTATTAATATTGACTGTCAGTTTGGACTTGAAGCCGGATTGCAACTCAAAAGGCAAAATCCCGATGCCCGTTTGATTGTTTGTTCCATGGGACCGCAATCTTTCGAAGTGGCGTTGCGCACAGCCATTTCAATGGGTTATGATGAAGCATACCTATTATCCGACCGTAAATTAGGCGGTAGCGATACCTATGCCACGGGATTGGCCATTTCAACCATGCTGAAACATTTAGGTTTTACAAAAGATTCAAAAGAACCTTTTATCGTTTTGGCTGGCCGTCAAACCAGCGATGGTGATACCGCGCACGTTCCTTCGCAGGTTGCCGAAAGCTTAGGCATTCCGCAAGCTACTTTTGTAGAAAGTGTAAAATCAGATGGCGAAGGAAATGTAATTGCAAAACGCATTATCGAAGGTGGTTATCAGATGATGAAATTACCCATGCCTTGCGCTATTTCGCTGACACCTACCGGGATTCCACCACGGAAACCCTCACTTACAGGGGCGATCAAAGCACGCAACGCTCAAATTACTGTTTTCGGAATTGCTGATATCGGACTTGGAACTGAGAAAATCGGGTTGAGCGGATCCCCTACCATTGTATCAAACGTGGTGAACATCGTGAGTGAAAGGGCTCCGATAACCATGTCTGCGGGACATAACGAGACGGTGCTAGTTGACAGCCTGATTTCCAATATTAAACAAGGGGGAAATGTGCTTGAGAAGAAGGAAGCAGTTGAGAAAAAGGTTTCTGAGGCTCCCGATTTTCCTTATTATGACAACAGAAACGGCGCTAAAGGCATCATTACCTGGGCTGAAATAGCCAACGGAAAAATTGCACGCCCATCAATCGAACTGCTTACACCTGCTCGTAAGTTGGCAAATGAATTGGGAAACGATACCAAAATCATAACACTGTTGATTGGTAATAATGTAAAAGATCAGGCAAAAATCCTTTTTGAACATGGTTCGGATGAGGTAATCGTTGTTGAAGATGATAAACTGGAAGAATACCTGGTCCTTCCTTTCTCCTCCATTTTTGAACAGGTAATAAAAGAACGTAATCCTGAAATTGCCCTGTTTGCAGCTACGACCTCCGGTCGCGAACTTGCACCGCGAATCGGGATGAAAACCGGCAGTGGCGTTACGGCTGACTGTACCGGACTTGAAATAGGTGAATATATCAACCGCAAAGAAAAGCTGATCAATAAACCGATTCTTTTTTCCAGACGGCCAACTTATGGTGAGAGCAAGCTGGCTACCATTTTGGGATTTGTTTATCCTCAGATTTCAACTGCGCGCGCAGGAACCTTTGAAGTGCCTGCCAAAATGGAAGGGCGCACGGGTATTTTATCGACATTTAAACCAACATTAACGGACAATGAGTTCACGGTAGAAATTCTCAAAACAGTTCGCGGAGAGGGTGGTTTACAAAACCTGTTTGAAGCTGACATCGTAGTTTCAGGTGGCAGAGGAGCGACCGGCGACGGTTTGGAATTAATTAAAAAACTGGCAGAAGCCTTGAAAGAACAGGGTGTAAAAGCGGAGTGGGCTTGCAGTCGTGTGGTAGTAGATGAAGGGTTTGCAGAATATGCGCATCAGGTAGGGCAAACCGGAAAAACGATTCGCCCGAAAGTTTATATCGCGGTAGGTATTTCCGGTGCTATACAGCACCTGGCCGGAATGAAAGAGTCCGAAAAAATCATTGCCATCGATCATAATCATAAGGCATCTATTTTCCATTTTGCCGATTTTGGAATTGTCGGTGAATATCAGGACATTTTACCTGAATTAATTGAACGGGTGAAAAGTGGATTTACCTTTGGAATTGAGGCTAAAAATAAATTGTGATTATTGGTAACGATTAATAAGAGCCTGGTTTCTTTAGTAATCCTTTAGTTGCAGAAAATAAAATTCTTGTAAATTAATAAATTACCCCGTCCAATTGTGGCGGGGTAATTTATTAAAACGGGCGCTTGCTCCAGCTGTATCCTCATTTCGGGAATTACATCCCGGGAGTATCTGTTTTTCTAAGCCTGCGGACATGTCTTTCGGCATACGAAAATTTCGCATTCAAAAAGGCAAGTGACAGTTCCATTGATGTTTCAACACCTGTAGTCCTTCCGCCCAGGCATAAAATATTCATGTTGTCATCTTCTACCCCCTGATGCGCTGCAAAATGATC
>Ga0209585_10000190_pt1 | contig 24305 bp, 24 predicted proteins | sample NGEPerone_FD_185491 | JGI IMG/M metagenome (GOLD analysis project Ga0209585, IMG submission 185491) | Arctic peat soil microbial communities from the Barrow Environmental Observatory site, Barrow, Alaska, USA - NGEE Permafrost154B-one... | ecosystem: Environmental > Terrestrial > Soil >... | reverse complement strand
AGGAGCTTGCTGACTCCGCGCCGGTTGGGTGCGGGATGAACGTGCCGGCGGTCGACTTCAATCGGTAATGCGCTGACCCAGCCAGATCGGTCGTGACGGGTCGCACGATTCGAGGGCGATCCACACCCCATCGCCGACGGTGGGGCCCTCCTGGATTTCGGGTACCGGTAGGCATGCCGCGGCCCACACCGGTTCGTCTCCGCTGACGTCGGGAACCCGAACCAGCAGACGCCGGCGCATGAGCGGGTCTGCATTGTCGAGCACGGTGGCCCGGTAGACCCCGCACGTGGCACGGACCGGCTCCTCGCTCACATCGGTGTCAATGATCACGCGGCCCTGTTGCAGTAGCACCGATGAGTACGCGCCAGCGTGCCTGTAGCGCACCCCGATCGAGTTGTTGGATGGCGGTCGCCGACCATGCACGCCGTCTCCGAACTCGATGACGCTCGCACCATCATCGCGTCGGCTGACGAGATAGTGAGGGTCCTCCGCGCCGGAGCCGGCGAGGCCCGTAACCTGATGCCACGGGTGTCCGTCGACCTCGACCTCGATCTCGTTTCGACGTCCGCCGCCCAGATGAGCCTCGGCTGCGAGACACTCAGAGTGGCTCATGAGCAGGTCGCCCACGAATGCGAACAACTCCAGCAGCGCCACGCCGGGATCACTGTCGGCCGTGTCCGTCCAATCCCTCAGCTCGGTGCGAGCACGGTGGACCAGGTCTTCGAGTTGTGGCCGGTCGGTAGGGCCACGATCCCGGCTCATTTACTCAAGTGTCTGCTCATGGGCGCCATTATCGGCGCAGCGACTGCTTCTAGCCAAGGTATCGGGATGCAGCGTGGCCAGCGCTGACCGAAGCGCGAGCGATCCAGCAGACGAGGCTCAGTAGCCCAGCCGTCAGGCGGCGGAGTGATGCACCTTGGAAACGCGCCCATCCCGGCCGGAGCGGTAGCTCAGGCCAGCCGCACTGCCAACTGTCCATTGGTACCGGCCTTGGACACCACCCGGTCGCTCCGCGACTCCACGAACTCTCGGAACGTGGTGAACCCGAGCGACTTCTCCTTGAAGGCCGGATCCATCCGCTGCATCTGGCTCTTGACCCCGGCGGCATAGACCCAGTCGTCATCGCTCTTCTGCAGGCCGACCCGGATCGCACGCACGAGCAGGTCCGTCGCCGCCGCTGCTGCAGGGACCGCGGTGACAGAGGTCTTTGCCGCAGCCTTCTTGGTGACAGCCTTGTTGGTGACAGCCTTCTTGGCGGGGGCCTTCGTCACTACCCGCTTGCCCGCAGGCGGCGGAGTTACCCCGGGCAGGTGGGCGTAGTCGATGAACTCGTTGCAGGCCGACACCAACGCCCTGCTGGTCGACCCGGCGACGCCGATGCCGACCACGTAGCGACCGAGTTGCTTGCAGCTCTGCGCAAGCGGGACGTAGTCGGAGTCTCCGGCGACAAGAACCACGTGCGAGATCTCGGGATGGCGCATGAGGTCCTCGACAGCGTCTACGGCGAGCCGGATGTCAGCACCGTTCTTGACGCCAGAGGCGGTGAACAACTGAACGAGGTGAAGCGCTCGCTCCATCAACTCGTCCTTGTATGCCGCATTCGCGGGGACCGACCAGTCAGCGTAGGCCCGGCTCAGCGACACGCTGCCGAAGGAAGCGGCGTAGTCGATGATCGCCCCGATATCGACCTGGGCCGCAGCCAACTTCACGTCGATCGGGTCCGTGGAGTTCGCGGACCGTCCACGCTTGCGCGGATCGTCCTTTCGCCACGCCTGCTTGCCGTGAATGTCGTCGTAACGGGAAATGACCACATTGTCGAAGTCGATGTAGACAGCAACCCGTTCGCTCATGGCGCGAGCCTACGACCCGCTGGCGACAAGGGCCCTCTCGGGAGCGAACACGGGGCACGCGAGGATTCCAGGCCATTGCCAGGCGCGCTGCGTAAATTCGGTTGATAGCGCGGACGCCCTTTCTGGGCCGGAATGACGCTTCCTTGTCGCGGTTGTGCCACGGGATTCGTCACACTCGAGCACCGCGCTGTCAAGCATGAGAGTGAGTCCCCGTAGGCGAACGCGAGCGACAACGGGACAGGTCAGGGCATGGGCGCCGCGGTGGGATCCGTGAGCTCGCCCGATGACGATTCCCGAAGGGTCTTATGGCCACCCCTCGATCACCGCGACAGGGTGGGCTCCGAACGGCATCTCCATCATCACTCCGTAACAGCCACCGTCGTCATGCAACACCCGAACGTGGACGGCGTCCTCGGCGCTCGGGGCGTCAACTTCCAGATGCCACTCCCCCCGTCTATTCTGGCTCCATCCCGCCATGCGGATGCCTCCGACCCGACCAAGCGGGGCGGCCTCAGGAGACCGAGCAGACTGAAAGTTCGTGTGGCACATTTGTGGCACACAAGGGTGAGAAACGCTGGTCAGCAGGGTCAGCCAGTGTCAAGCAACCAAGCACAAAACGGCGGATCGTGAGCGTTCCGTGCGGGTTTCGGTCGACCTCATAATCCGTCGGTCCAGGGTTCAAGCCCCTGCTGCCCCACTAGGCCGAATTTGTTGTGACAGAAAGGATTTCGGTCACACCCGCCGTTCGGCTGGGTACCAGTAGTACCTGAGATCCCTCTGAGTAGCTGCGGCGGCTACGCCTGCAGCCCTCTGTAACCGCCCGGGATACTGTCGACGCACAGGCACGACACGAGCTCGTACAGAATGGAGCGAATCCATGGCTTCACTGCACCTGGGTGACACAGCACCCGATTTCACCGCGCCCACCACCGAGGGCGATGTCTCATTCCTGGACTGGAAGGGCGACAGCTGGGCGGTCTTCTTCAGCCACCCGGCCGACTACACCCCCGTCTGCACCACCGAGCTCGGCCGGGTCGGGCAGCTCAGCGACGAGTGGGACAAGCGACACACCAAGGTAATCGCACTTTCGGTGGACTCGGTAGAGGACCACAACTCGTGGAAACCGGACGTGGAAGAGGTCTCCAAGACCACCATCGGGTACCCGATCATCGCCGACCCGGACAAGAAGGTCGCCGAGCTCTACGACATGATCCACCCCGGCGAGGGCGACACCAGTTCGGTGCGCTCGGTGTTCATCATCGGCCCCGACAACCTCATCAAGCTGATGCTCACCTACCCCAAGAGCGTCGGCCGGAACTTCGACGAGATCCTGCGTGTGCTCGACGCACTGCAGCTCAACGAGTCCGGCCCCTTCGCCACACCGGCCGACTGGCGCCCCGGCGACCGCGCGATCGTCAACCTCACCATCCCGACCGATGCGGCGAAAGAGCTCTTCCCGGACCTTGACGTGGTTAAGCCGTATCTGCGCTACACCAGCTCTACCTCAGTCTGAACCCGACTCAAGGACCGGCCCGGAGCCCAGCGCTCCGAGCCGGTTCCGTCGTTGAAATGACTCCAACCCGGATCGTTGATGAACACCGCCGCCGTGCCTCGTCCGTGACGTGGAACCGCTTGCTGGATCAGGACAGCTTGACCTTCGCGCCCGTCGAGAACGGGGAGTCGTGAAGCTCGACGTCGACGACCTTGGTTCCGGGGGCCACGTCAAACAGCACGAGGACGTCTTTCACCGTGTCGCCGGGGTCGATCTGCCGCACGAACTTGAGGGCCCCCGTGGTGGACAGGATCGCTGGACTCGGCTCGAACTCCCGACCCTCATCGTTGTACAACAGCTGACACGAACAGTCAGGGGACTGCGCCTCGTTGCCGACGTTGGTGACGTTGACCCGGACGACCACGAACTCGCCATGCGCAGTCAACGTTTCGTTCAGCTTCCCCACGAGCGTCTTCCCGGGACGCTCCACACCGGTCACGACGAACTCAAACGTGCCATCGCGGACCTTCGTGCCGATGCCGGCGACCGCCGCCGGCGCCTGGGTGGCGTCCGCGACTTCCGCATGCGAACTGGTGGTCGTAGAGCTAGCGGTTCGCATGTTCCCACTGAGGTTGACCGTCGCAATGACCACGGTGAGAAACATGAGGGTCAGCGGCAGGACGAAACGCCTCCTCTTGAACCAGGGGCGGACTGCGTTGCGGTAGGCCTTGTCCGAATCGGCCTGTGTCGTCGCGTAGTTCGAGGCCGCGAGCTCTGGGGCTGGTGCGGTCCGGTGATCCTTCATCTCGACTCCGTCCGTAACCCACTGCCCGGCGGAGCCCAGCGCCCCCACCAACAACATATGTACGCCGTTGCAGGGCGGCGCGGACGTTCCAGCCGAGTGAGGTCCATCACACAACGAGCGGACGTTCCGAGGACCCGTCAGACGGGAAGAGCGAAGACGAAGATGTTGCTTTCGTAGTGCCCGGTGCGATTGTCGAAAAGGCCGCCACAGCTGAGTAGGAGCAGTCGCCCAGTTGTGGGATGCCCTGCAAGGCCGTATGAGTGGGTCTGGTCGAACAGTTCTTGGCGCCGAGGTTCCAACTTGTCCTTGTTAACCTCAATGGGCGACGCAGCCACGGCGTAGTTCATCCGGCGACCGTCGGAAAGTACCAGGGTGATGATCTGCCCAACTCGGTAGTCGGCCAGATCAGCGAATGCCCCTGCAACCCCACCCATGTTGACGTGGCCCACCAAGATGATGGTGCCGTACCCGCTGCCGGGTGCGGCGTCCTGGCTCGCCCAGCTCACCTCTCCTGGGTCAGGAGGCACATACAGGCTGCCGTCAGCATTGAGGCGATCCGCCGAGACTGGGGCCTTCAGGTGATGATCAGGAACGATCACCGTCACGGGGATGCCCAGTATCACCGGGACTGCCATGGGCGAGTGGGTCGGAGCTGGTGCTCCTGACGTAGTCGGTGCTGGAGTCGACGACGGCGCCGGACGCAAGCCGGGCGGAAGCGAGCTGCTCGAAAGCGTCCGCCCCGCCCGGCCGTGTCCGAAGTAGTGACTGCCCAGGAATGTTGCTGAGACAACCAGCAGGACCATCCCCAAGACGGTCAGTGCCGTGGAGCGACCCTTGTTAGACCTCACCATTGCGGCGTCGAAGCACGAACGCTGCTCCGAGAGCGAGGAACGCAGCAAAGGCTGCAAACCCCCCGACAGCCAACTGTCCGCTCGTGTTGGCTTCGCCAGCAGCAGCAAACAGTGGCAGCGGGTGCGCTACCGCCTCAGCCGGCGACACGACTGCCGGCGCGTTAGCCACGACTCCCAAGACACGCCCCGGAGTGACTACCGACGGGACGACCGACGGGACGACCGACGGAACGACCGACGACGGAACGACCGACGGCGGAACGACCGACGGCGGAACGACCGACGGCGGAACGACCGAACTGGCACGAATACATCCGGTGTGGGCGGGGTTGGTCTGCCCGATGCCCTGGTTTCTGTCGCATTCATAACCGGCATTCAGGTCAGCACCGGCAACAGCATTTGACATCTGCCCCGGAGGGTTCTTGTTGTCGGCCTTCCCGACGGCTCCCGCGTCCGGCCTGCCGACAGCGTTTCCGTTGTCGCTGCCGTTCAGCGACGGGGAACCGTTGCGCGTCGAGCAGTACAGGCCTCCCGCGGCGGGGCACTGCCCGTTGGCGCCGCCAAGATTGGCGTCTGCATTGCTTATCAACTGTGGCTCGTTGAGCGAACCACTGGTGCTCGCCGCCGCCGTGCTGGCGAAACCGCCGGCGAGCGCCAAGCTCAGCGCCGCGGTGAGAATCCCCATACGCCCCATTCGGCGCAGCTGTGCTCTTGGATACGACATGTGCTACCCCTACCTCCTGGTCGAGTCCACGCTCGACACTTCTGGTCGAGTCCACGCTCGACACCTGGGGCAACTCGCCACGTCCGTGGGCTCATCTGTTGACCGGTCTTTAACCAATCATTGCCTAATCATTGATTAGTCTTTAATCAGAGAGCATTGACTACTCAGCAACTAATCTGTAATCACGCCGCCACGATTCAGGTGACTCGCGGATGTGCCGAAGGAGACATTCCGCCACATTCGCGAAAAGGCTGCGGAACGGCGATCTGGAGCGCAAACTTGCCGAGGCCGGAACCCACAAGGTCCCGGACCTTGTTGGTGGTATTGCGTCGCTGCCTCCCGTGAACCTGGGGCACCGTGACGGTCCTGAAACTCACCTCGCGTGCAACCACTATGGAGCTCTCGATGACCGCCAGACCACGCCTGCTGACCACGATCGCCGCCACCATCGCGTTGGCCCTCGCCGCCACGGCCACCTCATTTGCCGTCGCGGCGCCGGCCAGCGCATCCCGGGCGCATACGCCTGGCGTCGCCGCCTACGGGAACGACATCTCCTGGCCCCAGTGCCCAAGTAGCCAGGGCGGCTACGACTTGCCGGGTCCACACCCCGGCGCGTCGTTCGCCGTGCTGGGTCTGAACGACGGCGGCTCGTTCCGTGCCAACCCGTGTATCGGCCGCGAGGTCCGAGCAGTCAAGGCCCGCCACCTGTGGGTTGGCGTCTACGCCATCTCGACCTATCCGACCAGCGCAGAGCTGGCCCGCTACGGCGGCACCGGAACGACGGCCGAACGGCTGCGTCGCACCGGAGCCGCACAGGCTGAGTTCAACCTCGCCACGATGGCCCGGGTCGGTCTGCGGTCGGCGATGGTCTGGATCGATGTCGAGCCCAGGACGCGGTCGCCGTGGTCGGCCAATACTGCCAAGAACAACGCCGTCATCGACAGCGTCATCGCACGCTACAAGGCGGCCGGGGTACGCGCCGGCATCTACTCCTACGACAGAGCGTGGAAGAAAATCACCGGCGGCAGGGCTCTACCAAGCATAGCCGAGTGGGTCCCGGTGGGTCACACGGGCCGGGCTGGGGCCGCGGCCCGCTGCGCCGTGCCGAGCTTCGCCGGGACCAAGCCGTTGTTGACCCAGTGGACCGATGGAGTGCGTGACCACAACCTCACCTGCCCGGGAGTCACCGGGCGCGCCGCTCGCGGCAACCTCCTGACGCCCTATCTCAACGTCCGCTTGGCCATCGGTTCACACGGGGCCTCGGTCGCAGTGCTGCAGCGCCACCTCGGTCTGCTGAAAGCTGACGGGCAGTTCGGCCCCGCGACACGTGCCAGGCTCGTCGCCGTCCAGCGCACCCGGCACCTGACCGTCAACGGCTTCGTGGGCATTGGCATGTGGCGGGCCCTCGGCGCAGGTACCGGCATATACACACCACCCGTGCGCGGGATCACGAGCGCCCTGTTCACATCGACCTGAGCGACCCACCAGAGGCCGGACAGACAGCGGTCGAACAACGGCAGTGTCACCGCCGGTCGTCCCAACAGAATGAGGTGCCGTCAATGCCCGGGAGTGAAAGCCCCACGATTGAAAGCCTCACGGTGCATCACCGGCGTATCGCGCTCGTGCGGCCTTTCGTCACGGCCGTGCGCAGTGCAACCGCTATCGATGTCGTCCTCGTCGAGGCCCGCGACAGCGATGGCCGCAGCGGGTGGGGTGAGGCGCCGACGAGCTGGCGAGTCACTGGCGAAAGCCGTGAGAGCGTGACGGCTGCCGTCGAGGGCCCACTGACCGAGGCCGTCCTCGGAGCGCCGGTCGATGATCCGGCCGGCACGAGCTCAATGCTCGCGCGCAGTCTGGTCCGCAACTCCGCCGCGCGGATGGCTGTCGACTGCGCCCTGTACGACCTGGCAGCCCAGATGTCCGGCATACCTCTCTATCGCTATCTCGGCGCTGATCACGGCACCATCCGTACGGATATGACGTTGTCTGCGGGGCTGCGGGGAGAGAACGAGGATGCGCTCATCGCGACCGCGATCGAGCATCGCGACGCCGGATTCGGCACGCTGAAGGTTAAAGTCGGCGCCGGCGCAGACGACGTCTCAGTGCTGCGACGCGTCCGCGCTGAGGTCGGCGACGACATCGGCCTGCGCGTGGACGCCAATCAGGGATGGACAGCCGAACAGGCGGTGTCCGTCATCAGCGCGTGGGAGGACGCCGGGATCGGGATCGAGATGGTGGAGCAGCCGGTCGCCATGGACGACCTTGACGCCCTGGAGTTCGTCATTCGTCATGTCAACACGCCGATTCTTGCCGACGAGGCGGTGTGGACGACGCGCGACCTGACGGAGGTGATTCGCCGGCACGCCGCCGACATGGTGAATATCAAGCTCGCCAAGACCGGCGGCCTTCGGGAGGCGCTCCGGATGGCCGAGCTGGCGCGGCACAACGACGTCGCGGTCATCATCGGCTGCATGATGGAAAGCCACGTGGGCATCTCTGCAGCGGCCAGCCTCGCCTGTGCGCTGGAAGCAACCGGGGCCGCGACCCGCAGTACGGCGCACGACCTCGACGCGGGGCTCTGGATGGAGCGCTCCCCGGTCAAGGGCGGAGCCGCATACCTGCGCGACGTCGTCCATCTTCCCGACGCTGCCGGCCTCGGCATCTCAGAGCTGGCCGCCGACTAGGCCGAAGCCCTTCAGCGATTCCGTTGTGGCAGGGGCGATTTCGAGTTTCAGAGCCCGGAGCGCTTCGCCAGCCCTCGCACGTATGCCGCTTGGCCGACATGCTGCAGGTCGTCCGAGAGGATGCTGACGACGCGCACTGCGAGCGTGACCGGCGGGTCCCACGAGGTATCGACGATCCTCGCGAAATCTGGCTCGGTGAGCGTGCCCAGGTAGTCGATGGTTCGGGTGTGCACGGCGTCGAAGTAACCCGCCAGCAGCTCTGCGGCAGGGCGCACGGCTGCCACGTCGGCTGCGCTCTGGCTGTAGCCCGTGGCCGAAGGGTCAAACGGGAGGTTGAAACGGTCGACCCAGCCACCGGTGGTCCAGATCTGGTCATCGCCCATCAGATCGGCGATGTGATCGTCCTGAACGCGAGTGAGGTGCCAGACCAACCAGGCAATCGTGTTTGCCTCCGGATCCGCCCGAAATGTCAGCACCTCGATGCTGGCGTCCTTGAGTGTCGAGTGAACCCCTCCACGGATCCGGCCGAAGGCCTCAATCAGCAGTTCGGTAGACAACATGCATCCTCCTTCGTTGCGTTCGTCGCAGACTAGCGAACCACGCGGCTTGAGTGTCGGGATCATCCCTGTCGCAGCCGCAACGTGCGACCTTGTCCAGACCGTGACCACGACATGGGGGCTGAAACTGGACGTGAAATGGGTAGATTGTCGACATGACGGACACACCAACGGACACGAACCCGACGGATTCCGCGGCGACGACGGCCGCGCCGACGGCGCCAACGCATCGACCATTGGTGGTTCTGGAGAAGGTCAACAAGCACTTCGGGGACCTGCATGTCCTCAAGGACATCGACCTGACCATCGGCGAGGGTGAGGTCGTGGTCGTCATCGGACCGTCGGGCTCGGGCAAGTCCACCCTGTGTCGTGCGATCAACCGGCTCGAGACGTTTGAGTCCGGGACGATCCAGATCGACGGCGTCTCTCTGCCCGACGAGGGCAAGGAGCTGGCCAAGCTTCGCGCCGATGTCGGCATGGTCTTCCAGTCCTTCAACCTGTTCGCGCACAAGACAATTCGCGAGAACGTCACCCTTGGCCCGATCAAGGTGCGCGGCCTCGACAAGGACAGGGCGAACGAGCGTGCGGACCAGCTGCTGAAGCGGGTCGGCATCACCGAGCAGGCCGACAAGTACCCCGCTCAGCTTTCTGGTGGCCAACAGCAGCGCGTGGCCATCGCTCGGGCGTTGGCGATGGATCCCAAGGTCATGCTCTTCGACGAGCCGACTTCTGCGCTCGACCCCGAGATGATCAACGAGGTCCTCGACGTCATGACCGGGCTGGCCAAGGACGGGATGACGATGATCGTCGTCACCCACGAGATGGGCTTTGCCCGCCGGGCCGCCAACCGGGTGGTGTTCATGTCGGAGGGCCGGATCGTCGAGGAGAACACACCCCAGGAGTTCTTCACCAACCCGAAGTCGAGCCGGGCCAAGGACTTCCTGAGCAAGATCCTCACTCACTGAGCTTCCCCGCACCAGCACGACTCCGTGCACCCGCGCCATATCAGGAGGAAACATGGGACACCAGCACATGGGACACAACCGAAAGTCCTTCGCAGCAGCCCTCGCCGTTGCCGCCCTCACCTTGAGCGCATGTGGCTCGGGCAGCGGTGACGGCGTGAAGGTGGCCGACAAACCCACCTTTGAGGCAGGCACGACCATGGCCACCATCTCGGCCGCGGGCAAGATGAAGGTCGGCACCAAGTTCGACCAACCCGGATTCGGCCTCAAGGGCCTGGACGGTGAGATGGCCGGCTTCGACGTCGAGGTGGCCAAGATCATCGCCGGCGCCATGGGTGTCAAGGCGGAGAACATCGAGTGGACCGAGAGTCCCTCCAAGCTTCGCGAGGAGCTCATCGAAAAGGGCACGGTCAACCTGGTCGCGGCCACCTACACGATCAACGACAAGCGCAAGGAGCGGATCACCTTCGCGGGTCCGTACTACGTCGCGGGTCAGCAGCTGATGGTGAAGTCCGCCAACACCAAGATCACCGGTCCTGCGGATCTGAAGGCCAACCCGGACCAGAAGGTGTGCTCCGTCACCGGTTCCACGCCCGCGGAGCAGATCAAGCCTTTCCTGGCCGACCCCTCCCAGCTGGTGCTGTTCGACGTCTACGACAAGTGCGCCAACGCCCTGCGCACCGACCAGGTGCAGGTCGTGACCACCGACAACGTCATCCTGCTGGGCTTCGTCTCAAAGTCCGACAAGGCGTTCAAGCTGGTCGGCGAGCAGTTCACGAAGGAGCCTTACGGCATCGGCATCAAGAAGGGCGACGTCAAGTTCTGCGAGTTCATCAACAAGACGCTCAAGGACAACGAAGCGGCATACACCAAGGCGTGGGCTGACACTGCCGGCAAGGTCGAGGGTGCCGCGGCGGCCACGCTGCCCGAGCCCGCGCCCTGCAGCTGAGTCGAGCAACAGGTCCGTTGCGGGGCGCTCGCCGGCTCCGGCGAGCGCCCCGCAAGAACGACCGGATACGACCAGACACATCGCGCGCTCGACCCGTCGAACACATGAGGAGGTGACAGATGGACGCCATCACCCAGAACCTTGATCTGTTCTGGAGCGGGTTCCTGCGCTCACTGACCATCTGCCTGTGGGGAGCAGTCGGCTCATTGATACTCGGGACGATCATCGCGACGTGTCGAGTGGCCCCCGTCGCGCCGCTGCGCACCTTCGGCACAGGGTGGGTCACCGTCATTCGCAACTGCCCGCTGACGGTAGTGCTGTTCATGTTCGCCTTCGGGCTCCCCGAGATCGGCATCAACGCCGACTACTACACGTTCGGGCTCGCAGCGCTGATCATCTACACCTCTGCCTTCGTCTGTGAGGGCCTGCGGGCGGGGATCAACTCCGTCTCGGCCGGCCAGGCCGAGGCAGCCCGCGCGATCGGCCTGACATTCACCCAGTCGTTGACCCAGATCGTCCTCCCCCAGGCGTTCAGGACCTCGATTCCGCCGGTCGGCAGCGTCATCATCGCGATGATCAAGAACTCCGCCGTGGTTGGCGCGTTCGGCGTGGGGCGAGACCTCTTCAGCGTCGGTGAGTCGCTCACCAGTGCCCAGGGCTACGCGGCGCTGCCCGTCCTGACGGGTGTGGCATTCGGCTATCTCATGATGACGCTGCCAGCCGGTCTCGGCCTCGGCGCGCTCGAACGCAGGGTGGCGATCGCGCGATGAGCACCCCCAGCGTTCTGTATGACGCGCCCGGGCCCCGCGCCCGACGCCGGGCTGCGGTGGGCGGCGCGATCGCAACCCTGGCGGTTGTGATCCTGATAGGCGTGGCCGTCAAGCGCCTCGCTGACCAGGGCCAGTTCGCCGGCCAGCTGTGGGACCCGATCCTGAACCCGTCCGACGACAGCTTCCTGCTGGTGTGGAAGCTCATCGGCAAGGGTGTTCTCGCCACGTTGACGGCCGCGGTGCTCGCCATCGCCTTCTCCATGCTGATCGGCGGCGTGGTCGGGGTCGCCCGGATGATGCTCGGCCGCCGTTCACGGATCCCGATCGTCGGTCTGATCGAGCTCCTGCGCGGCCTCCCCGTCGTGATCACGATCTACTTCGCCAGCCGGGTCCTGCCCGAGCTCGGCGTCGATCTGACCGGGATGCCGGGTGGGTCGGGGCTGTGGTTCCTCGTCATCGGTCTCACGGCGTACAACTGCGTCATCATCGCCGAGATCATCCGGGCCGGCGTCGCCTCGCTCCCCGGCGGTCAGCGAGAGGCGGCCCTGGCCATCGGCCTGACTCCTGGGGCCACGATGCGGCTGGTCCTGCTCCCCCAGGCCGTTCGGGTCATGCTGCCGGCCCTGATCAGCCAGCTCGTGGTGATCCTGAAGGACACCTCGCTGGCTGCAGTGCTCGGCCTCTACACCGAGCTGCTCAGGCAAGGGAACTTGATCGCTCTCAACCTCCACAACCCGATCCAGATCCTGTCGGTCGTCGGAGTCATCTTCATTCTGATCAACTACAGCCTCAGCCGGCTAGCCACCTGGGTCGACCAGCGGTCCGTTCGCAAGATCCAGTCCAAACCCACCGAGGCCGTTCCTGCCGAGGCCGGCTGACCGCACGCAACACCGACCGAATGCAACGAAGGGCCTACCTGGCGAGAGGTAGGCCCTTCGTTGTTGCTCCCCCAGAGTAACCGAACGGGAGCACGGTCGATCACAGTGAGATCACGCGGTAGCCGTCAGCCACCTCGGAGAACCGGAGCATCAACGACTTCGGCCCAACAAAGAGAGCCGTCGCCCACACATCCGCCCACATCAGACTCGGTCCGATGACGCTGACCGACCCGGCCCGGTCCACGAACGTCTGGGCGTTCGGATCGTAGAGGTGCGCCCCCCGCGCGGCCGTGCCCGAGGTGGCTACGCCACCGTGATGAAGCTGCACGACCTGCGCGACCCGGGACCGATCACGCGGGTCCTCGATGCCGACCCGCCACAGGGCACCCGACCCGTCCTTGGACGGCCGCGACCCGCCGTTGACCTGGACTTCGGTTTCGGATTCGGTCTCGGACTCCGTGCCTCCGACCACGACGTCTCCGCCGGCATTGAGGCAGAACGCCAACCCTGGCAGCTCCGCCAACCGGTTCGCCGCCCGATCTGCCGCCCATCCCTTGACCAAACCGGTGGGATCGAAGCGCAGCACACCCTGATCGTCCGGAAGCTGGTCGGTGAATGCACCTTTGGTGAGCTCGCCGGCCTGCCGGCACAGCGCGATGACCTCCTGGACCAGCGGATCGGCATGCCCCGGATCGAGCTCACCCCTGCGGATCCGGCTGACCTCGCTGTCATCCCGGTACGTGCTGAACAGACGATCCGCTTCTCGCAACAGAACAAACGCATCCTCAACGACGTGAGCAACCATCGGAGAGTCGACGTCCTTGCCCCGAAGGTGAATGCTGATCGGCATACCCATGATCTGCTGGACCCACGCCCGGCGACTCACAGGTGGGCTTGGTCGATCGCGGACTGCAGCGACTGCAGATAGCCATCGCTGGTGACGGTGGCCCCGGAGACCGTGTCGATGGAGGCGGACTGCTTCTGGACGACCTCCTGGTCGAGGATGGGCAGGGCGTAGCTGTTGATCTGCGCATCCTGGTTCGTGCCCTGGGGATACTGCACCGCCTGGGCCCGGGTGACCTTGCCGCCTCGCACCGTGATCCGGACCTGGACCGGCCCCCACCGTGTGCTTGCCACGCCGCCGGTGTACGCGATCGCTGCCGGCGGGCTTGGCTTGGCCGCTGGGCCAGGCCTGGTCGTCGAGGTCCCGCCGCTCTTCGAGGACCCGCCGCTCGTCAAGGATCCTGATGGAGGATTCGGGTCAGATGACGCGGGCTGCTGGACCACCGGGCTGGCCGAGACCGTGGCGCTGCTGGAGCTGGTGTGGTAGCTGAACAGCAGCACCATGATCGAGATCGTGGACAGGATTGTGCTGACGATGCGTCGCATGTTCTCCTTCGAGCTTCGTATGCCGTCGTGCGTGTGCACGGGTAGGTGAAACGTTCGGTTGAACTCGTAACGCGTTCCGTTCAGTAGGTGAAACGTTCGCAGTGGACGTGTTCGGCAGGGACGCCGGCATCGATGACGGCCTGCTCCGCGGCGTCCATCCAGCCGGGGCTGCCACAGATGAACACGTCGTGTTTGGCGACGTCCGGCACAAGCTGACGCAGCGCCTCGACGTCGCCCAGGTGCGCCGCATGCTGGGGCAGCCAGCTGCGTCGCGATGAGGCCCTGCGGCCGGTCACCACGAACAACCGTGCCCTGCGGGACCCGGCCAGGGCCGACAGCTCATCCACGAAGAGGCGGTCCGCATCGGAGCGAACCCGGTAGACCAGGGTGACATCACCGGGCCGCTGGTCCATGGCCTCAAGCAGTGCCCGCATCGGCGTGATGCCGATCCCCGAAGCCATGAGCAGGACCTTGCGACGGGTCCGGACTCCCTCGTGCAGCCGACCGTACGGGCCCTCGAAGAGCACCTTGGTTCCCGGGCGCAAACGCGCCAACCGCGCCGACCCGTCCCCCAGGTGCGCAGCCGTGATCCGCAGAGTCCGGCCGTCCGGCGCCGCGGACAACGAGTAGGGGTGGGCCCGGGTGGCACCTGGACCGTCCAGGAACCGCCACTGCAGGAACTGACCTGCCCGGGCCGGCAACCGGTGCAGGTCGCGGCCGCTCATGACCACCGTGGTGACCGTCGGGCTCTCGGAACGGACCTCCTGGACGACCAGATGATGGCGAAGGCTTCGCCACAGCGGCTGGCCGACTCGCCAGAAGAGCACGCTGCCGGCTGCCGCAGCCCACAGGGACCACCAGTAGAGCGTGGCGACCGGAGACGTGAGGAACTCTTTGCCGGTCCAGAGCTGATGCGGCAGCGCCAGCCCCACACCGAGATACGCGTACAGATGGAGCAGGTGCCAGGACTCATAACGCAGTCGGGACCGGGCTGCCTTGATCGAGGTGACGGTGACCATGACCAGTGCCGCGGTGCCGGCGACGGCGAGCAGCATCCCCGGGTAGTTGACGACGAAGTCGACGATCGTGCCCCACAGCCCCTTGGGAGAGGTGGCCGCATATCCCAGGGTGATCGCGACAACGTGCACCACCATCAGGTTGAACGACCAGAAACCCACCAAGCGGTGACGTCGGGCCAGCTCATCCTGACCGTACGACTTCTCCACCAACGGGATTCGGGCCATCAGCAGGACCTGTATCAACAAGAGGTCTGCGGCCACCAGGCCTGTCAACCGGCCGACGCTGGTCAGGCCGGTGCCCACACCACCTAGATCCTGGAGCCCGCCCCCGGAGACCCACAGCGCCACCACCACCAGCATGGAGGACCAGACGAACACCCCGAAGGCGTCACGCCACCAGCGCGGGACGCGAGAAGCCGGCACCGAGGCGTGGCGGTTGCCCATCCGGGACGAGCCACCGTTCGACTTTCGCTTGGACGACTTTCGCGTCGACGGCGTCCGCGGCGCCAACAACGTATCCGCTGAGAAGTCCATGGATAAAGACTGGCCGCATATCTTTGGCAATTCCTGTGAGTTGTTCTGTGAGTTGTCTGTGAGCGCACCGCGTGTTGGCACGGAATTGTCCGACCGGCATACCGTCCACGACCGGCATACCGTCCACGACCGGCATACTGCCCACATGAGCAGCAACGTGGATCTCCTTCTCGTCGAAGACGACCGTGAGCTGTCAGCCATGCTCACGCGACTTCTGACCGAGGAGGGCTACGACGTCACCCACGCCCCGGATGGCCAACGAGGCCTGCACCTCGGGCTGACGCGCTCGTTCGCCGTCTTGGTCATCGACCGCGGACTACCGGCCATCGAGGGTCTCGACCTGCTGGCCAAGCTGCGCGCCAAGGGCGTCAGCACGCCCGCGCTGATCCTGTCCGCGCGAGGCACCACAGCGGACCGCATCGACGGCCTTGACGCGGGGGCCGAGGACTACCTGACCAAACCGTTCGACGTCGGCGAGCTCCTGGCCAGGCTGCGAGCTCTCCAACGCCGGCACACGTCGACGGCCGCGGTGCTGCAGCTCGGCCGCCGCGTCCTGGATCTGGAGAGTCGACTGGTCCTTGAACCGGGTGCCGACCCCGCCACCGGGGTGTCGCTGTCCGAACGCGAGTCCCAGCTGCTCGAGGTCCTGGCCCGGCGGCCGCGTCGGGTGTTCTCCCGCGCCGAGCTGCTCGACCTGGTCTTCACCGAAGCCGAGTCGGAGATCGTCGCCGACACCTACGTCCACTACTGCCGGCGCAAGCTCGGGCGTGACGTGATCAGGACCGTCCGTGGTCTTGGCTACCAGCTCGGCTCGACATGAGAGCCCCGCAAACGGGTCGAGAAAGCGACCTCGGTCTGGTGCGCGGCGCGGCACGCCGACTGGGCCTCCAGTCGGCTGCTCTGGTGGCCCTGGCGGTGATCGTCCTGGTGGCGATCAGCACGGTCCTGGTGCTGCGACAACAGAATGCCTCGGCCGAGGCGCTGCTGGCACAGGCAACGACCAGGGCCGACGACGCGCAGGACCCGCCAGCAGGGACATGGCTGGCACTGCGCGGACCGTACGGGTTGGAGACCTCCCCCGGCATTCCGTCGGCCCTCCCCGACCTGCGGACGTTGGACGAGGTCGCGCGCACCTCCAGGACGACGACAACCATCGTGCACGTTGGCACGTCCGAGTACCTCGTGCGCACCGTCCAGCGCGATGACACCACCGTCCAGGCGATCCTCGACCTGGGGCCCCAGCACGATCAGCGCGCCGACCTCACCCGTGTCCTGTTGGCGGTCGGAGCCGTAGGGCTCGTCCTGTCGGCCTTCGTGGGAACGTTGATGGCACGTCGTGCGGTGCGTCCGCTGGCCGATGCCTTGGCCATGCAGCGCTCGTTTGTCGCTGATGCCAGCCATGAGCTCCGCACCCCCCTGACCCTGCTGAGCACCAGAGCGCAGTTGCTCCGGCGTTCGCTGGCCGCTGACGGTGCCGACCCAAGCGTGGTGAAGGACGCCGACGGTGTCGTCGCCGACGCCGCCCGGATGACCGAGATGGTGGAGGAGCTGCTCGTCGCCGCCGACCCATGGACCAACTCGGAATCCGATCCGGTCGAGCTGACCTCACTTTGTGAGGAGCTCGTGGCCAGCGCCAGGGACTATGCCGAGAGCAACGAGGTCACCCTCGTCCTTGACCAGCCCGACGCCGACGCCGTCACGACAACCGGCAACGCTGTGGGCCTTCGACGGGCAGTGCTGGCGATCCTCGACAACGCCATCGCGCACACCCCGCCTTCGGGCACAGTCACCGTGTCAGTGCGGCGTCAGGGCCGGGACGCAGTCATTGACGTCACGGACACCGGTCCGGGGATCGCTGCGGAAGAGGTCGACCGGGTGTTCGACCGGTTTCACTCCAGTCACCACAAGGTCAGCCGGCGCAGCTACGGGCTGGGTCTTGCACTGGCGCGCGAGGTCGTGGCCAGGCAGGGCGGAAGGATCGCCGTCCTGTCGACGTCGGACAACGGAACCGCCTTCCGTGTCTCGCTGCCACACAACTGACCCACCTCGCGATCCGGCAAGGCCCAAGCCCCACGCCAGATCAGGTCGGCCGAGCCGAGCCAGGGTCAGGCCAGGTCAGGTCAGGCCAAGCTCCTTCGCCTCTTCCCAGAGCTCCGCGCGCACGCTGGGGTGAGCAGCCTGTTCGATCAGGTGACGCGCTTGCGTCTTCTCGTCGTAGCCCCACAGCTTGGCGACACCCTGCTCGGTCACGATCGCGGTCTGCTGGAACGAGGTCACCGGCTCGTCCAGCAGCGGAACCACGGTCGAGACATCGGCCTTGGGATGCCAGCTGCGCAGCGCGATGAACGCCTGGCCGCCAGGGGAATGCAGTGCCCCGACGATGAAGTCGGTCTGCCCGCCATAGCCGGAGTGGATCCTGGCGTTGATCCGCGAGGCATTCGCCTGCCCGAACAGGTCAACCTCAAGAGCTGAGTTCACACTCGTCATCGCACGGTTGGCGGCAATCAGCGCGGGGCTGTTGGTCTTCTCGGTGCGCAGCATGCGGACGCGGGGGTTGCGGTCCACCCAGTCATACAGCTCGCGTGATCCGAAGGCGAAGGATGCGGTCAGAGGGTGCGCCGGGTCGAGCGCGTGTGCTTTGTCGAGCTCAAGGACGCCGTCGGAGAACATCTCGCTCCAGACCCGCAGACCACGTCGCCCCGCGAGAGCATGCAACGTGGAGTCGGGCACCGCCCCGATGCCGAGCTGGAGGGTTGCCCCGTCGCTGATCATGGCGGCAATGCGCTCTGCGATCACGAGACTGGAGTCATCGACAGGGTTGGTGTGCGCGGCAGTGAGCTCGAAGTCCATCTCCACCGCAAAGTCGACCTGCTCGACCTCGATCTGGGCGTCGCCGAAGGTGTACGGCATGCGGGTGTTGATCACCGCGATCACGAGGCCACCCCTGGCGCGGCATGCGTCAACCGCGGCGGGAAGAACGTTGACCTCGATTCCCAGACTCAGCAGGCCCTCTCGCGGCGGTGCGCAGTGCAGCACGACGACATCGGGCGGCATGGTCTGTGAGAACAGGAACGGCACCATGGACAGCCTGCTGGGGACGTACGACAGTGCCGGGTGCCGCCGCATCCCGGGCCCGACGAAACTGGTCTCGGCAATGACACCGGGGCGTTCGGGGACGCCCGCATGCGCGTTCAGCATGTAGATGCTGTAGCTCTCGATCGAACGGTCGATGGCGTCAACCACCAGCCAGGGTGTGGCCACGTTTCCGCTGACCACCACCCTGGGAACACCGTCAATCAGCGATAGGCGACGTTCCAGCTGCTTGAGGTTTATGGTGCGCATGGCTTCATGGTGCCCGACGGCTGCTGGGGGCCGACGCCTGGGTCGACCCGGGATCCACGCTCACCTCGAACCGACGTCCGGTGACGCTATGTGGTTCGACCCTGACGAAGTGCGACTTCGGTGCCGTATGCCACGGAAAGAGCGGCAGCTCGATCACCTCCAGGACGTCGTAGAGGCGGTTCACCTCCAGGCCTTCACCCTTCAGCACGACGCTCCAGGCGCTGCCCGTGTCGACGTCGTAGCCGTCCACCTCGAATGCGACCCAGTGACCAACGGCACCGGTGAACTTGGTCCCCAGAGCGGTTCGAATCACCACGCTGCCGTGGTCGACCTGGAAGTTGACCGGAAAGATGTCGGGCCGCTCGTCAACGATCACGGCCAAGCGGCCCACGTCCGCCTGACGAAGCAGGGCCCATGACTCAGTCGCCGACAGCTCGATCCCGGCGTTCGACTCGCCACTACTCATGAAGCCAGTCTGGCGGTACGCCCCGCACCGCGGAAGGCCAAACGGGTCCCGAACTGCCGGTCAACAACTGCCCGGTCAAAAACAGCCGGTCAACGCTCCGGGTGCGGTGGATGCGTCACCGCGAAGACGGCAGCCTGCGTGCGTCGCTCCATGCCGAGCTTGCCAAGCACAGCAGTGATGTAGTTCTTGACCGTCTTCTCGGCAAGCGACATGGCCTCGCCGATCTGGCGGTTCGTGAGACCCTGCGCAACGTGATCAAGGATTCGTCGCTCCTGTGGTGAGAGCAGGCGCAGCCTGGGATCCGTGTCTGCGTTGCTGCTCCACCCAAGCCGGACGCGCTTCGCGGTCGCGGGGTCGATCAGCTGCTGGCCAGCGGCCACGGCGCGGATGGCATCGATCAGCCCATTGCCCTTGATGTCCTTGAGCAGGTAGCCGGCGGCACCGGCGAGGATGGCCGTGGCGAGAGCCTGCTCATCGTCATACGAGGTCAGGATCAATCCTGCGATCGACGGGTCCTGGGATCGCACCTCGCGACACACGTCGATCCCCGAGCCGTCCGGCAGCCTGGCGTCAAAGATCGCCACGTCCGGGCGCAGCGCGGGGATGCGCCGGGAGGCCTCGACAGCGGAGCCGGACTCACCGACCACCTCGAAGTCCTTGACGGTCTCGAGCAGCTCACGTAGCCCGCGTCGCACGATCTCATGGTCGTCGAGGAGGAATATGCGGATCGTCATGTGGTCGCCCTTCGGGTTCTGGATCCCACCACGTTACCGTTCTGGATCCCGCCATCACGTCTTCCTGGCGCGTGGTCGCGGGTCGGTCCGAAGATGGCGTCCGAACAACCATGACGGGGCACGCGCAGCTGTGGATGACGTGGTGGCTGACGGAGCCAAGAACCAGGCCGGTGAAACCGCCCAGGCCCCGGGAGCCAACGACCACCAGACCAGCGTCGTGGGAGGCGCCGGCAATCACCGCCCCCGCTTGCCCCTGCGGCACATCACTGGTCACGACAAGCGTCCGGTGCCGTGACCTGGCGCGCTCGACTGCTGCGGTCACCACCTTGACGGCGGCGTCGTGCTGCATGCGCGCAAAGTCGGCGTCGGGCGACACCGTCTCCCAGTAGTCGTACGCCGGGGACTCTGCGGCAGGCAGGTCCCAGGCGCAGATGATCCGAAGCGGGGCGCCGGCGTGAGTAGCCAGGTCCGCAGCCAGGTCCAGGGCCCGGTCGCCAGTGGACGACCCGTCCACACCAACCACGACACCGTGCTGTGGTCCGACGAGAAGAGCACCCTCGCCGACGACGACGACGGGGCAGTGGGCGTGTGCCGTCACCGCGAAGGACACCGATCCCAACACTGTTGAGGCAAGGTCGGAACGGCCGCGGTTGCCGACCACGAGCAGCCGCACCGACTGAGTTGCCGCGACGAGCGCCTCTGCCGCTGCTCCGATCACGATCTGGGTCTCCAGCTTGCCGGAGTCCAGCACCTCGCGAGCCCGCGACGCCGCTTCGGCAGACAGCTTGTTGGCCCGTTTCAGCATCCTTGCCGGCAGGATGGGCGCGCTCTCCAGCGTCCCTGCAGGCAATCCCGGGAAGTGGACGACGGAGATGACCCGCAGAGTCGCGCCGGTCCGTCTGGCCTCGGCAGCGGCCCAGTCCAGCGCCGCCGCCGCTGGCGACGAGCCGTCGAATCCCACAGCGATGATCGGCAGGGCCGAGGTGTCTTTCGTCGGGTCGGTGTGTGCCATGGGGTCCGCCCTTCAGGTTCGGCTGGAGTGGCCGGCCAACGCCGTGGGGATCGCCTCTGAGGCATTCACGTCCGGCTGCACGACCAACACATCGCAGGACATCTTGTCGAGGATCGCCCGGCTGACAGATCCGGCAACCAGGCCGGCCAGACGCCCGCGGCCATGGGTCCCGACGACGAGCACGTCAGCGTTCCCGACCCTGTGCAACAGGGCGGGAACCGGGTCATCCTGGGTGATCACGAGTCGGTTGGGGACGCCGGGTGGAAGGCGGGCCTCCCTCAGTGCCTCCCGACACTTACGCCAGCCCTCGCCGATCGCGGCGCGATCGGCGTCCTTGCCGCGTGGCAGGGCGTGCACCACGACCAACGGCAGGTCTCTGATGAGTGCCTCGGCGGCAGCCACCGCAAGGACGGCATCGACGGCAGCGGTGAAGTCCATCCCGACGACGACGAAAGCGTCAGGTCCGAACCGTCGTTTCTCGCTCGGCCGGCTCTGATCGTGGACCACGAGGATCGGACAGTGGAAGCGTCGCCCGAGCTCCGCGCTGGTGGATCCCACGGAGAAGGTCAGCTGACCCCCGTCGCCGCGGCCTCCCAGAACCAGCAAGCCGGTATGACGAGCCATGTCGTCCAGCTCCAGCGAATCGGCCCCCTGCACGATCGCGATTCGCACGGCGACGGAGCGATCCGTCGCGAGGGCGCTCGCCATGGCACTGTCAGCCGCTGCCTCTGCCTGCTGGGCCGACTCGGCCTCGGCGCGGGCCACCCACGCGAGACTGTCCGGCCAGTACGGCCGATGTTCAGCCACTGAGAGCAACACCAGCTCGGTGCCCCGTCGGGACGCCTCGCGGCTCGCCTCGACGACGGCATTCTGACTCTCCCCGGAGCTGTCGCAGCCCACCACGACTGTTCCGTTGTGTCCGGGAAAGGCCCACATGTGCCACACCTCGCCTCACGCGCTGGCAGGAGAAGACCCGCCACCCCATCACCATCACCATCGCCGATCGGACCCTGCGGAACACAGAGCCATAGGTCCCTGTTTCGCAGCGGGGCCTCGTCTTTGCCCGGACAGGGATCGTCAGGCCATGCGCTGTGACAAGCCCCACTCGGCGTCGGGACCATAGTCACCCCTGAATCCCCCACAGTCCAGTAAACATTGGTACATGAGCCAGCCCCGTTTCAACGGATCGCTAGCCAGACCCCGTCAGGATCTTCCGGAGGACAACATGTCACTGACCGCCAGCCCCAAGGCCGCCACCGCTCCCTTTATCGTCGCCTTCGCCGACGGCGACATGTCCATGTCGGACCTGATGGGCGGCAAGGGCGCGAACCTGGCCGAGATGACCCGAATCGGGCTGCCGGTGCCGCATGGGTTCACCATCACGACCGCCGCGTGTCGCCACTACCTCACCCTCGGCCGGGAGCCTGAGGACCTGGACCATCAGGTCGGCATACATCTCGCGCAGCTGGAGAGCATGACCGGTCGACGGCTCGGCAATCCCGCGGATCCCCTTCTGGTGTCTGTACGTTCGGGTGCCAAACGCTCGATGCCGGGGATGATGGAGACCGTCCTGAACGTCGGGCTCACGGACGCGGTCATACCGGGGCTGATCGCGCGTGGTGGTGAGCGATTCGCCTGGGACTGCTATCGACGGCTCGTGCAGATGTACGGGCGAACGGTTCTTGGGGTCGACGGCGAGCTCTTTGAGGTAGCGCTTGTCGCGGCACGACGCGAGGCCGGCGTTATCAGTGACACCGAGCTGGATGCGGCCTCGCTGAAGAAGCTCACGACCGACTTCCGCCGAACCCTGGTGAACGAGGTCGGTGAGGACCTGCCACAGGACCCCCGCGAGCAGATCCGCCGCACCATCGACGCCGTCTTCGCCTCCTGGAACGTCCCGCGCGCGATGACCTACCGCAAGCACCAGGGAATCGGCGACGACGCCGGCACGGCGGTCAACATCGTCGAGATGGTCTATGGCAACACCGGACCCGACTCGGGCAGCGGCGTCTGCTTCACCCGCGACCCGGCCACGGGCGAGCGCGGCGTCTACGGGGACTACCTCCCCAACGCCCAGGGAGAGGACGTGGTCAACGGAAGCCGCACACCGCTCCCCCTGCAGGACCTCGCCGATCATGCGCCGGAAGTCTATGAGCAGCTGATGGGCCACCTGCACACACTGGAAACGCACTACCGCGACCTGTGCGACGTGGAGTTCACCGTCGAGGACGGCACGCTGTGGATCCTGCAGACACGGGTCGGCAAGCGCAGCCCTGCGGCAGCTTTCACGGTTGCCAGCGCCATGGTCAGCGAAGGGCTCATCGACCTCGATGAGGCGCTGCGCCGGGTGGACGGATACCAGCTCGAGAGCCTCCTGCACCCCCGGTTCATGTCCGCGGAGGGTGAGCTTCTCCTCGCGACCGGCCTCGCCGCCAGTCCCGGAGCAGCCGTGGGCGAGGTCGTGTTCGACGCACAGACCGCCGTGAGCCGGGCAGCCGAGGGCCGCAACGTGGTGCTGATGCGTACGGAGACCAGTGCTGACGACGTCGGCGGCATGCTCGCAGCCGTGGCCATCGTCACCGCGCGCGGCGGTCGAACCTCGCACGCGGCGGTTGTCGCCCGCGGAATCGGGCGTACCTGTGTGGCCGGCGTCGACGGACTTGTCATCAACCTCGACGCCCGCACCGCCGTCTGCCCCGGCGGTTCGATCAAGGAAGGCGACACCATCTCGGTGGATGGGACGACCGGCAAGATCTTCCGTGGCGCCCTCGCCGTACGGCAGAGCCAGGTCGCGGAGCTGCTCGAGAAGCAGGCTGATGACGGGTCGGGCGCCGAGCAGCCCGAGCCGGTCGCCGGCTCACTGGCGGCCGCGGTGCTTCAGCTCCTGGCGCACGCCGACCATCGTCGGCTCATCGGCGTCCGAGCCAACGCCGAGACGAGTCCCGACGCGCTGCGGGCCAGGCGGCTGGGCGCAGAGGGCATCGGCCTGTGCCGCACCGAGCACATGCTGCTGGGTGAGCGGGCCGTTCTGGTCGAGCACATGGTCCTGGGCGACGAGTCCGACCGCGCGGCAGCCTTGGCAGACATCGAAGAGCTGGCACACACGGACTTCCTCGACATCCTGCGGGCCATGGACGGACTGCCCGTCGTCGTGCGTCTTCTGGACCCACCGCTGCACGAGTTCCTGCCAGACCTGACCGAGCTCTCCGTCGAGGTGGCACTGAACAATGCGCCTGGCGGAACACCGGATCCGCAGGCAGCTCGTCGGCTGGCCGGCGTCCGCCGGT
>Ga0209585_10000189_pt1 | contig 24330 bp, 16 predicted proteins | sample NGEPerone_FD_185491 | JGI IMG/M metagenome (GOLD analysis project Ga0209585, IMG submission 185491) | Arctic peat soil microbial communities from the Barrow Environmental Observatory site, Barrow, Alaska, USA - NGEE Permafrost154B-one... | ecosystem: Environmental > Terrestrial > Soil >... | reverse complement strand
CGAATGCTTTTGGGATGGGAATCGATAAACCCGATGTGCGGTTTGTAATTCATCTCGATCTGCCCGATTCGCTGGAAGCCTATTTTCAGGAGGCGGGCAGGGGAGGGCGCGACGGAAAGAAATCGGTAGCAGTTCTTCTTTATAATAATTCAGATAAGCGCCGGCTTCACAAAATGGTTACCGACAGCTTTCCTGCCATAGATGTCATTCGTAACGTATATAATTCCGTTTCCAATTACCTGATGATTGCAATTGGGAGTGGAAAAGGGGGTGTTTTTAGTTTCCGGATCGAAGATTTCTCCAAACGATTTGGGTTTCAGATTAACGCGGTATACCATAGTCTGAAACTTTTGGAAAGGCAGGGATATGTTTCGTATGTTGAGAATACAGACAACTATTCGCGAGTTTATTTTTCTGTCCGTCGTGATGATCTTTACAAATTTCAATTAAGTAATGCCGGGCTTGATGCTTTTATTAAGTTGATTCTTAGATCATACACGGGATTGTTTACCGATTTTGTAAACGTCGATGAAGCGTTACTTGCACGTCGGTCGAACCTGACAGGTGAACTTATTTATCAGCATTTGAAGACGTTGGCACAAATGAAGATCATCGATTATATTCCTCAAAAGAAAACACCCGTTATTGTGTATGAGACCGAAAGGCTGGACACAAACCGGATTCGGATGAGCGTTGAAAATTTTCAGAATCGCAAGGTGAAATATCAGCAACAGGTCGATTCTGTAATCGATTATGCCGTAAATGATAATAAGTGCCGGAGCGTTGCTTTGCTTGAGTATTTCGGGCAATACGGATCTGAACCCTGCGGATCGTGTGATGTCTGTAAAGGTGATCATGAATCGGGCATTCGGTTTGCCGATTTTAGCCGGATTTCGGGTAAGATTCACCAGCTATTGCTTTCAGAAAGCTGTTCGATTGATCAAATTGTGAAACAGCTCAACGAACCTGAACCTGTTGTTATTAAAGTTTCACGATGGTTGCTTGATAACGGAATCCTCCAATCAGCCTCAAACGGGTTGTTAACAATCGTTTCAAAGGCTCAATAATAGATGGAAAAACCTTCGCTGTCGGGATTTTGATTACCTTTGCAGTTAATTCCTCAAAACAAAAGGATTATTAATGAGTAAAGAGCCATTTTCGGAGGTGGTCTATTCGAAGAATGTGATCGAATTTGCCACAGTTGCCAATGAATTTTGTTCATTTATAGAAGCTGTTGATCAGTTTCAGCGAAAGGACTTTATAACAAGGGTACAAAAATTATTTCCGCTGCTTTATCTGAAAGCGGTTTTGCTTCCTGAGCCTGATATCGAGATGTCGGATGATACTCCGGAGAAGTTTGTAAGTGAGGAAGATTACAATTTTATTTTGCATAAGCTGGAGATGAAATTCGGACAATTCGATGCATATCATGAGGTTTTCGATCCTTCTATGCAATACAGTGAAGTGGCACTGGAAGCAAGTATATCAGAAAATATCGCGGATGTTTACCAGGATTTGAAAGACTTTATTTTGTCTTATCGGATTGGAACACTTGAAGTGATGAATGATGCACTTTGGGAATGTCGTACTAATTTTGAACAGTATTGGGGTCAGCGGTTGGTCAATGGTCTCAGGGCTATTCACAACCTTGTCTATGGCACTTCAGATCTTGATGAGAAAGAAAAAGAACCGGATAAAATTGACATTTAATAATGGTAATTCTTGCCGTTTGAATTAGATAGAATTAAATTATGAGTCAGGAGTTTAATACATTGAAGAAAAGTATTTCAAACGACGAGTTAGCTGAATTACCGCTCTCTTCATTTGAAGGTGTTATTCACTTAATCGAACAACCGGAAGAATTGGAATCGGTACTGGAATATCTTGGTCAACAAACTATTCTTGGATTTGATACCGAAACCCGTCCTGCATTTAAAAAAGGTCAGATCTACCCGGTTTCATTGCTTCAACTCTCCACCACTGATCAGGCTTTTCTGATCAGGATCAATAAAGTAGGTCTTCCTGCCGGATTAATCAAGATTCTGGCTTCACCTAAAATTCTGAAAATAGGGGTTGCAATCAGAGATGACATTAAAATATTACAACGAATTGTTCCTTTCAAACCCTCGGGATTTATTGAATTGCAAGATCTTGTAAAAGTTTATGGAATCGAGAATTTTAGCCTGAAGAAACTGTCTGCGATTGTTTTAGGCTTCAGAATATCGAAATCAGCGCGGCTCACAAACTGGGATGCCCCTGAATTGTCGGAGCAGCAATTAATCTATGGAGCCACTGATGCCTGGGTTTCTTGTGAAATATATAAGCAGTTATTGATAACACCCATTGAGACGGTGTTATGCGAACCCGAAATAGCAGAGAACGCTCCGGAAGATTAATCCATCAGCGGTTTTCTGTACGAATTTAATTTTAGTATGTCAGATTTTAGTAAAGTTGTTTTAAAAAAGGGGAAGGAAGAATCAATTCTCCGGTTCCATCCCTGGGTTTTTTCAGGCGCTATCGATCGCATTGAGGGAAGTGTCGAAGAGGGAGATGTAGTAACGGTTTACGCCAGTGATGACCGTTTTTTAGGAATTGGCCATAGTTCAATTGGTTCTATTGCAGTGCGGATTTTCTCGTTTAAAGATATTGTCCCGGACTTGTCGTTCTGGTGCGAAAAGATGCAATCTGCTTTTAATTTGCGTCAAAGGATTGGGTTGACTTCGCGTAAAGGAACCAATGTTTTCAGATTGGTTCATGGTGAAGGCGATGGAATGCCCGGACTGATTGTCGATTTTTACAATGGAACTGCAGTTTTACAGGCCCACACTGTCGGAATGTGGTTAATGCGTAACTTGTTAGCCGAAGCCATGAAAGTAGTTCTCGGCGACCTGCTCACCGCTGTTTATGATAAAAGTGCAAAAACACTTCCTTTTAAAGCATCCATCGAGTCGGTGGATGGATATTTATCAGGTGAACTAACCACCCGCGAGGTGATGGAAGATGGTAACCGGTTTATTGTTGATTGGGAAGAGGGACAGAAGACTGGTTTTTTTGTCGATCAGCGCGAAAACAGGAAGCTGCTAAGTGAATATGCCTTTGGAAAGGATGTTCTGAATATGTTCTGTTATACGGGTGGATTTTCGTTCTCTGCAATGCAGGGAGGAGCCAACCTGGTTCATTCGGTGGATTCTTCTGCCAAGGCGATCGAACTCACCAATCAGAATGTTGAATTGAATTTTCCAGGCGACACCCGTCATGAGGCTTTTGCTGCAGATGCATTCGATTTCATGAAGGACATCAATAATAAATACGATCTGATTATCCTTGATCCACCTGCCTTTGCGAAGCACAGAAGCGCATTGAGCCAGGCACTTCAGGGATATAAAAAATTGAACGCGAGGGCCATTCAGCAGATTCGTCCTGGTGGTGTTTTGTTTACCTTCTCCTGTTCGCAGGTAGTAACCAGAACCAACTTTCGCGAAGCAGTGTTCTCGGCTGCTGCCATCTCAAAACGAAATGTTCGCATTTTGCATCAGTTGTCGCAGCCCGGAGATCATCCGATAAGTATATATCATCCTGAGGGTGAATATCTGAAAGGATTGGTCTTATACGTTGAATAAAAAAGTGATTACAATTTAAATAAATAAAAACTTGAAATTTAAAGAGTTTGATTTTGTTCCCGAAATCATGGAAGGTCTTGAATCCATGGGCTTCGAGGAATGTACCCCTGTTCAGGAATTGGCAATGCCGGTGATCTGGAAGGGAAATGACCTGATTGCATGTGCACAGACCGGCACCGGTAAAACAGCTGCTTATTTGTTGCCTGTTTTGAACCGCATAACCCAGACAAAGAGTCAGGGTATCAATACATTGATTATTGCCCCGACACGGGAATTGGTCTTACAGATCGATCAGCAGATAGAAGGATTCTCCTATTTCTGCGGAGCAACATCGCTTGCAGTTTATGGTGGGGGAGAAGGGGCCGCTTTTGATCAGCAAAAAGCTGCGTTGATCCAGGGTGCTGATATTATTGTGGCAACGCCAGGTCGGTTATTGTCGCATATAAACCTGAAATATTCAGATTTTAGTACGATTAAGCATCTGATTCTCGATGAGGCTGACCGTATGTTGGATATGGGCTTTTTCGATGATATTATGCGTATTGTCCGCGAATTGCCAAAAGCTCGTCAGACATTGATGTTTTCGGCTACGATGCCATCAAAAATACGGAAGTTAGCCGAAGGCATTTTGAATAAACCTGAAAGTGTGAATATTGCTATTTCTAAGCCGGCTGAAAATATCATCCAGGCTGCTTACATGGTTTATGAAAATCAGAAAGTGGCACTTGTAAAGTCTTTGCTCAAAGGTAAAACCGATTATAAAAGTGTTCTGATTTTTACTTCCCGTAAGATTAATGTGAATGGTCTTGTCCGCGAATTAAGAAGAATGGGTTTCTCGGCCGACGGAATGTTGTCGGATCTTGAACAAAAGGAGCGCGAAGAGGTAATGCTACGATTTAAGAATCGCGAAACTCAGATACTTGTGGCTACCGATATTGTGGCCAGGGGGATTGATATAGATGGAATTGACCTTGTGATGAACTACGATGTTCCACGCGATCCTGAGGATTATGTGCATCGTATTGGGCGTACTGCCCGTGCCCAGAGTTCGGGGGTTGCCATTACGTTGATCTCTGATCTTGATCAGCATAACTTCAAGAAAATAGAGGAACTCATTGAAAGGGATATCATTAAAATTCCACTTCCATCTGACTTTGCTGAAGGACCGCTTTACAATCCTGTAGCCGGAAGGCAATTCGGCCGCCGGCCCGCCGGCAGATCCAACAATAATCAAAGAACAAGTCCAATTACTAAGAAAAAAGACTTCCGTCACCGCGACCGTGGTACCCATCAGGGACATCAGGCGGAGTAGTTGAGTAAATAGAATTTTTATTAAAGCCCGTTTGTTTCACGGACCGACACAGATTAAATCATCCTATCAGCGTCGATCAGTGAAATTTGCGGGATTTTTTTTTGATAATATCAACATTGATGATATTATTTATACTTTCGTTAGATTCTTAACTTTACTTAGATAAATTATGAAGACATTCATTTCACTTCTGATGATGATTTCTATTGGTTTAGCTGGAAATAGCCAAACCACCGGCCCGGTAAAATCTTTTGAAAAGGACACCTTCACAACTGAGAAAGGTCCACTGATGATAACTTTTATCGGTCACGGAACTTTAATGATTGAAGCTGGTAAAACGGTAATACACATTGATCCTGTTTCGCGCGAAGCTGATTATTCACTGCTTCCCAAAGCAGATATTATCCTGATAACACACGAACATGGCGACCACCTCGACAAAAAGGCAATCGCGTTGGTCACCTCACCACAAACCAAAACAATAGTTAGTCTTAGCTGCAAAGGCCAGATTGAAAATGCTATCGTAATGTTGAATGGTGAAACAAAGTCCTTTGGCGACCTGAAAATTGAAGCAGTACCAGCTTACAATATCGTAAACAAACGACCTGATGGAGGCGCTTATCACCCAAAAAGGAACGGAAACGGTTATATCATCAACTTCGGTGGAAAACGGATATATGTTGCCGGTGACACCGTGAATACACCTGAAATGGCCGCTCTGAAGAACATCGATATTGCCTTTCTCCCAATGAATTTGCCTTACACAATGACACCTCAAATGGTAGCTGATGGTGCCAAAAGTTTTATGCCCGGAATTCTTTATCCTTATCATTTTGGTGAGACAGATCCTCAGGTATTGTTTGATTTATTGAAAGATGCCAAGATTGACGTCAGGGTTCGAAGGATGAAATAGACCTGTTTGATTTCGATTTGCCAGTTAGGATTCTCTAAATTGTATCAATTATCTTTTGTCTGGGTTACTTTTCCATTTCCCTTTCTCAAATTTCCATACTTTCACATTGGCAAATTATAAAGTATTTACTACTTTTATTGCGAATTAACCTTGCTTTCAAGGTGTCAACTTTCAAACTAATTCCTGACTTTATGAACTCAACACGGAAATTATTCATTTCGTTTTTCCTTTGCCTGGGTTTTTTCCTGATCAACTCGAATTCGAATGGGCAGGTAAATCCGTCGAAAGATTATCCAATTCAACCAGTTAGCTTTACGGACGTAAAAGTTACGGATCATTTCTGGGCACCGCGTATTGAATTGAATCAAAAAGTAACAATTCCTATCGCGCTGGATCAGTGTTACAAAACAGGCAGGGTTGAGAATTTCAAGATTGCAGCTAAACTGACAAAAGGAAAGTTTCAGTCGGAGTTTCCATTCGATGATTCTGATATCTATAAAATTATCGAAGGTGCGAGCTATTCGCTTCAGACAAACCCTGATGCGCGGTTGGAAAAACGGATCGACTCGCTGATTTATTACATTGGACTGGCACAGGAGCCTGATGGTTATTTATATACCAACCGGACAATTGATTCGCTTCACATGCATCCCTGGGTTGGAAAGAAGCGGTGGGAAAAAGCCCCTGAACTAAGTCATGAATTGTATAACCTTGGCCATCTTTACGAAGCAGCATACGCGCACTTTCTGGCGACCGGTAAACGAACGTTGCTTGATGTGGCTATAAAAAGTGCGAACCTTGTGGATCATGATTTTGGACCTGGCAAATTGGCTTATTATCCCGGTCATCAGGTGATTGAGATGGGTCTTTCGAAGCTCTACAGGATAACCGGTGATGAAAAGTATTTGAAACTCGCGAAGTTTTTCCTTGATTGCCGGAAGGGTGGTAATGAATACAACCAGGCACATATACCAGTTATTGAGCAGGATAAGATTGTTGGTCACGCTGTCAGGGCAACCTACATGTATGCAGGAATGGCTGATGTTTCAGCGCTGACGGGCGATTATTCCTACAAAAATGCGATTGATAAAATCTGGAATGATCTTGTCAGTACCAAATACTACATTACCGGAGGAATTGGTTCTGGCGGAAGCAATGAAGGATTCAGTGATCCTTATGTTTTGCCGAATATGTCTGCATATTGCGAGACTTGCGCTTCGATCAGTAATGTGATGTGGAATCAACGGATGTTTTTGCTTGAAGGCGATTCCAAATTTTATGATGTCCTGGAGCGTACACTTTATAATGGGCTATTATCGGGTATTTCGTTGAGTGCCGACCGGTTTTTCTATCCGAATCCACTTGAATCGCGTGGACAGCACACACGCAGTGCCTGGTTTGGTTGTGCTTGTTGTCCAAGTAATATCTGCCGGTTTATCCCATCAGTTCCAGGTTATGTTTATGCACACAAGGGTAACGATTTGTATGTGAATCTTTTTATGAATAATTCGGCAACTGTTGACTTAAATGGTGAGCGCGTAAATATCGACCAAACTACAGATTATCCATGGAGCGGGAAAATCGTTTTGAAAGTTCAGCCACCTAAATCTAAGGTTTTTAAGATGATGATCCGGATTCCGGGATGGGCAAATAACCAGGTGGTTCCGTCTGATTTATATCGCTTTAAATCAACTGATCAGTCAAAGGTTCTAATCAAAGTTAATGGTCAAAATTTCAAATACGATATTAAGAATGGCTATGCGGTAATCTCGAGAGAATGGAGAAAAGGTGATCAGTTACAAATTGATTTGCCGATGCCGGTAAGGGAAATAGTAGCGCATGAGGCGGTTAAAGATGATAAGGGCAAAATTGCCTTGCAACGCGGACCATTGGTTTATTGCGCTGAATGGCCTGATAACAAAAATGGGCATGTTTTAAATCTTTACCATGATCAGGACAATAATTATTCAACAGAATTTTTGCCTAATCTGTTAAACGGTGTTACGGTCATCAAATCGATGATCAATAGCACGGAACGATTGGAAAACGAAACAATTAAGGAGTCAAAACAGCCGTTTACAGCGATACCGTATTATGCCTGGGCAAATCGCGGAGCGGGTGAAATGGCAGTGTGGATCGCTGATCAAAAATCATCGTCGAAGCCTTTACCATATCCATCGATTGCTTCTAAAAGTAAAATAAGCGGGTCCCTCGAAAATAAAGCGTTGGTTGCATTGAATGATCAACTTGAACCTGCCAATTCCAATGATCAGGGCTGTTTTTATTTCCATTGGTGGCCACGAAAGGGGAGTAACGAATGGATACAATACAATTTTTCGAAACAGGAAAAGGTTTCCTCCGCAAAAGTCTATTGGTTTGATGATGGACCATGGGGAGGTTGTCGGGTTCCTACATCATGGAATCTCCTTTTTAATACAGATTCCGGTTTGTGGGAACCAGTTAAGAATAAAGGCAATTATGGATTGTCTAAGGATCAATACAATGAAATCAGCTTTGAACCCATCGAAACAACTGCTCTTAAAATGGAGGTTCAATTGCCGGTAGACAATTCAGCCGGGATCTATGAATGGAGTGTCAAGTAAATAAAACCAAAATAGCATGATTGCAAAACGATTTTTTTATTCAATAATAAGTTGCTTTCTGTTCTTTAATTTGGTCCGGGCTCAGCCTGCAAGTGAGATTAAAGTTATATTAAATCAACGGGTTAATGGTGTGCCAGCATCAATGTGGGGCATTTTCTTCGAGGACATCAACTTTGCCGCTGATGGTGGAATTTACGCGGAACTTGTTAAAAACCGATCCTTTAATTTCAATGATCCTTTAATGGGTTGGAAATGGATAAATAAAGATGGAGGAAAAGGCGACAACCGGCTCTATAATTCAGGGGATGTGTTACGACCGAACAAAAGATATGTGCGGATACAATCGACAAGCGACAACGGTTCATATGGGCTTTCTAACGAAGGGTTTCGTGGAATCGGATTGAAAAAGGATGCCGGATACCGGCTTACAGTTACTGCCCGTAGCGGGGATTCGAATATTGCTGCCAATCTCGTTGTTGAATTGGTTGATTCTACAGGAAAGGTGCTGGCTGAAAATCAAATATCAGGCATCACAAAAGATTGGAACAAGTACGAAGTGATTTTGAAACCGATCAAAACCGATGCTTCTGCGCGTTTGAATGTACTTGTGAAAGGCAAAGGTTTGGTTGAAATCGAAACCGTCTCTTTATTTCCGGTTGATACATGGAAAGGGCGGAAAAATGGTCTTCGAAGTGATTTGGTTCAATTATTGGCGGATATGAAACCCGGATTTGTCCGATTTCCTGGAGGATGTATCGTAGAAGGAAGGGAACTTATTACAAGATATCAGTGGAAAAAAACGGTTGGAGAACCCGAAGATAGGGAATTAATTGTTAATCGTTGGAATACCGAGTTTAAACATCGATCGACACCCGATTATTTTCAATCATTTGGCCTGGGCTTTTATGAATATTTTTTGCTTTCGGAAGATATCGGTGCCGAGCCGTTACCCATTCTCAACTGTGGAATGGCATGTCAGTACAACACAAGTGAATTAGTGGATATGAAAGATCTTGATCCTTATATCCAGGATGCGCTCGATCTGATCGAGTTTGCCAATGGTGCAGTTACAACACAATGGGGCAAATTACGGGCCTCAATGGGTCATCCCGAACCTTTTAATCTGAAGATGATGGGTGTTGGAAATGAGCAGTGGGGACCTCAGTATATTGAGCGTTTCAAAAAGTTTAACAGTGCGCTAAAAGAAAAACATCCTGAAATAAAATTAATTACAAGTGCAGGTCCAAGTCCAGAGGGAGATAGGTTCACCTATCTTTGGGATGAACTCGTAAAATTAAATGCCGATTTTGTGGATGAGCATTACTATCAGTCACCTTCGTGGTTTTTAAAGAATGCTAGTCGATATGATGCTTATCCGCGGAAAGGACCGAAAGTTTTTGCCGGAGAATACGCGGCTCATTCGAAAGGGCAAGCTGATCCTACCTCGCGGAATAACTGGGAAAGCGCACTGGCAGAGGCTGCTTTTATGACTGGACTTGAACGTAACTGCGGCGTGGTGCAAATGTGTTCTTACGCCCCGTTGCTGGCGCATAAAGATGCCTGGCAGTGGAATCCTGATTTGATCTGGTTCGACAATCTCAATGCGGTACCTACACCCAACTACTTTGTTCAGAAATTATTTGCAACAAATAAGGGAAGTTATACTGTTTCTATTCTGAAAGATAAGGAAGTAGTTGCAGGCAAGGACAGTATTTATGCTTCAGCCACGATTGATGAAGTGTCCAAAGAGTTGATTTTGAAATTGGTGAATATTTCTAAAAAGGCTTCTTCGGTGAAATTCTCATTTGAAGGTGGTTCTGTCAAAAGTCAGAATGCAAATATGGAAGTTTTGAAGAACCAGGACCTGACTGCATGGAATAGTTTTTCAAATCCATCAAATATAGGAATTGAGTTGCAGAAATTGAAAGTGTCGGGACGATCACTGATGCTGAATCTTGATGGAAATTCAGTGAATGTATTGAGAATTAAGCTGTAATTAACAAGAAACCCTCAAGATTTTAAAAACCTTGAGAGTTCTACCTGGTTTTATTGGAGGTTTTTATTCTGTTGCAATGAAGATTTCGACTTCCGAGTTGTCAGGATCCTGCGATTTTTTTCCGTAGACTTCAAAGTCAGCCGTGTATTTTCGGTTTAACTCTTTGTCTTTGACCCATATTTCCTGCCATGTATTGAAAACCGATAACGGCCGTGTCCCTTTTGCTTTAATTTCGAGATAATTACCATCGCTAAATTCTCGTCCTTCAAGGCCTTCAGGCAGGTTGTCGATTGAACTTACGCGGTACCCAAGAATAGTTGTATAGTCAGCCGTGTAGTCCGATTTGTAGTCGGTGTAAACGGCATAAATATCCTCGTCGATTTTATCGGGGATCAAAGACGAAATATTTTCGGAGTAGAACCGCTGCCACAATTCCATAATGTCTTTTGCAGATTTTCCATTTTGGTTGGTGGTTCGTACCGCGATACCGATAATATTAAAACTTTCCAAGTGAACTTTTTGGCTCTTCATAGTAGTGTAGCTTTTTTATCAAAAATACGAAAGATTACCACATAGCCACGCATTGTTCACATAGTTTTATCTATAGAAAGTTGATTTTTAAATAATGACTTATAAATTCTTCGTGAATTATAATCAGTTGAATATCTTTCCTGCCACTGGAATTTGCCGGATAAGCCACGATACAAGCAATGAGGCCATTACTGCAAGGAAAGCGATGATAAAGAATTTGGGAATTATTCCTGGATGGATATCTTTGGTAAGAATTGAAAGCCCAATTAATACAGGTGCATGAAAAACATATACACCGAAGGTATTTTCAGATAGGAATTTCATCGTTTTACTTTGATAGTTCCACTTTGCTTTCGCAATTCCCAATAAAGCAATAATAAAGGATACGCAGAAAAACGATTCCCAGAAAGCATAAAGAAATGCTCCGGCATTAAATCCTCCGGTGATCAACATTTTTCCTTCCGATATTTTTCCGAAAAATCCTGCAATGAACCATAACGGAATCCCGACTCCAAAGGCGATATACAGCCATTTTTTACCTTGCTGGAAGTTAATCTTCTCTGTAATATTGATTCTCTGCGCCTGGGTGCCTAAGTAAAAGAACACAATGTATGCTGCAAAGTAGCAAAACTGGAAGTTGTAGAATGATGTTCCGATGGGAGCGACAAGGCGGAAGCCAAATGCGAGCAAGGTGATCAAACCAATGATTGTCATTATATTGAGATTGGAAACCCTAACGTTTGATTTCGCGGAATGGAGATATTTATGCACAAGCGCAAAAATAACAGAGAAAATCAAAAGGGCGAATGCGAACCAAAGAGGACCTGTACGACCCAGAAAATCAAGATTGTGAAAACCTTTCATTGTAAATTCTACTATATTTAATTGAGGATACACCAGCTTAACGCAGATAGGATGGATAATGAAAATGTAAATTAATACTGGAATTCCAAGACGTTTTAATCGGTCGAGAATAAAGGTTTTTGTACCTTTCCTTTCGAGGGAAGCGGGTATAAAATAACCTGAAACAAAGAAGAAAAGCGACATGCTGAAAGCTTGTGCATGTGACTGGAAAAGAAAGAAGAATAGTTTTTCAAGGTCATTAAGCGGCATTGGTTCGTTATAATACCAGCTTCCAATGCAACTATACGTTACAGCGCTGTGGATCAATACCACAATTACAATACAAAATACGCGTAAGTTGTCAATATAGGATATTCTTACTGACATAAAAGTCTTTTTAGGTTTTAACAATAGTTATTTGTCGCTTTAAAAGGTGTATCGTTACAGGCTGTACTGATTTAAATTTAAGAGATGCAAAAAAAGGTGTAACGTTAATTACACCCTAAACGAACAAATTTAGCATCTTTTTACTTCTTCAACTGCAACTTTAAATCTATTTCATTAAGGTCTAAACAACATTCAATATTTCCAAAATCGTGTAGTCTTTTTAAGGTATCGATGATTGAATCATCGGTAAATTTCACAGATCCTTCGCTGAACCTTCTTGCATTTAGTTCTTTTTTTAACTTTTCAAAATTAAAATAAGCTTCATTGTCTAAATCCGAATCCAGGTTGTACAATGTAGTAAATACATCATAGTCATCATTATTCCAATACGAAGGTGATTGGACTTTTTTGTTGATTTTGAAAGTACCTTCCAGGTTATGTTTGAAACATTCCCATTCCTTTCTTTTCTCGAGCGTCGTTTCCTCTTTCATTTTGGTTGTATTTAAATTAGTGAATTGAAGAATCAAAAATTCGATTTTCTTATAAAGGCTAACAAATTTATAATAAAAATTTGTGAAAAAACGATTAAATAAGTACTATTTTTAAAGGTTTTAAGAAAATAAATTTGTGTGACACTTTTGAATGTTCAATAGCTTTTCTAAATGATTTTTAACTATTTATCATCCTGAAATTATGAATAAATTACTTGTTCTTTTGGCAATTTTCCTTTCGTTGTTTGTTGGAAAAAAATCCTTCTCTCAAGATGTTTTGCCGGTCAGAGGATTTTGCATTGGTGCTCCTAAAACGATGGAAGTTGATGCATTTATCAAATTTATTTCTGAAGAATTGGTGCCAAGGAAAGTGAATACATTGATTCTCAGAGTTGATTTTAATTACCAGTTCGAAAGTCACCCGGAATTGCGCGACGAATCTGCACTTTCGAAAGACGATGTTAAGAAAATGGCAGATGTATGTCATAAAAATCAGATCCGGATAATTCCACAGATCAACCTGCTTGGACATCAGTCGTGGGCTGAGAAAGTAACCAATCTTTTGCGTGTATATCCTCAATTCGACGAAACGCCGCAAGTCGAAATGCCCAAAAAATACAAATGGCCCAATTATGATTCGCTTTATTGCAAAAGTTATTGTCCGCTTCATCCCGATGTGCATAAAATTGTTTTTGCTTTGGTAGATGAGATTTGTGATGCATTCGAAACAGATGCTTTTCACGCCGGAATGGATGAGGTTTTTTACATTGGAGATGATAAATGCCCACGTTGTTCTGGCAAAGATAAAGCTGAATTATTCGCTGTCGAAGTGAACCTGATCCGGAATCATCTGGCGATGAAAAATCGTCAGCTTTGGATATGGGGCGACAGGCTTATTGATGGGAAAACGACAGGAATGGGAATGTGGGAAGCGAGTTATAACAATACGTACCGCGCAATTGATCTGATCTCCAGAGATGTGATGATTTGCGACTGGCACTACGAACGGCCCGATCAGTCTGCCGTCTATTTTGCAACCAAAGGTTTTAGTGTGATTACTTGTCCCTGGAGAATGCCCGAAATTGCGATTAAACAAACACAGGATATGTATCGTTTCAGGGCTTCGGTAACTCCGGAGATGAAAGAGCGTTTTCAGGGAATGATGCAAACAGTCTGGTCGGGTGCCGGACAATTTATGGATGAGTTCTATGGCCGGAAAACCAAATATAAGGAAAGTGCAAATACGCCAACCAATTGTTTTAAAGCAATGTTTGGAGAGATTCAGAAACAAAATGAAATAAATCACAGATAATCAATAACATTTTTCAGCTGCTAACAACCAGATGCAACCTGCGTTAACGTAGTCAATAAATATCAAACGATGGCCATTCAGCAAAACCGTATTTTTTCAATTGATGTTTTTAGGGCAATCACCATGTTGCTAATGATTTTTGTAAACGATTTATGGTCATTAAGCGGAGTACCGATTTGGCTTGAACATGCGCGCGCTGATCAGGATTTTTTGGGATTTTCGGACATCGTTTTTCCCTGTTTCCTGTTTATCGTTGGGATGTCGATACCCTATGCCATGCGAAACCGTATTGCCAAAGGCGAGAATAACTTTCAGATTCTTAGGCATATTGTGCTTCGTTCGTTTGCGTTGCTCGTGATGGGATTTTTCACTGTTAATATAGGTGATCTGAATGTCGAAGCTTCGGGTTTGAGCAGGGAAGGATTTCAAATTTTGATGGTTGCCGGATTTTTTCTGATCTGGAATGTGTATCCAAAATCGGAAGATTGGAAAAAATACCTCTTCAATGGATTGCAACTGGCTGGAGTTCTTCTGTTGATTTTGCTGGTTTATCTTTTTAAAGGAGGGAAGGATGGCACCGAACAAATGACGCCGCAATGGTGGGGAATTCTGGGGCTTATAGGCTGGACTTACCTGATTTCAGCGCCAATCTTCCTTTTTGCCCGTAAAACTCCGGTATTGTTGCTGTTATTCTGGTTCTTATTTACGCTGCTGAATATTGCTGAACATGCCCATTGGCTGCATACGCTAATTCCTGGCGGTGGTGCTTTCCAGGGATTTGCTTTTGCAGGAATAGCCGCCAGCCTGCTGACTGATCGTGCCAATACGCCTGAAAAACGGCGGAAATTGCCGGTTTTTTACATCGGAATTGGCATTCTATTGTTGTTGACCGGTTTTGCTTTGCGTAACTTTTTTATTATTTCGAAAATCCAGGCAACTCCGACATGGGTTTTTCTGTGCAATGCAATTGCGTTTGGGTTTTTTGCAGTCATCTATTTTGTGGTCGATCTGAAAGGGAAAGGCAATTGGTTCAGCCTGATCAAACCTGCCGGAACGAGCACCCTCACCTGTTACCTGATTCCATACGTTTATTACAGTGTAGCAACATTTGCATTTTCACTTCCTCTATTTTTGAAAACAGGAGCTGTTGGCCTGTTAAAATCGTTTGTTTATGCACTGATCATCATTGGAATTACGGCACTTCTAGGTAAATTGAAGATTAAGCTTAAAATTTAAGGTCGTGTAACGAAACGAAATGATTTTTTTATTGCTATTTTGCGAAGTTATACCAAAGTAAGAAACCGGGAAATCTCTATTCTTAAGTTTTGATCATATGTTTGAAAATCAAATTTATATAAAGAACCTTTATTCAGTAATTATTCTTTTCCTTTTGTTTAGTTGCAACAACCATCCTGATGGTAACATCGTAAATATTGAAAAAAAGGCCGTTATTGAACCTGATTACTCCGAAGTAACAATACCTCTAAATATCGCCCCCCTGAACTTTATCATTAAAGAAACAGGATCATCCTATTATGTGAAATTTTCATCTGCAAGCGGAACTGAAATAGAAATTTCTTCACCCGATGGGGAAATCCAGATTCCGGAGGATAAGTGGCATAAAATGCTGCAAAACAATGCAGGAAAGAAGATCAAAGTTGACATTTACACAAAGGATAAAGAAGATCGATGGTCAAAATTTAAGACTTTTACGAATAAGATATCACCTGAACCAATTGATCCCTATTTATATTACAGGATTGTATTCCCTGGTTACGAAAGCTGGACAGAATTGAGTATCAACCTGCGCAATCTTGAAAACTTTGAATCGGAGTCGCTGATCGAAAATAGTGTTGTCGATGAGAATTGTGTAAACTGTCACTCGTTTAACAACGGGAAAACGGATGATTTTATTTTTCACATGAGGGGAAATCTGGGGGGCACTTATTTTTATTCGGGAGGTGAATTTAGAAAGATCAACCTGAAAACTAAGGAGATGAAGAATGGAGCAGTTTACCCACGTTGGCATCCTTCAGGTAAATTTGTCGCCTTTTCATCCAATAAAATTACGCAACGATTTCATGCTGCAGATAACAAGAAGGTTGAAGTAACCGATCTTGAATCATCGCTTGTTCTGTATGATGTTGCGAAAAATGAGATAATGGACATCCAACTGACGAACCGCGAAAATTTCATGGATACCTATCCCGAATGGTCACCTGATGGTAAGTATCTCTATTTCTGCCGGGCTGATCAAATTGGAAAAGATTACGATTACAGGCAGATTAAATACAACTTGTGCCGTGCTTCCTTTGATGCCGGCAAACGAACATTCGGTGAGGTTGAGATGGTATTTAATGCCGCGCAAATCAATAAAAGTATCGCCTTCCCAAGAATTTCACCTGACGGGCGGTTTCTTATTGTGACCCTGGCTGATTACGGATGTTTCCCGATCTGGCATAAAGAGGCCGATCTGTATTCTGTTGATCTGAATAATTTTAAAGCGAGCAGGCTCGATCTTAATAGTGACTTTACCGATAGTTATCATTCGTGGTCGTCTAATGGCAAATGGTTGATATTTAGCAGTAAACGTGGGGATGGTTTGACAGCAAGGCCTTACATTGCATATATTGACAAAAACGGTATGTCAGGTAAACCATTTATTCTTCCACAGGAGGATCCTGAGTTTTATCAGCATTTTCTGAAGAGCTTTAATATTCCTGAATTTTCAACAGTTGAAATCAAGCTGAATCCGGGAGAGATTGGGAAGTTGGCGAAAACTGAAGCGATTCCGGCCAAATGGTCTAAAAATTAATCTTTTACCAAGTTATTCATGCAATCGAATCTAAAGCGAATTACGATAAAAAAAGAGCTGGTCTTTTCCGTGTTGCCTTACCTGATATTCTTTGCAGGTTCGTTTATTTATTTTGGATTTTTTGTCGACTTCATTTTTTTTTACCAGGAAAAATCGACGCTTTTTATCACTTCATCCGATTTCCTGGTAGAAAATCTTCACCAACCGGGCGGACTTCTGGTATACCTTGGAAAGTTTCTTTCAACGTTTTTTTATTATCCGCTTTTTGGTGCTGCAATCGTTTCAACGATCCTCACCTTTATTGTAGTAGTGGTTTCAAAAATCATCAGTTCTGTTGCAGGTAAGCATGTTTTGATTGTTCCGTTTATTTTCGGAATTCTTCTGTTCTATCTGCAGGCAGATTATCGTTTTCAGCTTTTCAACAACCTTGGAGTGTTGCTTCAGCTATCTCTCTTTTATCTGTCAATTCGGTTTATGAAATCATGGAGAGGATGGATACCCGTTCTATTCACTCCGTTTCTCTATTTTGTCACAGGTAGTTTCGCATTGCTTTTTTGCTTAATGCTCACCTTCTACCTGGTTTTTGAGAAGAAAAGTGGGTGGATCAAAGTTATCATATTGTGGGTATTGATGCTTATAACGATCTATATTTCAAAAGAATTTCTTTTCTTTCAATCCGAAGAGACGTTATCAAAGTTCCCTTTTTTTGATATAAATACAGGCGAACAGCAGTTGCTTTTTCTTTCTGTTGCGGGCATTCTTTCAATTTTGCCGTTAATTGCCAGCATTAAATTCAGTATGCCCGATAAATTCAGAATTTCTGTTTTTGCGAGAGGTCTTATTACAACATTTGTATTGGTTCTTTCTCTTTCCTATATTGGATTTCAACGGTTTGATATTAAATTGAAGCAATACTTCCACGTTGAGAAATTGTTTTATCAAAATAAATTTGAGGAGGTTATTGCTTATAATATAGCGAATCCATCGTCCAATTCACTGACGATCTTTTTGAATAATATAGCGTTATGTGAAACGGATCAACTGAACGATTTGCTTTTTCATTTCAGGCAAAGTTCCGATGGTAACACGCTATTTCTGAAATGGGAGATGATAGGTGAGGTACTTAAACGAGGCGGGTATTTTTATTACACGATCGGTATGGTGAATGAGGCACACCGCTGGGCTTTCGAAAATATGGTAATGACAGGACATTCACCCGAAGGGTTAAAGATGCTGATCAGGACCGAATTGATTAGTGGTAATTATAAGATGGCATCCAAATACATCGACTTATTGAAGAATACCTTTTTTTATTCAAAGGAAGCCAGAGCATTCGAAAAACTGTTGTTTAATGATAAGGCTATTGATGCAGACAAGGAGCTTGGTGTAAAAAGACGCAATATAATAGAAACAGATTTTTTTTCAATCACAGATGATGCCAACGTCAATATTGAAAGAATACTGTCTAAAGATTCACTGAACAGAAATGCTTTTGAATATAAAATGGCATTTCTTCTGCTAAAAAAGGATTATCAGCATATTACTGAATTCCTCCCGCAATTTGAAGGGCTTGGATTCAATAAAATACCAGTGCATATCGGAGAAGCAGCGATTGCATTTGCGACCTTAAACAATAAACCATTACCCGTGTTAGGAAGACTTTCTATCGATCCTCAAACAGAACCCAGGTGGACGCAGTTCCTTCAGACTTTTCAGGCGAATGGTAATAACCTTAAAGCGGCAGAGCCCGCCTTGCGTAAAGATTCCCGAAATTCCTACTGGTATTATTCGTTTTACCTATAACCTGATTTCCAGATAATAACCTGGAATTATATCCGGGACAAATAAGCTTTGTGTGCTGGCTAACATTCAGAAAATGTCGATTAACATAGGAGGTATGTTGGTCAACAAAGGGGGAATGTCGATCAGCATAGGACGATTTTTGATCAGTATAAGAGGAATATCAATCAACATGGGAGGTATGTTGGTCAACAAAAGGGGAATGTCGATCAGCATAGGACGATTGTAGATCAGCATAAGAGGAATATCAATCAACAGGGGAGGGAAAGTGAACTGACACTCGTTGAATGACGATTGACATTCAAATATTCTGATTGACGGATACTAGCTGACCTCAAATTGAAAATTCAAATTTGCAATATCTCCTTGTCATAGAGCCGGTCATTATAATTTTAAAACGCAAAGAAAACCCCTCTGTTTTGCAGAGGGGTTTAATAATGTTGGAGTTATAAATTAATTATAACCAGGGTTTTGTACCAATTGTGGCGCTTTGTTCATTTCATCGCGCGAAATCGGAACCCAATAGAATTTTTTATCGGTAAACATCCGGTCGTCTGCTTTATCGGCTTTGTTGTAGATCCATTTGTGGAAGCCGGAATCATAGTGTTCAATTCTCATACCGAACACAGGTTCAATTACCTGCTCTGCAATCATCCAGCGACGCATGTCGTAGAAACGGTGGCCTTCGGCGAAGAACTCGATGTTTCTTTCGTCCCTAACATATTGACGGGCAACAGCCTGATCAGTAGTTATCCTACTAGGAAGACCTGCACGTTTTCTAACCAAATTCATTGCTGCAATACCATTTTGAAGGTCGGCACCACCCAGTTCGATACACGCTTCAGCATAGTTCATCAAAATTTCAGCATATCTGAATTCAACCCAGGTATTTGTATTTCTGTAATACTGGCCTGCTGTAGCCGGATCCATAAATTTCCGGATGTTATAGCCTGTCTTTTGTCCGTTCCATGCCTCTATCAGACCTGCACGGGTATCGATCCCACTCTTATAAGGAACAGTCTCACCGACAGTTTTAAAGTAATAACCGGTCTGAACTTTGTTCTCTGGTTCCAATCCGGCTGCATCAGAAGGTCTTGGCTGCCATGGAGCTCCATCATAAAGAACGCAGGCATAAAAACGAGGTTCGCGACCATTATAAGGATTGCGATTTGGATCTGCTGCCAGTTCTGCCGTCGTTGCAGTACGAAGATCCATATTGCCCGGGCTGTATTTATCCCATTGGAATTTAGAACCGTCGGCCATTTCGAACTTTCTGACCGCTGCCTCTGTAGGGTCGTTATTACCCCAGTTATGGTATCCGTTTGGACCCGACCAGATGTTAAAGTTGTTGACATTACCCCCGGTAAGCGGGTATTGGATACCCCAAATGGTTTCGCTGTTCCATGCCGCTTTTTGGTTGAAAATACCGGTATAGTTATCAGCATAACTTTGAACCTGAGCAGCAGTAAGCGGTGATGGTGGTTCGCTGGTGGTTCCCACAAGTGCGAAAGTACCATATTTACCATCCATTACATCCTTGGCAGCATCGTGGGCCGAAGTCAACAGTGCAGTCTGACTACCTGCAGGGAATGAAACCAACGCATTGCCGGCCTGTTCTGTCCATCCGCCATTGGTCAATTTACTTGCGCAGAAAAGCGTAACTCTTGATTTTAAGGCAGCAGCCGCTGCCTGAGTTGCTCGTCCCTGTTCAATTCCGGTTGCCGGAAGATTCGTGATGGCGCTTTGGATATCTTTCAATATAAAATCAAGCGTTTCTTTAATGGTCGATCTTTTAGCTTTACTGAAATCATCATCCAGGTTATAAGGTTTATCATTAAGTACCTGACCACCATATACCATCAGAAGGGTTGTATAATCATAAGCCCTGATAAAATAGGCTTCGCCTATTATTTGTTTTTTCAGGGCTGCCTGTGTTGTAATAGGAACTGTTTCGATACCGGCGAGTATACTGTTAACATCCTGAATGTTACTGTAGAGATTATTCCAACGGAGGTAACCACCTAAACCGTCATTTACAAAATGACCCAACTGGTCAGGACTCATGGTCCCTTTTAACATTACAAAGTTCGACGGACGGTGGATACAGAGTAACTGGTCAGTACCATCGCTTAAGAGGTCTTCGCGCATACCTAAAATACCATTATCGGTGTTTCCACCCATCCTGTCGTAGCATTTGCCTAGGTATGCATTTACTATGTTTATATCAGCAAATACAACTTCTTTACCATAGGTATCAACGGCCTTCTGGTCAAGGACATTTTCTTTGCAGGCTGCCAGACTGAGCAGCAGAATCGCTATTGCCGTTATATTTAAAAATATTTTTTTCATATTCTAACTGTTTATAAGTTATATAAATTTACTAGAAAGTAATGTTTGCGCCAATAGCAAACGTTTTCATCGTAGGATATACTCCCGGGTTGTTGGTTTCAGGATCCCATTTTTTCGTGGCGCTGTAGAGCAATGCCAGATTGTTGCCTGTTAAGTAGATACTTGCTCTTGATAAGCCAACTTTTGAACAGTATTTCTGTGGAACTGAGTAGTTCAGTACCACATTTTTTAAGCGGCAGTAGGCTGTATTTTCCATCCAGTAAGTACTCATGCGAACATCTTTTGACCAGTAGAGGTCATCGCGGTTATAGGCCCTTGCGATGTTAGTAACTCTGTTGGTTTCTGTCCAGCGATTGTCAAATTGCCATTGGTAGTAGTTACCAGCTTCACCGCGACGGTTGTCGTATTGGCTGTCTTTCATGAATTTGCCTTGTCCCTGAACCTGAACGGTCAACGTGAATGCTTTATAAGCCAATGATACAGTACCTCCATAATAAAGATCAGGTGCATCAACCTTGTCGATTAAAATCTTGTCATCGTCTGTAATCTTGCCATCGCCCGATACATCCCTGAAAATTACATCACCCTCTTTTGCATCTGAAACGTGTGGTGTTGCTGCAACCTGTGCAGCATCTTTGTAAATTCCAATTGCATCATACATCAGCCATACTAAATTAGGATGTCCGGTAAGTTGTTGCCAAGCTACCGCCCTTTTAGGTTCGTCCCTATATACGACTACGTTGTGGCTATAACTGATATTGGCGGTTGCATTGATGCGTAGATCTTTGTTAATGGCTTTATTAAAACCACCTTCAAGTTCAAATCCGCGGTTGTCGACTATGCCAAGGTTTTGCTTTGGCAGCGACAAACCTGCAAAGCCAGGAATCGAAGCATCTTTAGCGAATAGGATATCTTTTCTTTTTTGATAGAAAAATTCAGCATTCAAACTAAATAGATTGTCTGCAAATTTTGAATCGAACCCAACGTTATAGGATGTTTGTGTTTCCCATGTAATTAATGGATTGGCAACAGTTGGCGGGCCAACTACGGTTTGAATCGAGCCGCCCGAGCCAAAGGTCATACCATTACCAATACCGTATTTATCCTTAAACTGGTAGGGGTCTCCCGGGTCATTACCCATCTGACCAACAGATGCTCTAAGCTTAAAGTAGTTGACAATCGAAAGGTTGTTTTTCCAGAAATCTTCTTCAGAAGCACGCCATCCTAATAATAATGCAGGAAAATAGCCCCAACGGTTGGATGCAGGGAACTTAAGCGAACCATCAGCACGGATGTCTATTTCGGCAAGGTATTTCCCTTTATAGTCGTAAGTTGCACGGCCCATATACGATTTACGCGCATAGATGGTAGCTGTTCCTGTTATGTTCTGGTCTTTGGCATTACCGGCATCCATCGTCTGAATCACCGACGAAATATAATATTTCCGATATGCCTCGAAATAATTGTAGTCGCTCTGGTACTGTTCGAAACCAGCAAACAACCCAACAGTGTGGTCGCCAAATGTTTTATTGTAATTGGCGCTAATCAACGCTGTTCGATTGATGGTGCGATTATACCTTTCTCTGTTTTCAGGAGACGAAAGACCTCTCAGGGTTGGAGTCAGCGGCATCGCGGTAATAAACCCGTCAGAACCCCTGGTGGCCTTATCCCAATTTGGGTAATACAATGTCCAGGGCTGATAGAATTGCTTTTGGGAAAAATTGGTAATGTCATAGTTATAACTTCCAGAAAAAGAAAGTCCTTTTACAAAAGGAACTGTAATTGTTGCAGAAAACGTGCTTAAAAACCTGTATGTTTTCTGGTCATTTTTTCCTGCGCTTAAAGTGGAAGTTTCAACGGGGTTATCACCATACTCAATATCCGGTCCGGGTTCTCCGGTTGGCCAGAATGACCAGTTGGTAGGAACCAGACGGGTTGACTGACCAACAATTGCGTCAGCACTTTTGTAAGGATATTGACGGTCAGTTAAGAATCCTGCAAGTTCAACACCTGTTTTTAACCAATCGTTAACAGGGATATTCAGTTTTGTCCTCACATTGTATTGTTTGTATTTAGTCGATGATGCTTTATACATTGCGTCATCAGTTTTATACCCAAATGAAACATAGTAATTCATCCCATTGGCCGCTCCTCCATCGAGGGTAAGGTTGTGTCTGGTAGTAGTAGACCAATCCTTAATCAAATCGCCATACCAATTGGTATTTGGGTGTTCCCATGGATCTTTACCGTTTCTGAAAAGTTCGATATCCGCATCTGAGTACCGGCGGGCTTTACCCTGTTTAACCTGGTATTCCGAAAGCATCGTAGCATAATCGGCGGCGTTGGTAACATCCGGAGTTATTGTTGGAGTCATAATTCCTTCGTAAAACTGATAATTCAGGCGGGTTTTACCTTCTTTACCCGATTTGGTCTTGATAAGGATAACACCATTAGCCGCTTGTGCTCCATAAATTGCTGCAGATGCGTCTTTCAAAACAGAAAGACTTTCAATATCGTTAGGGTCAATTTCATCCATCGATCGTCCGGGTACTCCGTCAATAACAACTAATACCTGAGGAGCTTTAGCGATATCAGATGATAAACGAGTGTCACTACCGTCTGTATTAACAGTAGTTCTACCGCGAACCTGGATTCTTGGAGTTCCCTGTCCTGGTTCACCGGTTGTTTGCATAGATATTAATCCGGGGATCAAACCTGAAATTGCATTCGAAACGTTCGTAGCCGGAATTGCTGTTAGTTTTTCACCTTCAACAGATGCAACAGCTCCAACAACATTTCCTCGTTTCTGGGTACCATAACCAACAACTACTACTTCGTCAAGGTCAGTTAATTCCGCCTCCATCGTAATGTTTATTGAATTTCGGGTACCAACTTCAACTTCTTGTCCTTTCAATCCAACGAATGAAAATTGTAAAGTTGCATTTGCAGGAACATTTGAAATTGAATAATTTCCGTCCATACCGGTTATTACTCCGATGGTCGTTCCTTTTATCATTACCGTTACGCCAGGAACAGAGGCGCCTGTTTGATCAGTAACTTTTCCGGTTATCGTCTTTTGTTGAGCAAAAGCCATGCCGGTCATGAAAAACATAAGAAGAACCAGAGATAGTAACTTTCTGGCAAATTTCCCCTTAGGTAGAAAAATCTGATTTTTTAGTTTCATAAATACATAAACTTTAAGATTAGTAAATAAAAAGATAAGAACGCTTAATTGTTTGTCTTATTGTCAATGAGTTGAATTGATGTAGTTAAATGCTTGTGCTGTAGTGTTTAGTAGTAAAATTCCGTTGTATTGTCATAAGCATTTTAGTGATAGGCATCAAAACAGTCATTTATA
>Ga0209585_10000188_pt1 | contig 24345 bp, 30 predicted proteins | sample NGEPerone_FD_185491 | JGI IMG/M metagenome (GOLD analysis project Ga0209585, IMG submission 185491) | Arctic peat soil microbial communities from the Barrow Environmental Observatory site, Barrow, Alaska, USA - NGEE Permafrost154B-one... | ecosystem: Environmental > Terrestrial > Soil >... | reverse complement strand
CGACGCCTATCTCGACGTGCGCGCCGCTACCGAAGACAACCCAAACCCGGGGTCACCAAGGTCTTGACACGGCCCCGCTCCTACAGGGATGACCTGCGAGGCCACGTCATTCTGGGCGCTGTGATGCCTGCCCCACGGTGGGCGATAGGCGGCGGTATGACGCGGCCTTGCAGTTCTCCGGTCGCCCAGGAGCGCCAACCCGGCCCACGATCTGGCGCTAGTCAAGAGCAGTGGCCACCTCGGAGTCACCAGCCGTGGCACGCAGCGAGGTTGCGCCCTCGACTTCGTCCAGGGCGTCGAGGTAGGGCAGTGTGCACATGGTCGTCGCACAGGCGAGGTAGAACGCGAGGGCTTCGGCATTCTGTACTACCTGGAGCCGGGTCGAGAGCAGCCGACCGTGCGGCAGTTCGCCCATGTACCGCGAAAACGTCATGGCTGACGGGTGCACGAACTGGCTGAGGTTCCGGTACGTGAGGTACATCTGCCTGCCCTGGTCGGTGTCGCCGAACAGGTTCTTGACCGTGTCGAACTCTCGGGCCACGTTCTTGGGCTTCGGCCCACGTTCCCTCTCCTTCACCTTGGTGAGGGCGGCGTGCACGGGATCGATCAGGTCGAAGTTCGCGGCGAGGACCACGTCGAACCACCGGTGCCGTTCGACCTCGCTCTGCTGGAGGAACAGGCTGCCGCGTGTCTCCGGGTCGACCTTCAGCCACTGCGCGAGGACGGCGTGCTCGATGACCACGCGGGTGAGCGCGGAGGCCGCGAGTGTTTGGCCGTCAGCCAGGAGCGCCAACGCCGCTCGTGCGGTGTCCCGGGCGTACATCGCGAGCCCGTGTAGCACCAGCAGGCCTGGGACGTCGCCCTCTGCGATGCTGTACTCCTCCACAGCGTCGAGGAGGGAGCAGGCCAAGTCGACGCAGGCGACGTGTTCCTCGCGTGGGGTGCCGGACATACGACCATCGTGCCGTCAACCTGCTCCGCCGTGCGGCGCGTCGCGCGAGACGGGCCGCAGGGTGTGCCTCGAAGCCGACCACGGATCGAGGATTGAGGATCAGACGCTGCTGGCGCATGTCCGTGACGCGGCGCAAAGACGCACGCAGCTAAAGCGCGGCACTCGAGGCGCAGGTCAACTGCCGTCATGCCGGAGCCGGAGTGTCATCCGAAGCAACTAGCGTGATTGTCGCTGGATCCTCCGCAACATCGTTACCGAAAGGGGCACAACATGAACGACTACGCCACCGCCTGGGATTCTCTCGCCGAGACCATCGGCGCAGCAGAGGGCTCTTCATCAGGCACGATTTCCCAGCTCGATCACCTAACCATCGATCAAAGACTCAAGGTCGCTGAAGTAGCCGCCCTCCTCTCCATTGCCCAAGAACTCTCCGCGATTCATCACGCAGGCATCAATCCGGAGTACGTGGCCGACGTCTAGACACGCCCCGGGACCAGATCGCGAGCCAGTGGAGCACTGTCGGTCGAGCAACTCAGCGGATCTGCGCCGGCGCTCGCCTTCGTTGCGGGCGGCGTGACGTGGTCACGTTCGCGGCTATGACGTGGGCGGGGGCGAGTCGTACGACCCGACCTCAGTCGCGGGTGGGGTGGACGGTTCGATCCTTCGGAAGTCGCCAATCTGCGGGAACTCGATCGTCGGCGATACCCGGGTTGGGGGACGGCAGGTGCTGCTCCTCGATACGTATTACGTAGCGGTGCCACCCCGACCCTGCTTGAAACCTCGCCAACCAGAGTTCCGTCGTGCCCAGTTGTTTGTCGAGGTCGCGGCGTGCCCGGCCGCGGAACCAAACGTCCGAGATGCCCTTCGGGAGGACAAGGTCATCGACGTGTTCAGAGGTTCCGTCGCCGTACGAATCGGATAGTCGGTAGAAGTAGTGGCCGCCCTCCTTGTGACCCCGCGCAAACAGGAAGAGGTGCCGCTCGTCTGCCGGTTGGGCCAGGAGCTTGTCGACGTTCTCGCCGGCCCAGTCCTCGGCCAGCAACTCCGTGCAGACCTGCGCCAGCTCGTTCAGGCGCAACGGGATCGACCCGCCCTCGGCCTGGGGCTGACCCTCCTTTTTGGCGCGCGCCCATTCCCTCATCAAGCTCGTGGCTGGGGGTGAGGTGATCTCGACGATGCCTCGCCGCTCCTGGTCGTCGGGGTTGACCCAAGAACCGTCCGGCATCTTGTCACCAGCGCCGGAGTCCGCGAGTTTGATGTCAACCCCGAGCACCTGCTCCATCGCCAGAAACGCGATCTCTTCTTCACGACTAGCCTTCGCCCCGGCCACGTTGCTCATGGCTAGGAGAGTAGTCGCCGGAGCACGACGCATTCCGCTCTGCCTGCGAGGTCGGGGCGTCGCGACGAGCGACGGCATGGGTTTTGCAACCCAAGGCTGCCATGCGCGCAACAATGGGCGAATGCCGGTCAGCGAGGTCTTCCTGTGGTTCGCAGAGGACCTGATCGCGAACGGTGTTGAGTTCAGTTCGCCATACATCACGGATGTCCTTAGAAAGGGCGCGAAGCCCCGGCTACGAAGTCTCGTCATAGCAGTAGGTGAGCCGGTTGACTTTGACCTTCAGGAGACCGACGAGTTGTCGATTGTCGGCCTAGCGAGAGCCGCAGCCTTCAGCGGAATCAGTCAAGGGAAAGTGCGAGTCCGTTTCGAGCCGTGGATGGACATTGTCCCCATCCCAATCACACGGGCGTTGGCGGCGGCTGGTGCGAAAGCAGGCGTCAGGTCCCAGATCCCAGAGATTCCGCGCCCGTTGCGCGCGCTGCCGCTCCCCCGATGCCGATTCGATAGCCCATTGTGGGCGGAATGACGCTCGCTGTACCGGGTGCCACGTGATTCGTCGCACTCGCGCAACGCGATGTCATCGGCATGTGCGCGCGTAGGCCCGGGCCCACCTCACCTGAGCGAGGTCCGGGGTCACAGCCGCGTCATGGGTATCGCGGCGAGCCGTTGCGCAGCGCCTGGTTGCCCCGGTTTACACCAACGACCTCGTATGGGGGGACGGCGGCACAGCCGACCGTCGCGTGGGCGATGGAGCAAGCTACCTCGGGCTCCACCTCGCCGTGCCACTCCACGTGATGAGTTTGTCGTTGACTGCCGCGCCGCTGTGTCCGGGCACGCTGCAGATGGCTAACCGTTGCGGTGGCCATCTGAGAGGAGGTGGGTGATGGCGACAGCCAAGGAACCGTTGTCCCCGAGCTCGCCCAGCCTTTGCGCGTCTGGGCTCATCGGTGCCTGCCTGGACGGAAAGGTGCCGGTCGCACGCGGCACCGTGTACCAGCTTGCCCGCGCCTGCGCGTGGATACTCGCCCGGGCAGCCGGCACCCTCGCGACCAGCGGGCGACCCAGAGAGGCGCTCGGCGCAGTACTGCTCCTCGCCCGCGCAGACCAGGACCGGGCCGGCTACACAGTTGCGCCGGCCAGCCCACCTGGGGAGCCCCACCCGGCCGCTACCGCGGTCTGGCTGGTGGAGCAGGAAGCTGCCGGCGCCCATGAGCTGGTCGACATTGTCATGACCACCTACCTGAGCGTGGACCTGCCCGGTAGAGCAGTCGTTCTGGCCCAAGTCACCGCCTACCTGCTGCGACTAGCGGACGGCCCCGGCGCACACGCCACGCTGCGCAGCCACACCACAGATCGAAAACACTGACATGGGTCGTCCGGGCCTGACGGCGCGCCCAGGCGACCAAAGCCAACACACGGCGCACGACACACGCTGGCCTGAAGCGACGAACCACCGGATGTCGGCCACGGAGCGCGCGGGACGCAGACGCGCTGGTTCACAGCCGGATGACTGCAGCGTCTGGATGACCCCCCACCCCAGAGCGGGTCACCGCGGCTCTCGTCGACCTTGAACGCGCCTCGATGTCTTGTGACGCCTCACTGCGGAGGTCGACCTGGGGCGCACAATGGTGGACATGAGACCCCCTATGGAGGGTTTTATGTCCACAACCAATCAGCAGAACGAGCTCGCCGAGTCCACCGGCGCGCCCAAGAAAGACCGCGGCGACGGCGTCGTCGCGTTCGACGCCATCAAGCGACGCGATCGTCTCAAACGGTTGCTGTCCACGCGGAGCCACCTGGCGACCATGGCCGCCCAGCAGCGAAGCCACGACATGAATGACGCCCAGGAGACCTTCATGACCCTGTGCGCCGTGGAGTCCACCATCCGGCAGGAGTTCCCGGTGGAGTTTGAGAACTCCTTCGCCCGCTGGCTCACCACAGAAGTGGCCGACGAGCACCCTGACGGGGTCCTCACTCCGGCCTGCGGGATCTGCTGCTCGATCGCCCAGTACTCCGGCATCAACCTGGTTCCGCCAGAGGCCGCCTGAGCAGTCAGGCTGACGTCCGTGTCCGGGCGAAGACCCCGGCACGCCGGGTAACGCAAGAGGGGTGGGGGCCATTGGCCCCCACCCCATACGTCTGCCGCGGGTCACCCAGCCCATCCGGGATGCGCGTTGGGTGATCCTGTACTAGCCGGTCCTAGACCACGAGCTGCGCCGGTTGGCGGCGTGCTCATATCGACAACAAGCTGCCGGCACGAGCGGCGGGGGGTTGCCGTGACCAAGCACACTCCGAGATCCTTCGCTGTTGGCGATGGCCTGATTAACAGCTTGGTCTCACACGGAAGGCTTCAAGGGTGTTGGCTGGACACTGTCGGTTCGGGGAAGGAGACTTCGCAGATGGCCGGACACAGCGCCGCCCCCTCAGCGGCGGGCTACATGTACCAGACGAACTGGGCGCTGGTGGAATTGCTCCGCAAGGGCCAGACCCGTCCGGACCAGGCGATCACCCTGGAACTCCACGACGATGTCGCCTGGACCGCGGCCGACGACACCGTGGATGCCATCGAACTCCTTCAGATCAAGCTCCACAGCACCGCCTCCGCGGCTGGCCTTGGCGACATGGCAGTCGACATGTGGAAGACCCTCAAAGTGTGGATGGATCGGCCCGATGCCACGGACCCTCAGGGGCCCGATCTCGCGCTCGTCACCACCTCCATCGCCAATCAGGCCACGGCCGCGTACGCCCTGTGCCCGACAACCACGAGCGACGGCGCAGTGCGGGACGTCACACTCGCGACAAGGCTGCTCGTCAAGGCCGCCGAGGACTCGACCAACGTACAAACTCAGGTCTCCCGCGACACATTTCTTGCACTTGGCGCGTCCGGCCGGATCAACCTGCTGAACCGGGTCCGGGTCCTCGACGGCCAGATGCCGCTTGAGGACCTCGACGCCTCTATTCGTGAGGCACTGGCCTACGGCCTTCCGACTGGCGGCAAGAAGAGTGAGGACAGCTTCATCGCACAGGTGTGGCATTGGTGGGCCGGTGTCGCTGTTGCCATGCTCATAGGCACACGTCGGGCGGTGAGCGTCACCGAGGTACGCACATTCGTACGCGAATTGCGCAACGGCTACACGACCGAGAACCTCCCCACCACGGTGCCGCTGTCTTCGGTCACCGACGAACACCTCAAGCTCTACGACGGCGCGCGATTCGTCGCTCAGCTAAAACTGGTCGACTACGCTGGCCCGGCACTTAGGAACGCCATCATCGACTACCACCGCGCGGTTACTCAGGAGACGGAGTGGCTCAGCGACAACCTTCTGGACAGGCAGGAGCTGCAGGCCTTCGAGGAGGAGCTGCGGTTCGAGTGGTCCCGCGAGTTCCACAACATGGTCCTCGACCTCGACCTCGACCTTGACCGCCTAGCCCCTCTGGACGCCGAGAAGGCGAGGGTTAAGGCAGGCCGCAAGTTGCTGAACTACCTCCTGAGCTCGACAGCGGTTACCGTGCGGGCCCACTACAACGAAGGGTTTTTCGGGCGGGGCAAGCGGCACGAGCTCGCCGGACATGACGACGTGACTCAACGGATCGGATGGCATCCAGACTTCGCCCAGCGCCTTGAGGCCGTGGTGGCCACCGCCTGACTGTGACCTTGGCCAAGACCTAGATACCGGGCAGCGAGCAATCGCTCCCCACGTAGGGGTGAATGCTGGCATCATCTAAGTTCATGACGGCATGGAGCGAGCGCTCGCGCACCCAGGCCATCATGCTTAACCCGGCCCTATTGGCCGTTCTCGTCGCCAACGCGGCCGTGCAGTACCGGGCCAACAGCGAACACGCCATGCCTTGGCCGCTCGCCTTCATCGTGGCACCCCTCGTGTTGCACCGCGGCACCCGGGACTCGCTGCCGAGGACAACGAGCGCCAACCTAGGCGTTTGGGTCGCGGACCATCCCGTCGAGCATGCCGGTTTCGCGCGTCGTGCGCTATCCCTGCGCGACCCGGTCCAGGAGGGCGTCCGGTTCGGTCTGGCGAACGGCATCCTCGACGTGGATCCGGAAGGGCGACTTACCGCCACCTTGGCGAACGGCCGCGGCCACACCCTGGACAGCGGCAGCGAAGCCCAACAGATCGTCGCCAAGGCCGGGTTCGTCGGGAAGTGGTTGACCAAGATCGACCAACCGGCAACGGCGTTCGTCATCCTCGGCGTGGCACCCTAACGCCCATGCAGCTTCTCGCCCTGGTTCTCTACAACGCCGACGGTCGTACCCGGCGGCTTGACTTCGTGCCTGGTCAGCTCAATATCGTCACCGGTGAGTCCGGGACCGGGAAGAGCGCGCTCCTCACCATCGTCGAGTACTGCCTCGGCCGCGATACGAACTTGGTTCCCGTCGGCCCCATCTCGGACACCGTCGAGTGGTACGCGGCGCTTTGGCAGCTCGACGCTAACGGTGCACGGGCGTTCGTAGCCCGCCCAAAGCCCACAGGCCACAACGCCAGCACCTCGATCGCGATGCTCGAGTTCGGCACCAACCTCGAACCGCCAGCCCTGGATGCACTGAAGGCCAACATCGACACCAAGCAGTTGCGCCAGCAACTCGGACGCCGAATAGGAATCGAGGAGAACGAGGTCGAGCCGGGCCCGGGCTCCTTGCGCCAGGCCTTCGAGGCAAACCTTGGCCAAGCAGCCCTTCTATGCCTGCAGTCCCAGTCCGAAGTCGCCAGCCAGTCGGTGATGTTCCACCGGATGGGCGAGGACGGCATTGACCAGGCGCTGCGCGACACGATCCCGTACTTCCTCGGTGCAGTGCCACCCGACGAGGCCAGGAAGCGAGCTCTTCTGCGCGACGCGAAGCGCACCACGGTCAGACTTGAGGCCGAGTCCGCGCGCGCCGAGCTTGCCGCCCTGACGATCGACGTCGAACTTGGTGCCTTGCACGCCGAAGCACGCGCCGTGGGCCTCATCGCCGACGTCGAAGTGACCAGCCGCACTGAGTTGATCCGTGTCCTTCAGGCCGCACGGGGGACCCGGTCGGCCGAGATCACCCTCGACAGCCCCACGGACCAAGACCGGCGTCGGAGCCTCGAGCAACAGCGCGACGATCTGTCCGGTCAGCTGCGCGCGGTGATGGAGAACCGCGGCCTCCTCCTCGATGAGAGCCGCGCCGCCGGCAACTTCGTCTCAGCGCTTTCCCAGCAAGAGTCGCGACTGACATCCTTGAGGCTTCTCCCAGACCTCATCAGCGGCGAGGGCGATCAACAGTTGGACGTCCCCGACTGCCCAGCCTGCGGCAGCCGCATGGTCGACCCTGACCCCACTGCCCAGGCGCTGCATGCCGGCCTTGAGGAACTCAGGGCCCAGATCGGGAATCTCACCGGCGCCCGACCCGCTCAGCGCAGGGCTCTAGCCGAACTCAACACTCGGGCGGAGGAGCTTCGCGAGCAGCTTCGCATCGCTAACGCCGCCCTGCAGGACATTGAGAGGGGCCGTCGGGTCAGTGAGGAGACCCAATCCGACAGCCGGGACTTCACACGCGGCCGGATCGACGCAACGCTGGCGCGGGCTACCCTCACCGACGAGGTCTCATTAGAAGTGCTACGTCGGCAGCTGGCGCAGGCGCGAGCAACAGTCACAACCCTGGAGGGAGAGCTCGACGACGACAACCGGCGCGAACAGGTGACGTCTCGCCTGGTCGCGGTGGGCCGGGACATCAAGGCGTACGCCGGACGGCTCGGACTCGAACATAGTGCCGAGGACGTTCGACTGGACTTGGCGAAACTGACCGTTATCGCCGACACCGCGACTGGGCCCGCGCCGTTATCGCGTATCGGCAGCGCCAAGAACTGGGTGGGCTACCACCTCGGCACGCATCTTGCGCTACACCGGTTCTTCAACCGGCAGGACCGCCCTGTGCCGAGGTTCCTCATGCTCGACCAGCCCACTCAGGCGCACTACCCATCGGAGAACGACAACGAGAGCGGGTTGCCCGAAGACGACGCAGACCGAATCGCGGTGCGGGCCATGTTCGAGCTCATGCGTGATGTTGTGGCCGAGCTTGCCCCGGACTTCCAGGTAATCGTGTGCGACCACGCTGATCTTCCGGAGGTCTGGTTTGCCGAAGCCGTCCGCTACCGATGGCGTGGTGGGGATGCCCTGATCCCGGCCGACTGGATCAACGACTTAAGCGAGTAGCGGCCGCCTCGCGCATCCTGCACGTCTTGGAGTGCGTGACCTGCTGGGCTACTTACTCCTCAGTTTTCAGCGGGTCTTGGCGCGTCGGGCGGCGACCCAGACCTTGGCGCGACTGGCCTCAGACATCGGGCTGAAGGATCCAGGTGGCCTGTCGCCACATGGTCGGATCGGGATCTGCTGACTGGTGCTCGGCAGGCCCGCCCAACGCCACATAATGCCGATGACAGCGCGTTGCGTTGCGCGAGTGCGACGAATCCCGTGGCACCCGGTACAGCGAGCGTCATTCCGCCCACTAAGACGCAGGCGCCCGTCCCCGACGAAACGCTCGCTCATGGCAGCCGTTGGGCGTGGTGGCCCTTCCGCCGACGCCGTGGATATTCTCGGCCCCGCACAGCGCGGCTGAGATCGCCCATCCCCCTACGCTTCCCCTCCGATGTACTCGCCGAGGCCAAGCGCCGCTTCGAGGCCTACGACCAATCGGTGTCCTGGTGGGCCGCTGAGCTCAAGCGGACGGCGTGACCGGGGACCGCAGGCCGAGCCACTGCTCGGCGTCCCAGGCCTGGAACCGCTCTACCTCGGTGAACCCCAGCTTTGCCGCGAGGCGCATCGAGCCGACGTTGGCAGTCTGGGTGGTGAGCACCACCGGCTCGCCGGGAAGGACGCCGTCGAACCAGTCGAGTGCCGCCGCGCACGCCTCGGCGGCTACCCGAATCCCCACGCTCGCGGCAGCAACAGGTAACCGAGATCGGCCTTCCCCGCGGCAGCCGGGCGACGGTGCCCCGTTGCTCTCCTGAGCAGGATCTGGCCGATCATCGCCCCGTCGAGATCAACGACGAAACTCCCGGGCCACCGCTCGGGCACCGCGGGCATCTCGGGACTCGAAGTCCTCGCCGGTGCCCAGGGAGTGAATGAGGTAGTAAGCCACGTCCATCCCGCTCAGGGCCTGCGCCAGGCTGTCGGCGTCGGCCGCGTCGCCCTGGACGACGTCCACATGGTCGTACCACTCGCGGTCGGCCAGGTTCTGGGGCCGGCGGGCCACGACCCGAACATGGAAGCCAGCCGCGAGAAGCTGCGGGACCAGACGGCCTCCGACGTATCCGGTGGCGCCGGTCACCAGGGCCAGCGGGCTGGCGGGCAGGCTGGGCGGGACAGGCAGGGCGGTCACGGGCCGGTCTCACAGACCGGCCGTGTCTCCCTGCGGGGTGATGTCTCACAGTCGTTCCAGCGCCGCGGCCATGCCGGCCTCGGCCTCGTTGCCGAGCCGGGCGAAGGCAGGTTTCATCAACGGTGCGACGAACCTGGTGATGCCCTTGAAGGTGAAGTCTGCCGTGTAGGTCACCTCGGTGTCGCCGTCCACCTTCCGGAAGGTCATGGTGTCGTGGGCTATGACGGTCTTGTTCTCACCTCGAAGGGAGATGTGCCTGTTCGGGACCAGATCAACCACCACGTAGGTGAGCTGCGTCTGGCGACCGGCGAAGGTCGAGGTGTTCAGGTACTCGGTACCGAACGTCCCGTCCCCTGAGGTCCGGACGGTCTTGACCGTGCCCGGGTCCCATTCGGTTGTCGTGGTGAAGTCCGACAGATAGGCGAATACCTTGTCCAGAGGCTTCTGGACGGTGACGGTCCGTTGCAGTCTCACGGGTGTCCCTTCGGGTTGCGGGCGGCGATGGAGGCGTTCAGGGCGGTGGCGAAGGCGACCCAGCCGGCATAGGGGATGAGCATCTTCGCGGCACCGCGGTCGACCTGGGCCGCGCGCCGTGTCAGATCGAGGGTCGACGCTTCCATCAGGAGGATCTCGGCCAGGGCCCAGCGTGGGCGGCGAGCCGTGAAGAAGAGCCAGTTCCACCCCGCGTTGAGCACCAGGTTTGCTCCGAAGGCGGTGGTGAAGGCCCGGCGGTCCGCGGGATCTTCCATCCGGTCCAGCGTGCGCGCGGAAGCTACCGCCATGAGCCCGTAGAGCGTGGTCCACGCCGGGCCGAAGGCGGCTCCCGGTGGTTGCCAGGCGGGCTTGTCCAGGTTGCGGTACCAGCGAGACGTGACATCGGTGCCCAGCACTCCGATCACCGCTGTTGCCGCCACCGCGGCAGAGGTCCGCACAAGCCGGGGTGGGAGCTTCATCTCACGCCCCTCCTGTTCCCGGGATTCACGGTCACGGAGTCTTCTCGGGAGGGGACCCGGCTCCACAGGGCGGACCACAAGCTGACGGGCACGAGGCGTGCGGCCTTCATCAGGATGGCCATCCGCACCGGGAACACGATCTCAGTGCGCTCGCGCTCGAGACCGTCACAGACAGACCGGCCGGCGGCGTCGGCGTCGATGATGAATGGCATCGGGAAGTCGTTGCCCGCCGTGAGGTCGGTGCGGACGAAGCCGGGGCAGACGGTGATGACGCGTACGCCCTTTCGGGCAACGTGGATGCGCAGGGACTCGAGCAGGTTGATCTGCCCTGCCTTGGTCGCGCCATAGGCCTCTGCGCCGGTGAGTCCCCGGTAGCCGGCCACCGACGAGATGCCGGCGATGACGCCGGAGCGTCGGGCCAGCATCTCGGGCAGCACGGCCGCGATGGAGTTGCTCATGCCGATGAGGTTGACCTGGACGTGTCTGTCGAAGGCCTCGGTATCCCAGTCTGTGGCCGTCATCTGCTTCCAGTAGCCGGCCGCCAGGACGGCGAGGTCGATGGGTCCGATCTCGTCGCGGATGCGGTTCGCGGCGGCGTACAGCGACGCGGGGTCGGTGACGTCCGCGGCCACGGCGAGCATGGTCCCGTCGGACACCTCTTCGAGCTGGTCGCGGCGGCGGGCCGAGATGGCCACCCGGGCTCCTCGGGAGTGGAGCTCCCGGGCGACGGCGGCGCCGATCCCGCTGGACCCGCCTACCACCCACGCGACCTTGCCGCTCAGCTCCATACCGGCTCCCTGGTCAGCTGCAGCTGGCTCACGCCGAGGTATCCCGTCCGGAAGCCTGCCTCGCAGTACGCGAGGTAGAACTCCCACATCCGGCGGAAGGTCTCGTCGAACCCCAGCCGGTGGACCCGGGGCCACTGCTCGATGAAGCGTTCGCGCCACAGATGGAGGGTTCGCGCATAGTGCGGGCCGAGCTCCCGCCGCTGCGTGACCCGAAGGGTCGTGTGTGCGGCCAGCGTCTCGTCGATGGACTGCAGCGACGGGATGATCCCGCCCGGGAAGATGTACTTCTGGATCCAACTGAACGACCGCTTGGTCGCCAGCACCCGCTCGTGAGCCATCGTGATGGCCTGGATGCTGACTTTCCCGCCCGGAGCGAGGAGCCGGTCGATGGTGGCGAAGTAGGTCGGCCAGTATGCCTCTCCCACCGCCTCGATCATCTCAACGCTGACGATCGCGTCGAACTCGCCGCCGACCTCCCGGTAGTCCTGCAGACGCAGGTCCACCCGGTCGGACACGCCCGCTTCGGCGACCCGCTCCGCGGCGAACGCCAGCTGTTCGGCCGAGATCGTCACGGTGGTCACCTGGGCGCCGCGCTGCGCGGCCCGGATGGCGAGGGCACCCCACCCGGTGCCGACCTCGAGCAGGCGTGTCCCTGCCCTGACATCCGCGTAGTCCAGAACCCCGTCGATCTTGCGAAGCTGTGCCTCCTCGAGCCTGGTTGCCGTGACGACGGACTCGCGCTCGTCGAACCAGGCCGCCGAGTAGCTCATCGTGGGGTCCAGGAAGGCCTCGAAGAGGTCGTTGCTGAGGTCGTAGTGGGCGCGCACGTTCTCTCGTGACCCGTCCAGGGTGTTCTCCTGGCTGGGCGGGATGCGCTTGTCGACGATCGTCCGGAGCCGCTGCAACGGCTGCGGGACCAGCCTGGTGAGCCGGGCCGCGAACGGGGTGAGCAGATCGGCCAGGTCCGTGCCGGGGCCGGCTCGCCAGTCGCCGGCCATGTACGCCTCGCCCAGGCCGATCTTGGTGTCGCGGCCGAGTCGGGCGAAGAGGGCGTTCGGGCGCACCAGCTCGAGCTCGGGGGAGTCGGCGGAGCCAGCGCCGATGGTCGCTCCGCTGGGATAGGTGACCCGGACGGGCATCCGGGCGACGGTGCGCTCGAGAAGCAACCGGGCAATGGTGGCGGCCAGCGGAGCCCTGGGTGCATGCGTGATGGTGGGCCACCTGGTGGCGGTGGAGACGGTCATTCTCAGACCCCTTCCTGTGGCTGATGGTGGGGACGGAGCTGGACGGGAAGGCGCCTCAGCCAAAGAAAGATCCCATGCACCCGGATCATCGCTGAGACCTGTTGCGGCATCAAGGGTTTGCGGATGAGCTGACCGGCTACCGCCGTCGCGGTGGCCAGCGTGGGGCGGCCGCGGAACGTTGCTGTGAAGGCCACGCTTCCCTGTCTGCGCAGGATGACGGCGGCGGACACGACCTGGGGCGACAGCTCGAACCTCAGCTCGTACTGGCCGCTCACGTCATAGAAGGGTGAGACGTGGAACGCTTTGTCCGTGGTGGCGACTCCGGACGGGTCGGGGTGCAGGAGGTAGGCGTGGCGCTCGCCGTAGGTGTTGTGGACCTCGGCGACGATGCAGACCAGGGCGTTCTGCGCGTCGAAGCACCAGAAGACAGACAGCGGGTCGAACACGTGGCCCAGCACCCGGGCGTTGGCCAACATGATGATCCTGCTCGACCCGCCGAGGGTGATGCCGTTGCGGGAGAGGAACAGCTCGACGTTCGCTTTGATCGAGCGGTAGGGGTCCCCGAGATGGTCGGCCGCGCTGAAGCCTGCGAACGGCCGCAGGTACCAGGGCTGTTCGGGCAGCGCGTCCAGGTCGACCAGCCACTGGTACACGCCGTAGCGGAAGGAGTGGCGGACCCTTCCTCTGCGGTGGTGGGTGACGTGCCCGGTCACCAGGGCCGGCAGGGCCGGCAGGCTCGGGAGCTCCGGCTGGGTCGCTGTCGGCGCGGTGCGACCAGTGGTCAGTGACACGGTTTTCAGCGACTCGGTGTCCGGTGGCGCCGTGTCGAGAGGGGGCGTGGTCATTCGTGTCATGGTCACCAGGTCACCCCGAAGTGCCGGGCAGCCTCGACGCCGGAGCGGCACCCGTCCTCGTGGAAGCCCCACCCGTGGTACGCGCCGGCGTAGACGGTCCGGTCGGTGGCGAGGTCGCCCAGGTTCGACTGCGCGCCGACCGAATCCGGGGTATAGATCGGGTGCTCATAATCCATCACGGCGATCACGTCGTCGGGGTGGATACGCTCGCGCGCGTTAAGCGTAACCAGATAGTCCTGCGGGCAGATGTGTCCCTGAAGGCGATTCATCCAGTAGGTGACGACGGTGGGCTCGTCCGGCGAGGTGCACGAGGACAACCGGTAGTTCCAGGAGGCCCGGGCCTGCGCGGCCTCTGGCAGTAGCGATGAGTCGGTGTGCAGGACGGTCTCGTTGCTCGAGTAGCCGAACGCCTTGAGGGTCATCACCTCCTGGTCGCTGGGGTCGGTCAGCAGGCTTAGCGCCTGGTCCGCATGGGTCGCGATGACGACCCGGTCGAATCTGGAGGCACTTCCGGTGACGTCCCTTATCTCGACTCCGTCGGGCCACCGGGTGACGTCGGTCACGGCGGCCGACCTGCGAACGTCCGGGAGTCTGGTGGCAAGTCGCTCGACGTAGGTGCGGGAGCCGCCGACCACGGTGTACCACTGTGGTGACCCCGAGACTGCCAGCATCCCGTGGTGATCCAGGAAACGGAACAGGTACCTGGCCGGGTAGAGCAGCGCGACCTCGCGTCCTGAGGACCACACGCAGGACACCACGGGGACGGCATAGTGGGCCACGAAGTGCTCGCTGAACCCTTCGCGCTCCAGGAACTCGCCGTAGGTCGTGACGTCACCGTTGTCGGCTGCCTGCAGGAACGCGGATGCGCGGCGATGGAAACGCTCCACCTGCCACAGCATGCCCAGGAACTTCGGGTCCAGGAGGCGGCGTGGCTGGGCAAGCAGACCCCGTAGGCCTCGGCCACCCGCATACTCCAGACCACAGCCATCGCAGCGCACGCTCATGCTCATCTCGGTCGGTCGCACCTCTACCTGCAGCTCGGCGAAGAGCTTGCGCAGCCACGGGTAGGTCCGGTCGTTGTGAACGATGAACCCGCTGTCCACCGCATGCTCGCTGCCGTCAGAGGCGGTGAGATCATGGGTGTGCGCGTGGCCACCGAGGCGGTTGTCAGCCTCGAAGAGGGTAACGTCGTGGGTGCGGCTCAGCAGGTAGGCAGCGGTGAGGCCCGAGACCCCTGAGCCTATGACCGCCACCGAAGGCCGGGCGGCGCTCAACCCATCCGGTGGCTGGCCCAGCGTGCTCATTGCTTCTCCTTGGCTTGAGGTCTGGCGAGGTCTGGCGTTCTGTCCCCACCGGCTCGAGAGCTCGGGAAGGTAACTCGGTGCCCTGACGCCCACCGGATTTGGTGTCTAAGGTTTGTCTAAGGAAAACGCTAGCGGAGAGGTCCAAGACTGTCAAGGGTTGGTCTAATGTAGGTAGAGTGTTCGACATGAACAAAGAGAGGGCTTCAGCCGAGCTACGGATCGGTGAGCTCAGCCGCCGCGTCGGCGTCAGTGAGCACGTTTTGCGCGCCTGGGAGAGCCGGTACGGGCTGCTGAAGCCCGCTCGGTCCGCGGGGGGGTACCGGCTGTACTCCGAGGACGACCAGAGTCGGGTACGCCGGATGCAGGCCCATCTTGCCGACGGGCTGGCAGCTGCTCAGGCAGCACGCGCGGCCATCGCAGATGAGCCAACTGGCCGGATCGCCAGAGCCGGTGCAGATGCACGTTCCCGAGCAGACCTGGTCGACTCCGCCGACACCCTCCGACAGGCCTTGGACCAGATGGACGAACCGGGTGCCCAGGCCGTGCTGGACCGGCTGCTCACGGACTTCACCGTGGAGAGTGTGCTGCGAGACGTGTTGCTGCCGTATCTGCACGATCTCGGTGAGCGGTGGGAGCACGGAGCGGTCAGTGTTGGCCAGGAGCACTTCGCCAGTCACGTGGTCCGAGGGCGGATGGCGGGCCTGGCTCGCGGATGGGGAAATGGCCGCGGACCACGCGCCCTTCTGGCCTGCCCGCCCGGAGAGCTGCATGAGATGGCCCTAATGGCCTTCGGGATCGTGCTCAACCGGAACGGCTGGCGGGTCGGGTATCTCGGAGCGAGCACGCCAATGTTGGACCTGATCCAGGTGGCCTCCGAGATTCGGCCGAGTCTGGTCGTCCTGGCGGCGAGCACACCGGAGCGATTCGCCGCGGTTGTACCCGAGCTCGTGCGTCTGGCTGGCATCGCAACCCTTGCCCTTGCCGGGGAGGGCGCAAACGAGAACCTTGCCGATGAGACTGGTGCCCGGCTGATCACCAAGGACCCGGTCACCGCGGCTCAACAGCTCGCCGGCTCGATCTCGCCAGCTCAATGAGATGACCAGCGTCATGTGGTTCAGGCGCGACCTGCGACTGTCCGATAACCCCGCGCTGCTGGCCGCGCTCTCGGACGCATCAGACATCCAGCTCGTTCCGCTCTTTGTGCTGGACCTTGCCCTGACCCTTCCTGCGGGCGCCGCTCGACGCGCATATCTGGAGGCGAGCCTGACCGATCTGGGGATGCGCGGCGGAGGGCTGCATCTGCGCCGGGGCGATCCCGTGCGTGAGGTCGTGGAAGTCGCCCGCGCCGCGCACGCGAGCACGGTGCACGTCGCCGAGGACTTCGCCCCCCACGGGCGGCAGCGCGACCTCGATATCGAGGCTGAGCTCGCGCACCATGGCATATCCCTGGTGCGCACCGGGTCGGCGTATGCCGTGGAACCTGGGTCTACGGGCACGCGCGGAGGCTGCGGCGACCTGGAACTGTCGGCTACCAGGTCGGCCCGCTAGCGCGAGTGCGGCAGATCCGCGTGCGGGGCGCTCCGCGGTCACCAATGACCGCGGTGCACGACCTCATCGAACGGCCGGCGGTTCAGCCGATCGATGACGGCCAACGGCCTGTCTGCGGGGTAGCCGACGGAAAGCACGTAAGCAAGGAACCGTCCCTCCGGCAAACCCAGGACGGCCCTGGCCTGCTGTTGATCGGCGGCCGCCGCGTGACCGGTTCCAATCCCCAGGTCAGCCGCCGCAACCGTCATCGCGTATGTCGCCTGGCCAAGGTCGAACTGCAGCAGAGCCGACTGCCGGTCGTCCTGCGGTACCGGCGCGACGATACTGATCGCCGCCGCGGCCCCCTTGACGTGCCCGGCGCCTTGCCACACCTTCGCCAACTCGACCAGCTGCGTCCTGTCGGTGACAAGAACGAAGTCCCACGGCTGCCAGTTGCTCGCCGACGGCGCGCGTCGCCCCGCCTCGAGGATCCGGTTTAGCGCCTCCTCAGGCACCGGCTGGGCGGTGAACTTCCGTACGTTGCGTCGCGCCCGCAGCGCGTCCCACGTCTCCATGGCCTCATTCTGCGCCTCGACCGCGTCGCCGCGGCGGCACCCGCACATCAAGCAGATCTGGTAGTTCCCACGTCCCGATACGGACCTACGGGCACGCACTGAGGCCGGGCTCTCCTGCTTGAGATGGGTGTGCGTCCTTGTTCGGTGAAGGATCGGCGGATTCTGGCGGGGATCGGTGACCGGACACCTCTTTCGGTGATCGCTTATCAGACCACTGGGGCTTTCGCTCATCAGAGATTGCCGTTCCGCCCACGGGGTCAAATAGCCGAGGTGTGGGCGTTGGCCTGGGTTGTCAAAGCCGTTCCGCGGCGGCGTCGAGGTGGCTTGAACCGCTGAGGGTTTCGTCTGCTCAGTCTGTCGGGCTGACTGGGGCGAAGGCGTCAACCCCGGTGAGCTCGGCGGAATACGCCCAGAGACGTGCGGCGGCCTCCGGATCGATGGCGTGCGCATTCACACCGGAAATGCGGGCCTCGGGGCTGTCCTGCACGGTTGGCTCGGCGATGTCGCAGTCCTCGCAGTAGACACCGCCCAGACCGTCGAGCATCGGTGAGGTGGCCGCCCAGGTGGCCGTCGCCGCCCCCTGCTCGGGCGACTTGAAGCGTGCGTTGACGGTGCCATCCGCGGTCATCCAGCCGGAGGCGATCATCTCTTCCCGCGGCAGGTGGCGCTGTAGCTCAGTCATGATGCCACCGGGATGCACGGCGAAGGCCCGAACGCCGTGCGCCGCACCGAGCTTGTCGAGCTGAACGGCGAACAAGCTGTTGGCTGTCTTGGCTTGTCCGTACGCGAGCCATTTGTCGTATCCAGTCGTGAGCTGCGGGTCGTCGAAACGTATGCCGGAGAGCTTGTGCCCCGTCGACGAGAGCGCCACGACGCGTGCGCCGCCACCCGCGACGAGGGCGGGCCACAGGAGGTTGGTGAGCACATAGTGGCCGAGGTGATTGGTCGCGAACTGGGACTCCCAGCCATTACCGACCCTGGCTTCCGGGGAGGCCATAATGGCCGCATTATTGATCAGGATGTCGACGCTTCGACCAGTCGCCAGAAAGCGTTCGGCGAATCTGCGCACGCTGGTCAGCTCGGACAGATCAAGCTCGTCCACTTCGATGTCGCGCAGGCCGCGCGCCTCGAGGGCATCTCGTGCCGCCACTGGCCGGCGAGCGGGCACGATCGCGTGGGCGCCGGCGCCGGTGAGGGCGGCGACCGTCTCGATGCCGAGACCCGAGTACCCGCCTGTGACGATCGCGAGTCTTCCGCTGAGATCCAACCCCGCAAGCACGTCAGTTGCGGTGCTGCGTGGACCGAAGCCGGAAGGGAACTTGCGTTGCGGTGTCGTCATCTCGAAAGCGTATCTATGCCGGTTCCATTTCGAGGAGCCTGACGGATTCGCACACCAATCCCTGACCGGTCACCGATTGGTATCCGTCACCGAATCGCTATGCGCCAGCGCGTCGGTCCGGTCCCGGGCACGCCTCGGCTGATTGGGGGGCGCCGTGCCGGGAGTAGCGTTCAGCCATGAGAGCCATGGCGTACGACGCGTACGGATCCGACGACGTTCTGACCCTGTGTGAGCTGCCCGACCCGAAGGTCGGCCCAGGCGAGGTCCGTATCCGGGTGAGGCGAGCGGGGGTGAACCCGGTCGACTGGAAGGTGATGTCCGGCGGTCTTGACGGCCTGATGGACGTCGTGTTCCCGGTGGTCCCCGGCTGGGACGTCGCGGGCACGGTCGAGACGGTCGGCATCGACACCCCGGAGTTCGAGGTCGGCGACGAGGTCGTGGCTTACGCGCGCAAGGACGTCGTCCACGGCGGCACCTTCGCCGAGCTCGTGACCATGAGCGTCCGCGGCGTGGCTCGCAAGTCCTCGGCGCTCAGCTGGGACGAGGCAGGCGGCCTCCCGCTCACCGGGCTCACCGGGCTGCAGACCCTCGACCGGCTGCTCGTCTCCGCCTCGGACACGGTCCTCGTGCACGGTGGGGCAGGCGGTGTCGGCGCCCTCGCCGTCCAGATCGCAAGGGCGCGTGGTGCTCGCGTGATCGCCACCGCGTCGCCGGCGAACCACGAGTTCCTCTCCGACCTCGGAGCGACCCCCGTCGCGTACGGGGACGGCGTCGTGGAGCGCATCCGCGAGGTCGCGCCGGACGGCGTCGACGTGGTCGCCGACTTCGCGGGCGGGGTCCGCGACGTCACGATGGCCGTGCTGGCCACAGGCGGACGGCACGCGTCCATCGCCGACGCGTCGGTGCTGGAGACCGGAGGTTCGTGGTTCTGGGTGCGACCCTCGGCCGAGGGTCTGGCCGAGCTAGGTCGGATGGCCGACGCCGGTCAGCTGCGTGTCCCCGTCGCCGACGTCCTGCCGCTCGAGGAGCTGCCCGCGGCGTTCGCGCTCAGCCGCGAGGGGCACGTGCGGGGCAAGCTGGTCATCTCCGTCTCGGACTGAGGCGGTCGACCCGCGCATTACCTCTAGGCCGTGTCCTGCCCGGGCCTGGACATTGCACCCTCGGCGCCCCCCCGGCCGGCCAGGGACCCTGGAAACTAGCCACCTGAGGGGTGGCAGGTGACATCCAGTCAATCTTTGTTCGGTGAGGGATGGCGGACATCCGTGGACCGGGGCGGGCCCGATTCCCCCAATCTGTCCGGCGGCCCGGCAGTCCGTGTCACGCGCGAGACCCTCCACCGAATTCCGGCGTGCATAACCATGCATAGGCGCAGCCCGGCCAAACTGCCGGATGTCTGCCGCGATCCGCCCGCTCGCTCGCGAGGTGAGTCTTACCGCCGCGTTCTGGCGCGTGCGATTTCAGGCCGCTCGTAGCGCGTGTGCGAGCTTCCGGTGTATCTCGGCAACGGTGTCGGCGGTGAAGGGTCCTTCTGCCTGGAGCTTGGGATAGAGCTTCTTTGGCCACAGTGCCTGCACGCCGCGGGTGGTGAAGGTGCCGCCGATCAGTGGCCAGTCTGCTTCGACAAAACAGAGCACACCGTGGACCGGGACATCCCCCAAACCACCAGGAAAGCTCATGCCCTGAGCCCTGTCTTCTGTCAGATACGAGGGCAGCATACTAGGGTCCCCTAACTTAGGAGACCCTAACTTCGGGTCTCCTACACCCAGAATATGCCCGGCACCGCGGTGAGGGGCTCGTTGTAGTCATGTCGGCAGGGCGAGGGTTCGGGCACGATGTGGCCCAGGATCGAAACGCCAGACTGGTTGGCCGGATCGGTGCAGGCCCCTGGGCGGTGCGCGAGCACTGGCCTGGGCCGACAAACTTCCCTGGGTCCACGAGATGAGTTGGAGACGGTATGGCTGGGGTCCTGGCATCCGATGTCGAAGTCGTTCGGCGTGCCTACGCGGCGCTGGCGGTGGGTGACATGTATGGCCTGGAGCAGTGCTTCGCCCACGATGCGGTATGGCATGAGCCGGGTAGCAACATCTACTCCGGAGAGCGGGTGGGCTGGGCGGAGATCCGAGATGAGTTCCTCTTGCTCTTGGGGCCGTTGTCGCGGGGCACGCTCCGTGCGGAGCTTGTGGACATCGCCGTCGGCGAGAAGTATGTTGTCGCCGTCCATCGTGCAACGGGTCAGCAGAACGGCGTGACGCTGGACTCGACCAGCTGCGAGGTGGTCCTTGTGGTCCGGGGTCGAGTACAGGAAGTCTGGGCCACCCACGCCGACCAAGCCGAGGTCGATGCGTTCTGGGTCTGACAGCACCCTCGGACATTTCAGACGAGTGCAGCGTCTCACGTCCAACCGCCACGCCACCCTTCAATGTCACAAAGGTGCCTCACAAACGACCTACCTCGCTTATATGGTTGGCCGATGACCGATGACAGGGAAGAGAGCGGCTCCAAATATCCACTGGGCGCATGTTTCAAGTGCCTGACAGCAGGCGACATGAGGGCGGTCCCTGCGGTCACCCAGAGAGGGGGCACGAGCCTGTGCCCGAAGTGTGCTCGTGAGTCGGCGGCATCCCTCAGGGAGATGGGCCGAAGTCTAGGCTAGTCATGAATTGCGTTGTGACACAAGGACTTTCGTTGCTCCATGTTGGACGTTGGCGAACGACGTGCTCTTAGCATTCGCAACAACACGGAATGCCTCTCTCAGACAGATATCCGCTCACCGGAACGGCAACGCCCTCCAGTGCCGTCAGTGAGTCCTCGTGATCGGCCGTAAGGCGTAGGTGACACCGCGCAAAATGCGGCTTAAAGCGTTGGTGGAACTCTGGCGGCGCTTATCCGAGTTCAGCTCCGGATGGGTTGGCCGGGCGTCGCGAAGTGGGTCTCACCGAGGGTGTCGGCGGCGCTCCGTTCGACCTTCCTCGGCCCGGCCATAGAGTTCACCTTCAGCGCTGGAGACGTGGTGACCGCACGTTGCGCATCGGTACCCGGCGCCGTAGGGCTGGTACTTGTGGCCGTGCGCGGCGCACTCGTCGTGGATGGGGCGCGCGGGCTCCTTGATCGCACGGCGAACCTTAGCCCGGGCCCTACCAACCGCGATAGCCGTGGCAATGACGATGGCCCCGGTGGCCGCCAGGAGCGCCCACAGGATCGTCGGGGTCACGAAGGCCAGCCCGTTACCCAGACCACCAAGCAGTTCATGCGTCAGCTCCTGTATTCAAGTCCATCGCGAGGCAACCGTGTAGGGCCCGACGGCGCCCAGATCATACGTGCGCGCACCATGGGAAGACCGGCCACGAAGCCAACGGTTATCAGGCCCCGCCAAGTTCGCAGTTAGTTGGGGGTGCCCAAGCACCCAACCGGGCCGAGGGCGTTGCAGTCTTTGTTGGAGGCGCGTCCCCGCTCAACCCTGTTCGGGGGGGAATCTCGGGGAACGAGGACACGCTGTATAGATCCTTCCAGACAGCCCAGGCAATCTCAAAGTCGAGGACTTCCTGTCGACCGTCCGCGGCTTTGGTCGGGGTCCCATCGCGCACCTTGTGGCCTGATGGCGGTTTGTCACAAGTAGTCCATTCGGACTGATCTTCACCGCTTTTGAGTGGTTGCTCCTCGATTGGCTGGACTCCGCGTCACGGCTGCCCCTAGCGTTTTACCGCTGCAGAGTCCGGCAACAGGAGGTCAGAGGGCGTGGATCAGCCTCGGTGGTGCCAGGTCGGCGACGGCCAGTTGCGGCTCCAGGATGGTGACGGGTGGACCATGCCCAGGGGGTTGACAGCCACCAAGCTCCGCCGCCTACCGCGCTCATGAGAGCGACTGGCGAAAGCAACGGCGCGATGGTGGCACGGTCACAGATTCTGGTGTCAGGTTCGACGGCGACCCTGTTGGGCACCATGACGAACGAAACCGACTCCGACGTGCACTTCAGCGGCACGCCTCCCTATGCCATCAGCTACGACAATGATGGCAACGAAACCATCCTGTTGGGCGACTTCAACTCCCCGCCTCAGCAGGCACCGTCGTTCGGAGACTGGGTGGTGCACCCCGGAGCAAGCCTCCCGTACCGCAGCCGCCCGGTCACCATGCAGAACTCAGACCCTCGATGGGACGGAACAGGTTGGTCCACGGCCTCGCGGTCCACATCGATGTACCCCATGACTTTCGGCAGCCAACAGGAACTCCTCACCGTTCAGCTCTTCGGCTAGCACAGCTCGATTCTGCTCTCACTGGCTCGCCTCTCTCTCACCTTTGCCACCGGTCCAGCCGACCTCAGGCCTAGCACGCCGGCTTCGTGTCAGTCGGCGGTTTGTTCAAGTAGCCCATTCGGTCAGCTTTATCCGATTCACCAGGCCGGGCACGGCCTTGGCCGCTAGCGTCTGAGCGCTGGGGCCAGGATCAGGAGAGGTGCGCATGGGCAAGGACCTGCCCGGGTGGTACTACGTCGTGGCCTTGACCCCGTTCCGTGGACACCTCGCAAGAGAGGATGTTCATCATGGGACGTACACGTCGGGGGTTCACTCCTGAGTACAAAGATGAAGCCGTGAAGCTGGTGATCAACACCGGTCGCACGGTCGCCGTGGTCGCACGGGAGCTCGGTATCCAGGAGTCGACGTTGGGCCGGTGGGTCCATGACTTTCGGGACAGAGCTGCGGCTGGCGAGACCGGCCAGGGTGGGCTGAGTGAGACCGAGCGGGCCGAGCTGCTGCGGCTGCGCAGGGAGAACTCAGATTTGAAGCTTGACCGGGCGTTTCTAAAAAAAGCGTCGCTCTTCTTTGCCCAGGAAGCCTCGGATACGAACGGCAAGCGTTCGAGCTGATGCTGGTGGAGAAGAGCAACTTCACCGTGACACGCATGGTCCGACTCCTGGGGGTGTCGCGGTCTGGGTTCTACGCCTGGCTGATTCGGGTCCCGTCCCAGCGTGCGATCCGGGCCGAGCGGATCGAGGCGAAGGTGGCGTGGTTCCACGGCGACTCCGACGAGGTGTCCGGGTCACCGAAGATCCTGGCCGACCTTCGCGGCGACGGCGAGGTCATCTCACGCAAGACCGTCGCCAAGACGATGCGCAAGCTGGGTCTGGTGGGCGTGTGCCCGAAGCGGTGGAAGACGACCACGCTCATCGACCACGCCGACGCCTACCCCGTGGACGCGGCGAAACGGGACTGGGACAAGGGCGAGCTGAATCGTGTGTGGGTTGGCGACATCACCTACCTGCGGACCTGGGAAGGGTGGCTCTACCTGGCCACGGTCATCGACGCCCACTCGCGCCGGGTGATCGGCTGGGCCATCGACGAGCACATGCGCGCCGACCTGGTCCAGGACGCCCTGGCCATGGCCATCACGCTACGCGGGGACCTGCCGACCAAGGTCGTGTTCCACTCTGACCGGGGCACCCAGTACGCCTCCGCCCAGATCACCGCATTCGCCACAGCCAACGGCCTGACCCGAAGCATGGGATACACCGGCATCTGCTGGGACAACGCGATGGCCGAATCGTTCTTCGCAACGTTGAAGACCGAGTTCTACTACCGGCGGGTTTGGCCGGCCAAGAATCGGGCCCGGATCGAGGTCGGCAAGTGGATCGAGGACCGGTACAACCGGCGTCGCCGGCACGCCTCGATCGGTCAGATCAGCCCCGTGGACTTCGAGCTGCAATACTCACGCCAGATCGCGGACTCTCAAAAAGCCGCATAACCCGTGTCCACGCAACGGGGGCAGGGCCACTTCACCGCAACACCGTCGAGCGCGGGTTCAACCGACTCAAACAATGGCGCGGAATCGCGACCCGCTACGACAAGTACGCCCTGACCTACCTCGGTGGCGTCACCCTTGCCGCCATCGTGATCCACCACCGCGTCCGCAGTTAACAGACACGCCCTAGCCGCCACCATCGAGGCATGGTGGCCGGCCATCGAAGCAGGCATCCTGACTGGGTACTCGAACTCCAGGTCGGAGGGCTACAACCGCCTGGCCAAACACCAAGGCCGCAACGCCTTCGGGTTCCGCAACCCGGTCAACCAACGCCGCCGGATACGGTGGTCGTGTACCCGCCAGCACCGGCGGGCCCC
>Ga0209585_10000187_pt1 | contig 24347 bp, 19 predicted proteins | sample NGEPerone_FD_185491 | JGI IMG/M metagenome (GOLD analysis project Ga0209585, IMG submission 185491) | Arctic peat soil microbial communities from the Barrow Environmental Observatory site, Barrow, Alaska, USA - NGEE Permafrost154B-one... | ecosystem: Environmental > Terrestrial > Soil >... | reverse complement strand
GGGCCCGAAGAAGAACCAGCGGAACACCACCGACAGCGAGGTCGCAGGCTCAGTCATGCCCAGCCACAGAATCAACCACTCAAGCCAGACGTGCCGACGTCATCGAGCCCATCGGTGGATCGAGGCTAAGTGGGCGGAATGAGCGCACGCTCATCGGCTATGAGTGGTTGAATCCAGCCGCACGTTGGCGACCGCGGGGATGGCATGCATGAGCCAGCACGTTGCTCGATCTACCCACATGTCACCTCATCTTGCTGCCGAACTCATCGGACGCCGACCGCGGCGGCAAGGTGTCAGCGCTGCGCCCTGTCGGCGCGGTTCAGGGTCTGTAGATAGGCGTTGTAGGCGACCAGCTGGGTGTCGCCCCCGCTGACCTGGCGCCGTTCGACGGCCCGGGTGCGGCGCTCATCGGACTGCAACCATCTCCGCACCAGGACCATGAGGACCAAGAGCGTGGGGAGCTCCATGAACGCCCAGGCGATCCCGCCCCCGGTGACTTGGTCTGTCAGCGGCGAGGTCTGCCAGGCCAGCATGGGCATGGAGTAGAACCCGACCAGCAAGGTGGTGGACATCATGACGACCACACCGAAGAAGGCATGGAAGGGGGCGGTGGCGGCTAGCTCCACCACCGACAGCAGCGGGCCCGAGAACGAGCGGTGCTCCGGCCTGGAGGTGCGCGGTGACGGGTCGACGCCGAGGACTCCCCAGAAGTAGATGAACCCGATGAGCAGGAAGAGAAGCAGCATCAGGTTGTGCCCCCACCAGGAGCTCATCAGGTAGTCAAAGGCGGGCGTGTAGTACAGGCCGTAGAGGCTCATGATGAACGAGACGAACGTGATCGCGGGATGCGTCACGATGGCCATGCCCCACGTCTGCAGGAGCCACAAGACGCCGCGCCGGAGTCGGCCACGTCGCCCGGACCCGACGGGCAATACGGACAACAGCAGTGTCACTGGGGCGCCGAGGACCAGGAAGATCGGGGAGAGCATGTTCAGAACCATGTGTTGAATCATGTGGATGCTGAAGAGCTCCATGCCGTAGCCGTCAACGGCAGTGGCCGTGACCATGAGTACGGACGCCACCCCGGCGAGCCAGAAGAGGCTGCGTTGGATGGGCCAGCGGATGCCGCGGCGGTGAAGGGCGATGACGCCCGACCCGTAGAGCAGGAGCAGGACCAGAAAGACCAGCGGCAGCACGGGAATTGGCTGAGGGTGCCAGGCGAGCACACGTCCCAGCGTTGGCGGCAGGCTGGGCATCCACATGGGTCCGGTCACGGCACCCGGCTCCCCGAGGACAGAGTTCAACATGATGGCCTGCCACGGCATCTCTACGTCCCCCGATCATGGATGGGCTCGAACAATGCGAGCGTCCCACAGATCCTCAGCAGCAGCGCGCCACCTGCGCCGGTCCCCTGGCGATGCAGACCAGCGGCCCGATCCCGTGGTCAGCCCATCCGGGAGTCCACGGGACAGATCCGACCTGATCGGACAGTAGAGACGAATGCTGACACTGTCTGACAAAGGCCGAGACCTCCCGCTGAGCCTGCCTGCGATCAACCCGCTGACCAGCATCACCGACCTGGTGCGGTCGTGGCCGTACGCCGCGGCGCGAGTTGTCATGGTGATCGACCGACCCGTCTGATCATCGCCACCGCGCACCTATGCGCGGAGCCACCTATGCGCGGAACACCACCACGCGGGGCTCGATGTTGCGCCGGTCCTGCCCGCCCTGCAGCGTGAAGCCGGAGGCGACCCACGACGTCGAGCGCGTGACGTGCGGCCGGCATACGACGTAGTCACCCCACTTGCCCTGAAGCGGGCCGTGCGTCGACGTGGCAGTCGTCTTGGTCGTCCACGCGTTGGCCTGCTGGTCCAGCACCCCGACCGCGTGGGCAGGGTGGGTCGGTCCGCCGAAGAAGGCGCTCAGGCCGACGGCGCCCTTCTTGTTGGGGGCGGCCGCCGGGTAGGCCCAGGCGCCGTTTGCGCTCCACAGGTCCGGCTCGGCGACAACTTTGAGCGTGTGCTCGTCGAGGGTGACCGCGCGGATGAACGGGTGCGGTCGCCCGGTAACGCGACCGGAGCTCCACAGGAACCCCAGCCTTCCACCGGCCCGCCACGCGCCGGTGATCCGGTCGTCACAGCGGGAGAGCCACGGGGCGTTGCCGGGGCCCATGGAGATGTACTGCGTGTCGTTCCACGGCGTCACCTTGATGGTCCACGACTTGACGTCGTTCGCGCTGTCCGGCCAGGCGAACAGGCGCAGGGACCGCGCAGCGACATCGCTGCTGGCAAACCACATCGTGTCGCCGGCGCCCGTGACGAATCGCAGCGATCCGGCCGACGTCGTCGTCCAGTGCCGCCTCGTCACGGGGCTGGCGGTGCGCAGCTCACCAAGCGGATAGCGGATGACGACTGCGCGGCTCCACTTGTCGCCGACGTCGTAGGCGTTGAAGGAGATCCACAGGTTGCCGGCGCTCACGGCCAGGTCGGGGTAGTCGAACCACACACCCGTCCACGCGGGGTTGAGATCCGTCGGTGCGACGTCCCACCAGTGCCACGAGTGCGGCGTGCCAGTCGGGCTGACCGCGAGTCGGAAGATGTTCGCCCCGTTGACGGACTCGTACTGCAGGAGCCAGACCCACAGCCTCGCTTTCGGGATCCACTGGACGAGCTGGTCGCAGCAGAACCGGCCCCGGTCGGCCGGGAAGGTGATGAACGGGTCGAGGAACTCCCAGGTCTTCCCCGCGTCGGGCGACCACGAGGCGTACCAGTTGCCTGTGACCAGCAGGCCCTTGCTCGAGGCCGCGACACACGGCTCGCCGACCGTCCCGGTCTGGGTGCTCGTCGCAGCGTCGTCGAGGCCGAGGTTGCTCGTGATCGTGACCACGACGGCGTCAGCTGGGGTCCGTGGGCGGCGGGGCGCCAGGGGACGGCCCGGCCGGCTCGGCATCGTTCTTCCGCCCGCGGGTTGGCCCCGGCGGCTTGCGTGTCTGGGACTGGCGGTGGTCGCGCGCGTCGAGGTCAGCCTCGCCCGGTTTCGGGAGCGGGGACTCGACATCCTCCGCCGCGTCGGCCCGTTGTCGATCACGCTGCTTGGTGGCCTTGCCGGCGAGGTCGTCCGCGCCGGAAACGGACTTGGTGACGCGGCCGGCAGGCCGCTCGGGTGTCACCGCCGCCTCAGCTTGGTCGAGACTGGTCGAGGCTCCGGCTCTTCATCATGGAGCCGACCACGGCTTTGGCCGCATTCCAGGCCTCGACGATGACGACGACGAGAGGCACCAGCAGCCAAGGGTTTTGCTCGAAGAACGGTGACATGAGTCCCTCCATCGTCTAGGCCAGACCGTTCACGTTACCTCCTGGCGGTTCGGCCCACATCCCCCTTTGCGCGCCAATCCTGGTAGTCCCAAGGCCGACAGAAGGGTTCATTGCCATCACCACCTCTCTCCGGCGTAATGGGTCGGTGTGACGAATGCGGACACTCACTGACAAAGGCCGAAAACCGTTGCCGCACATGGTAAAGAACTGGCTGAACCGATCGAACCAGCTCGGACCGCCGCCCTACGCGAACTGTCCCTGACGAACGGCCGAACCATCCGACAGCCAGCCGTTGACACGATCGTGATCTTGTCGCTCGGGAAAGCCCACACCCATGGCGTCACACGCACCGTGCGCCTCGGCCCACCGGACGATGTTCCCCCACAGCCAGATCCCGCCACAAACGTCGTTGTATGCAGGGGGAAAGCCAGAGCCCCTGTCTCCGCGGACCCAGTTGCCAACAGCCTGACGTGTTACTCCAAGCCGCTCGGCGATGTCGTTTCGTGACGCCAGGTCCTCCCGCAGGCGAAGGACGACCAGGCCGAGCAGCTGCAACTGCGTGGTCATTGCCCTGGCTGCCGCAACACAGTCTCCCCCGGTGGCAGTAATCGTGACGTAGTCCTGACCGCCATGGTGAGTGCCGATGAGGCAGTCGAAGCGGTCGAGAAGGTCGTCTGCGAGGTCATCGGGAACCTCGACAACGTCAAAGGTCACTTCATACTTGCTCATGGCGACACTCTCCTTGCTCGAACCCTGGCCGAGTAGCAAGTGTCAGTTTCTCGCGGGCTGTTGTCAATTGTAAACAGTTCATCGGATCAGTTGGTGCCGAGTCGGGCATTTGTCGGTCTACGGGTGACGATGGGATCACACGGTGGCAGGTCGGGCACACCAACGTAAGGAACGTTGGTTAGTTGGCAGGACTTCTACTTATGCGGTGGCTGTCGCGCTAGTGTTGCGGCGACTCAGACCACGAGGGGGTTCGGTGACTCAGACAGATCCAGAAGTAGCGGAGAAGGCCAAGTCAAACTTTCGCTTGGCGCGGGCAGGTGTATTCCTTTGGGACCTTAGCCTGAGACAAGAGTTCCCATCCGACAGCGGCGCGGCACCTAAATCTGCACTTATCGACGAACTGAGGCATGCCCTCCTTAAAGACCCGACAGTTGTCAGTGTCGAGTCCATGGCGGAAAGTGAACAGTTCACATATACCAAGGGCTACTGGCCGGATACCTCCCGAACTTCTGATGATGGCCTGCTGACCGGTGGCGACTCATTCTCCGTGTTGAGGCTTGATGGGCCGATTCTTTTCTGCGTGCAGGTGCCAAAGAAGAACCAACCCGAACACCACGGCCATGACGACTTCCCAAGCGACACCTACTGGGTTGCGTGGGATGGTGTCTCAGCAATCGTCACTTGGATCCAACCTGACGAACGCGTTCCCATGGCCGGTGGGCACGTAGTTGAAGGGATCTTGAGGTCGGCGCTGCGGAGGCTTGGATGTGACTTGTACGTTCAGGCATGCAGCCCATGGTGCGACAACCTGTTCACGCACACCGTCATGCATGTGCTGGTCGACCCTGAAGTGGATGAGCTCGAGTGCACCGTGAGAACGGCGTTGGAGGTTGACGTCACGGTCGGGCTCGCGGATAACGACGAAGAACTCTTGATGGAGTTGTGGTTCGGCCTGAACAGGAGTCTTGAGTCGTTCGCTGAAATGAAGAACCTGGGACGCCGTTCAGTTGATTTGGAGGACAGCGCGCGGGACACACTGTCGCATCTGCTTAAGCATTACTACGAACATGCGACGGCGGGTGCTCAGCAGGGTTGGAAGCGGATGCGAGCTCTCTGGAGCCAACGAGGGTGGCGCCGAGAAGCGAGACAACTAATGGCCAGCCTTTGGTTAACTCTAAGCAGCATTGAATCAGTTCATCGGGAGTGGGAGGAGGTACACAGATCATTCATCAGTGCAACTGAATCTCGGGGCCTAGTTGTCCTTTTTGACGTAGATTACAGAGAAGACGCTGAGACAGTGGCCTCGCTTGACGTCTCACATTTGGAAGTGAATGTGCAACAGATTGGCACCCGGCTCGATAATCGGTCGCTCGCGTGGGCTACTGGTCTCGGTGCCATCGCGGGGGGCGTGGCGGGGCTACTGGCTGGATTCGCCCACTGAGTGGAAACGCGCGTCTTTACTTGAATTAGCAACGTAACTCGGGGACAAGCGACGCCGGCCGAGCTCCTGCTGCAGAAGGCCACATCCGCGGTTACGGGAGGCATCGGTAACAGTCAGCGGGGGGCGCTGAAGCCACCGTGCGTGCGGATACCTGCCAGGAATTGATCTGCAGCATCTGAGTGCAAGTCACCGGTCGGGCACGGCCCGAGCGGCTCCCCGTTGTCGGGTTGCACCGAGAAGCCGAACGAGCCAGCCGGCGTGATGCCGGCCCGCAGGATGGCGAACTGGTCGTTCACGGTGATTTCGACCCCTACGTGCTCGAGGATGACGATCAGCTCCCAAGCCCAAGATCCTGGTCTTCCCGCCGGTGACGTAAGGCTTAGGCTGGCGTCCCCGCCAGATCAGTCGGATCGGATCGCCCGCCTTCAGGCCAAGTGTCAGATCGATGCTAGGCGCAGATGGTTCAGCCGTTCGCGAAGCTCTGGGTCAGACATCACCAAGTAGACCAGGCCGCAGTCTTGGGGACCGGATGCACCTGGCACGCATAGCGAACAGGCGTCTCCGGGGCGGATGGGGCATTGAGGCTCCGGGTGTGTTCTGACTTCGATCATCTGGACACCCTCTGAACGGCAACGGTTCTCGTGGCATCTCGAACGTGGACGCCGCACCTCTCAGGTTACTGGCGAACCGAGAGTGTGAGCACCAGAGCCAACAGCTGGTGAAACTCGCGGTCTGCCCTCCGGCTGCCCTAGAGCGAGTGCACCCTTGGACATCTGGGGAGGACTTGAGAACCAGAAAGCCCGCTCTCCCTCCCTGTTGCCGGGAGATCGAACGGGCCTCAGGCCTTCGGACTCAGTTGTGGGGCTGGCCGCAAAGCTGTGAGTTGTTGGCTCCGGTTACCGGGCCATTTGCGCCAAGAACCCCGTCAATGTTCCCCACTCCCATGTTGTAACCCTTGCCGAAGGCTCCAAACGAACCGTGTCCAGCGCAGATGGTGTTGCCATTGGCAGTGTCGTAGCCAGGCTGGGTGCCGTAGTCAAGAGCAGCGCTGGCCGCTCCTGCACTTGCGCCGACCATCATCAATGCTGCGGCGACGATGCTTGCTGCTCGCTTCATTTCATTCCTTCATCGAGACGATGAGGTGAGACCCCCTGTGAGCCGACCCCGTGTGACTGGAGGCTACGGGTCCCCAACGATGGCGGGGGGAGCTTTGAGAATAGTCACCATCAATCACACGATTACCGGACTTGTTGACCCCGCCGATTGGCAGCGAGGCCTGACTCGACCCGAACACCTGTTCGAAACTCTGACGGCATGACCGACCGCCCACGCATCGCCCTACGGCAGCCCCGGAGCCTGCAACCCGAGCAACTGGGCCAGCTCACGGTCTGCTCCCCAGCTGTCCCGCCGTGCGTCAGCGCTTGGATCCTGTGGGAAGACGGCGTGGAAGAGCTGGTGCCGGGTTTCGCGATCGCCTGGACCAAACGCGCCGTCCAGCTCAGGTTCGGTGCCCCGCCTCACCAGCACGAGGTATGGGTGTGGGCGGGGGCCGTCGAGCGGGCCTGAGCCGGAGGCAGACCGCTCCGCCGTTCACCATCCGGTTTCCCCTGAACGCCTGCCCTGGAGATACCAAGCCGTAGGTTAAACTTGTCACTCCCTCCGACTAGGTTCCGGACATGACCACAACAGATCGGCTCCCGGACGTGTGGGCCTCGCGCGACTACCCCGTGCTGCGGGAGGCAGCCCGAATGATCGACCAGGGCTCGCCCGTGCCGGGCGTGGACGAGCTTGCATCCGTGACCGGGCTAGAGCCAACGCAGGTCAAACTCGCCGTGTCTGCGCTGGAGCGCAGAGGGCTGGTCGAGGCAGCGCACGTGTGGGGTGGCCCATCGGTATTAGTGCCATTGCCGGCGAGGCATACCTCCTCACTGGTCTGCACCCCGACGGTGACGACATGGTGTCCCAGCTCGTGCCCGCACTCCGACAGGCCGTCGAGCAAAGCGCAGACCCATCCGAGAAACCGAGACTTCGGAAGTTGGCAGATGCCGCTGGCGATGTCACGCGCGATGTCTTGGCAGGCGTTCTGATCAGCGTCGCCACCGGCCAGCTTGCGCGCTGACCCGGTGAGCGACACTGCCTGGATTGACGAGCTTGCCCTCGGCAAGTTCCTCATCGAACGCTACGGATCGACCGCTGGCTTGTTCTCGGTCTGGGTCATCAGGAACCTTGTGAGTGCCGGCGTCCCGGTCGAGCGATACTGACGCGAGCGCTACCGTGCTGACGGAAAGAGAATCGGGCCGCACCTGAGGATGAGCGTGGAGACAGCGATGCTCGTCGCCGACATCTTCGACGCCGCGCATACTGCCGCACTCAGAGTCCTCGCCCGTCGACGCGCCGGACTCCGTTCGCCCGAGGACGACGATCGACTCCTGCAAGTCCTGGATCTCATGTTGTCCGCTGGGTGCGAAGCGCCGGCCATCGGCTAAAGACCTGGCGTCAGCCGTTTCCGACGAGGGGGGATTTGAACTCAAGCCGGATACGAACGCGATTGTCCTGGCTCGCCTCGCAACAACGGTTCCTCTTCCAAGCATTGCCGTTGCGAGCGTCATCGGTCCCCTTGTGTACGTCGCGAACCACACAGTGAGCGAAGTTTATGTGCCTGCGTTCCAGCCGGGCTCAGCAAAACAGGGGAGAACACTCAGAGCAACATGGATGAAAAGATATTCGGGGTCTAGCCGTGGGAACTCGGGCCACGTGCCGGGGCCTGAGGTACGTTCCACGTATGGCGCAACGGTGAACGTCTCGATGCTTGGCGTTGACAAGCTTGCCCGTACGGGCAACTGGGTCGCGCTGGCGGCCCTTACCACCACAACGGACGCCCCGAAACGTGACGCTGCAACGAAGGCCCTTGCGGCGAACTCATCGAAGGAACTGGCGCTGCGATGGCTCCTGGAGGTTTCCAGCAGCGAGGAGCACTGGGGCGCCGTCGGCGAGTTTCCCAACGGGGTGGTCCTACCGAAGGACCTGACCGCGAAAGTGAAGCGGCTCGCGAAGGAGGCCGCAGCCCAAGACGGCTCCCACCAAGCGGCCGCCATGGCGCGGCTCATGCCCGTCGTCCAGGCCGACGTGCGGAATGAGCTAGCCCGGACGGTGCTGGCAGCCAACGGCCCGGAGGGCGTCCTGCGGGAGGCTGCCAGAGGTTGCCTCGCAGGGTCGAGCGAGAAGAAGGACCGGGCCGCGCTCGTTGCTGACGCGATAACCGCGACGGCGCCGATCCGGGTGGCCCGCCTGTCAAAGCTCAGCGCCCCGTTCACGCTGCACGAGACCCGCGAGATGCGTGACGCTCTTAGGCAGATTCGGGACGTGGGGTTCACCGGCGACGACGTAGCGGCGATCGGGACACTTGCCTCGCACGTCGGGGACGAGTGGACGCGGGAGTGGCTGCACCAGCCGTGGACATCCGGCGCGAAACCCGTCCTCGCGAGCGACGACTTCGGTGACTCGCTCGGAATGGACCGCCTCGTCGCCCTGCTGACGGAAGATGCGCCTGCGGACGTGATCACCGTGGTGGTGTCCGCAGCCAACGCCCTGGACTGGGCCGAGGACGCCGTAGTCGTTGCGAGAGCATGCAAGGTGGCGTTGGATCCGCCTCTGATTGCGGTCGAGCGGTTCCTTAAGGACCCAGACGCGGACGGGGTCCGCGACAGCGTGTGGCCGATCGTGCTCGACAACGAACACACAGCCGTGCTGGACATTGTGGGAGCGGCCCTCGCGAGTGGGGACCTGACCAGTGGCGCCAAGACATGTAGCGGAGACGACCGAGCCCCAAGGCGTCTGGCCGCGCTCGCGGGCCGAGTTGCGGGCAGGGGCACCCCTGCGGCGAACGGCGAGATCAACCCGACCCCAGGCTGGGCCGACGAGATCACAAACGTGCACTCTGCCCTCGGTGACGGCTTTCTGATCGCACTCCCCGACTACCTAAGTCCGTTGATCACCATCCCGACGAGCGTGCTAGACCTCATCTACACGGTGCAGGCAGCGCTCTCCGAGTTCCTTTCGTGTGGTTTCGTCGGCCAGCTGACCGCCGGCGCAGACACGCCAGAGAAGGCACTCGCTGTTCTGAACCAGCCTGACGTACTGCTCACGGACGACGCGGTCGACGCGCTTCTGAACCTAGTCGGGTGGGACGACCCGTCACGCTGGGAGATCGCGGTCCGTGCCATGACCGTTAACCCCGCCCTCCTGTGTGACCGCGTGGTCAACATGGTGGACACACTTGATGGGCCGGAAGCCGGTCACGTGCCGCTGGCCATCCTCGCGAACACGGTGCATGTCGCCGTCGCTCAGGGACTCGCCCGACAGTCTGGCGACCGGACCGCGACCGCGATCTCCACCCTGCTGAAGAACCAGGACGACGACGTGGTGGCCGCCGGGTGCGAGTGGGCCTCCGGTCTGGATCTCACCGAGGACGACCACGACCTCGTCCGTGCGGTCATCACCGCCGACGACCTCAGGTCCCCGAGACACGAAGGGCTCAGCCGCCTGCGGGCAGGCATGGCCGCCCAACTCATCACGCACTCGACGGACCAGACCCGGCAGGCCACCGAGCGCATCCACCACTTGGGGCTCGCTGTTGGAGCGGACCCGGGAGCCGCCCGCGAGGCGGCGTTCAACCTCGCGGGCTCCGGCGACGCCGACGTGCGGCTCGCCGCCGCCGGCGTCCTCGCCTCCACACCCGGTTCGGCCACGGACGAGGCCCGAGTTCGGGCTCTCCTCGACTCGGCCAAAACCATCCCGCTTCGGGAGAAGCTCGCGGAGGCCCTGCATCGCCTGAAATCTCCCGGAGTGGCCGAAGCCGTGGAGGGACTCGTCACACTCCTCGACCTGCCCGCCCCCAAACTGCCGACCGCGAACCTCGTCCGACACCCTGCCGACCACGACCGGTTCATCATCTGCGTCGACGACGTACGTGCGAACAGCGGCGGCCACGCGACCGCCAAGGCCTTCATCAACGCCGGCGTGGTGCTCGCCGACCTCCTGGTGGACTTCGCCATCGTCGCGGCCGCCGACGCGGGAGCCAAAGGCATCTCCCCCAAGGACGCGAAGGCGATCGGCGAGAACGCCGGAGTCCGTCCCGACACAGGCACGCTCGTCAGGCGACAGTCTCTCGTCGAGTTGTTCGACTGGTTTCCCCAGTGCTCCACCCTGCGAAAGCGCCGCACCGCCCACGCGTCACCAGCAGGCAGCCGACAACCGATCACGGTCACGGATGGCGACAGCACTTACGCTTGGCAACTCCTCGCTGACATCGTCAGGGGCTGGATCAGCACTATGTCCAAGTACCCCCCGCCGCCGGAGCCCACATCCTGAGGAGGGCGCCCAAGGTTCAGTCGTCGGCCGCTGTACCCGACGGACCCAGCACGTCCGCGTCCTTCCAAGCCTCGGCTGCCTTCGGCTTGCTCAGTCCCTGATCGGCCTGGAAGTTGCATCGCACCGTCCCTCCCCGCCGCGCTGCCGCAGCCGCATACGCCAGCCTTCGCCTTGCCGGGTCACTGGCCGGGTCGGTGTAGAACTTGGCGTCCCGCAACAGCATCTCCACTGTCTCCTTGCTGAGCGACATACGCTGACCGATCTCGGCACGACTCAATCCCTGACCCTGCAACCCAAGCGCCTCACGGGCGCGGTCCAGGCGGGCGGCCCTCTCCTCTCTGTTGTGGTCCCAGGCCTCACCGCCGCGCACCTTGCGGTTCAGCCGCGCGGCCTTCTCATCACTGTTGGGGTCCCAGGTCTCACTGCGGCGCACCTCTCGCTTCAGCTTCTCCACCGTGGCCATGGACACGCCGAGGTCGGCGCCGATCTCCCGGTTCGTCCAGCCGCGTTTCATCCCGTCCCGGACCTGGTCCTGCCGCGTCTGCCGCGCCTCCTCCTTCAATCGGATGCGCTCAGCTCGCAACCTGTCGGCTTCTGCTTGGCGTTCCGCACGCCGCTGACTGGCCTCGAGGTGACGCTGCTCGGCTTGCTCGCGGCGCTGCCGAAGAACCAACGCTTTCAGGTATGGGTAGAGCACTCCTGGCGCCTCGACCCGGGAGCGGAGACCAGCCGGAGGGTTGGTCGGCCAAGTCAGTTCAGCGAACTGCTCGGCATGCCGCGCCACCTTCTTCACCAGCGACCGCGGGAACTCATCCCATGCCCACTCCAGCATCTCGGCGCGGACCGACTCGCCGACCGCGTCCAAGAGCCAGGTGATGGCGGCGCCGACACCGAACCGGTCCGCCAGCTCACACATGCGCTGGTTCAACGGGATGAACATTGTCGGCACCAACCGGTCCTCATCACCGAAGTCGAACAAGCCCAGCTCTCCGCGTACCCACACCGAGAACCCGGCCCGGTTCGCCGCCAACAGCACGTCATGCCACCGTGCGGCGTCGGACGCCGGCAAGTAACCGATTCTGGCTCGTTCATGGTCGACCGCGACCGCCTGCAGGTCGTGGCGGTTGAACTGTTCTGGCACCAACTCGAGGTCTACCACCTGACCCGGGACCCCGCCCTTGAACCCGTCCTGGTGAAACATCACCCCACGGACGTACCGGCGAAAATGGTCGTCCGGATCCGGGAACACCTCATGCAGCATCATGCGATGACCCGGCCGCACGTACTCCTCGGGGCGCCGAGTATGGGATCCAGCTGGGTTCACGCAGCGAAGTGTGCCACTCACCACCAACATTCTCGGGGCGTTCGATGGATTCTGGACGCTGCAGCTCCGATTCGTGGGGTGACCCTCGGAACACTCGGCGCCCCCTGATGATGTCTATGGTGAGGTTGCTGCGTCTTCCAGCGCCGTGGCAACGGCCTCGAACTCGACCAGCGCAGCGGTCAGGTCTTCAACGATTTCGCGGGCGATGATCTCTGGGGCAGGCAGGTTGTCCAGGTCCTCCAGGGTCTCGTCACGCAGCCAGGTGATGTCGAGGTTGGCCTTGTCCCGTGCCATCAGCTCGTCGTAGCTGAAGAACCTGAAGCGTTCAGACACGACCCGCTCAGAGCGTGGCCTGCCGGGTGCGTAGCACTCCACGAACTCGTCAAGATGCTTACGGCGCAACGGGTTCTGCTTCAGGGTGAAGTGCTGGTTGGTGCGCAGGTCATAGACCCACAGCCGCTCCGTCCATGGCCGATCACCTGCTGGCTTCTTGTCGAAGAACAATACGTTGGCCTTCACACCCTGGGCATAGAAGATGCCCGTCGGCAGGCGCAGCATGGTGTGAAGGTCGAAGTCCCTCAGCAGGCGGCGACGCAGCGTCTCCCCGGCCCCACCCTCGAACAGGACGTTGTCCGGCAACACCACCGCAGCCCGGCCGTTGATGCCCAGGATCGTCGCGATGTGCTGCAGGAAGTTGAGCTGCTTGTTCGAGGTGGTGACTACGAAGTCCTGCCGCTCGATCTCCCGGTCCTCACGGGCCTCACGCCCGTCAGCACCGACCATCGTCAGCGAGGATTTCCGACCAAATGGCGGGTTGGACAACACCACCGAGTACCGAGTGCCCGGATCGGCGATCAACGAGTCCTTCACGTCGATCAGGCTCTCGCCTCTTGGGGTGCCGATGCCGTGCAGCAGCAGGTTCATCGCGGCAAGACGAGCAGTGCCATCCACCAACTCGGTGCCGTGGACGAAGGTGTCGCGCAGGTGCTCTCGCTGGGTCGGGGTGAGCTTCTCAGCATCCTTGGACGCGAAATCGTGTGCAGCCAAAAGGAATCCGGCAGTCCCGGCGGCAGGGTCGACCACGGAATCCCTGATCGTCGGCTGGACGCAGTCGACCATTGCCTGAATGAGAGGGCGCGGGGTGAAGTACTGACCGGCACCAGACTTGATGTCCTCCGCCCCCCTGGACAGCAGCTCCTCGTACGCGTCGCCCTTGATGTCGGTGCCAGTGGCCGACCAGTTCTCCTTGTCGATCAGGTCCACGATGAGCCGCTTGAGCTTGGCCGGGTCCTGGATTCGGTTCTGCGCCTTGCGGAAGATGACACCGAGGGTGCCGGGCTGCTTGCCGAGGGTTTCCAGGATGTGCCGGTAGGTCACCTCAAGGTCGTCACCGTCGGCGTCTAGAAGCCTTTGCCAGGAACAGTCTTCCGGCACAATCCGCTCAGGCTGGAGCTTTCGTGTCTCACGCTCATGCGCCATCTTCAGGAACAACAGGTAGGTGAGCTGCTCGGTGTACTCGATGGTTCCAACACCGTCATCGCGCAGCACGTTGCAGTACGACCACAGCTTCTCGACCAACCGTCGTGCTTCAAACACCGGCCATCTCCTCCACCATCTCCATGTCACTGATGCGGCCGGTCAGCCGTCCCGAGAACGCCGCAGCCAGTAGCGAACGCCGCAGCGAGCCACACCTCCTGGCGCTGACCGAGAGCATTTTGGACAACTCAGCGACGGCATCAAGTCGCTCGTGTGCCGCGACGACCACGAGCTGTTGCTGCGCGATGGAGGGCACTACCAAGGTGACAGCCTTGAGGTCGCGCCCCGAAATGCCCGCCTGACCCGAGGTCGTCTTTACGTGCGAATGGATCTGTTCACGGCCAGGGCCGACGGTGCAAGCCAAGGCCACGTACTCGGGTACCGCCTCGCGAGCGGTGATACGGACGCGAATGAGTTTGTCAGGGTAGGTGAGCGGCCCAGCGATTTCGGGAACGACCGCGCAAGCGCCAACGAATCTCGGATTGCCGTTGTACCGAGTGAACAACAGATCTCCTGGGGCCAGCAGCGAATCCTCCTGCTGAAGATCCAGCTCGTCCCGTTCCGAGTACCGAAGGTCACCAAGATCGAGCGAGAGGGGTCTCACTGCGCCTATGCGCAGGATTGGCACTCCATTGGGCTCTGCCTTGGCACGCGAGACGAAGATCCCATTGCGGACTGAATCCGAAAGCTGGTGGATCGTCCGCAGGGGTCCGTCGAACCTTGCCAACTCGGCACGAACGACAGCGTTACGAAGTGTGGAAGCACGGCGAAGTGCGTTGTTCAGCTCACCATCGGCAGCGTCGAGGCGGGAGAGGTGGTCTTCGAGGATGTCTACGATCCGCCGCTGTTCCTCCAGTTCCGGCACAACCACTTCGAGCCCAAGAAAACGGGACTGAGTTAGGTTCAGACCGCTTTCGCTAATGCCCGTCTTCAAGGAGTCGAGTGATTTCTGGGCACCTGGGGTTAGGAGGAACAGTTCAAGGAAGCGAGGGTCCATCACAGACTCATCGGTTCGGAACCGATAGATCTTTCCCGAGATCATGAGTCGAGGCCGCGTCGACTTAACAAGGCATGGGATGGCACAACGAGCCCGAGGTCCAGCACACGTCAGCAGCAAATCGCCTGCGAGGACTTCTAAGGAAGGTTTGGGGGTCAAGTCTTCCGGTAGACGTTTGTTGTGCTCGCCAAGGAACTCTCCAGGCTGAATCGCCGTCGTCTTCAGGACTCCCCAGCTCTCGCCGTCGGATGAAGGCTGATTGTGGCACTGCGGGCTCCACCCTTGTTCAATCAGCTTGCCATTCGGGAGGGTACGAAGAACTTGAGCCATCGTCATCAACGACCAGTTGGGCGGAAGATCTTGGCTCGTCATGCGGTGAGGTTGGTGTTGAGCTGATCGATGAGGGTGGCTGCGTTGGGGCCGAGGTCGCGGATGGCTCCGTCGACGCCGCCGCGTTCGGTGAAGGGGGCGTTGTCGAGGTCGTCGGGGCTGATGCCTGCGGACACTGCGATCACCTCCACCATCTTGTCGAGCCACCAAAGTTCGGCGGGGCTGAAGGTAACACCGGCCTGTGACTGCTGGGCCAGCCACCCGGCATACCGCTGGCGGACCTGTTCTGTGTAGGGGACGAGCTCGTCGTCGAGCTTGGTGGCGAACCGGATGAGGGAGACCAGGTCCGTGAGGGTGTGCCGGTCGCTGTGCCGGACGCGACCGATCTCGATGGCCTCGTAGGCAGACCAGATCAGGTCGGGGGTCCAGTTGTGTGGGGGCCGACTGATGCGTTCGGCCAGTTCCTGGATCTCAGCGAAGGAGACCCGGCGTTCTTTCGCCTCCTGCATGAGCTGGATGGCGGTGATCTCGTCGCGGTTGTCAATCAGATACTGCTGCCAGGACTCCACGATGGACCTGGCACGGGCGGTGTCCACCACGCCGTGGGCGTCCAGGAGCACGTCGACGCTGACGGTGTCGATGATCCGGTCGTGGGTGGCCCGCAGTTCCAGGATCCGTTGTCGCAGCTCGGGGTTCGCCGCCAACGGCTTGACGGCGGTGTCGAGCAGTTCCTGGAGGGCGGTCTCCGGCTCAGCTGCGTGAGCGAGCACCTGGGCTTGGGTGTCGGGGTCGACGGCGTCGACCAGGTCCCGAACGAGGTGCCGCACCGACATACCGGCGACCTGGTCCAGCTCGGTCCGTTCGGCGGCGGTGAGCTGGAGCTCCAGAGCGGCCAGGCGTGAGGCGAGCGTCGCGGTCTCGTCTTCGGTCAGGGACAGGTTGGCGGCCTTGTCGAGCAGCTTCTTCAGCGAGACGGACTTGTCCCGATTCAGGGGTGGGTCGACGAAGTCGTGCTCGGTGACCCCGACGGCGTCGACGATGACGAACCTCAGCTTGGAGGCGGCGTCGGGGGTGACGGCCTGGAAGTCGGCGTCGGGAATCGTGCGGGCACCACGGCCCTTCATCTGCTCGAAGTAGGAGGCGGAGCGTACGTCGCGCATGAAGAACACGCACTCAAGCGGTTTCACGTCGGTGCCGGTGGCGATCATGTCCACGGTGACCGCGACCCGCAGGCTGGCCGAGGTGCGGAACGCCTGCAGGTGGCCCTTGGGGTCACGGGCGGTGTAGGTGATCTTGGCGGCGAAGTCGTTGCCCTTGCCGAAGACCTCACGGATCGTGGTGACGACCTCCTCGGCGTGGGCGTCGTCCTTGCAGAAGATCAGCGTCTTGGGGACCGTCGTGCGTCCCGGGAAGATCTCAGTCGGCAGCTTGTCGCGGAAGGTCTCCAGCACCAGGCGGATCTGAGCCTTGGCGGTCACCGCCCGATCCAGTTCCTTGTCCGTGTACTCCAGCGTCTCGTCGAGGGTTTCGAAGCGCTGGACGCGGGTGCGCCGGTCGACGGTAGGGACGATGGTGCCAGCCTCGATGGACGACCCTTGGTCGCTGATCTGGGTCTTGATCCGGTACAGGTCGAAGTCGACGTTGACGCCGTCAGCCACGGACTGCGGGTAGGTGTACTCAGACACCAGGTTCTGCCGGAAGAAGCCGAAGGTCTGCTTGCCGGGGGTGGCGGTCAGCCCGACGATGTGGGCGTCGAAGTAGTCCAGCACGCCCTGCCAGACGCCGTAGATGGAGCGGTGGGCCTCGTCGACGATGACCAGGTCGAACGTCTCCGGCGGGAAGGCCTTGTTGTAGGACACGGTGACGGGGGCGTCGGGGACGAAGTCATCCAGGTTCGGGTCGTCCTGGTCGGTCACTTGGTCGCCGGACAGTGCCTTGAACACCCGCTGGATCGTGGAAACGACGACCTTGGAGCTGTCCAGCATCCCGGCACCGGTGAGCTTGTCGACGTTGTAGATCTCGGTGAACCGGCGACCATCATCGGGGGTCCGGTAGTTCTGGAACTCCGCCAACGTCTGGTCGGCAAGGTTGTTGCGGTCGACCAGGAATAGGACCCGGTTGAACCCGCCATGTTTCAGCAACCGGTATGCCGTGGTCACCGCCGCGAAGGTCTTGCCCGCCCCAGTGGCCATCTGCACCAAGGACCGGTCGAAATGCTGCTCGGCCAGGGATCGTTCGATGCCGCCGATGGCGGTGATCTGGGCTGGACGCAACATCTTGATGTCCAGCTCAGGCATCGCGGCCACCTTGCCACGCCACGTCGGGCGGTCAGGGTCGGCGGTGGCATCGCGCAGGGTGCGGGCCAAAGTAGCGGGCTGCGGGAAGGCGAAGACCCGTCGAGCTCTGGGGTTGGGGTCGTAGCCGTTGGTGAAGTGGGTCTCCGAACCGCTGGCCTCGAACACGAACGGAAGGCGACCATCCGTGGTCACCGCCTTGAGCCGAACCTCGGCGGGCAACCCCTCGGCATACATGGCGCTCTGCCACTCCACACCCGACAGCGGGGTGCCCTCCGGTTTGGCCTCGATGACGCCGACGGCCGCTTGGTCGACGTAGAGCAGGTAGTCAGCCCGACCGTGGCCCCTGGCCATGATCACTTCACGAACGACGACGCCTTGGTCGGCGAACAGGTTGAGGTCCTTCTTGTCCTGGACCACCCAACCAGCGTCGGTGAGCTGACGGTCAATCAGAACACGGGCACGCTGCTCAGCAGCGAGACGATCCTCGTCCGTCATTCGCCCACTCCCCCGCCCACCATGGCGTCACACTATCGACATGAGTCACCAACCGCCTGGAATGCGACACATCACCCTTCATCGACCCCATCGAGCAAAGGAGACGATATGACGGCTCGAGACGAGATCCTCGTCGCGCTGCCCCGGCTCCGCGCCCGCCTCTGCCGCGACGATTTCACCCCGGCAGAGGTCATCCAGGAACTACGCCGCGCTGGAAGTACCTACACCGACTCCACGATCCTGACTCACGTCGTTTCGAGAATGTGCGCCAACTCGCCCGACAACCACGCGGTCACCTACAACGACCTCGAGCGCGTCGGACCTGGCCGCTATCGTCTGTGCCAGTCCTGACTCGTTGGGATCGACTCCGGGACACCTAGCTGAGGAAACACATGCAGACGCTCGTCCTGACACCAACCGAAGTGTTCTTCTTGCCCCAACGGCTCCTAGTGCCGCTCTTCCAGCGGCCGTACGTCTGGAGCAGGGACGCGCAATGGGTGCTGCTGTGGGACGACATCCGTAGGCAAGCGGAGCAGCGCCTCAAAAACACCGGCGAAGTCGCATCACATTTCCTTGGGGCGGTGGTGCTCCAGGACCAGTCGTCTCTGGCGGGGCAACTGCCGCGGCGAACCATCATCGACGGTCAGCAGCGCCTCACAACCCTTCAGCTCGCTTTGGACGCCGCTCACGGGGTGATGTCTGCTTCCGGCCAGACGAAACTAGCGAGTCGACTCCAGGGCATGACCTTTAACCCCGACGACTTCTGCGCTGATGACGAAGACCAGTTCAAGGTGTGGCCGACCAACAGGGACCGAGCCGCATACAACGAGGTCATGGCTGCTGAGGTACCCGTTGCCTACGACGATCTCGAACACAGCGACAGCCGTCTCACGCAAGCGCACGCTTATTTCTCGGCAGTCATCGGTGAGTGGGTCGAAGCCGGAGGTGAAGACGAGATAGAGAGCCGTTGCCAACAGATAACGCAGGTTCTGACAGACGGACTGCAGCTCGTCGTCATCCAGCTTCGGACTGACGAGGACTCCCAGGAGATATTCGAGACCCTCAACGCTCGAGGGACACCGCTCACCGCGGCGGACCTGATCAAGAACTTCGTCTTCCAGCGGCTGGCGCTGGAGCGCGCCGAGGCCGAGAAGGCTTATCAAGACCACTGGCAGTTGTTCGAGACGAGGTTCTGGGAGATCGAGGTCAGCGTTGGCCGCTACCTCACGCCACGGAGCTCCCTCTTCTTGAATCAGTGGCTGATCGCACAGACCGGCGAGGAGGTCAGCCCGAGAGCCGCCTTCTCAACGTTTAAGCACTATGTCGAGTACGAGATGACCATGCCGATGGCCGAACTCCTCCCAACACTGCACCGGCAAGCCTCGGAGTACCAGTACTGGGTGCAGCGCGCCGCGGACCCTCATGCGCAGCTCACACCCGTGGAGTTGTTCGTCTATCGCACTCAGGCGTTGGACTCGGAGATCGTCAAACCAATCCTGCTTTGGCTGCACCAACCTCGGGCGACCCCGATTCCCGAAACCGTGGTTGCCCAAGTTCTCGCTGCGGTGGAGAGCTGGCTAGTCCGTCGAGCCTTGGTTCGGCTGCCGAGCGCAGATCACGGGCGCATCGTGGCGGATCTGATCGCTTCTCATCGTGAGATGGACCATGAGCTTCTTGGTCAAAATGTCAGGGCGTACCTGTCTCGACAGGACCGAGCAAGCACCTACTGGCCTGGCGACGATGAGCTGCGGAAGGCCCTTCAAGACCTGCCTTCCTACAGGCGGTACAAGCGAGGTCGGCTCCGGATGGTGCTTGAAGCGGCTGAAGACCAGGCTCGCTCATTCACGAAACCTCGACCATCGCCCGCCGGCGTTCGAGTTCAGCGGGGGGTTCTGCACATCGAACATCTCCTTCCCCAAAAGTGGCAGACTCACTGGCCTGTGCAGGGGGTAGAGGCTGAGATGGTCCGACAGGATCACGTACATGTCCTAGGAAATCTCACCTTGCTGACTGCGTCATTGAACAGCGCAATATCTAATGGCCCATGGCTCGGCGAGAGTGGCAAGTTGTCGCAGTTGGACAAACATGACGTCATCCTGATGAACCGACCAATCCGCCAAGACGCCCAAGAGGGTTGGAACGAGCACCTCATCGACGCGCGGACCGACAAACTCATCGACGCAATTCTCGAGACGTGGCCTGTGCCAGAAGGGCACACTGGGGCGCTGCACGACGATTCAGTCACCGAAACTGTGTGGATCGAGCTCAAACACCTCCTGCAAGCGGGACTACTGTCCGTCGGCACGGTACTGACGGCCCCAAACGGGAAGGATCACGATGTCTGCGGCGTCGTTCTCCCCGGTGGCCGCATCGAGGTAGGCGGCAAAGTCTTCGATAGTCCTTCCGGGGCTGCAAGACACGTCCGTGGAAGGGCAGCCAACGGCTGGACCTTCTGGCGGATCCCCGATGGGAGACGCCTAGAGGACTTGCGCAGCAACTTTCGCCAAGGTTCGTCCGGCGATTGAGCGCACGATTCAGGGCTAACCGTCTCCGCAAGCCGCTGGTGACCGCCCGTTCGGCGAGCGGTTGTCCCAACTATCGGGCGCGGGGGTCTATGCGCAGACCCTTTCCGCTAGTGACTTGCCCTCAGGTACTTGTCCACGACGTCCTGCGCGACACGACCTCGCTCCGCCACCGCAAATCCCTGGTCGCGCGCCCAAGCTCTGACGGCGGTGAGAGCCAGCTCGGTCGTCGGTCGTCGGGTCGCGGCGGGCAATGGAGCGCCCGGGCTTGGCGACAGCCGCTGCACGCGATCGCGCAGCGCCTCGGCGTCCAGTGCTCCTGATACAGCCTCGGGCGGCTCCATCCGGGAGACGACTGCGCCGTCCAGATCTTCGGCTGCGGCCGCGACATGTTCGTGGTGCGTGAACACGACGACCTGAAGGTCCTCCGTCAGCTCGTGCAGGAGATGGAGAGCCTCGTTGGTACGACTGTCGTCGAAGGCGATCAGCGCGTCGTCGAGGACGAACGGCAGCGCTGGTTCACCACGTGCCAGTCGATCGGCGTGCTGCTCGGCGACGGCCGCGAGGCGGAGCGCCAGGAAGACCTGGTCAGCCGTCCCCTCGGACAGTCCCGACGGTTCGAGCGTCTCGCCGTCGCGACGCAGCACGACGAGCGTCTTCTTCCCCTGATCCTCATTCGCAGACAGTGCAACCCACCGCCCGACGGTGAGGCGGTCGAGGATCTCGCCAGCGCGGCGGAGCAGTGAACATGAGTCCTGGCTGCCATAGGTGTCCAACGTCCGGTCAAGCAGGTGCTGCTGCAGCGCGAGAGTTGCCCACTTCTCGGTGAGGTGCGCGACTCGGGCTTGGTGTGACGCGAGCGCTGCCTGCGCCTCGGCAGCGCCTCCGCTTCCTTCCATCTCCTTGAGCCTGATGCGTTCAGCCGTCAGATGTTCCAGCACGCTCGCCTCGTCTTCGTCAACGTGCTCCTCGTTCTGCTCTGCCTCGGCCAGGCGGCTGTCGACGGCAACCCCATCGTCACTCCCAAGCCGCGTCACGACGTCCTCGATGTCGCTGCCGGGGTCCACCGCGGTGCGCAGATGGCCCAATGACTCCTGCTCAGCGTCGAGGTGGCCCTGTGCCTCTCGCGCGCGCTGCGCCAGGACGTCGAGTTCACTGGCCGAATCCGTTCCATGGCTCTCGCCGAGCCTGGTCCGCACCGATCCCGCATCCGCGATCTCACGACCAGCCTGCGCGACCTCTTCCTTGAGCTCGTCAATTCGCAGCAACAGGCCCGTGCGGCTGGTGCAAGCCGTGCGGCTGGAGGTCAGGCGCTTCTGTAGCCGGAGGATGCCATTCTCGATCTGCGAGGGGCTGGCGGTGGATGGGATCTCGACGCCGAGGCCCGCGAGGTGCGAACGCGCCTCCGCTTCATACCCGGCCCACTGGGTGCGAGCTTCGGCCTCCTTGCGTCTCCGCTCGCTTCGCTTTGTGTCCAGATCGTCGATCTGTCTGAGGATGTCGGCTCGGGTGCGCCAAACGGCCACAGTGACGGCGCTGTCAAGACCGGCCAGCTCCGCAGCAACGCGCCATGGCGCCTCCAGGGCGGCGATCTTCTCGGCGGCTTCATCTGCTGCGAACTGCTCCTTGTGCCACGTCGTGAGCAGCTCGAGGACCTGAGCGCTGTGATCGAGGTCGGGCACGGCCGAGACGCCGTACGAATGCCACAAGCCATCCCATTCCCGTTGCAGCGCATCGCAATTGGCCTGAGAACCCTCGATAACAGCAAGGAGGCCGGTGAGCTCCTGCTGCTTCTTGGCCAGTCCGGCAACGTGCGCCTGGGCAGTGGCCATCTCGCTGGCAAGTCGCTCTCGTTCGTCGGCCTCAACGTCACTGACGCCATCGGCGGCAACGATCGTCGCCGTCAGGTCGTCGGCGCTGCGACCACGCTCGGCGGGCTCGGGGAGCTCTCCGGTGAGCCAGACCTCACGCAGGCTCGACCAGCGCAGGTCACGCGCGTGGCGATGGCTGTCGACGTCCTCGCGGGTCGTGTGCGCGGGCGTCGGTGTCGAGGGTGCCGAAGCCTCGAGATCCTGAATCTCATCCCTGGCCTTCTGCTCGAGCCCCTTCTGGGTGGTCAGCGACTCAAACGCAGTGCTCAGACGTCCTTTCGCGACTTTCACCGCGGTCGCATCCGGGACCGTTGCACTCGCAGGATCGAGCTGTATGCCGTATCCGAGCAGGGCGCGCTCAGCAGCCGCCCGCGCCTTGGTTGCCTCCTCGAGACGGCCGGTGAGTCCTTCGTGCTTTTCGGTCAGCTCATTGAGTCCGGCGGCGTAGTCGGCACGAACGCGGGTCGCCGCTATCGCTTCGCCCAGGTGGGTGCCGGCATCAACCCCGATGTCGAGGAGCCTGCGTTTCAGCTCGTCTGATGTCTGCTCAACCTCTGGCAGGTACTCGTCGTCCGCACGCTTCAGATCAGCCAGGCGCGCCTCAAGTGATGCCGCAAGCCGGTCGACGTCTTTCTCGACGGCGAGCAGGGGCTCATCGACAACGAGCTGGTCGACCGCGGCCATGCGGTCGGCGATCTCACGAGTGAGCCGGGCCGATGACGCCTCGGCCAGGTCATGACGCTCGTCGGCCTGCGTGAGCTGGGCCAGCTCCTCTGGAGTCAGGTGATCACCCTCTGCCGCAATGCGATCCAGGTGACTGCGGGCGGTGCGCAGACCGAGCACATGAGCGATGACTCGTTTGTCTTCGCGCGCACGTTGGAGAGTGCGAGCAGCCTGCTCGCTCTCACGTTTCGCACGGGCATAGTCGACCTCGAGACGCTCAACCTCACCACGCTGGGCACGCACGCTGTCGGCCTGGGTGAGCACGCCTCGCAGCTGGAGCTCGGCCTCGGCATAGCTTGCGGCGGCTTTGCGCAGGGCCACACTCTTGTTGCCCTTGTGCGCTTTGAACAGCGCGTCCACCTGCGCGGCGATGTCCTCGCGAAGTGCACGCGCGCTGGCGCCTTCGCGGGCCGCGAATACCAGCTCGGCGAGATCTCCGCGCCCCTGGAAGACCTCGCGACCGCCGTCTCGTAGCTGTTCGTGGGAGATGCCGAAACGGGTGCGCCACCATGACCGGTCGAGGCTCATCGCGCGGTCCCAGGGAGGGATCGTCTGGGTGAACTGGTCGGCGCCGAACAGGCCGTTCGGGCTTCGGGTCAGCAGTGACGTGCCATCCGCGGTCTGCACCTCGGCGAGGATACGAAGGTCCTTGCGCTTCACTCTGGAGTCTCTGTGGGTGTTGGGCGGAATGCCCCAGAGCAGGTCGGTGAGGGCGTCCAGCGCGGTCGACTTGCCGGCCTCGTTGGCGCCGAGGACGACGGTCAGCCCGCGCCCGAACCCGATGGTGACGTCGGAGCACTCGCCGTATGGCTTCAGCGTGAGGCTGCGGATGCGCATCAGTGCTCCAACCCCGCGAGGCGAGCATCGAGCGCGGACCGGGCATTCTCCAACAGCCTCAGCGCGACGCCTTCGTCCGTGAGATCGAGACTGTCCGCCGACGAGGTCGACGCCCCCTTGGCGATGTCCCGGATCTCCCGGTCGAGGGTCTTCAAGAGCTCGGTGAGCTCAACGGGCGTCTCACGAAGGCGATCGGCTGTCTTCGCCATGGCCGCGCGAAGGAGTGCTGCCTCGGGGTCGGGTGCCGATGGCGCAACGACGTCGACCTTGACGGTCTCCACGACGGCGCCGACCCGGTCCTGGATGCGATCGACCTCGGCGTCAAGCCATTCGGTGTCCTGCAAGCGCGCTGCGAGTCGGCTCGTGCCGACCATTCGGATGCGGGCGACGGTGCGTCGACCCTCGGCAGCCCCGACCGTTGCGCAAAGGGATGCCTCGATCGCGTCGAGGATGGCGTCGGTGTCGCTCAGGTCGGTGACGTCGACCATGACTTGCTCCCAGCGAGCGACATCCAGCGCGCGGAAGTCGACCTGCGCCGGCCGACCGGGCTCGAAGTCGACG
>Ga0209585_10000186_pt1 | contig 24351 bp, 21 predicted proteins | sample NGEPerone_FD_185491 | JGI IMG/M metagenome (GOLD analysis project Ga0209585, IMG submission 185491) | Arctic peat soil microbial communities from the Barrow Environmental Observatory site, Barrow, Alaska, USA - NGEE Permafrost154B-one... | ecosystem: Environmental > Terrestrial > Soil >... | reverse complement strand
CGAGAACCGCATGAAGTGCGGCCTCGGCAAGTGCGGCCGCTGCAACATCGGGCCCGTGTACGTGTGCAAGGACGGGCCCGTCTTCACCGCGGCCCAGGTCAAGGAGCTCCCGGAGGAGTTCTGAGAGCGAACGCTGAACGGAAAGCCACCCGAGGCCCATCCCTTTCGGGCATCTATTCGTCGGCTGCGCTGGGCCCGGCTCGCGACTTGGGCGCGACCGGTCCGCTTGGGCATATGCGAAGGGGGAGGCCGCCGTGTTGGCCGGGCTCCCCGCACCACGCGTGCCTCCCTCGAGCTCGTGGGTCGCGCGTGGCTCACCTTGGAGACTCGAAGCCAGCGACCCCGTCAGCATGTAGGGGATGCCTGCACTGTCCAGAGCCTCGACGATTCGAGTCAGGAGGGCCTGTTGTGACGCGTCTTCAGCCGCTCCAGGTAGATGCGCTGCAGCTCGGCCTCGCCGGCGTCGGGGAAGCACTGCCGAAGGCCGGCACGCAAGAGCTCACGCGACAGCTCGGTCAGCTCGAAGGCCTTGAGCGGGCGCTGTTCCGGTGTCATACGGCGGAGCGCGTCCAGGTGCAGCTGGTGGTTCGGCCGCGGCTTGGGGTCCATGCGGCAAGGATAGCACTGGCGACGGAGCCGACAACGCCGGCGACCGCGGTCAGCCGAGCGCCCGCCCGATGAACTTCGCCTCGGCGGGCGCCACCCGGCTCCAGTAGCCGGCGCCGTGGCCGCCCGGACTGTAACCGCCGCTAGGCGGCTCGGGCAGGGCGGCCTCGAGGTGCGTCACGTATCCGTAGAACGGGTCCGACTTGCCGCAGTCGATGCGCAGTTTCACGCCGGCGAGCCGATCGGCGTGACCGATCACGTCGTGGACGGCGAAGTCGGCCGCGCTGTCAAAGGCGTCCCGCGGCCCCAGCATCATGGCCTCGTAGCTGGTCCAGACGGCCGGGCTCACGGCGACCACGGCGGCGAAGAGATGGGGCTCGGTCTCGGCCGCCAGCAGCACGCCGTAGCCGCCCATCGACCAGCCGATGATGGCGCGCCCGTTGCCGCCGCCGCCGAGCTGGTGGCGGCGCGCGCACAGCGGGATGATCTCGCGCAGCAGCATCGACAGGCGGTCCTCGCCGGAAGCTCGCTCGTGCCAGTACGAGACGCCGCCGTCGACGCCGACCACGGCGTAGGGCGGCGACTCGCCGCGCTCCACGAGCTTGGCAACGTGATCGGCGAAGCCCATCGGCGGCCCGCCGCCGCGGCCCGGCAGGGCGAAGCAGACGGGCAGCGGGTCGCCGGGTCGCGCCCCGGGCGGCCAGCCGATGGAGTAGCCGACCGGCTGGTCGACGGAGTGAGACCGCAGCGTGTAGTCGCGGACGGTGACGCCGGAGCCGCCGGGCACAAGATCGACGCCGAGGTCGTCGCCGACGCCCGAAAGCCACTCGCGCCAAGGGAGGAGACGGCCGGCGAGGGCACCGCCGAGGAGCACGGCGCCGGCCGTGACGCCGGCGCCGGCCAGAAAGCCGCGACGCGTGACCCCGGCTTGCGGCGCCCAGGCGTCGACCTCAGATCGCCGTATGCGACCGGTGCGGTCCATCGGCGTCAGCCTACCGCACGGCCGGCGCGAGGGTACGAACCGCCAGCCCAAACACCATCCGGCCCACCGGACAAGGGGGGGTCACCATTCTGCCGTAGGCCGCGCCCGCGTCCATCATCGAAGTTGCCTGCACACACTCGCCAAAGGAGCATCCGGCGTGCACCCACCCGTGGCCGGGACCCAAGCCATCGGAGCCCTCGACTTCACGGCGCGCTGACGCCCCGAGTGTCACTGCTGGACCGTCGAGCCGCTTCACCACTCGTAGCCCTCGCGGCAAGCGGCGGGCGGTGCATAGACCGAGGTGTTGCTGACCGGCGTCGATGGTACTGCTCACAAACTGGCCGTGCAGGCAGATGGGGACGCCGGCCGCGGCGTGGTCCACCCGGCCGGCCCAAGTGGTACGGCTGCCGCAACGGCAGCTAGAGCTGGGTGGTCCGGATGCCCGTGATGAGCACGGCCGCCGTCACAGCAGCGTGTCGAGCACCCGGGCCTCGAGCACCTGCGCCTTGCTCAGGCCGGTCGCGTAGAGCGCCGACTTGGCCAGCTGGACGAGGGCGTCCTGGGGCAGCAGCCCCACGATCTCGCTCTCGCGGATGACCACACCGGCGGCAGCGGCGCGCTCGCCGATCGCCCCCACCACGTCGGCCATCGAGGTCACACGGTAATCGGTGAGGTTCATCGAGACCTGCACCGCGCCGTGATCGAGCGCGAGGCCGATCGCCTTGACGCGCGGCATGCCACCGTCGCGCTCGCGGATCTCGCGGGCGATGCGCTGCGCCAGCTCCAGGTCGTCGGAGTCCAGGTTCACGTTGAAGGCGATGAGCGTGAACCGCGCGCCGATCGCCACGGCCCCCGCCGTGGGGTGCACGCGCGGCTGGCCCTCGTCCGGCCGCCGCGCGGGATCGGTCGCGATCGCCTCACGCAGCTCCTCGAAGCCCTTGCCGCGGATCACCGCCAGGTTGCGGTGCTCGGGCACGCGGGCCGCGTCCTCGTAGAGGAACGCGGGGATCTCAAGTTCGACGGCGACGCGGCGCGCCAGCACGTGCGCCACGTCGACGCACACCGGCATGTACTCGGAGTGCAGCGGCACGAACGGCACCACGTCGGCGGCCCCGAAGCGCGGGTGGGCGCCTTCGTGCTCGTTCAGGTCGATCAGTGCGGCCGCCGTCTGGATGCCGCGGAAGGCGGCCTCGGCGATGGGACCTTCGTGACCCACGAAGGTGACGACGCAGCGGTTGTGTGTGGCGTCGCTCTGCACGTCGAGCAGATGCACGCCGTCGACACTCGCGACCGCGGCGCCGATCTCGTCGATCACCTCGGGCCGGCGGCCCTCGGAAAAGTTGGGGATGCACTCGATGAGGGTCACGCGGGGCCTCCCGCTTCGTGAGGTGTCGTCGCGGAGCTCGCCGGGCCGGCTGCGCCGCCGGCGACCTCATCCACGCCGGCGGCCACGGCGCCGCGGACGACCACCAGGCCGCCGGCGACGACGCAGCTCACCAAGTTCACGCCGTAGTGGTAGGGCAGCTCCTCGTGCGAGGCTGCGTCGAGTACCAGCAGGTCGCAGCGCTTGCCGTGCTCGAGGCTACCGACCTCGGCCTGCAGGCCGAGCGCCGCGGCGCCCCCCATAGTGGCGGCGCGGAGGGCCTCCGCAGGCGTCATGCGCAGCTCTTGGCAGGCGAGCGAGATCGTCATCTGCAGATTCTCGCAGTAGCAGCTGCCGGGGTTGAAGTCGCTGCCCAGGGCAACGGTGACGCCGGCGTCCAGGAGCGTCCGCGCCGGCGCATACGACGTGTGCAGCGTGTAGCTTGTCCCGGGCAGCAGCGTCGCCGCGGTGCCGGCGGCGCGCAGCGCCGCGATGTCTTCGCCGGTGACGTGGATGAGGTGGTCGGCCGACACGGCGCCGAGCCCCGCGGCCATGGCCGCGCCGCCGGTGTGGGCGAGCTCCTCGGCGTGGATCTTGAGCCGGTAGCCCAGGGCGCGGCCCGCCTCGAGCACGCGCCGCGACTGTTCGACCGTGAACGCGCCTTCGTCGCAGAACACGTCGACGAACCCGGCCTCGCCGGCGAGTGCCGGCAGGATCTCGCCGCAGACCAGATCGATGTACTCGTCGTCGCGCCCCGCGTACTCCTCGGGGGTCGAGTGGGCGGCAAGCTGCGTGTACACGCGGTTCGCCGGGTGCGGCGCCTTGGCGGCCGCCAGCATCTTGCGCTCGTCCGCGAGCGTGAGCCCGTAGCCCGACTTGATCTCGAGCGTGGTCGTGCCGTGGCGCAGGAACGAGTCGAGGCGGCGGCGAGTGAGGGCGGCCAGCCGCTCTTCCGGGGCCGCCCGGGTCGCGCGCACGGTGCTCATGATGCCGCCGCCGGCCGCCTGGATCTCGAGGTAGCTCGCCCCGGCGAGCCGGCGGCCGTACTCGCCGGCGCGCTCGCCGGCGAACACGGCGTGCGTGTGCGAGTCGACGAAGCCGGGCAGCACGCAGGCGCCCTCGGCGTCGATCTCGACGGCGTCGCCCGGGACCTCGACCTCGCGCGCGAGGTCGGCCTCCGCGCCGACCCAGACGATGCGCCCGTCGCGCGCCGCCAGGGCGCCGCCGACAAGTACCCCGAGGTCGCCGGAGCGACTGTCGGCCCCGGCGGCGGCGTCCAACGTGATCAGCTCGCCCGCACCGCGCACGAGCAGGTCGCAGGCGACGGTCATCGGCCCTCCTCGTCCGGCCGGGGGGCGCGCTCGGGTCCGGCGCCGGCCGCGGCGCGCACCACGGCGGCGAAGCGGCCGTCCGCGACCGCCCGCGCCGCCGCCTCGAGCTCCGGCGCCAGGTAGCGGTCGCGCTCGAGCGTCGGCGCGAACTCACGCACGATCTCGTAGCCGACTCGCGTGCCGGCGCCCGGGGTGAGCGGCGCCAGCAGGTCGATGGCCTGCGCCGCGCAGAGCGCCTCGATGCCGAGCACGCCCTGCGCGTTGCGCAGCACGTCCTGCAGCTTGAGCGCCGCCGTCATGCCCATGCTCACGTGGTCCTCCTGGTCGCCGGAGCTGGGGATCGAGTCGACGCTCGCCGGATGGCAGAGGATCTTGTTCTCGGCCACCAGCGCGGCAGCCGTGTACTGGGCGATCATGTAGCCGTTGTTGAGGCCGCTGTCCCGGGTCAGGAACGGCGGCAGCTCGCTGAGCGAGCCGGTGAGCAGGCGGAAGGCGCGGCGCTCGCTGATGGAGGCGATCTCCGCCATGCTCATCGCCGCCAGGTCGAGCGCCAGGGCGAGCGGCTCGCCGTGGAAGTTGCCGGCCGAGATGATCTCGCCCGAGTCGGGGAACACCAGCGGATTGTCGGTGACCGAGTCGACCTCGACGGTGACGACGCGCCGCAGCCAGGCAAGTGCGTCGCGGCAGGCGCCGTGCACCTGCGGGATGCAGCGGAGCGAGTAGGCGTCCTGCACCTTGTCGCAGTTGAGGTGGCTGAGCATGATGGCGCTGCCGGCGGTGGCGCAGCGCACGTTGGCGGCGCTCTCGAGCTGTCCGGGGATGGGGCGCAGCGCCTGGATGCGCTCCTGGAACGGCCCCACGGACGCGCGCAAGCCCTCGAGGGTCATGGCGCCGATGAGGTCGGCCGAGTCGAGGAGCGCCTCGCCGTCGGCCACCGCGAGGCAACCGATGGCGGCCATGAACTGGGTGCCATTGAGCAGGCTGAGGCCCTCCTTGGCCTCCAGCGTGAGGGGCACGAGCCCCGCGGCCCGCAGGGCCGGGCCGGCCGGCTCGCGCCCGCCGTCAACGCCCAGTACCTCGCCTTCCCCCATCATCGCCAGCACCAGATGCGCCGAGGGCGCGAGGTCGCCGGACGCGCCCAGCGAGCCGCGCGACGGCACCCAGGGCACGAGGTCGGCGTTGATGCAGGCGGCGAGGTGGTCGGCGACCTGCTCGCGCACGCCCGAATGACCGCGAGCCATAGTGTTGAGCCGGATGGTCATGGCGGCGCGCACGACCCCGCGAGACAAGGGCACGCCCACGCCCACGGCGTGGCTGCGCACCAGGTTCTCCTGGAGCTCGCGGACCTTGTCGACCGGGATGTGCGTGGTGGCCAGCTGGCCGAAGCCGGTGGTCACGCCATAGGCGACCTGCTCGCCGGCGATGACCGCGGCGATCACGTCGTGGGCCGCGGTGATGCGCTCGCGCGCGGCCCGGCCGAGGGTGACCTCGGCGCCGCCGCGCGCCACGGCGACCACGTCAGCGATGGTGAGCGGAGCGTCGCCGATGACGATGCCTGTCACTAGGTACGCCTCCCTTCCAGCCGCTGCCTGAGCAGCGGGACGACGTCGGCCGGCGCCGCGGCGACCGGGATGCCGGCCGCTTCGAGAGCGGCCTTCTTCTCGGCGGCCGTGCCGGACGACCCCTCGACGATCGCCCCGGCGTGACCCATGCGCTTGCCTGGCGGGGCGCTGAAGCCGGCGACGTAGGCGACCACCGGCTTGGTCATGTGGTCGCGCACGAACGCGGCGGCGCGCTCTTCGTCGTCGCCGCCGATCTCGCCGATGAGGACGACGGCCTCGGTCTCGGCGTCGGCCTCGTAGAGCTCGAGGCACTCGAGGAAGCCCAGGCCGTGTAGCGGATCCCCACCCATGCCGACGCAGGTGGACTGGCCGAGGCCGGCATGGGTGAGCTCGTAGACGACTTCGTAGGTGAGCGTGCCGGAGCGCGAGATTAGGCCGGTGTGCCCGGGCAGGAAGACGTCGGCCGGCATGATGCCGGCGCTGCAGCGCCCCGGGGTGATGAGCCCCGGACCGTTGGGACCGACGAGCACCGTGCCGCGGCGCGCCAGATGCGCCGTGACCTCGGCCATGTCGCGCACCGGGATGCCCTCGGTGACGCAGACCACGAGGCCGATGCCGGCGTCGGCGGCCTCGATCATGGCGTCGCGCGCGAAGCGCGCCGGCACGAAAAGCACGGCGACGCCGGCGCCCGTCTCGGCCACGGCGGCGCGGACGCTGTCAAAGACGGGCACGCCCTCGACCGTCTGGCCGCCCTTTCCGGGCGAGGTGCCAGCGACCACGGCGGTGCCGGCGACGCGCATGCGTGCCGTGTGCAAGGCGCCCTCGCGCCCGGTGATGCCCTGGACCAGCACGCGACTGCGCTCGTCAATGAGGATCGCCATCAGGCCTCCCCTCCGTTGCCGGCGGCCGCCGCGGCCACCACGGCCGCCACCGCTGCGGCCGCGTCGGGCGCCACGACCACGCCCTCGAGGCTCGCCTGGGCGAGCACGGCGCGGCCTTCCGCGGCGGCGTTGCCGTCGAGCCTGACCACCACGGGGACGCCGAGCGGGCTCCGGTCGAGCACCTCGACGAGCCCGCGCGCGACCTCGTCGCAGCGGGTGATGCCGCCGAAGATGCTCACCAGGAGCGCGGAGACCTGCCGGGCCGAGAGGATCAGCTCGAGCGCCGCCGCGACGCCCTCGGCGCGGGCCCCGCCGCCGATGTCGCAGAAGTCGGCGGCGTGGCCGCCGGCGGCGGCGATCTGGTCGATGGTGCTCATCACCAGCCCGGCGCCGTTGCCGAGCACGCCGATGTCGCCGCCCAGCGGGACGAACGCGAGCCCGGCCCTACGGGCCTTGCCCTCGCGTTCGTCCTCCCCCTCGTCGCGCTTCAGGTCGGCCTGCCGGAACAGCGCGTTGTCGTCGATCGTCACCTTGCTGTCGAGGCACACGACCTCGCCCTGCTTCGTGAGGACCAGCGGGTTCACCTCGGTCAGAGTCGCGTCGCGGTCGTGGTAGAGACGCCAGAGAGCGCGCACGACCCCGGCAAGCGCCTGCCGGGCCGGGACGCCGGCGGCGGTCTCGGCCGCGCCGAGGTCCGCCGCCGCGACGACGTCGCGCACCTGGTAGTCACAGAGGCCAAGCAGCGGGTCGACCGGGGTGCGCACCAGCACGCCGGGGTCGCGGCGCGCGACCTCTTCGATGTCGATGCCGCCCTCGCGGCAGAAGATCAGCACGGGGCCGCGCAGGGCGCGCGACGACGAGATCGCCAGGTACAGCTCGCGCTTCACCTCGACTCCCTGCTCGACGAGCACCATGCGGACCTCGTGCCCGCGGATGCTCATGCCCAGAATGTCGGTGGCGGCAGCGGTGACCTCGGCCGCGGTGCGGCAGACGCGGATGCCGCCGGTCTTGCCGCGGCCGCCGGTCTTGGCTTGCGCTTTCACGGCGACGGGCAGGCCGAGCTCGTCGGCCGCCGCGGCGGCCGCGGCCGCCGTCCCGGCGACGCGCGAAGCAAGCACGGGCAGCCCCGCGTCGGCGAACAGCTTCTTGCCCTCGTACTCGAGCAGGTCCATCGGCAGCTTCTCCAGTGCCGGTCTAGGCGGACGGTGCGGAGGCCCGCGCGGCCGCGGAGGGTTCCTCGCCCGCCGCCCCGGCCGCGTCCCCGGCCTCGCGGGCCAGTCTAAGGCCAAGCCGGAAGGCTTCGGCGTTGAGCTCGCGGAAACGCTCGGGCACGCGGCTCACGACGGCCTGTTCCACGGCGTCGACCGGCAGCACGTCGCTCACCGCGACCAGGGCGCCGAGCGAGACGATGTTGGCGACCACCGTCTTTCCGAGCTCGTCCGCCGCCGCCTGCGTGAAGGGCAGGCCACACAGCGTCCAGCTCTCGGGCGCGCCGGCAGGGTCGACCAGGCCCGAGTCGTAGACCAGCAGGCCGCCGGCGGCGGTGTCGCCGGCGTACTTCGCGTAGGCCGCCTGGGACAGCACCAGGCTGATGTCCGGCGTCAGCACTTCCGGGTAGTCGATGTCGTCGTGGGCGACGATCACTTCGGCCTTGGCGGCGCCGCCGCGGGCCTCGGGCCCGTAGGTCTGCGTCTGTGCGACGTGCTCGCCTTGTGCGGTGGCGGCTTCGGCAACGATCGCCGCCGCCAGCAGCATGCCCTGGCCGCCGGAGCCGGAGAAGCGGATCTCGACGCGCCCGGAGTGGTCGCGGTCGGCGCGCGCGCCGAGCAGATCAGCCACGGGACGCCTCCTGAGCCTTCTCGTTGACCTTGGCCAGCGAGGCGACGAACTCGTTGCGCTCGGTGTGGTGGAGCAGGCCCACCGGGTAGCGGTCGCGCACCCGCGACCCGCCCTCGTCGAACTTGCTGGCCGGCACGGCGTGCTTCTTCTGGCTGCGCAGGAACTCGGCGGGGTCCGAGGTGAGGTTGAAGCGCCCGTAGTACACGGGGCAGATGGCCATCGCCTCGACCATCGAGAAGCCCTTGTGAGCGAGACCGCCGGCGATCACGTTGACCAGCTGCTGGTAGGCCCAGGAGGTGCCGCGGGCGACGTAGGTCGCCCCCGCGGCATGGGCCAGCTCGCAGAGGTCGAAGGCCGCTTCGACGTTCCCGTACACGCTGGTCGTCGACTTGTCGCCGAGATGCGTCGTGGGGCTCATCTGGCCGCCGGTCATGCCGTAGATCGAGTTGTTGAATACCAGCGCCGTGAGGTCGATGTTGCGGCGCGCCGCGTGGATCAGGTGGTTGCCGCCGATCGCCGAGCTGTCCCCGTCGCCCATGGCGACGATCACGTGCAGCGAGGGGTCGGCGGCCTTCACCCCGGTCGCCACCGCCAGGGCGCGGCCGTGGGCGGTGTGGACGGTGGAGTAGTCGAGGTAGGCGCTGACGCGGCCGCTGCAGCCGATGCCGGCGACGACGACGACCTTCTCGGGGTCGAGCTCGAGCCCGAGGATCGCGTCGACCAGCGCCCGGGTGATGGTGCCGTTGGAACAGCCCGGGCACCAGAGCGTCTTCGCGGTCCGCAGGTGCGCCTTGATCTCGCTCGTCGTGTGCGGCTTGATCTTGGGCAGCTCGTAGTCGCCGGTCGGTGACTCCTCGAGGCGTTGCTCGTCGACCAGGGCGGTCATGCTTCCTCCCAGCGGTGATAGGGGAACTGGGCCTTCACCAGTTCCTTGATCTCGGTCGGCGTGATGAGCTTGCCGTCGATGCGGCCGTGGTCGACCACCTTGGCGCGGCCGGCCACCGCGGCCTGCACCTCCCAGCTCATCTGCTTGATGTTCATCTCGGGGACGATCACCGTGCGCACCTGCTCGGCCATGCGGTCGACGGCGGCAGTGGGGAACGGCCAGAGGGTGATCGGCCGCACCATGCCCACGGGAACGCCCTGGGCGCGCGCCGAGCGGACGACGGCCATCGCCGAGCGGGCGACGGAGCCGTAGGCGAAGATCGCGATCTCGGCGTCTTCCATCTCGGTCTCTTCGACGCGGACGATCGCGTCGCGGTGATGGTAGATCTTCTCCCGCAGGTAGCGTCCGAGGTCTGCGGCCGCAGCGGGGTCCCCGGTCTCGGGGGCCCCGCTGCGGCGGTTGTAAACGAGGCCGGTCACGTGGACGCGGAAGGGCGAGCCCAGCGGCGGCCGCGGCAGGATGTTGTCCAGGGTGCTGGTGACGGTGTCGTACTCGTCGGGCTCGCAGTCGGGCTCGCCGCGCTCGGCGATGCGCAGTGCGCCCGGCGCGGGCAGCACGACCGCCTCACGCATGTGGCCGATGAGCGCGTCGCTCAGGATGATCACCGGGGTGCGGTACTGCTCGCTGAGGTTGAACGCCTCCACCGTCAGCGTGTAGCACTCCCTGACGCCGCTCGGCACGAGGGCGATCACCGAGTGCTCGCCGTGCGTGCCCCAGCGGGCCTGCATCACGTCGCCCTGCGAGGGCTCCGTCGGCAGGCCCGTCGACGGCCCGCCGCGCATGACGTCGACGATCACGCAGGGGATCTGCGCCATCGCGGCGAAGCCGATCATCTCCTGCATCAGGCTGAAACCTGGGCCCGACGTGGCGGTGAGCGCCTTCTTGCCGGCCAGCGAGGCGCCGCAGACGGCGGCGATGCTGGCGATCTCGTCCTCCATCTGGATGAAGGTGCCGCCGACCTGGGGCAGGCGCTTGGCCAGCACTTCGGCAATCTCGGTCGACGGGGTGATCGGGTAGCCGGCGAAGAAGCGCGCGCCGGCGGCTATGGCGCCCTCGGCGACCGCTTCGTTGCCCTGCAGAAGCACGGCGATGGCGGCCATCTCAGCCCACCTCCCCGTCGTGATCACACGGTATGGCGGTGTCGGCGGCCGCGCTCGTAGCGGCGACGAGGTCCTCTTGGGTCAGTTGCGGCGCGCCCGCGGCGGCCGGCTTGCCGGCCGGCCGCTTCTTGGCGCGCCGCTTCACCTCGATGGCGAAGTCGGGGCAGTGCAGCTCGCACAGCAGGCACGAGGTGCACTGCTCGGGGCGCGCCACGACGGGGTAGCGCTGTTTGTCGACGTCGAACACCCTCTCGGGGCAGAGCGCGATGCAGATCCCACAGGCTTTGCAGAGGCCCAGGTCAAGTTCGACCTCCTGCGTCAGCGCTTCGCCACCCGCCGCGGCCTCTTCGATGCCGTTCGCGCTGCTCATGAGGCGCCCTCCACCATCGGCAGGTCGATGCCCGCTTCCCGAGCCTTCTCGATGGCCACCGGGTACCCTGCATCAGCGTGACGCATCACGCCGGTGCCCGGGTCCGTGGTCAGCACGCGCCGGAGGCGTTCCTCCATCATGTCCGTACCGTCGGCGACCACCACCATGCCGGCGTGCAGGCTCTTGCCGATGCCCACGCCGCCGCCGTGATGGAAGCTCACCCAGCTTGCCCCGGCGGCGGTGTTCAGAAGCGCGTTGAGGATCGGCCAGTCGGCGATCGCGTCGCTGCCGTCGCGCATGCTCTCGGTCTCGCGGTACGGGCTCGCGACCGAGCCCGAGTCGAGGTGGTCGCGGCCGATGACGATCGGCGCCTTGACCTTGCCGCTGCGCACCAGGTCGTTGAAGATCAGCCCGGCCTTGGCGCGCTCGCCGTACTCGAGCCAGCAGATGCGGCAGGGCAAGCCCTGGAAGTGGACCTTCTCGGCGGCCATCTTGAGCCAGCGGGTGACCATCTCGTTGTCGGGGAAGGCCTCGAGCAGGGCGGCGTCGGTGGCGGCGATGTCGGCCGGGTCGCCGCTGAGGGCCGCCCAGCGGAAGGGGCCGTTGCCGCGGCAGAACAGGGGCCGCAGGTACAGCGGCACGAAGCCTTCGAAGGCGAAGGCGTCGGCGTAACCGGCCTCTTTTGCCACGCCACGGATGTTGTTGCCGTAGTCGAACACGTTGGCGCCGGCTTTCTGCAGGGCGACCATCGCCTCGACGTGCACGACGATGCTGGCGACGGCGCGGCGCACGTACTCCGCCGGGTCGGCGCTCCGCAGCGCGACGGCCTCGTCGAGGCTCATGCCGTTGGGTACGTAGCCGCTCAGCGTGTCGTGCGCCGACGTCTGGTCGGTCACGAGGTCGGGGACGACGCCGCGGCGCAGCAGCTCGGGGTACACGTCGGCGGCGTTGCCGAGCAGGGCGATCGAGAGCGGCTTCTTCGCCTTGACGGCCTCGTCGGCCAGGCGCAGGGCCTCGTCAACGGTCTCCGCCGAGACGTCGACGTAGGCGGTCTCCAGCCGGCGCCGGATGCGCACCGGGTCGACTTCGACGCAGAGCGCGACGCCGCCGGCCATGGTGACCGCCAGCGGCTGCGCGCCGCCCATGCCGCCAAGGCCGGCGGTGAGCACGAGGCGACCGGAGAGGTCGGCGCCGTAGTGCTTCTGGCCGGCGGCGGCGAACGTCTGGTAGGTGCCCTGCAGGATGCCCTGCGTGCCGATGTAGATCCAGCTGCCGGCGGTCATCTGCCCGTACATGGTGAGACCCAGGGCGTCCAGACGGCGGAACTCGTCCCAGTTCGCCCAGTCGGGCACCAGGTTGGCGTTGGCGATGAGCACCCGTGGGGCCATCTCGTGGGTCGCGAAGACGCCTACGGGCTTGCCGCTCTGTACGAGCAGCGTCTCGTCGTCCTTGAGGCGGCGCAGGGTGGCGCAGATGGCATCGAAGCTCGCCCAGTCGCGCGCCGCCTTGCCGGCGCCGCCGTAGACGATCAGCTCGTCCGGCGCCTCGGCGACCTCGGGGTCGAGGTTGTTCATGAGCATGCGCAGGGCGGCCTCCTGCTGCCAGCCCTTGCAGCTAATCTCGGTGCCGCGCGGGGCCCGCACCGGGCGCGGGCCGGCCGGCGTGGTCGATGCTGTGGTGTTCACGTGCCCCCTCGATTCGCTCTGTTCCAGGCGCGCCTGGCGAAGGTGTGTCGGGTCTTCCTCCTCCAGCTTGACGCCACACGTGCGAGCCTTCAAGGGTTTCACCGTGATGTCCGGAGAGCTGGACTCGTTTTCGGCCCCAGCCGTGACGCCGGCCGCCAGGCTGGACAGCTCAGGTGTAGCGGATGCGCGGGTTGAGCACCGCGTACAGGATGTCGGCGACCAGGTTGGCGACGACGTAGATGAGCACGATGAGCAGCGCCGTGGACTGGATGAGCTGCAGGTCGCGCCGCTGGATGGCGAACAGGAGCAGGCGGCCGATGCCGGGGTAGCTGTACACGGCTTCGGTCACGATGAGCCCGCCGATCAGCCAGCCGATGCCGATCGCGACCACGGTGATCGTCGGCAGCAGCGAGTTGCGCAGCACGTGCGTGAACAGCACGCGGCGCGGCGGCAGGCCCTTGAGGTTGGCGGTGCGCACGTAGTCCATCTGCAGCACGTCGACGGTGCTCGAGCGCGTCATGCGGATCACGTAGGCGAGGCTGGTGAGGGCGACGGTGATCGCCGGCAGGACGAGGTAGGGGAACGCCTGCACGAAGGTCGACTGCGGGTCGATCGCCGACTGCGCCGGCAACCACTTCAGCTCGACCGCGAAGATGGTGATGAGGATCACGCCGCTGACGAACTCGGGCAGGCCGATGAAGGCCAGCGACCCGACTGAGATCGCGTTGTCCACCCAGGTGTTGCGCTTTAACGCGGCGATGAGCCCTAAGAGGATGCCCAGTGGCACGTAGAGGGCGAAGGCGACGATCGCCAGCATGAACGAGTTGCGCAGCCGCTGGAACACGAACGGACGCACCGCCGTATCGGTGCTCACGGACTTGCCCCAGTCGCCGCGCGCGTACTTGCCGAGCCAGGTCGTGTACTGCACGGCGATCGGCTTGTCGAGGCCGAGCTCCGTGCGCAGAGTGGCTTTGGCCTGCTCGGTCGCGTAGCGGCCGAGCACCATGGTGGCGACGTCGCCGGGGAGGATCGTCGTCGCCCAGAAGATGATGATCGAGGCAAGGATGACGGTGAGCACCATGAAGCCGAGGCGCCTGAGGATGAAGCGCAGCATCAGGCGCCCCTTTCCTCGCCGGCCAGCACGAGCGTCTCCGCCTGCAGGCGGGCGAGCTCGTCGAGCGCGATGTGGCAGTAGATGCGGTGCTCACCCTCGCCGTCGCGCCAGGGCGGCTCCTGCTCGCGGCAGATCTCGCCGAGGCAGCGCGGGCAGCGCGGGTGGAAGCGGCATCCGGGGGGCACGTCCATGGCGCTCGGCACCGAGCCGCCCAAGCGGATGGGCTTCTGCTTCACGTCCGGATCGGCCAGCGGCACGGCCGAGAGCAGCGCCTCAGTGTACGGGTGGAACGGAGGCGTGAGCACGCGCACGGCGTCGCCGATCTCCATGACGTGGCCGAGGTAGACCACGGCGATGGCGTCGGAGAGGTGCTGCACCGCCGAGAGGTCGTGGGAGATGAAAACGTACGACGTGCTCTTCTCGACCTGGAGCTTCATGAGCAGGTTCATCAGCGAGCCCTGGACCGAGACGTCGAGCGACGAGATGGGCTCGTCGCAGAGGATCAGCTCGGGCTCGGCGGCGAAGGCGCGCGCGACCGCCACGCGCTGCTTCTCGCCGCCGCTGAGCTCGTGCGGCAGGCGGTCGAAGTAGCTCCCCGACAGGCTGACCGCCTCGAGCAGTTCCTTGGCCCTCTCTCTGGCCGCCTGGCGGCCGAGGCCGCCGAGGAGGGTGAGCGGTCGCATGATCGCGTCGCCGACGCTGCGCGTGGGGTTCAGCGACGCATCGGGGTTCTGGAACACCATCTGGATCTCTCGGAGCGTGGCGCGTGGCCGTTTGCCGGTGGACGGCGGCAGGCGGCGGCCGCGCAGCGTGATCTCGCCGCCGGTCGCCGGCGTGAGCCCGATGATGGCTCGCGCGACGGTCGTCTTGCCGCTGCCGCTCTCGCCGACCACGCCCAGCGTCTGACCGACGCAGACCTCGAGGTCGACGCCGTCGACGGCGCGGATCAGACGGGCCTTGCGGCCGCGAACGAGGCCCTTGGCGGTCTTGAAATGGACCTCGGCCCCTTCCGCCTCGACCAGGACCTCGGGGCGGACGCCCTCGGCCTCGGCGACGCGCACGGCTTCGGTCGCATCGCGCAAGTGCTCGGCCGGCAGCGGCACGTCCTCCCAGCGGCGACAGGCCGAGACATGGTGGGCCGCGACCTCCGCCAGCGGCGGCCGCACGGCCTTGCATGCCTCTTCCACGAAGCTGCAGCGCGGCGCGAAGATGCAGCCCTGCGGCAACTCGTCGACGCGCGGGATCGCGCCCGGGATCGTGACCAGCGAGCGCTTCTGCGGCGTCGGGTGGAAGCGCGGCACGCAGCCGAGGAGGTCGAGCGTGTACGGATGCCGCGGACGCTTGAACAGCTCGCGCAGCTCGGCCTGCTCCATGAATTCGCCGGCGTACATCACGCCGACGCGGTCGCAGATCTTGGTGATCACCCCGAGGTCGTGGGTGATGTAGAGGATCGCCGAGTCGAACTCGCGCTTGAGGTCGGCGACGAGGTCGAGCACCACGGCCTGCGTGGTCACGTCGAGCGCCGTGGTAGTCTCGTCCAGGATCAGCAGCGAGGGGTCGGTCATCAGCGCCATGGCGATCACGCAGCGCTGCAGCATCCCGCCCGAGAGCTGGTGCGGGTAGCGCTTCATGACCTCCTCGGGGTCGGGCATCGCGACCTTGGTCAGCATCTCGGCGACGCGCCCGAGCGCCGCGCTGCGGTGCATCCCCAGGTGCTGGCGCGCTACCTCGGCCAGCTGTCTGCCGATCACGATCGACGGGTTCAGGGCGCTCAGCGGGCTCTGGTAGACCACGCCGATGCGCGACCCCCACAGCTCGCGGAGCTCCTTGCCCGAGAGGCCGAGCAGCTCGACGCCGCCCAGGCGCACGCTGCCCTCGGTCACCTTGCCGTTGGAGGCAAGGTAGCGGATGGCTCCCATGGCGAGCGTGGACTTGCCCGAGCCGGACTCGCCGACGAGCCCGAAGCTCTCGTGCTCGTGCACGGCGAGCGAGACGTTGCGCACCGCGTGCAGCACGCCCAGCTCGGTGGTGTAGTCGATGTGCAGGCCCTCGACCTCGAAGACGGGGCGCGGCGCCTCCATCTCAGTTCCTCCCGCCGCCGGGCAGCATCACCTGGCGCAGGCCGTCCGACATGAGGTTGGTCGACACGACCAGCACGGCGATCATGCAGGCGGGGAAGAGCAGGGTCCACGGCGCGATGGGCAGGAAGTTGCGCGCCTCGTAGATCTGCAGGCCCCAGTCTGGCGACGGCGGCTGCACACCGAGTCCCAGGTACCCCAGCGACGCGACGAGGAAGATCGAGTACGAGAAGCGCATCGACGCCTCCACCAGCAACGGCGGCAGGGAGTTGGGCAGGATCTCTCGGAAGAGGATGTAGCTGCGCCTTTCGCCGCGAACGCGCGCCGCCTCCACGAACTCCTTGGACTTGAGATCGAGCACCATGCTGCGCACGACCCGGGCCACCATCGGGATGTAGAGGATGGCGACCACAAGCACGAGGTTGAAGTTGGACGGACCCACGGAGCTCAGCAGCACCATCGCGAGCAGCAGCGACGGAAACGAGAGCAGCACGTCGAGTAAGCGCATCACCACTTCGTCGACGGTGCCACCGACGTAGCCCGAGGCGAGGCCGATGGCGGTGCCGATGATGACCGCCACCAGGGTGCCGCAGCCGCCGATGAGGAAGATGTTGCGCGTGCCCACGATGATGCGGCTGAAGATGTCGCGGCCGAACTGGTCGGCGCCGAACGGGTGCGTCAGCGTGGGCGAGTCGAGGCGCACCTTGGCGTCCTGCGCCTGGTAGTCGTAGGGCGCCACCCAGGGCCCGAAGACGGCGAGGAAGAGAAAGATGCAGAAGATGATGGTGCCGACCAGCGCCGCCGGGCGCTTCTTGAGGCGGCGCCAGTAGATGCGCCACGTCTTGGGGCGCTCCATCGGCGTCTGTGCGCGGAAGCCGCTGAGGGTTTCTTCTTCGGCGACGATCGGGTCGCTCACTGCCTCGCCCTCACTTCCCTCTTCGTGTAGCGGACGGCGAAGGGTGCGCATGACCGCGGGGCCGGCGCGGGGTGGTCACTGCGGTGCGGTCTTCATTGTGACCGCTGGAGAGGGGGCCGCAACCGGCCCCCTCTCCAGCTTCGCGCCGCCGGCCGACCGGCGCGGCGGTGCTGGTCGATCTGCGTCACTCCGTGTAGTGCGCCTCGCGGAACAGCGTCTGCGGCCAGTCGGGCGCCAGCGCGACGCCGTCGATGGTCGACGTCTCGCCGGCCACGGCCGTGTTGACCAGGAAGTTCATCATCGGCACCTGGTCCTGCAGGATCTGCTGCGCCTGCTTGTAGAGCTCGGCCTGCTTGGTCGCATCGAGCTCGGTGGAGATCTGCTGGCTGAGCTGGTCGAAGGCCGGGTCGCTCCAGCGCGAGTAGTTGTACGAACCCTTGGTGACGAGCGTTTGCTGGAAGTAGGTGTTGGGCACGGCGCGCGTGCCGTAGTCGACGATGCTGAAGGCGGCCTGATACCAGTTGTCCTGGCCCTTGTCGGCGTAGAACACGTCGAGCGGCACCTGCTGGATAGCGACGTCGATGCCGATGTCCTTCATCTGCGCCTGCCAGGCGGTTGCGATGGCCGACACCGGGTCGGCAGTGTACGCCACGAGCTTGATCTTGAGGCCGTCGGCGTACCCGGCGTCGGCGAGGAGCTGCTTGGCCTTCGCCTGGTCGAACGGCACCGACGTGTCGAGGTATTCAGTTTTGTACGCTGGGCCGACCAGGGTGCCGTTGCCGGGCTGGGCCACGCCGGGCGCGACGAGATCGATGATGGCTTGGCGGTCGGTGCCGGCCATGATGGCCTGGCGGACTTTCAGGTCGCTGCCCGGCTTCTGGTCGGTGCGAATCTGCAGCTCGTAGCAGTAGTTCGTCTCGGTCGAGACGGTCTTGAGGGAGGCACTCCCCTCGACGGCCTGCTTCTGCTCGGCGGTGAGGCCACCGACCCAGTTGATGGACCCGCCCTGCAGGCCCTCGACCTGACCGGCGACGTCGGGCGAGTAGATGATGTCGATCTCATCGAGGTACGGGAGCTTGTTGCCCCGCGCGTCCGTGCCCCAGTAGGTGGGGTTCTTCTTGAGGACGGCGCGGTCTTCGGCGGCGACCGACTCGAGCGTGAAGGGGCCGGTGCCGACCGCCTTCTTGGCGGGGTTCTTGACCGACTTGCAGAGCATGAGCGTGTGGTAGTCGGTGAGCGAGGCCGGGAACTCCGAGTCGACCGAGCCGAGCGCGAAGACCACGGTCGTCGGGTCCGGCGCGGAGACGTCCTTGATGTTCGCGTACACGTCCGCCATGGCTGAGCCGAGCTTCTTGCTGCGGAGGCGGTTCATCGTGTAGACCACGTCGGCGGACGTGAACGGCTGACCGTTGCTGAACGTGACGCCGTCGCGCAGGATGAATGTCCACACCTTGCCGTTGGGCGAGTCCCACTTGGTGGCCAGGGTCGGCTCCACCGACAAGTCCTGGCCCAGCGTGACCAGCTTCTCGTAGATCTGGTGCTGGAGAAGGATGTCGGGCACGGCGCCGGCGAACAGCGCCGGGTCGAAGTTGACGTTGCCCGGCTGCGAGCCGATCTTGAGCACGCCGCCCATCTTGACGGCGCCGGCGCTCGGGCTGGCGCTGCTGCCGCCGGAGCCGCCGCAGGCGGTGACCAGGGCGAGCAGCCCCACGGCGACCAGCAGGACCATTGCGACCGCGAGGACGCGGCCACCCCTACGCAGCGTGCTTCGTGTGCTCTGTGGTGTCGCTGACTTCATTGGTCAGTGATCCCCCTTGCGTTCGAGTCAGGCTGCGGGCGGGCCGCTGGGCCACCCGGAGGCCGTCGGGTCAGACGGGCTCTCTCGACGGGCCGAACCTCGTCCATGAGAACCCACAGTTCCGGAAACGATGCGGACGCGGCTCTCAAGCGTCCGTACCCGCGAGACTAGCGGCAGAGGCCGCGCTGTCAAGGAAACCCGCGTGGTCGTCCACTTGGCGGGACACTACCAAAGCGCCGGGGGCGCCGCTCATCCGGCCGAAGCCGCGGAAGCGGCGAGCGGCTCCATCGCGATCGCTCCCTCTCGGCAGCCGGTGGCGCAGAGGCCGCAGCCACGGCAGAGCTCGGCCGAGAACAGCAGGCTCTCCCGGCGCCCTGCGGCCGCCGCTCCCGGCCCGTCGGGCGCGCTCGCGACGACCTCCGCCGCGTCCACGTCTGTCGGTGCGTCGCCAAGCGACAGCGCCGCGAAGGGGCAGCGCTTCACGCAGCGGCCGCACAGCGTGCAGGTCGCGGCCGCGACCGCCGCGCGGTAGCGCCGTCGCGGCCATACGGCGGCGACGCCGAGCCGCTCGGCCGCCAGGTGCGGGAAGCAGCAGTCGGTGCAGCAGTTGCAGATCGCGCCGGCCTCGCCTGCGGCCCTGCCGGCGTAGCCGGTGTGCATGAGGCCGACGCGGTCGGTCTCGCGGAGGATCTCCACGGCGCGTTCGCGCGAGATCTCCCACCCCAGCCCCCGGTCGTTGTCGGCGCGCAGGCACACGTCGAGCAGCTTGCGGCAGCGCCGGAACATCGCCCGGCAGTTGCAGGGCCAGAGGTAGATGCGCGGCGCCGCGCGGACTACCGCCTCCGCCTCCTCGAGCAGCAGGTACGAGAGGTCGGCGTCCCCACCGGGCCGGTCGCGGCCGTCCCGAAGCGCCGTCACGGCCGGGGCGATGCCGGCGGCGTAGTGCTCGAGCTCCCAGTCGTTGAGCCGTTCGGCGACGTCCGTGGGGATGTCCTTCCAGCCCTCGAACGTCGCCCAGATGTCGAAGCGCGCGTGAAAGCCGGCGAGGGCGACCACAGCGCCCACCGTGTCCGATTGGTCGTCACCCTCCAGGTCGACGATCCCTCGCCGGTGGGCGCGCGCGAGGTCGCCGGGGGCGAGCCCGGGGACGCGCGCCAGGAGCTCGGCCGCGGGCAGCGGCCCGGCGGCCAGCGCCTCGACCAGCCACGACTCGAGCAGCTCGAAAAAACGGTCGGCCCAAGGCACGAGGAAGCCGGGCATGCCGAAGGCGCTCACCAGGGCTTCGTCTCTCGCGGTCATCGTCGTCCTCCGGGTCGCACGCACCTGGCTCACAAGATACCCGCCGCACCGGCGCGGAGCACGGCCGGCGCGGCGAAGGGCGCCGCCTACGCGCCGGGCGCGAAGCCGGCCACCAGCGCGTCGATGCGCGCCGCCACGCCGTCGGGAAGCGGCGCCGGCTGGTGGGTCTCGAGCAGCCGCAGGGCCTTGCGGCGGGCTTTCTCGCGCAGGTCGAGCCCGCCCTCTTCCTGCCAGCGCACGTAGCCCTGGCGGTTGATGATCGTCGGGCGCCATTGGGCCGTGCGCACGTGCTTGGCGGTGTGCTTGCTGCTCAAGAAGTCGCCGCCCGGGCCGACCTGGCGGATGGTGTCGACGGCCAGGGTCTCGGGGCTCACCTCGACGCCGGCGAAGAGGCGGCGGTTGAGGGAGATGTACTCGTCGACGATGACGATGAGCTCCAGCGACGCGGTCATCCCGTAGTCGATGTAGCCGATGTCGTGGTTCAGGTTGGAGCCCGCGGCGAGGCTCAGAAACGTGAGCTCGGCCGCCTCCATCCCCGCCTGGGCGTCGATCACCTGGGCGTCGGTGGTGCCCGCGTAGCCCCAGTTGGGCAGGTCGAGCCAGCGCGCCATCTCGACGGCGCACACGTAGCCCATCAGGTACTCCGGAGCGTTGTAGGCCGACTGCATCGTGCCCATGTCGAGCACCGCCGGGCCGATGCCGAAGACGAACGGCGCCCCGGGGCGCCGCAGCTGGTGCACCACCAGCCCGAGGAGCGACTCGGCGGTGCCCTGGGCGACGTGCCCGGCGACGGTGATCGGCGCCGTGCCGCCGGCCAGCGGCGCCGGCGAGTAGATCGCCGGGATGCCCCAGTCGGCGCACAGCAGCAGTTTGGCGACGCTGTCCTCCGGGTGCCGCAGCGGGCTGGTCGGCTCGCCGTAGAGCACGAAGTACGGCTTGTCGCGCAGCTCCTCGGGGCCGCCGCGCAGCTCGCAGGCGATGCGCCACAGCACCTCGAGGTCGTCCGCGTTCTCGGAGGTCATCACCATGGGCTTGGAGGTGTTGGTCAGTATCGCCCGGAAGCTCTCGAGGTAGGAGCGATGCGGCTCGATGTCGTTGGGGTGGGCGCACGACATCATGAAGTCGAGGTTGGGGAGGGCGTCGCAGAGCCGCGCCGCGCGGCCGATGTCGGAGAGCACGCTCTGGCGGTGCTCGCCGGTCTCGAGGTCGTAGGTGCTCATCAGGTCCGAGCCGGTGCCAAAGTAGCTGTTGGCGCCGCCGAGGCTCATCGCCGGCTCGCCGGCGCGGTCGAAGACCTCGATCATCGCCGGCGCCGTCGCCCGCGCCCGCTCCACGAGCTCGCGCGAGATCGTCACCAGGTCGTGCTCGGTGACCTTGCAGCCGGCGGCCCGCAGCAGCTCGCGGACCTCGCCGTGGTGCACGCGCATGCCGATGGTGCCGATGATCTCGAGGGCGGCCTCGTAGATGGCCTCTTTGTCGGCTGCGCTCAGGTAGATGAGGCGGCCGGGGCGGGGCGGCTCGTGTGAGTCAGTGGTCGGCACCGTGGGATCCTCCCGGGGGCGGCGTTCGTGGACGTGTGCGCTCAACCCTCTCGCGCCGCCGCGGCCACAGCAAGGGCCCTCTCCCGCTGTCCCGCTGGCTGAACTGGTTTTCGTTGTCGCACACCGGCGCGGCCGCTATGCTGGATTGCGGAGGAGGTGAGCGCAGTGCCGAAGAAGCGGGCCGCGGAAGAAGAAGTCACCACCTGGGGCGCCGCCAGGGTCCTCGACGTCCTCGAGTTCCTCGGGCGCCGCACCAGCCCGGCGCCGGCCAGCATCATCGCCTCGTCGTGCCACATCCCCAGGTCCAGCACCTACGGCCTGCTCAACCTGCTCAAGTCACGGCGCTTCGTCGCCTACCGCGCCGGCGAGCGCGCCTGGTCGCTCGGCTCAGCCGCGTTCGAGCTCAGCGCCGACGCCCCGCTGTTCGCGCACGGGCTTGCCGTGCTCCGGGCCTTCGCCACCGTCTCGCGCGGCCTGTCGCCGCAAGAGATCGCGACGCGCGCCGGCATGTCGCGCGGCGCCGTGGCGCGCATCCTCCCGTACCTGGTCGAGAGCGACCTGGTGCACGCCGAACCCGAGGGCACGTACTCGCTGGGGCTCGAGCTGGTGAGCCTCGCCTCGCGCGTCGGCTGGGTCGACCGGCTGCGCATCGCGGCGCGCACGCACCTCATGCGCCTGCGCGACGCGACGCAAGAGACCGCCAACCTCATCGTCCTCGACGGCGACCATGCCATCTACGTCGACCAGGTCGAGAGCCCCTACGCCCTGCGACACGCCGGCTGGGTCGGGCGGCGCGTCCCTCTGGCCGGCACGGCCACCGGCGGCGCCATCGAGATGCCGGCCAACGACGCCGCCGTCGGCATCACCGCCCCGAGCTGGCGCATCGAGGAGTTCGGGATCAGCCGAGCGCGCCAGATCGTCGAGGCCGTGGCCCGCGAAGTCTCGCTCCACCTGCAGGGCTGACCAGCCGCCACCCGAAGACCGGCGGTGGGTTCGCCCCACCCCCCAGAGCCCGCCGTCGGCCGCAGCCCGTGGCACAGCGGCGCGGCTTGGTGAGTAAGAAGCGGTGGCGGGAGCGACGGGGCTCGAACCCGCGACCTCCGGCGTGACAGGCCGGCGCTCTAACCAGCTGAGCTACGCCCCCGCGAAAGGATGCTGACGGCCGGCCCGACGCAGTGTCGGCCGGCCGCGGTGCAGCGAAAAGGCAGTCTAGCACACGGCGCTGGGCGCGGCAAAACGCTCCGCTCAGCCGCGCTCGGCGTCCTCCGCCCTGCCGTCGGCGGCGCCGTTCGAGCCCCCGCTGGGACCGCGGTCCGCCGGAGGCCGGTCGCGGCCGGCACGGCGATCGCTCAGGGCGTAGTCGATGATCGCCCGGCCGAACCACGGCCTGCCCGGCAGGCCGTGGTAGCCGGGCCGGTCGCCGACCGCAACGGCATCCTGGTACGCCTTGACGATCTCGTCGGTGACGCGGCACCATGAGAGGTCCGCCGCGGCGGCGAGGCCGGCGGCGGCGAGCCGCCGCCGCTCCTCCTCGTCGCCGAGCAGCGCCTCCAGCGCCCCACTCAGGGCGTCGGGGTCGCCCGGCGGCACCAGGCGACCGGCCGCCCCGTCGCGGAGCACCGCGCGGTACCCGGGCAGGTCGGAGGCCACCACCGGAACGCCGGCGGCCATGCCCTCCGCGAGCACGATGCCGAAGCTCTCGGCGGCCAGCGATGGGGCGCACACGACCTCCGCCTCCCCGAGCTGCGCGACCTTCTCCTCGTCCGCCACCCAGCCGAGCGCCTCCACTCCCGTGAGGTCGAGCGACGTCCCGAAGCCGGTCCGCGCCTCCTCGACCACCTGGCGACGGCTGGCGCCGGCGATCACCAGAGAGGACTCCGGAACCCTGGCCCTCAGCCGCGCGAACGCCTCCAGAAGCACCCGCAACCCCTTGCGCCGCTCGGCGCGGCCGATGAACAGCACGCGGCCCTTGACCTTGGCCGCGCCGACAGCCGGCGCGTACATCTCCACGGTCACGCCGTTGGGGATGACGCGGTAGTCGCCGGGGAAGAGGCGCGCGGGGAACTCGCGGGCCGCCTCGGAGACGGCGATGCGCACGTCGATACGGTCCATGCCCACGCGACCCAGCCACGGGGCGTGCTCGTAGCCGAAGGAGGACTCCAGCGCGGCATGGAACGTCGCCACGACCGGGGACGTGGCGAGGAACACGGCCGCCAGGCTCACCCACGGCGCGCCGGGTTCGTGGACGTGCAGCACGTCGAAGCGCCCGTAGCGCAGAGCGCGGTCCATGCGCAGCGCCACGCGCGGGTTGATGCCGAGGTAGGAGCGCGAGCCGTTGCTCGGGATCGGCACCGCCGTGCCCATGGGGATGAAGTGCTCGGCCCACGGCTGCCGGCGGCTGTCCACCGTGCGCCGCCGCGGAGTGAGGGCGCCCACGGGAGCGATGATCCACGGCTCGTGGCCACGCGCCTCCAGCTCGGCGGCCAGATGCTCGATGTGGTGGTTCACGCCCCCCGGTACGGTCCAGGAGTACGGCGTCACCAGTCCGACGCGCATAGCCCTCCCGCCCTCAGCCGTCTCGGTCGAGCCAGAACCGGTTGCTCCACACGGCCGCCGTGGACGGCCAGCCGGCGCCGGCCGAGCCCCGGAGGCGCGCCGCCAACAGGATGCCGATCAGCAGCGCCACGCGCAGCGCCCGCGCGGGGCGCCGGTGAACGGCGAGGCTGATCGCCGGCAGGGCCACCGCGGTGGCGGCCACCGATTCAGGATGCCGATGCAGCAGGCCACCGCCCACGAGCGGCGCGCCGCCGATGACCATCATCGCCGGGTCGATGGCGAAGCAGCCGCCCAGGGCGCAGGCCGCGCCGCGGCCCTTCACCACCGTGATGTGAGCCAGCATGCTCGTGATAGCCAGCGCGGCCACCGTGTTTTCGCCGGCGC